>Ga0302326_10003603_pt1 | contig 36297 bp, 24 predicted proteins | sample Palsa_T0_3_FD_202264 | JGI IMG/M metagenome (GOLD analysis project Ga0302326, IMG submission 202264) | Peat permafrost microbial communities from Stordalen Mire near Abisko, Sweden - Palsa_T0_3 | ecosystem: Environmental > Terrestrial > Soil > Palsa > Peat permafrost | place: Sweden: Abisko... | reverse complement strand
GCGCAGCGCTGAGGAGTTCCAGGTGCACACGATCTACGACTGGTCGACGATGGCGATCTTCGCCGGCCTGGTCGTGCTGTTCCTGCAGCGCTCGATGTCCCACGAGGAGCCGCAGGATCACATATTGCAGTATCTGCCGCCGGCGCTCGGCTGCGCCTGCGCCAACTACGTCGGCAACCACGGCAGCGCCATCATTGCATGGGTGCTGATCGTGGCCGTGCTCGGCTACATCGTCTACATATTGAAACCATTTAAGTGGAAGGTCTGATCCGTCGGGCGGTCATCGTCTGACCGGCGTGAAACGTGATGCGCGCTTCTTCTCGAAGAGCAGGGTCCAGGCTCCGGCCCTGGCCACGGCGGAGTGAAATGGTGCGGCGACGATGAGCCTGTTCAGTTGGTTCGCAAGGCTGATGTCGCGGCTGTTCGGATGGCGGCCCGATCCGGCCCCCCCGACATTGGCGCCCGGCGTCCAGATACGGCCGGCGCCATCCGACATTCCGATGGTGGAAGAAGAATCCCATTTCGTCGCCGCGCCCGCGCAGGCCTCGTCCGTGGCCTCGCCGATGCGCGAGGCGGTGATGCGCGAGCGAGCGATGCTCGATGCAGCGGTCCGGGAGAACGAAGCGAGCCGAAGCGCCAAGGGCGAAAACGAGGCGCGCCTGTCCCCTGCCCGGCCGCTGCGCAAGGCCCCTTCGCGAAAAGCGCCGGCGCGCCCCACGACCGAGCAGGCGACGCCGAAGGCAAGGCCGTCGATCCAGAGGCGGCCCGAGCGCTCGGCGACAAGGATTGGATCACCAGTGGACAAGGCCCCGCAGCGCGCCTCGCCAACGCCGGCGCCACCCATGCCTGAGCCGGCCGGCGCCCCGGCGCTCAACGGATCGGGACCGCTGAATTCCGAGGGCGCCGTCAGGCAGAGCGCCGACGGGACCGGCTTCCCGCGCTTTCGATCGACGGCGAGCGATCAGGTCGACCCCAGGCTCTCAGACAACCTGGCCAATGTCAGGATGAAGCTGCGCAACGCCTTCACCCCTTCGCAGCCGGTCACCGATCGAAAACGCTTCGCCGGCCGGGCGCAGATCCTGGCCGAGCTCATCAGCGCCATCGAGGATCGACGTCTGCATGCGGTGATCTTCGGCGAGCGGGGCATCGGCAAGACCTCGATGCTGCATGTGCTGACCCAGGCCGCGCGCGAGGCCCGATATCTGGTGGTCTATATCCCGGGCGGCGCCGAATCCAATTTCGACGAGATGTTCCGCGCCTTCGCCGGCGCCATTCCGCTGCGCTTCCACACCAGTTTCGGCCCAACCTCGCAGGCAGCCGAGCAGGGCCAGACCGTGGCCGACCTGCTGCCCGAGACCCCGGTGACGGTGCGCCTGGCGAGCGATCTCCTGGCCAAGCTTACGGGCACCCGCGTCCTGGTGGTGCTCGACGAATTCGACCGCTGCCTCTCGACCGAGTTCCGGCGCAACATCGCCGAACTCCTGAAGGCCCTTTCCGATCGTTCGGCGCGGGTGCAGCTGGTGATCGCCGGCGTCGCCGCCAACCTGACCGAGCTGGTGGATTTCGTGCCCTCGATCCAGCGCAACATCTTCGCCCTCCAGGTTCCGAAGATGACAGCCGCCGAGCTTCGCCACCTGGTGCGGACCGGGGAGGAGGAGACCGGTCTGGCGTTCGAGGAGGGGGCGGTGGGGCTGATCGTCGCGGTCGCCAACGGCCTTCCCTATTTCGCGAGCCTCCTCAGCCACCACGCCGGGCTGATCGCGCTTGGCCAGGGCCGGATGGTGGTCAGGGCGTCGGACATCGGCGCCGCCTTCGCCGATGTCCTTCACGAACTCGAGGGACGCGTCTCCAAAAGGTCGCAGGCGCTGCTCGCGCGCTTTGTTCCCAGCGGATCGCCCGAAGGCCTGGCGGCGGTCGCGGTCGCCGCGCAATCTTCGGGTGGCCAGTTCACGTTGGAGGACATCGCCATCCTCGCCGGAGGCGCCGCCCACGTCGACGAGTGCAAACAGCTTCTGGGCGACATGGTGGCCAGCGATCTAGTGGTCGAAGGCATGAGGCAAGGCGCCTCGCCTCGCCCGGCCTATCGGTTCGCCGAGGACAGCGTGCCTGCGTACCTGTGGCTGCTGGCGGTGAAGGCCCGGGTCAACGACGGCCACGGCGCGACGCCGGTCGCGGCCCCGGCCGCCGCGCTGCTCGCGGACGTCCTGGGGGCATGACGGCAAGGCTCGAGCCGGCGACCGGGAAAGGCTCTTAGCGACGATGGCCGATAGCTCACAAAGGCGGATCCTCGTCACCGGCGGGGCGGGGTTCATCGGCTCGGCGCTGGTCCGACGGCTGATCGCGCAGACAGGTCACGCCGTTCTCAACGTCGACAAGCTGACCTATGCCGGCAACCGGGGGTCGCTGGCGAGCGTCGAGGGCAACCCAGCCCACGAATTCCTTAGGGCCGATATCGGCGACGCCAGGGCGATGCGGGCGGCCCTGGAGCGGTTCCGGCCCCATGTCGTCACCCACCTTGCGGCCGAGACGCATGTGGACCGGTCGATCGACGGACCGGCGGCCTTCATCCAGACCAACATCGTCGGAACTTTCGTCCTCGTCAGCGAGGTGCTCAACTATTGGCGGGACCTGGGGGATAAGGCGCGGGCGGACTTCCGTTTCCATCACATCTCCACCGACGAAGTTTTCGGCGCCCTGGGCGAAACGGGCCGCTTCACCGAGGCCTCGCCCTACGATCCCCGTTCGCCCTACTCGGCCTCCAAGGCCTCGTCCGACCACCTGGTCCGCGCCTTCGGTCACACCTATGGGCTGCCGGTGATCGTCACCAACTGCTCGAACAACTACGGTCCCCATCAATTCCCCGAAAAGCTCATCCCGCTGATGATCATCAAGGGCCTGGCCGGAGAGGAACTGCCGGTCTACGGCGAGGGCTTGAACGTGCGCGACTGGCTGCACGTCGAGGACCACGTGGGCGCTCTTATCCGGGTGTTCGAGGCCGGCGCGCCGGGGGCGACCTACATCATCGGCGGCGGCGCGGAACGCTCGAACATCGAGGTGGTGCTCACAATCTGCGAGGCCCTGGACCGCCATCGACCGCGCTCGGACGGCAAGTCCTACATGACCCAAATCCGCCACGTCGCCGACCGTCCAGGCCACGACCATCGATACGCCGTGGACGCCTCCAGGGTTGAGCACGAACTCGGCTGGCGCGCGAGCGAGAGCTTCGAGAGCGGCATCGAGAAGACCATCCGCTGGTACCTCGACAACGAGGCCTGGTGGCGGCCCATCCTGGCCCGGGACTACGTCGGCCAGCGCCTGGGCCTGGAGAGTGGTCCGGCCATGGCGGGCGTGGCCAGGTGAGGGGGATAGTCCTCGCCGGCGGCGCGGGAACCCGCCTTCATCCCGCGACGCTCGCCACCAACAAGCAGCTGCTGCCTATCTACGACAAGCCGATGATCTACTATCCGATGTCGGTGCTGATGCTCGCCGGCATCCGCGAGATCCTGATCATCTCCTCGCCCGAGCATATCGAGAACTACCGGCGCCTCTTCGGTGACGGCGCCGCTTTCGGCCTGGCGACGACCTACGCCGTGCAGCCGACGCCTGACGGTCTGGCCCAGGCGCTCGTGATCGGCGAGGCGTTCGCCGACGGAGGTCAGGTCGCGCTCGTCCTGGGCGACAACATCTTCTTCGGGGCGGGCCTGATGGCGCTGCTCGCCCGGGCGCGGGCCCGCGAGAGTGGGGCGACGGTCTTTTCCTATCCTGTCGAGGATCCAAGCGCTTACGGCGTCGTGGAGCTGGACGACCTTGGCCGCGCCATCGGGCTCGAGGAAAAGCCGGCGGCGCCGAAATCGAACCAGGCCGTCACCGGCCTCTATTTCTACGATGGAAGAGCCTCTCAGTTCGCCAGGTCCCTCCGGCCCTCGGCGCGCGGCGAGCTGGAGATCACCGATCTCAACCGCATCTACATGGAGCTGGGCGAACTCTTCGTCGAGCCGCTGTCGCGCGGTTACGCCTGGCTCGACACCGGCACCCACGACAGCCTGCTCGAGGCGTCCGAATTCGTCAGAACCCTGCAGAAGAGGCAGGGCCTCTTCATCGCCTGCCTGGAGGAGATCGCCTTCGCCAACGGCTATCTGACCCGCGATCAGGTCCGAGCCCGCGGCGAACTCTTCGCCCGCACCGGTTATGGCCGCTACCTCCTGGAAGTGGCCGAGCGGCCCTGAAGGCTCACTGGTCCAGCCGGCCGTTGTCGGGGCCCCGAGGGGAACCTAAGAGACTTGTCGGAACCGGAGGTCGATTGGGATGGCCATGCGTTCAAGAGTCTTGCTCGCCGCCTTGCTCGCCGCCGCTCTGGGGCTGGTCTCGATGAGCCTGGCGACCGCCTTCGCCCCGGCCCCCGGCGCTTCGGAAACCGGGTTTTCCCAGGACGCCTATGCCCGTCCCGGCCGGCTGGTGCGGCTGCAGGACGGACGTCGCCTGAACTTCCGGTGCGCCGGCGCCGGTTCGCCGACCATCCTGCTCGAAGGCGGCTTCGCGGCCACGTCGATGGCGTGGTCCGAGGTCCAGGGAAAATTGGCCAGGACGCACCGCGCCTGTTCCTACGATCGCGCTGGCGCGGGCTTCAGCGATCCTGGGCCATCGCCCCGCGACGGCGCCGCGATCGCCGAGGATCTCGATGACGGCCTGAGAGCGGCGCACATCCGTGGCCCATTCGTGGTGGTCGGCCACTCGGCGGGCGGGCTCTACGCGCGGCTTTTCGCCGATCGCCGGCCGCGCGACGTGGTCGGCATGGTGCTCGTCGACCCGTCGGTCGAGCATCAGGACCGACGGTTCGCCGTCGTGTTCGGGCCGGGGGCCGCAGACCTCTCGAAGATCAGGTCGCGGGCCTGGAACTGCCTTGTCGCCAGCGAGAGCGCAGCCGCGCCGCTCGCCGATCCCGGTTTCGCCGCCTGCCTGCCCAAGCATGGCCGGTCCGACAGCCTCCAAGGAGCGCTGCAGGCTCAAGCCCTGCGCCCCTCGACTTGGCGCACCCAGGTTTCGGAGCTCGACAATCTGTGGACGACGACCTCGGACGAACTGGACCGCGGTCGCCAATCCTATGGGGCGATGCCTCTGATCGTCCTGACGGCGCAGGATGAGTACGTCGATAGCCCGCAGGCTTACCAGGCGGAACTGATGGCGGTCTGGCGCGGCCTCCACCGCGAGATCGCCGCGCGGTCGAGCCGTGGCGACGAGCGGCTGGTGCCAAAATCGGGGCATCTGGTGATGCTGGACAGGCCCGACGCCGTCGTGGCCGCTGTCAGCGAGGTGATCGACGAGGCCAAGCCGCCGGCCACGGCGCCTGCTCCCTAAGTTTAGCCAGGCTGATCGTCGCCTATTCGAATCCCCCTTCCGGAACATCGCCGTCGGCGGTGGCCGTCAGGCGTTTGGGCACCAGCAGAAGCGTGGGTAGGATCAGTGCATAGACGACCGTGATGGCGATGACGCAGATCGTGAAACTGCCGTAGTGGTCGTAGAGGCTCGTGCCCAGCTTGTCGCCGAAGCGCGACGCAATCCAATAGAGGCCGGTGGACATCATCAGCGTCGTCCCCTGCAGCCCTCTTGGGCAGGAACGGATGATCAGGTCTATATAGGCGGCGCTCGCGACGCCTCCCATCAGCCCAATGAAGGCGGCGGCGATCAAGGCCCCGTTCACCGAGTGAATGAAGGCGAGCGGCACCATCTGCGGCACCGCGACCACCGTGCCCCACCAAAGCAGGGGCCTCAGCGGGTATTTCCGGCACAGCACCCCAAAGAGCATGAAGGTGGGGATGAAGAATGCCGCGAAAATGGCGTTCCACTCGCCCCATTGAGCGTCCTTCGCATGCAGGGTGTTCTGCAAATAGTACTGCAAAGGCGTCACCGAGCCCGGCGCGAAGTTCCACAGGAGCCAGATGAGGAGGGCCGGATAGATCGGCCAGTGACCCACCAACCTCTTCAGATCCGAGAGAGGGTGCTTCGCGGGGCCGCTTTCGGAGTGGACGTTGTCGAAGACCACCCTGGGCCGCCAGGCCCCGTAAAGGGCCACGGCCAACATGACCGCCGCGCCGATCAGAAACAGGGTGCGCGCCGCCTCGTCGGCGTTCTGACCTTCGAGCTGATCGCTCAAGACGCCGCCCAACATGAACGCCGCCAGAGTAGGCAGCGAGCCGACAATGTTGAACACGGTGCTGATCTGCCCACTCATGACGTGTTGCTGACCGATCGTCGAAATCAGCCCGTTCTGGGCGCTGATGACGAAGAGATAGACGGTGGTGAGGATGATGACCCCTACCAGCAGCGTGAGGTAGCTGACCGGAATGAAGGCGAACGTCAGGTAGACGATGGCGGTGATCGAGCCAAACAGGACCATGAACCCCCGATCCCTCATGCCGAACGGATTCCAGCGGTCCCGGGCAAAACCGAACAGGAACGAGACATAGAGCGGGGCGGCGGACCACAGGCGAAAGGTCGAGACCTCACTCGCCTTCAAATGCAGCTTGTTCTTGAGAAAAAAGCTGATCGGGACGTCGATCAGGCCCAGGTACGGGCCTCCGAATCCCAGCAGGAAGATGAGGATGCTCGCGTAAAGGAGGATCCGCCACCGCACCGAATCCGAGAGCGGGGCCGGGGTGGCGGATTCTGCATGCGATGCGCTCGCCCCGGCTTCGGCCGTCATCGATCCTCCGGTGTTCCTCGTGGCAACCGTTTCCAGGCTCTCCGGATTCGAGTCAAACGGCGTCCGGTTCAAGATGAGATTCCCGAGGGCGCTCGTCTGGGAAACGGGGCGGCGCAGCCGCCTGGGGGAATATCCTCACCCAGGCCCTCGGCAGCGGCCATCAACCTTCCCCCTCGTTGAAAAATCGTCGCAAGCTTGCTTCCGCGCGCTCCGGCTCGTCGCGGTGGACCCCATGGCCGGCGCCCTCGAATACCTCGAGGCGCCCCAGACCGCTCGGCAGGGCGTCGAAGATCCGCCGCGAGCAGGCAAGCGGCGTGATCGGATCCAGGCCGCCGGCGAGGACAAGCGTCGGGCAAGCCACGTTCGCGAGGGCGGCAATCATGTTCATGGTCCGCTGCTCGCCGCGAACGAAATGGAACATCACCTCGAACCTCGTGATCGCCCGCCCGCGCGCTTCGGCCGAGGTCGCCCCTATCGGATTATAGAGCGGCATGCAGACGCCGATATATTCTGCCGCGGCCTCCTCCGAAGGGTTGGACCAGAAGCGTTGGGCGACCTTGCGGGCCGGTTCGCCGCCCAGCCGCTCCATCATCGCGTAGGTGCCTTCGAGGTCCATCTGGGCGGCGGTGGAGGCCAGCACCAGCCTGGACGGGTGCTCCGGATGGCGGGCGGCGTAGGACATCGCCACCATGCCTCCGAAGGAAAGGCCATAGACGAGCGGCTTTTCGACGCCGAGGCGGTCACACAGCGCCTTTACGTCGTCGCCCCACTGGGCCAGGTTCCACGTCGATGGGTCTCCCGTCGAGCGGCCGTTGCCGCGGTGGTCGACGAAGAACACCTGGTAGTCATCAGCGAAGCGATCGAAGTAGGGCCGAAGGAGAGAGTGGTCGAAGCCGGGGCCCCCGTGCAGAACCACCAGGCTGCGCCGCTGGCGCATTTTCGGCCCGTCGACCGCCAGCGAGGAACCCATGGTGTCCACGAAGATGCGCGCGCCATCCAACTCGATGTACATGAAGACTCCTTCACGCCTGTGCGAGCCGTAGCGACCGGACGGCGCTCTCCCGCATCATCGCCGAGGCGACGAGCGCGATCACGGTGAAGCTCATGACGTACCATGCCGGTGACAGGCGATCTCCGGTCAAGTGGATAAGTTCCTCGATGGCGGGTTGTGTCGTTCCGCCGAAGACGGCGACAGCCGTGGCGTAGACGGCGCCCATAGCCGCACCCCGGATTTCCTTGCGCAGCGACTCAGTGATGGCGACGATCACCGCCGCGACGCTGAGATTGCTCAAGAACGCCAATAGAGCGGTGGCCCCCAGGAGCGTCGCCGCGTCGTGGTTGCGGATCATCAGGTAGTAGGCCGGCCAGGTGACCATCAGGAATGCGATCCGCGGCCAGATCATCATCGTCCGCCGCCCGAAGCGGTCTGAAAGGAGCCCTCCGGCGAGCGCTCCGACCAGGCCGAAGGCGCCGTTGGCCAACGTGGCGCCTAGCGAGACACCAGGCGCCATGTGCAGGTGGGCCATCGCGAAAGTGGTCATGAAGTTAAAGGCATAGGTGGAGACGGTCGACCCGGCGATGAGCGCCAGGCCGAGGACGATAACCCTTCTGTGGGCGGCGAAGGTGGGCCTAGAGGCCCCGGCCGGGCGCCCCGCTTCACTGCGATGCAGGGTTTCGGGCAAACTGCGGCGCAGGATGAGGCCGAACGGCAGGGTGGCGGCGCCCAACAGGAACGCGAGACGCCATCCCCAATGCTCGAGGCCGGCTGGGCCGGTCGATGTGGCGAGGGTTACGCCCACCAGGCCTCCGAAGATCTGGGCCATATTCTGGCTGGCGCTTTGCCACGCGCCGTAGAAGCCCCGTCGCTCGGCTGGCGCCGCCTCGACGAGGAACGCGGTCGTCGGGCCTACTTCCCCGCCCAGGGCGAATCCCTGCGCGAGCCGCCACAGGACGACCAGGACCGGCGCGAGAGGGCCGATGCTCGCATAGGAGGGGGTCAGGGCGACGCCGAGGATCGCGAGACCCATGATGGTGAAGCTGAGCAGCATCGCGGGGCGACGGCCGACCGTGTCGGCGAACCTTCCGATGATGATCGATCCTATGGGTCTCAGAATGAACCCAGCCCCGAAGGTCGCCAGCGACAGCATCAATCGGATGAAAGGCGTATGCCGGGGGAAGAAGACGTCGCCGATCTGGATGGCGAAGTAGGCATAGGTGGTGAAGTCGTAGAATTCGAGCGCGTTGCCGGCCACGGCCGCCGCCACCTGACGGCGAGAGATGGGGGGATGCGGTCCGGGGGACGCCTCCGAGACGGCGGTCTCGCTCATGCCGCTTCTCCACCGCGCCAGAGGGGATCGACCGAAAAGGAACTCCGACGCCTTAGCGCGCGACCGCACCACTTATCAAGGCAACGCCGGCCGCAGAAGCGAAGCGCCGTAAGAGGTTCCGAAAGGAATGTTCTGCTATCGTCACCGCACTCGGAGCGGGCGAAAGCGAGACTATGTTTGTTTTCAGGTTCGCCGGCGTCGTGTTGGCGATGAGCATGTTTTCGGTCGCCCTCGCCGCCCCGCGCAGCGAGCGGGACCGCGCGCCGATGACGCCCGCGGCGCTCGCCTCGGCGATCGAGGAGAGAGCAGACCGAACGAGTTTCGCCGATCTCGAACGCTTCGGCGAGGCGGCGGCGCGCGGAGAAGGGCGCGAGAACCTCAATCGCCTTCAGCACGTGACGCTGGTGATGCTCAACCAGTCCGAGTTCGAGAAGTTCGAGCATTTTAACGCGATGCTGCTTCGAAACGCCCGCCGGCAAGGCGATGAGCGCTTCGAGACCATCGCCACGATCAACACCCTGAGGAGCCAATTCGATCGCGGGGACGGCTCGACGCAGGCTGAAGTCGAGCGCCTGGCGCGCACAGAGCCCGATTGGTTCGCCCGGGTCTACGCGATGAGCATCGCGGCGCTCATGCGCGCCAATGAGAAGGAGGACGGAAAGGCTCTGGAGCTGATGTCCGACGCCCAGAGTCTGGTGCCCGAAGGCGATCCCTATGCGGGAGCAGCCAAGGCCTACATCTGGGAGACAATCGGCATCGCGCTGATGGATCTGTACGACCTGCAGGGGAGCGCCGCGGCCTTCGACAAGGCAGACTTCCAGGACACCGATCCGGCCTATCCCAGGCCCGATTTCGACGGCGTGTACAACATGGCCCACGCGGCCGTGACCTTGGGCGATGCGAAGCTGGCGCGGGATCTCGCCGCCGTTCACCACCGCCTTGCGATCCGCTCCGACCTGCCGGCCCTCAAGATCTGGGATATGAATATCTGCGGGCTGGTGACCGACTCCTTCGGCAAGCCAGGCGAAGTCCTAGACTGCTTCAAGCCTCTCGATCGACAGCTCACCGGCGGGGAATTCCTTGCGCCGTCCATCGTCCCGATGCGCGCGATCGCCGAGGCCAGAGTGGGAGATCTGAAGGGCGCGTCGGAGGACCTCGACTTCCTACGCAGACTCAAGACCTCCGGCCGCTTCGAAGCCGCGTCATTCCGGCGAATGCCGGAGGTCGAGGCCGAACTGATGATGGCGCGTGGCGACTACAAGGGCGCGTTCGCGAGGCTGCGCGACTATGGGGCCCAGACGTCGATCATAAACGCCCAGCGCTTCAACGCCGGCGTTCGCCAGGTCACCGGCGAGTTGCAGACACAGCTAGAGAATGCCCGCCGCAACGCCGATCTCAAGCAGGCCGTCATCCGCACCCAGCGCTGGATCGCCGTGCTTTGCGCCTTGATGGTCACGTGCGCCGCCCTCGTGGTTCTCTGGCAAAGGCGCGTGGCCGGCCGCCTTCGCGTCGCCCGGCTACGCGCCGAGGCGGCTAACCGCGCCAAAAGCGAGTTCCTCGCCAACATGAGCCACGAGATCCGGACGCCCCTGAACGGTGTCGTGGGCGTGGCCGATATGCTGGCACAAGGCGACCTGGCGCCGAGGGAGCGCGAGATGGTCGAGATCATCCGTGGCTCGGGCCAGTCCCTCGAGCGCTTGTTGTCGGACGTTCTCGACTTGGCGCGCGTGGAAGCCGGACAGATGACGATCGAGGTCGCGCCGTTCCAGGCCGCGGATCTCATGCGATCGGTTGCACTGCTATCGCGCCTTCGCGCCGACGAGAAGGGTCTGGCCCTGCATTGCAAGATCGCACCGGAACTGGAGGGCTGGTTCCTCGGCGACGCGACCCGAGTTCGGCAGATTCTCACCAACCTGCTCAGCAACGCCGTGAAGTTTACCCAGGCGGGGTCGGTGACTCTCGAGGCCGAATCGCCAACACCCGGGCGATTGAGGTTCTCCGTGACCGACACCGGAGTGGGTTTCGACGAAGAGGACAAGGAACGGCTCTTCGGCCGCTTCCAGCAGGCCGACGGCTCGATTACGCGACGCTTTGGGGGCAGCGGCCTTGGTCTGGCGATATCGCGACAGCTTGCAGCGCTCATGGATGGCCAGTTCGACTGCCAGAGCAATCCTGGCGAAGGCTCGCGATTCTGGTTCGAGGCGGCTTTCCCCGCGGCCGACACCCCCGCCAAGACCGGCGGCGAACAGGAACAGCGCGACCTGATGGAGCAGCGGGCGGTGAAAGTCCTGCTCGCCGACGACCATGTCACCAACCAGGCGGTAATCCGGATGATGCTCGATCAGTTCGGCGCCTCGACGACCATGGTCCTCAACGGCGCCGAGGCTCTCGAGGCGATGGAGCGTGAAGACTTCGACATCGTCCTCATGGACATGCAGATGCCGGTCATGGATGGCCTGGCCGCCACGCGCGAAGTGCGAGCCCGCGAAGCCAGATCTCAGCGTCGGCGCACTCCAGTGATCATGCTTACGGCTAACGCTCTTCCCGAGCACCGCGAGGCCAGCCGCGCCGCCGGCGCCGACGGCCATGTCTCGAAGCCGGTCACCGTCGCCGATCTCGTGGGCGCCCTCAATCAGGCCCTCGAGGCGCAGGAGGATCTCCGCGAGGTGGCCTAAGGCCGCACGGGGCTGGGGCGGGGCCGGCCGCCGCCGCGAACGTTAGAGTCTTAATCCCCTCCGCATCGCGATCGACCTTGCCCTCGCCGACGCGAACCGACAGCATGAGAGCGCGTCGGCGGTCGCAGGCGGAGAACCCTTTGGTCATCAGCGACCGGCCTTCCCAACCGTCCCGACTGAAGCTCTCGACGATCCTGCCCTTTTCGGCGCCGAGCCTCGCCCTCTCGAGTCTGGGCGTGGCGGTCTTCGTCTACCTGCCGCCCTACTTCGCCGGCCATCTGCGGGTCGGAATGACGCTTGTCGGCGCGGTCTGGATGGGCGTCAGACTCCTCGACATACCGGTGGACGTGATCCTCGCCCTGGTGATGGACCGCACGCGATCGCCGCTCGGCCGATATCGGCTTTGGCTGCTGATGGGCGCGCCCGTTCTGATGCTGGCGCTCTATCGCCTGTTCATGGCTCCGGTGGGAATTTCGGGCGGCTATCTGCTCACCTGGCTCTTCGCGATGTATCTGGGAACATCGATCCTTGGACTCGCCCATTCGGCCTGGGGCGCGACGCTCGCGACGCACTACCACGAGCGCTCGCGCCTGTTCGCCGTGCTCAACGCGGTGGGGGTCTTGGGAACCATGGCGGCGCTCGCCATGGTCGTGGTTGGCAAGTCGCTGGGCCGCAGCGACGCGCAAGGCGTTCAGGCCATGGGCTGGCTCGCCATCGCCCTGACGCCATTGACGGTCGTTCTGGCGGCAATTCTGACGCCCGAGCGGCTGGCGCCCGAGACCGCGCGGCGGAGCTTCCCGCTCAAAGACTATTGGGAGGTGCTGACCAAACCGGACCTCCTGCGCCTCTTCGCGGCCCAGCTCGCCCTCACCTTGGGGCCCGGCTGGATGAGCGCAATCTATCTTTTCTTCTTCGAGGCGGCTCGTGGGTTCTCGACCCAACAGGCCACGATTCTCCTGGGTGTCTACATTCTCGCCCAGATTCCCGGCTCGCTGGCGAGCGCGGCGCTGGCGCGCAGGATCGGAAAACACCGCGCCCTGATGGTCGCGACCACGGGCTTCTCCCTCGGGCTCCTGGCGATCTTCATCATTCCCAAGGGAAACCTCCTGGCGACCATACCGTCGATGTTCTGGAGCGGCATGACGGCTGCCGGCTTCGATCTGATGATCCGAGCGATGCTCGCCGACGTCGGCGACGAGATTCGGCTCGATCAGGGCAAGCAGAGGATCAGCCTGCTTTACGCGGTTAATGGCCTCGCCTCGAAGCTCGCGGCCGCCTTCTCGATTGGGCTCACTTTCCCTCTGCTCGCGCGCCTGGGATACAATCCGCAGGAAGGGGCCGTGAACACCCCCGCGGCGATCCACAATCTCGAAATGTCCTTCCTGTTGGGGCCACTGGTGTTCGTCATGCTTGGCGGCGCTTGCGTGATCGGCTGGCGCCTGGACGCCGAGCGCCATCGCGACATTCGACGCAAGCTCGAGGAGCGCGACGCCGAACTGGCGGCCGGCCCAGCGGAGGGTTGGGGGCGCCTCGCCCACCCTCCCGGGGATCCGGAGATCGCCGTCTAAGCCGTCGAGCCCGCCCCGCCGATTGTCGACTAGCGGCTTGCACGCCTGTGGGCGTCGGCTATGACGTGAGCCGTCGCCACGTCGGGACCTGCTCGCCGGAAGCCTGCCGGCCATCAAACCAGCAAAGACGTCGCCGGTGATTGCGTAATGGCCCCGCGCAAAGAGCCGGTTCCGGCGCCTCGCGCTCCCGCGTCTCCGAGGGCACGGGCGGCCGCGCCGAAGAGCCCCCGCCCGACCGGTGGCAGAGGACGCGACTACCGGGTTCTGATCGACACGATGAGCGAAGGCTTCGCCCTGTGCGAAGCGATCTGGCGAGATGGGCGATTAGCCGACTACCGGATCATCGAGATCAACCCCGCCCTTCAGGCGATGTTAGGCGTGGGTCCCGAGGCGGCAGGGACATTGCTGAGCGACGGCGCGACGCCGCGCCGCTGGTTGGAAGTCTGCGAGCGCGTGCTCGTCAAGGGAAAGCCGATCGGCTTCGAATTTCACAATCGGGTCACCGGGCGTTGGCATGAGATCCGCCTGACGCGGGTGGGCAGGAACCGCATCGCCCAATTCTTCTTCGATATCACCGAGCGCAAGGAGGCCCACGAGCACCAGGCCCGGTTGTTCGACGAACTGAACCACCGAGTGAAGAACAGCCTGACCATGGTTTCGGCCCTGCTGCAGATGCAGGCGAAAGACGCATCGGCGCAGGTCCGCGGCGCCCTTTCCAAAGCAGTGGCCCGCGTCGAAGCCATCTCCGAAGTGCATGGCAGCCTCTACGCCGGGGGCCGAACGACGGAGATCGATTTCGCCCTCTATCTCGAGACCCTCTGCAAACGTCTCGAGGACTCCCTGCTCGAGGGCGACAGGATCGCGATCGAGGTGGTCGCCGAGCAGATCGACATCCCGGTCGACCAAGCCGCCCCCCTTGGCATGATCGTCAACGAGCTGGTGACCAATGCCGTCAAGCACGCCTATCCGCCGCCGCGCTCGGGGCGCATCGAGGTGCGCCTGGACCGCCGCCCAGGCCTGCTCGTTCTCTCGGTCAGGGATTGGGGCGCCGGACTCGGCGTCAACGCCGGTGAGGACTCCACAGGGTTGGGGATGAAGGTCGTCGCATCGCTCGTTCGCCAGATCGGAGCGACCTTCCAGACTCAGATAGGCCCCGGAGCCTGGTTTGAGTTGACACTGGCCCGATCGTGATCGGTCACGCCGTCTCCCGTTCGGTCAGGCCCAGTTCCTCGATCATCGCACGTCGGATCAGGAACTTCTGGACCTTGCCTGTGACCGTCATGGGGAAGGCGTCCACGAAGCGGATGTATCGCGGGATCTTTTGACGGGCGATCTGTTCGACGCAGAAGGCGCGGACCTCTTCGTCGGTGATCGTATGCCCAGGGTTAAGGCGGATCCAAGCGCACAGTTCCTCGCCGTGGCGGTCGTCCGGGACGCCCACCACCTGAACCTCTGCGACCTTGGGATGAGTGAAGAGGAATTCCTCGATCTCGCGAGGGTAGAGGTTCTCGCCGCCGCGGATCACCACGTCCTTGATCCGGCCCACGATATTTCCGTAACCCTCCTCGTCTATGGTCCCGACATCGCCGGTGTGCATCCACCCCTCGGCATCCAGAACCTCGGCGGTCTTGGCCGGCTCGTCCCAGTAGCCCAGCATCACCGAATAGCCTCGGGTGCAGATTTCTCCCGGGTCGCCTCTCTCCGTGATCCGGCCCCGCGCATCGACGATCTTCACCTCGAGGTGAGGCTGCACCCTACCGACCGTCGATACCCGGCGATCGAGGGGGTCCCCCGGGGAAGTCTGAAAACTGACCGGGCTGGTCTCGGTCATCCCATAGGCGATGGTCATGCCCGGAATGTGCAACCGCTCGATAACCCCCTTCATGACTTCCACCGGACAGGGAGCGCCGGCCATGATGCCCGTGCGCAGGCTGGAGACATCGCCGCCGTCCTCTTCCAGGGCCGCCAGGAGAGCGATGAACATGGTGGGGACGCCGAAGAGACCGGCGCAACCCTCCGCCTTCACGGCCTGGAGCGTCGAGCGGGCATCGAACGCCGGCGACGGATAGACCATGGCCGCGCCATGGGTCAGGCAGGCGAGGTTGCCCATGACCATGCCGAAGCAGTGGTAGAGGGGCACCGGTATGCAGAGGCGGTCGAAGGGGGTCAGACCGATGGCCCGGCCGACGAAATAGCCGTTGTTGAGGATGTTACGGTGGGAAAGCGTCGCGCCCTTGGGCGAACCGGTGGTCCCACTGGTGAACTGAATATTGATGGCCGCATTGCAATCGAGACGCGAGCCAATGGCCTCGGTCGCCTGGAGGTCGCCGGCGACGACGGGATACCGGCCCACCTGATCGAAGGCGAGCCATCCGGGCCTTTCCGCGCCGATCTTGATGAGGACCCTGAGCGATGGAAGGGCCACGGACGATACAGCGCCCGGGGTCGAACTCGCGATCTCGGGAACAAGGCCTTCGATCATCCCGACGTAGTCGCTGGTCTTGAACCTGTCGGCGGTCACCAGCGCCCTCACTCCCACCTTCCCGAGCGTGTACTCCACCTCCGAGCGGCGGTAGGCCGGGTTGATGGTGACAAGGATCAGGCCCAATCGCGCGGCCGCGAACTGGGTCAGGGTCCACTCGGCGCAGTTGGGCGACCAGATTCCAATCCGATCACCAGGCTCCATGCCAAGTCGCAACAATCCCGCCGCCAAGGCGTCGGCGCGCGCCACGAGTTCGCGCCAATTCCAGCGGATCGACTGATCCTGGGAGACCAAGGCAAGATCGTCGCCCCAGAACGCGGCCGCCCGGCTTAGCGCATCGCCGATGGTCGTCTCGAGAAGCGGCGGCGCATCGTCGCCGCGCACCAGGCTGAGCGGTCTGGCCACTCTCACCTCCTCCATGCTTCGCCCGAACAGATCCGCGATCCGGTCGGTCGGCGCAAGCCGAGCGTCCTCGAGGAGGCTTTGGCGCGGCCTTTCAACCTAGAGTTGAAAGCGGAGCCTTTTGTGGGTCCCAGGCGTTAACTATCTTGTCGGCGAGACCGCGCCTGGAGGGCTCTTGATGGGAAGAATGACTACGGCGGCTTCGGCCGTGATCGTCGCCACGGCCTTGGTCGCGGCGACATCGGCGTTGGCGTTTGTCGGCGGAAGTCATGGCGGAGGCCATCCGGCCATTCATTCAGGGGGCCATCAAGCCGTGCGGTCGGGCTGGGGCGGGAGATCGGTCAATGCGCCCGTGATGAGCAGCCGACAACGAGTCGAGAACGGCCGGACGATGGAAGCCGCTCCGATCCAGCCCAGGGACTATGTGTTCAACAATCAGCGATCCCATGTCGTCCTCAATGGAGGAGGCCGACTCTCCGAGGCGCGGGCCGACCGCCGCGGCTTGGCGCCCCGCTTCCGCGAGCGAGGACGCGCCGAATTTCGGGGCTTCGACTTCAACCGCGACCGCGGCCGAAACCGCCGCTTCAACCGCTTCGGTTCTGAGTTTGCCTTCGTCGGGGCGCCCTTCTTCTATGGAGACGACTATTGGGCCGACGATGGTTACTATGAGGGGACGCCGTATGCCGACGACAGCGGCTATGATCAGGGCCCGCCCGCTTACGCCGAAGGTCCCGCCGACGGCGGGGACGATGGCTCGGACCAAGCTTACCCCGGGCCTGGCCCAGGGTACCAGGACTACGGCGCTCCCGCCTCGGCTTATTACGGCGGCCACTGCACCTGCAGCGATCGGCCCGAGGGTCGCTGACGCGCCGGTCTGTGGCGAAGAGGCAACCGCCGGTCAGTTCCAGATCGGCGGTCGCCTATCCTTCCAGGGCGCTTCTTTTTCGAGTTGGGCGGCGAGGCGAAAGAGCGTCGCCTCGTCGGCGTAGCGAGCGCTGAACATCATGCCAATGGGCAGACCCGACTTCGACCAGGCCAGCGGCAGGGACATGGACGGCTGGCCGCTGACGTTGAAGGGCGGCGTGTAGGGAAAGACCTGACCCTGCCGCCGGCTCACTTCGCGCGGCGCCAGCGTGACAGGATCGATAAAGCCGATCGCCGGGGGCGGCGTTCCCATGACCGGTGTCAGATAGACATCGAATGTTTCGAACAGGGCCAGGATCTGGCGGCCGAAGACGCGTCTGGCTCGCATGCTGGCCATGGCCTCTTCGCCGGTGACCCTCCGGCCGACCTTCAGGGAGGCCCAGGTGAGAGGCTCGAGTTCCTCGGCCGCCGGTTCGTGGCCCAGGCGTTCTATGAGCTGCGTCATTTCAGCCGCGAAGTTCGCGCCGCCGGCTGGGCCCGAAGCTCGGTACATGGCGCGATAGTCGATGCCCAGACCCCTCTCCACGACTTCATGTCCCAGGGCGCGCAACAAGTCGGCGGTGGCGTGCAGGGCGGCCTCGACCTCGGCGTCTATGGGCCTGCCCGACGGCGTCTCGGCCGACCAGGCGATCCTCAGTCGCCCCGGCGCGCGTTCGACCTCATCGGTGTAGGGCCGCTCCTTGGGCGGGGACGGGTAGGGCGACGCCGGTTCGGGAAGACCGGTGACATCGAGCATCGCGGCGCTATCTCGGACCGAGCGGCTCACCACATGCTCGACGGAATTACCGTAGGCGTTGTCGTCGGGGAGGACGGGGTTGCGGTCGCGGGTCACCTTGAGGCCCACCAGTCCGCAGCAGGCGGCGGGAATCCGGATCGACCCCAGCCCGTCGCTGGCGTGGGCCAGAGGGACGATGCCGGCGGCGACCGCCGACGCCGAACCACCGGAAGAGCCCCCGGCGATGTGCGCCGGGTTCCAAGGATTGCGGCAGGGCCCGAGATGGGCGGACTCCGTCGTGCCGGTGATGCCGAACTCCGGCGTGTTGGTCTTGCCGACGAAAACAGTCCCACTGGCGCGATAGCGCGCCACGAGGCTGCCATCGGTCTCGTCGACGAGGACGCGGGCGAAGCGGCTGCCGCAACTTCGCGGCCAGCCGGCGACGGCCATGCCCAGGTCCTTGATCAGAAACGGCACGCCCCGGAACGGCCCTTGCGGCGGATTGGCGGCGGCGGTGCGGGCATTGTCATAGCCTTTGTAGACGACGGCGTTGAGCGTCGGGTTATGGCGCTCGATCCGCTCGATCGCAGCCTCGACGAGTTCGGCGGGCGAAACTTCCCGTCGTCGGACCAGGCCCGCTAGGCCGACGCCGTCGTAGTTCGCATATTCGGCGAAGCCCATGCATTCTCCTCCCAGGTTTCCCCGCAACCTAGCGCAACGAAGACCCGAAGCATAAGGGTGTCGATATGACCGTTAGGTCGCGGGGCGTGGGTGGCGGGGTGAACGCGCACCTGCGCGACCTTCCGTCTTTTTCGCTATGGATCAGCGGATGCAGGCTCTCGGTCTCCACCAGGATCTGATTGGCGCGCAAGGCTCGCGTCTGGCGCTCAACACGCCGGCGCTCATCGTCGATGTCGAGGCGTTGGACCGCAACATCGCGGTCATGGCCGAAATGGCGATGAAGGCCGGCGTGAAGCTTCGGCCGCACGCCAAGACGCACAAGAGCGTCGAGATCGCTCGCCGCCAGATTGGGGCCGGCGCGGTCGGAATCTGCTGCGCCAAGCTCGGCGAGGCGGAGGCCCTGGCCGATGGCGGGATCGAGAACATCCTCATAACTTCGCCGGTGGTTGGCGCGCCCGCGGTGGAGCGTCTCGTCGCACTGGCCGCGCGGTCGAGAGGGCTTATGGCGGCCGCCGATCATCCTGACGCGGTGGCCGCGATCGCGGCGAGCGGCGCACGGCTGACGGTGTTGGTGGACATCGACCCAGGCATCCACCGGACTGGAGTCGCCAGTCCCCAAGCAGCAGTCGCCCTGGCGCGCCAGCTCTCCGATTCTCGCGGTCTTCAATTCGGCGGCGTACAGTTCTACTGCGGGATGCAGCAGCATATCGAAGGCTTCCGCGAGCGCCGCGAGGCGATCATCGAGCGGACCGCATATTTGAGCGCGATCCTGGATGATCTCGCGGACGCCGGCCTCGCGCCTGGTATCGTCAGCGGTGGCGGCACGGGGACCCACGCCATCGACCTCGAACTGGGCGTCTTCACCGAATTGCAGGTCGGCTCCTACATCTTCATGGACCGTCAGTACGCCGACTGCGCGCTCGCGCCCGACAGCCAGTCACCGTTCGAGACCGCGCTCGAGATCGATGCTCGCGTGGTGAGCGCGAACCATCCGTTCATGTCCACGGTGGACGCCGGGCTGAAGGCCTTCGCCACCGAGGCTGGAGCGCCGCCGATCCTCGTCGGCGCCGTCCCAGGCTCGGTCTACCGGTTCATGGGCGACGAACAGGGCTGCGTCGTCCCGCCAAGGGGCGAGGCGCCGCCGCGGCTCGGCCAGGTGGTGACCTTCGCCGCCCCGCATTGCGATCCCACGGTCAATCTCTACGACGTCTACCACGCGGTGAAGGGCGACACCCTGGTGGGGATATGGCCGATCGAGGCGCGGGGGCGTTCGGCCTGAGGCCCTTCCCCATCGCCGGGTAAGATCGGTAAGGTTGGTTCGACCCCTTGAAGGCATCCAATGACCGAACTCTCCAAGACACTGGACGACGCGCTCGAGGCCGCCCACCTGCCGGCCCTTCTGATGTCGGTGATTCACCTTACCGGCGATCAGGACCTTTTGACCGCGGAGCGTAGGCCGACCTACCTGCTCCTGGCCGACGGGAGGGACGGCAACTACTCGCCCGAAGTCCAGGCCGACATCCGCCTTCGAGCCAGGGAAGCGATCACTGCCCATCTTGGGGGCGCCCCGCTCCCACCCCAGCCGTCGCCGGCGACGATAAGACGGATGATGGACTGGATTGCAGGGGTCGACATACCGCCCAGCTACGCTCCTTTTCTGATGGACGAACTTGGCTTGGGCGACATCGACACCAAGACGCCCGACTGGTCGTCGCCCAGGCTTCGGGCCGCGGCGCAGCGCATCAGAGTGGTGGTGGTCGGCGCCGGCATGTCGGGACTCCTGGCGGGCATCCGCCTGAAGCAGGCCGGCATCGAGTTCACCATAGTCGACAAGAACGCCGACGTGGGAGGCACCTGGCTGGAGAACGTTTATCCGGGCTGCCGAGTCGACAATCCCAACCACATGTACAGCTACTCCTTCGAACCAAACCACGACTTTCCGCAGTTCTACTCCACCCAGGACGTGCTGCTGGCCTACTTCCGCAAGGTCGCCGACAAACACGATCTCCGTGAACACATCCGCTTCGGAACGTCGGTGGAGGAGGCGGTGTTCAACGAGAACTCCGCGTCATGGCGGATCGAGGTGAAGAGGCCCGACGGCGAGCGCGAGTTCCTCTCCGCCGATGTCCTCATCAGCGCCGTCGGCCAGCTCAATCGTCCCAGGTTCCCCGACATCGATGGGATGGAATCCTTCGAGGGCCCGAGCTTCCACTCCGCGCGCTGGCGCAAGGATGTCGATCTGGCCGGCAAACGGGTGGCCGTGATCGGAACCGGCGCCAGCGCCTATCAGTTCGTGCCGAGGATCGCGGCCGAGGTCGCTCGCCTGGAGGTCTTTCAGCGTTCACCGCCGTGGACCTTTCCCGCTCCGACCTACCATCATGACGTGCCGGAAGGGAAAAAGTGGCTGCTCGAGCATGTCCCCTTCTACGGCAAGTGGTACAGATTCTGGCTGTTCTGGATGCTTACCGATGGATTCTACGAAGGGGTTAGGGCAGACCCGACATGGAACGGCCCGCCCCAGGCCGTGAGCGCCGCCAACGACCTGATGCGCGAAATGGTGACCCAGGCGATCCGCGCCCAGGCCCCCGACTCGCCGGAACTTCTCGAGAAGATCATTCCGACCTATCCGGTGGGTGGGAAGCGGGCGCTGCTCGACAACGGGGTCTGGGTGGAGGCGCTCAAGCGCGACAACGTCGAGTTGGTGACCCAGCCCATTGTCAGAATCGTCCCTGAAGGTGTCGTCACGGCCGACGGTCACACCCATCCGGCCGACGTGATCATCTACGGCACCGGCTTTCACGCCAGCCGTTTCCTTTGGCCGATGCGGATAGTCGGCAGGGGCGGCGTGGAGCTTCACGATGTCTGGGATGGCGACGCCCGCGCCTATCTGGGCATGACGACGCCGAATTTTCCCAATCTGTTCATGCTCTATGGCCCGAACACGAACATCGTGGTCAACGGCTCCATCATCTTCTTTTCCGAGTGTTCGGTTCGCTACGTCGTCGGCTGCCTGAAGCTGATGGCTGAAACCGGCGCGGCGACGATGGAAGTGAAGGCGGGCGTCCACGACGCGTTCAACGAAAAGGTGGACGCCGCCAACGCCCTGATGGCCTGGGGTTCGCCACACGTCTCGAGCTGGTACAAGAACGCCAAGGGCCGGGTGTCACAGAACTGGCCGTTCCCCCTCGTCGAATATTGGAACGCCACCGTCGCCCCGAATCCGGACGACTTCATCCTTGCCAAGAGAGTCAAGGCGGAGGCCTAGTCCGGGCGTCGAGGCGAGTTCGCCTTGCCGGGGGGCGCCCCGACTCAGCAGGCTCACATGATCGGAATCCCTATGCGCCCCAACGTCCCCGGCGACGTAGGCGCCGGCGCAACCTGAGAGAATCAGGCCTACCAGTCCGGCCAAAATGCCGACGACCGTGCTCTTCACAGCGAAACACCTAATCCGGTTTGGAACATTCCCTTGGTTAGCATAGCGGCCTTCAATGGTTGCGGCGAGGCTCCGCTTGCCTCCCTGGCAAGCGATCCGCTAGGCCACCTTCGTCGCGAGGGCGAGGCGAGCATGAAGCCAGAAACGGCGCGATCCTCCATTGGGGCGCTCATCGGCGATCATCGCGACGGTCACGCCCTGGAGGGCGGCTTCTATACGCGCCAGGATGTGTTCGAAAAGGACATGCGCCTACTGCTGGACCGGTGGGTTTGCGCGGGCCACGTCAGTGACGTCCCCCAGGCGGGCGACTGGCTGACGACGGAGTTGGGTCGGGAGTCGGCCATCGTGGTGCGCGGGGACGATGGGGTCCTTCGCGCGCTCGCCAACGTCTGCCGCCATCGCGGATCGAGGATATGCGACGCTCGGCGCGGCGCCGCGTCTATTCTCACCTGTCCCTATCACGCCTGGACCTACCATCTCGACGGAACTCTTCGCCGCGCGCGTGAAATGCCCACGGATTTTGACCCCAGCGATCACGGCCTGCAACGGCTCGCTCTGGCGGAGATCGGGGGACTGATGTTCGTCAGCTTCGGCCCCGACCCACCCGGGCTTGGGGAAGCCGGAGAGGCTCTGGGCGCCATGACCAGGCATTTTGGGTGGGAGTCGGCCAGGGTGGCCGAACGTCGGCAGTACGATGTCGCCGCCAACTGGAAGCTGGTGATGGAGAACTACCACGAGTGCTACCACTGCGCTCCGGCTCATCCCGAGTTCTCGGTCCTGCACACCCTGGCTCGGCCGGGCGCCCGCCGGCTCGCCAGCAAGCCGGATTCGCTGACCGGCATTTCGGACCATGAAGCTTGGGACCCGGCGCCCGGCGGTCGCGAGGTGGGGAGGGTGATGCATTCTCCGCTTGCGAGCGGCTGCTCGAGCGGAAGCCGCGACGGCGGTCCTGTCGCTCCCCTGATGGGCGGAGCTCCGCGGAGTTCGGGGACCAGTGTGTTTTCGGAGCTGGGATTCCTGGCGGCCTTCCTAGCCTATCCAGACTACGGCGTGATCTATCGCTTCATGCCCTGCGAGACCTTCTTGACCCGGATGGAACTGATTTGGCTGGTAAGGGCCGACGCAGTGGAAGGCCGCGACTATGTGCTGGAAGATCTCTGCTGGCTTTGGGAGATCACCAGCCTCGCCGACAAGGCGATCATCGAAAGAAACCAGCAGGGCGTCAGGTCCCGCTTCTACCGACCCGGTCCGTTTTCCCTGATGGAGCCCGGCGCCGCGGCCTACGTGGCGCGCTATCTCCGCGAACTCGCGCTCGTCGCGGGCGATTGCTGACCATGGCTTACGACGCCATCATCGTCGGCGGCGGCCACAATGGTCTCACTTGCGCCTTCTACCTGGCCCGGGCCGGCTACAGCGTTCGCGTCCTCGAGCGGCGCGGCATCGTCGGCGGTGCGGCGATAACCGAGGAATTCCACCCAGGATTTCGCAACTCCGTGGCGAGCTATTCGGTAAGCCTACTCAATCCCAAGATCATCGCCGACATGGAGCTTGCGCGCCATGGCCTGAGGATCGTCCTTCGCCCACTCTCATACTTCGCCCCTGTCGACGGCGATCGCTACCTGATCATGGACCGCGATCCGGAGAGATCGCGCCGAGAGATTGCGGCTTGGTCGCCCCGGGACGCCGAACGCCTGCAACCGTTCCATGAGAGGCTCGACCGTAGTGTCGACCTGATCCGCAGCCTGGTCCTGAAGACGCCGTTCAACGCCTCGGCCAAGCCACGGGACATTCTCACCGGCCTCGGGCTCGCCAACAGAATTCGTCGAATGGGTCTGGGAGGCCAGGGCGAGCTGCTCGATCTCTTCGGCAAGAGCGCCGGCGACCTCCTCGACTCGTGGTTCGAGACTCCGGCTCTCAAGGGTCTGCTGGGCTTCGACGCCATCGTCGGCGCCTACGCCAGTCCGTATACGCCCGGATCGGCCTATGTGCTGCTTCATCACGTGTTTGGCGAGGCCAACGGAGTCAAGGGCGCCTGGGGCCACGCCATTGGCGGCATGGGATCGATCACACAGGCGATGGCGCAGGCTTGCGTGGAAGTCGGAGTCGAAATCTCCACGGATTCGCCGGTCGGCGAGATCTCGATTGTCGATGACAGAGCCGCCGGTGTGGTCCTCTGCGGCGGCGAGGACATCGTGGCGCGAACCGTTGTCTCGAACGTCAATCCAAAGCTTCTCTTCGGCGAACTCGTGGCTGCACGACATGTGCCGGCCACGTTCAAAGCGCGCATGGACGCCTGGCGTTGCGGGTCCGGGACGTTCAGAATGAATGTCGCGCTTGGCGAACTGCCTAATTTTACCTGCCTGCCGAGCTCCGGTTACGCCGAGCACCATGGCGCCAGCATCATCATCGCGCCTTCGCTCGACTACCTCGACCGGGCCTACATGGACGCGCGCACATTGGGATGGTCCCGGGCGCCGGCGATCGAGATGCATATCCCAAGCGTTCTCGACGATTCTCTGGCGCCTGCGGGCGCCCACGTCGCCAGCCTCTTCTGCCAGCAGTTCGCGCCGACGCTTCCCGATGGGTCGAGCTGGGACGCTCACCGCGAAGCGGCGGCGGATCTCATCGTCGACACCGTGACCCGTTTCGCGCCAAACTTCAAGCAATCCGTCCTTGGTCGGATGATATTGTCGCCCCTCGATCTGGAGCGCAAGCTCGCGCTCACCGGCGGCGATATCTTCCATGGCGCCTTGACGCTGGACCAGCTCTATAGTGCGCGTCCGGCCCTAGGCTACGCCGACTATCGCGCGCCGGTGAAAGGTCTCTACATGTGCGGGTCGGGGGCCCATCCAGGCGGCGGCGTCACCGGCGCTCCCGGCCACAACGCGGCTCGCGAGATACTGCGTGACCTAAAGGGCCTATCCAGGCGGCGCCCACGACCCATGGCAGCGGCTACACCGGCAGTCCGCTCGAGCCCATGAGGTAACGGTCCACGGACCTCGCACACTGCCGGCCCTCCCGAATTGCCCAGACCACCAGGGATTGACCCCTGCGCATGTCGCCGCAGGCAAAAGTCTTTATGGCCGATGTCTGATAGTCGGCCTCGGTCGCCTCGACCGCGCCACGGGCGTTCATGGCGACGCCGGCTTGTTCGAGCAAACAATCCGTATGCGGACCAATAAAGCCCATGGCCAGCAGCACCAGATCGGCCTTCAAGGTGAATTCGCCGCCCTCGATCGGTGACATGGCGAGCCGGCCGTCCGGGGCAGCCGCCCACTCAAGCCGGACACACTCCAGCGCTTCGATCGCATTGCCCGATCCCAGAGCCCGGCGAGTGGCGACCGCGAAGTCGCGCTCGCACCCTTCTTCCTGCGAGGAGGACGTCCGCAGCTTCAGCGGCCAGTCCGGCCACGTCAGGCCCCTGTCTTCGCGCTCGGGTGGACGGGGCATGATCTCGAGCTGGGTGATCGAGGCTGCGCCCTGGCGCCCGGCAGTGCCGACGCAGTCGGAACCCGTATCGCCGCCGCCGATCACCACCACATGCTTGCCCGCGGCGCTGATGGTTCCCCGCGGCGCCGCCAGGCTCTCCGGGTCGCCGGCGTTGCGCCTGTTCTGCTGGGTCAGGAAATCCATGGCGAAGTGGATGCCGGAGAGGTTGTGGGGAGGGAGTTCCAGGTCCCTCGGCAACTCCGCCCCTCCCGCCAACACGAGGGCGTCGTAGCCGCGCAGCAGGGTGTCGACGCTGATCGACCGCCCGACATGAGCGCCGGGCCGAAAGACGACGCCCTCGGCAGCCATCTGCGCAATCCGGCGGTCGATAAGCAGTTTCTCCATCTTGAAATCTGGAATGCCATAGCGAAGCAGACCGCCAATGCGGTCGCTCTTCTCGAACACCGTGACCGCATGACCGGCCCGAGCCAATTGTTGGGCGCAGGCCAGACCCGCTGGCCCCGAGCCGACCACGGCCACGCGTCGGCCCGTCGGCGCCGCCAGCTGTGGCGTGATCCATCCCTCGTCCCAGCCCCGGTCGACGATCTGGCATTCGATCGTCTTTATGGTCACCGGATTGTCGTCGATGTTGAGGGTGCAGGCAGCCTCGCAGGGGGCCGGACAGATACGGCCGGTGAATTCGGGAAAGTTGTTCGTCGAATGCAGCATTTCGAGCGCAGAGCGCCATTGGTCGCGGGTGACGAGATCATTCCAGTCCGGGATCAAATTGTTCACTGGGCAGCCGGTGTGGCAGAACGGGACGCCGCAACTCATGCATCGCGCCGCCTGACGCTCGACCTCCGCTATCGGCAGTGGCTGGACGAACTCGCGCCAAGTTTTCAGCCTTGAGCTGACCTTCTCGTAGGGTCGGTCACGCCGGTCGATCTCCAAGAATCCGGTCGGCTTGGCCATCACAGGCGCTCCGTTGGTGTCACTCGGCCGCAACGGCGCGGGACGCGCTGCGCTGCGCTGCGAGGTCGAGAAGAGCTCGGCGATAGTCCTTGGGCGTCACCTTGACGAAGCCCGTGAGCGAGACCTCCCAATCCTCGAGCAGAGACCTCGCCCTGGCGCTCCCGGTCAGGCGGTGATGTCGCTCCACCAGGATCCGAAGCCGCTCCGCGTCGAAGTGCAACGCGTCGCCCATGCCGCTGTCCTCGACACTGGGCGAGTCCTCGCGCGGACGCGGCCCTTCGTCGTCGGTGTCGATTGGCGGCCCTTGCCGCACCGGCCCGAGGTCGACCATCGAGGTGTTGCATAGGGCCGGGAACCGACCGGAGGGATCATAGACGTAGGCGATGCCGCCGGACATGCCGGCGGCGAAGTTGCGTCCCGTCTCGCCAAGCACGGCCACGACGCCGCCGGTCATGTACTCGCAGCCGTGATCGCCGACACCCTCGACCACCGCCACCGCTCCGGAGTTCCGGACGGCGAAACGCTCGCCGGCGACGCCTTCGAAGTGCGCCTCGCCGGCGATGGCCCCGTAAAGGACCGTATTTCCGGCGATGATGTTGGCGGTTGGATCGCGCGAGGCCGCCGCCGGCTGGCGCACGACCACCCGGCCCCCCGAGAGACCCTTTCCGACATAGTCGTTGGCGTCGCCCTCGAGATCGAGTTCGACACCCCTGGCGAGGAAAGCGCCGAAACTCTGGCCAGCGGCCCCCTCGAGCCTGACCTTGATCGAGTCCGGCGCCAGGCCCGCGTGGCCGTGGCGACGCGCAATCTCCCCGGAAAGCATCGCCCCCACCGCTCGCTGGGCGTTGGTGATGGTCGTCTCGATTGTCACCGGCGGTCCGCCTTCGATCGTGTCGCGCGCCTTGGCGATCATTTCGTGATCGAGCGCACCCTCGAGACCGTGGCGCTGTCTCTCGCTGTTCCAGAGGGGTTTGCCCCGACCCTCTTCGGCGAAATGGAGTATCCGGGTCAGATCGACTCCCCTCGCCTTCCAGCGCTCCACAGCCGGGCGCACGTCCAGGCGGCCAACCTGGCCAATCATCTCCTGGACGGTGCGGAAGCCCAGGCCGGCCATGATCTCGCGCAGTTCCTCGGCCACGAAGAAGAAATAGTTGATCACGTGTTCCGGCTTGCCCGTGAACCGCGCCCGCAGCACCGGATCCTGGGTCGCCACGCCCACGGGACAGGTGTTGAGGTGGCACTTGCGCATCATGATGCAACCGGCGGCGATGAGAGGCGCGGTGGCGAAACCGAACTCATCGGCGCCGAGGAGGGCGGCGATGGCGACGTCCCGCCCCGTGCGCAGCCCGCCATCGACCTGCACGGCGATCCGGCTGCGCAGGCCGTTGAGGATCAGGGTCTGCTGGGTCTCGGCAAGGCCGATCTCCCAGGGCGAACCGGCGTGGGTGAGGGATGTCAGCGGGCTGGCGCCTGTCCCCCCCTCGAAGCCGGATATGGTCACGTGATCTGCTCTCGCCTTCGAGACCCCCGCCGCCACGGTGCCGACGCCGACCTCGGAGACCAGCTTCACCGAAATGCGGGCGGCGGGATTGACGTTCTTCAGGTCGTGGATCAGCTGGGCCAGATCCTCGATGGAATAGATGTCGTGGTGCGGCGGCGGCGAGATCAGACCCACGCCGGGGGTCGCGTGGCGCACCCTGGCGATGTTGGCGTCGACCTTGTAGCCCGGCAGTTGGCCGCCCTCGCCGGGCTTCGCGCCCTGGGCGATCTTGATCTGGATGTCATCGGCGTTGACCAGGTATTCGGCGGTCACGCCGAAGCGCCCCGAAGCTACCTGCTTGATGGCCGAGCGCATGGAATCGCCGTTGGCTAGTGGGACGAAGCGGTCGGATTCCTCGCCGCCTTCGCCGGTGTTCGAACGACCGCCGATCCGGTTCATGGCGATCGCCAGGGTGGTGTGCGCCTCGCGGCTGATCGATCCGAAACTCATGGCGCCGGTCGCGAAGCGTTTGACTATTTCGGCAGCCGGCTCGACTTCGGCGAGCGGCAGCGGCGTCTCGGCCCAGGCGAAACTCATCAGGCCACGCAGGGTAAGCAACCGCTCGTTCTGAACATTGATCGAATCGGCGAAGACCCGGTACTCCTCGGGCAGGCCGCCGCGCACCGCGTGCTGCAGGCTCGAGACCGATAGGGGCGTCCAGGCGTGGTCCTCGCCCCTGAGGCGGAAAGCGTAGGCGCCCCCGCTGTCGAGCATGTTGCGGTAGATTGGGTCATCGCCATAGGCGGCCCGATGCCGGCGCACGCACTCCTCGGCGATATCGGTGAGGCCTACGCCGTCGATCACGCTCGCCGTGCCGGTGAAATATTTCTCGACGAAGGCGCTCGAGAGGCCCACCGCGTCGAAAATCTGCGCTCCGCAGTAGGACTGGTAGGTGGAAATGCCCATCTTGGACATCACCTTGAGTATCCCCTTGCCCACCGCCTTGACGTAATTCCTCGCCATTTGCTCGGCGTCGGCGCGAAATTCGCCGGAGAGACGAATGGCGTCGAGGGTCTCGAAGGCGAGATAGGGATTTATGGCCTCCGCGCCGTAGCCCGCGAGGACGCAGAAGTGGTGGACCTCGCGCGCCTCGCCGGTCTCGATGACAAGCCCCGTCTGCATCCGAAGGCCCTGGCGGATCAGCCGATGATGGACCGCGGCGGTCGCAAGAGCGGCCGGAATCGGTATCCGTTCGGATGAGACCTCGCGATCGGAAAGGACGAGTATGTTCATGTCAGCCAGAACATTGTCCGTGGCCTCGCCGCACAGCCGATCCAGTGCCCGCTCCAAGCCCACGGCGCCCTCCGCCGCCGCCCATGTCGCGTCGAGGGTCGCGGTGCGGAAGGCCCCGTCCAGAAGCTCGGAGATGGCGCGAATCTTCTCCAGGTCGGCGTTGGTGAGCACCGGCTGAGCGACTTCCAGCCGCTTGTGGGTTCCCGCCTGACGGCCGAGAAGGTTGGGTCGCGGTCCGATCATCGAGACCAGGCTCATCACCAACTCTTCGCGGATCGGGTCGATAGGCGGATTGGTGACCTGCGCGAAGTTCTGCTTGAAGTAGTCGTAAAGGAGCTTTGGCCGGCCCGAGAGCACCGCCAGCGGCGTGTCGGTCCCCATCGAGCCGACGGGGTCGTCGCCGATCTCACCCATGGGCTCGAGGAAGAAGGAGATGTCTTCCTGGGTGTAACCGAAAGCCTGCTGGCGATCGAGCAGGTCGGCGCCGTCGGCGGGCCGCGCCGGCTCCCACCTGGGAGGATCGGGGAGTTCCTCGAGCTTGAACTGGGTCGCGGCGAGCCACTCCTCGTAGGGCTGCTCGGCGGCCAGGGTCCGCTTGAGCTCGTCGTCCTCGATAATCCGCCCCTCCTCGGTGTCGATCAGCAGCATCTTTCCCGGCTGCAGTCTCCATTTGCGCAGGATCCGCTCCTCCGGAACCGTCAGTACGCCCACTTCCGAGGCCATGATCACATGGTCCTGGTCGGTGATCATGAACCTGGCCGGGCGAAGGCCGTTGCGGTCGAGGGTGGCGCCGATCTGGCGGCCATCGGTAAAGGCGATGGCGGCGGGACCGTCCCAGGGCTCCATCAGCGCCGCGTGATACTCGTAGAACGCGCGCCTGGCCGGATCCATCAGAGGGTTGCCAGTCCACGCCTCGGGGATGAGCATCATCATCGCCTGGGCAAGCGGGTAGCCGCCGGCGATCAGCAGCTCCAGGGCATTGTCCAGCGAGGCGGTGTCAGATTGGCCGTGCGGGATCAGCGGCCACATCTTGTCGAGGTCAGGGCCGAGAAGATCGGACTCCATGGTCCGTCGCCGGGCGTTCATCCAATTGACGTTGCCGCGGACGGTGTTGATCTCGCCGTTGTGGGCGATGAAACGGTAGGGGTGGGCGAGCTTCCAGGAGGGGAAGGTGTTGGTCGAGAACCGCTGGTGAACCAGGGCCACGGCCGATTGGGTGAGCGGATCGCGAAGGTCCAGGTAGAAGGAGCCAACCTGGTGGGCCAGGAGAAGGCCTTTGTAGACGACCGTGCGGCTCGAGGCCGACGGCATGTAGAACTCCGGCAGTCCCGGCATTCCATATTTGAGAGCCAGGCTTTCGAGGGGATTCTGGGTCTGCTTGCGGATCGACAGGATCTTGCGCTCGAAGGCGGCCTGATCGCGGGCGCCGCCGCCGCGGGCGATGATCGCCTGGCGGATCACCGGCATCTGCGCGATCACCGCCGCGCCCAAGCCGGTTGGATCGGTGGGCACGTCGCGCCAGCCGAGCAGCATCTGCCCTTCGACCCTGATGAAGTGCTCGAACTGGCCGATTGCGAAGGCGCGCGTTTCCTGATCCCTGGGCAGGAAGCACATCGCCACCGCGTAGTCGCCGGGAGTCGGCAGATCGACCCCGGCGCCCGCCGCCCAGTTGCGCAACAGCACGTCGGGAATCTGGATCAGACACCCGGCTCCATCGCCGACCAGGGGATCGGCGCCAACCGCGCCGCGGTGGTTCAGGTTGACCAGGATCTCCAGGCCGCAGGCGATCACCTCCTGCGACTTCCTGCCCTTGATGTTGGCGACAAAGCCTACGCCGCACGAGTCATGCTCGTTGCGTGGGTCATAAAGGCCCTGCGGAGGCGGAAAATCAGACAAGATATGCCTTCTCTCACCAAGGAAAGAGGCATCCCGCGGCAAGCGGCGCCCCTTTGCCTTGGCATTTAAGCAAGCAGGGTTCCCCTGTCGACTGCCGCGGCCGTTCAGCTTGACGGCGTGCGGCGAGAGCGGCGAAGGTGATCTCGGCGGACCAGGCGAGAGGACTGCAGAGGCGCGCCTCGGCAGTCCCGAGCTTCATCGAAAGAGGATTTGGCTGAAATGGAACTGGCCCCGAAGAACACCGGCCTTTCGACCGCGCGGCTGGAGCGGATCACCGAGCACCTTCAGCGAAACTACATCGAGCCGGGCAAGATCGCCGGATGCCAGGTCGCGGTCGCTCGCCACGGCCACCTCGCCTACTTCCGGTCCCTCGGCAAAATGGAGAGGGAGGCCGGCAAGGCGATGGCCGACGACGCCATCTTCCGGATCTACTCGATGACAAAGCCGATCACGTCAGTGGCGTTGATGACGCTCTACGAGCGCGGCTATTTCCAGCTCAACGACCCGGTAAGCCGCTTCTTTCCGTCCTGGAAAGGTCACCGCGTCTGGGTCTCGGGCGAGGGCGCGTCCATGGTCACCGAGCCGCCTAGCCGCCCGCTCTCCATGCGCGACATGCTTTGCCACACCGGAGGTCTCACCTATGGCGCAGCGCTGGTGGCGCTTGGCGCGCCGGACACCGGGCTGGCGGTAGACAAGGTCTACGCCGAAGCAGGGGTGCGACGCGGTCGTGGCGAGACGCTGATGGAATTCATGGAGAAGCTCGCCAAGGTTCCGCTGCTCTACGAGCCCGGCGAGCGATGGATGTATTCGCTGTCCACCGACGTCTGCGGGGCGCTGGTGGAGAAGATCAGCGGCCAGAGGTTCGACCGCTATCTGCAGGAGGTGATCTTCGAGCCCCTGGGCATGAAGGACACCGCCTTCTTCGTCGCCCCGGAAAAGATTGATCGTTTCAGCGCCTGCTATCGGCGCGCGCCGGACAAGACCCTCGAGCTTCTCGACGCGCCCGCGACCAGCGATTACCGGAACGAGCCCACGTTCTTCTCGGGCGGCGCAGGGCTCACTTCGACCACCGAAGACTATTTGCGTTTCTGCGAAATGCTTCGCCGGAGCGGCGAACTGGAGGGCGCGCGGGTGCTAGGGCCCCGGACCATCGCCCTGATGCGCCGAAACCATCTGAAGGACGGCAAGGATCTCACGGAGATGGCGATCGGCGGCTTTTCGGAGACCGCCAACGAGGGCGTCGGCTTCGGCCTCGGCTTCGCCACCACGCTGGACAGCGTCAAGAACGGATCGCTGGGCGAGGGTGACTTCTACTGGGGCGGGGCGGCATCGACGATCTTCTGGGTGGACCCCGTCGAGGATCTGACGGTCGTCTTCATGACCCAGCTGATGCCATCGGGGACCTTCAACTTCCGCGGCCAGCTGAAGAGCATAATCTACTCGTCGATCGTCGATTAGCGACGAAGAGTGTCGCGGCGCCGGACTAGGAGCGCCGCGCGGTCGAGATCATCACGGGCGGATCGAGCATCTGGCCCCGCATGGCGCCATCGCCCGCTGTCGCCGAGACCGGCGAGGCGAGGATGGCGCGAACGACATCCATTCCCGCGACGACGCGGCCGAAGGCGGCGAAGCCTGCGTTGTCGCCCGGAGCGCTCGGATCGGCGTCGAGGGAGGACTGGGCGCCGACGCAGATGAAGAACTCGGAGGAGGCGGTTCCGGGCGCATAACGGGCCATGGAGATCACGCCGTCGACGTGTCGAAGTCCGGTGGCGAGCGTACTCTCGTGGGCGATGGGCCCCAGCGCCTGGGAGGGATCGTTCTCGAGTCCGCCCTGGATAAGACCGGCGGGGGGCGCCGCCGCCGTGCGCATGGCGCGATAAAATCTCGCGCCGTCGAAGCGCCTTTCGTCGACGTAGCGAAGGAAATTGGCGGTGGTGATCGGCGCCTTTTCGGTCGCGAGTTCGACAATGATCAAACCCGCCCCGGTGCTGAGCTGCACCATCTCGCGGGATGGAGTCGGCTGAGCCATCGCCGGGAGGGCGGCGATCGTGGCGACGCCGCCGATGAATCCGCGCCGAAGAAGTCTCATGTCTTGAGCTTGTATCCGGTCCTGAAGATCCACCAAACCACGCCAAGGCACACGGCCATGAAGCTCAAGGTCATGGCCAGGCTGAGGCCGACTTTGACGTCGGAGTGACCGTAGAAGCTCCAGCGAAAACCGCTGACCAGATACACGACCGGGTTGAACAGGGTGATCTTGCGCCAGAGCGGCGGGAGCATGGCTATCGAATAGAAGCTGCCGCCCAGGAACGTCAGCGGCGTGATGATCAGGGTCGGGACGATCTGCAGCCGCTCCCAGCCTTCCGCCCAAATGCCGATGATAAAGCCAAAGAGGCTGAAGCTCAGCGCGGTGAGGATCAGGAACCCGGCCATCCAGAGCGGATGGGCGATATGGAACGGAACGAATATCCGCGCGGTGACGAGGATGAGGAGGCCCAGCAAGATCGACTTGGTCGCGGCCGCGCCAACGTAGCCGACCGTCGCCTCTATCCAGGATACGGGCGCCGAGAGGAGTTCGTAGATCGTGCCCGACCACTTGGGCATGTGAATGCCAAACGAGGCGTTGCCGACGCTCTCGGTGAGGAGCGAAAGCATGATCAAGCCGGGCACGATGAAGGCGCCGTAGCTGACGCCGTCCACGGCCTTGATTCGGGAGCCGATCGCCGAGCCGAAAACAACGAAGTAGAGAGACGTCGAGATCACTGGGGCGAGGATCGATTGCGTCAACGTCCGGAACCATCGCGACAGCTCGAAGACGTAGATCGCGCCCACGCCCCGAAGGTTCATCGCCGCTCGCTCACCAGGCTGACAAAGATATCCTCCAGCGACGACTCGCTCGTCCGCAAATCCTTGAAGTCGACTCCGAGATCGTCGAGCCGGCGCAGCAGGCTGGCGATGCCGGTATCCTCGCGCCGAGCGTCAAACGTGTAGATGAGATCGCCGCCATCGCCTGAGAGTTCGAGGCCGTAGCTGCGGAGGTCGCCGGGAATCTCCGCCAGCGGCGCCTGCAGATGCAACGTCAGTTGTTTCTTGCCGAGCTTTTCCATCAGGGTGGTCTTCTCCTCGACCACGACCAGCCGGCCCTTGTTGATCACCGCGATCCGGTCGGCCATCTCCTCGGCCTCCTCGATGTAATGGGTCGTGAGGATGACGGTGACGCCACCGCCGCGCAGAAGACGCACCATCTCCCACATGTCGCGGCGGAGTACGACATCGACTCCCGCGGTCGGCTCGTCGAGGAAAAGAATGCGCGGCTCGTGTGAAAGGGCCTTGGCGATCATCACCCTTCGCTTCATGCCCCCCGAGAGCGAGAGAATGGTGCTGTCCCTGCGGTCCCAGAGGGAGAGGTCGCGCAGCACCTTTTCCAGGTAGGCCTTGTCGGGCGGTTTGCCGAACAGGCCGCGGCTGTAGTTGACCGTGGCCCAGACTGTCTCGAAGGAGTCGGTGGTCAGCTCCTGGGGCACCAGGCCGATTTTCGAGCGGGCGGAACGCCATTCCCGAACGATATCGTGGCCATCGGCGACGACCTTGCCCGAGGTCGGCCTCACCAGTCCGCAGATGATCCCAATGAGGGTGGTCTTGCCGGCGCCGTTAGGACCCAGCAGGCCGAAGATTTCCCCCGCCCGGATGTCCAGGTCCACCGACTTCAGAGCCTGCAGACCCGACGCGTAGGTTTTGCTCAGGCCGCGAACGGAGATGATAGACTGCACGCACTACGCCCCCATCGAGTGCGCCAGCGTTATGACGCCGCGGCCCGCGCCACCAGCTTGTCGTCGATTTCTCTGGCGCGAATGGCGGCCGGGCGATCGCGAATGCGATCCCAGTATCGCTCGAACGCCGGACGCTTCTCCAGGGTGCCGAATTGAAGGCCCCAGCCGATCTGCGAGCCGAAGTAGACATCCGCGGCGGTGAACGCATCGCCGGCGACAAACTCGCTCTCCGCGACAGCGATCTCTAGCGCTTTCATGACATCGGAAAAGCTTCCGTAGCCGGCCATCCGCTCGCGCCCTTCCGGTACCACGAACCCAAGCGACTTATTGGTGACCGCCGACTCGACCGGGCCGGCCGCGAAGAACATCCAGCGGAAGTAAGGGCCGCGTCGCTTGTCGCCGATCGGCGGCGCGAGGCCTGACTGCGGAAAGGCGTCGGCGAGGTAGGCGCAGATCGCGCCGCCTTCGGTGACGACGACATCGCCATGGCGGATGGCCGGGACCTTTCCCATCGGGTTCACGGCAAGATAGGCCGGCGCCTTCATCGTCGTGCCATATTCGAGAATCTCGGTGCGGTAGGGCGCGCCCACCTCCTCGAGCATCCAGCGGGCGATGCGCCCTCGCGACATCGGATTTGTGTAGAAGACCAGTTCGTCGGTCATTTTCTTACCCTGCGTTGGAGGTCGACGGCCGATCCTAGCGAACGTCGCCGCCGAGCACAAATCAAGAACAACGGAAGAGTCCGCCCGCCGGGATTCGGACGGCCCAGGCCCATCATTGGAAGCGCGGTTGAGAGCCTCGCCCCGCGGTCATCGCCCGACAGGTGCGGCGAAGTCTCCTGAAAGTTGCTAAGGGCCGAAAGGCGGCGAGGAATCTTCGAGATGGCGGACTTTTCGGCGACGGACGCGGCCTTCACGGGCTTTAGAATCGTACGCGAGCGCCCTCTCGCGGTCGTGGTCTGGGCGGTCGCACAGTCAGTGATCGGTCTTGTCCTTGGGGCTTTCACCGTAACGGCCGCCGGTCCGGCCCTGATGGCGCTGGAGGCTCGAGGCTTCACTGCGCAGGATCCGACCGCGGCCATGGAGACGCTTCCGCAACTCCTGCCCCTGTATTTCGTTCTGCTCGTCTTTAGCCTGATCTTCTATCCGATCATCTACGCGGCAATGGCCCGCGCGGTGCTGAGGCCCAATGACGATCGCTTCGGCTATCTTCGCCTGGGGTTGGACGAACTTCGCCAGCTCGGCCTGATGCTGTCGATCCTTGTTATCGGCTTCGTCTTCTACGCCATGAGCATCCTGGTCCTCGCCCTCGTCATCGTCGTCGGTGGCTTCGTCGGTGGAGCGACAACCGGACATCCGGCGGTCGGCCCGACGGCGGTCGGCGTCGGAGTCGCCGTGCTCGCCGTCATCGCCTTCGTCGGATTTTGGCTGGTCGCAGCGGTAAGACTCTCCCTGGCCTCGCCCCTTACCTTCGCCACGGAGAGGGTCAACCTCTTCGGATCCTGGGCCCTTACACGCGGGCGGTTCTGGCCGATTCTCGGAACATATCTG
>Ga0302326_10003602_pt1 | contig 36307 bp, 34 predicted proteins | sample Palsa_T0_3_FD_202264 | JGI IMG/M metagenome (GOLD analysis project Ga0302326, IMG submission 202264) | Peat permafrost microbial communities from Stordalen Mire near Abisko, Sweden - Palsa_T0_3 | ecosystem: Environmental > Terrestrial > Soil > Palsa > Peat permafrost | place: Sweden: Abisko... | reverse complement strand
GTTGAAGATCTGAATAACGCCCTTCGCGTCGGTGGCGATACTCGAAAAATTGGCGCTGTCGAAAATCGCCCGCTGCAGGGCTCCGGCCTTGAGCAACGCCTCTTCCGCCCGCTTGCGCGCGGTATTGTCGGTGCCAATCAACAGATAGCCGATGATGGTATCCTGCGCGTCGCGCAGCGCTGTAACGGAGACTACCGCCGGGAACCGGCTGCCGTCCTTCCGGATATAAGTCAGCTCGTAGATGTCCTCGATGCCGCGCGAGGCCTTGAACGCTAAAGCCTCAAAGCCCGGCGTAATCGGGGTCCCGAGTTCGAGGCTCAATGCTTGGGCGCGCGCTATCAATTCCGCCGGATCGGAGATATCGGCAGGTGTAATCTTGTTCATTACTTCGGTGGCCGTGTAGCCCAGCATGCGCTCGGCGCCAACGTTGAAGATCTGAATAACGCCCTTCGCGTCGGTGGCGATACTCGAAAAATTGGCGCTGTCGAAAATCGCCCGCTGCAGGGCTCCGGCCTTGAGCAACGCATCTTCCGCCTGCTTGCGGTCGGTGATATCGCGCGTCAGCTTGGAAAATCCACGTAGATTCCCGGCGTTGTCCTTCAAGGCGGTGATCAGCACATTCGCCCAGAATCGTGTCCCGTCGGCCCGAATACGCCAACCTTCGTCCTCCCATCGTCCCTGTTTCGCCGCCGCTTTCAGCTCCATCGTCGGCTTGCCCGCGGCCACGTCCTCCGGCGGGTAGAACACCGAGAACGATCGCCCGATGACCTCGTCGGCTTTGAATCCCTTGAGCCGCTCGGCGCCTGCGTTCCAACTGACGACCTTACCCTCGAGGTCGAGCAGGATGATCGCATACTCGTGAACCCCTTCCACAAGCAGGCGGAACCGCTCCTCGCTCTCACGCAGTTCATTCTCGATCTGCTTGCGCCCGCTGATATCTCGCGCCACTTTGGAAGCGCCGATAACCCTGCCATGTGAATCCTTGATCGGTGAAACTGTAACCGAGATAGAGATCAGACCTCCATCCTTTCTCAATCGCTGCGTCTCGAAATGTTCAACTCGTTCACCACGCTTGATCTTGGACAGAATCTCTTCTTCCTCGTTCTGGTGGCCTGTCGGGATGATGAGCGTGATCGGCCGCCCCACCATCTCATCCGCCGAATACCCGAACATCCTCTCCGCGGCAGCATTCCAACTGGTGATGATGCTGTTCAAATCCTTTCCGATGACGGCATCGGTGGAGGATTCCACAATCGCGGCGAGCAGCAAGGCGGCCGATTCTGCCTGTTGGCGTTCGGTAATGTCGCTGAAAGTGACTACCGCCATCACCGGCTTGCCGCCCGCGTCGTGGGCCAGAGTACCGCTGAAACTGTAGAGACGTTCCCAGCCGGCGCCGATTCGCCGCATGCGCGCTTCCAAATCGTGCAGCTTTTCGCCGCGCAGAATGCGGGCCAGCGGCCACTGGTCCACGGGCCACGCCGCGCCGTCAATACCCGAGAGTTCAAACGTGTCGGCGAGTTCGCCAAAGTGGCGGCGGCCTTCCTCCAGGCTGGCATACCCGAGCAGGTCCAGCGCGGCATGGTTGAAATGCAGCAACCGTCCGTTGAGATCGGAAACGACTACGGCCTCGCTGATGTTGTCGACAATCGTCTGAAGCTGGGCCTCGCTCTTACGCAGAGCGTCGTCCACCTGCTTGCGCGCGGTGTTGTCAGTGCCGATCAGGAGATAGCCGATGATCGTGTTCTGCGGATCTCGGAGCGACGTGACTGATAACATCGCCGGGTATCGGGTGTGGTCCTTGCGGATCCTGGTCAACTCGTAGATGTCTTCGATTCCCCGCGAGGCCTTGAAGACTAATGCTTCAAAGCCCGGCGCGATGGGGGTTCCAAATTCGACGCTGAGCGCCTGGGCACGCGCGACCAATTCAAGTGGATCAGAAAAATCGGCTGGGGTGAGCTTATTGAGCACTTCAACCGCCGTGTAGCCCAACATGCGCTCGGCGCCGACGTTGAAAATTTGGATCACACCTTTCTCGTCAGTTGCAATACTCGAAAAACTCACGCTATTGAAAATGGCCCGCTGTAGAGCCTCCGCCTCGACCAGGGCTAAACCTGCTTGAGGGCTTTCCAGAATCCCAGCGCGCCGTCACCGGTGGCCAGCCTCGGGGATTCCGTCAGCCCCCGACTCCTGGCGTCCAGCAGCAACTCCAGCCAACTCTGCTCGCTTTCACGCTGACCGTCGATCATGGCGATCAATTCCTTGGTCCCATCTGCCGTTGCACCCATTAAAACCAGCACACAGGGCCGGTCGTCGGTCAGTCGGATGTTGAAGTAGATGCCATCGGCCCACAGGTAAACGTATCGCTTGCCTTCCAGCGACCGACGGCAGAAGTTCTCGTATTCACCTTGCCAGACTTCTTTCATTCGAACGATGGTGGTCGGCGACAGGCCCGAGCCATCGAGGCCCAGGCAACCCAGGGCTTCGGGAAAATCGCTGGTGGAAATCCCTTTCAGATAGAGCCACGGCACCAGTTCCTCGATGGCCTTGGTCTTCCGCAAATACGGAGGAAGAATCTTGGAAGTGAAGCGGATGCGGTTGCCCTGCTCATCGACCCGCCTATCGTTCACCCGCGGCTGATGCACCTCGATCGGCCCGTTGCCCGACTGAATCTTCCGCGCCGGATGGTGGCCGTTGCGGACGACCAGGCGATGGCCGGCCGAATCCACCTGCTGGCGGTTGCGGTCGACATAGTCGTCGACCTCCCGCTCGATGGCCGACTGCAATGCCCGGCGAGCGCCGTCGCGAAGAATGTCATCGATCACCGGCACCGTTGCCAGATGCATCTGAAATGAGTTAGAGTCCATGAGGCGTATCCTTTCTGTCCCGCGTGGGACGCTTGTGAACCGTTTGGTACGACTCACCGAAGGTACGCCGCTTTTATTCAGCCGCCAACCATCCACGACTTTCGGTTATAGCTCAGTTTCTGAGTGTTAACCCTACTAAGCGATCTTTCCTACGTTTGTAGCGGTCAACTGAGTTTCCACCGCCATTCTCGGTGATGGGGCGCCTGAGAACCGCAACAGATTTGGGTAAGACCGCTTAGCTTGCCTACGAGAAGGACAATCGTGTTACGACTGGCGTCGCCAGCGATGGTTTGGTAGCCTTTGCATATGGCATTTAGAGTAATACCGATCACAGACAAAACGGTTCCTAGACTGCCTTATGGGTTGAAATGAGGTTCAATTCCCCTCGGCTCCATCCGTAAATGCTCGGTGGTCATCTTGGGCTTCGCCCCATTGCTAATGGTCCGGATCTACTTCATCGCTTTCCTGCACCGGCTTTCCCGTGTACGGATCGAACTTGTACGCAGTTGAGGGCGAGGGCAACGCAACATGATCGTTCCTTCCGATTGTCGGCTGTCGGCTAGCCTGTATCACATCCTCCTCGATCCCCGCCAATCCTTTTTTGAACTCAACAATCCCTTTTCCAAGACTGCGGCCGACCTCCGGAAGGCGCTTCCCAAATAGCAACAGCGCAATCCCTCCGATGAGTAACCAGTTCTCCGGAGCGAACATCAAATTGGCAAGCGGAAGATTCATTGGACACATCCTTTTCTTCGGTTTAACTCGGGTTCTTTCCAGTAAGCTGTTTGATCATTAGCAGGACGCGTATTGAGGAGTCCGGCATATCCCTTTGAAACTCGACTTCGTAGGCGGTTGTTCCAAACCATGTGCTGCACACCCGACCCATTTCGCCGCGATGCAGTCCCAACTCCGGTATGTCCTGTGTCAACTGCACCTGCTCATCAACTTTTATCTCTGTCATTTCCTGACCTCACACTTTTTCCAAGCGTTCGTGCCGTCACTGCGTTCGTTCTACGACGCTGGAGCCCGCATCGGGCACGGCATGATCGATCGCCGAAGCGGCCGTTGTGCGCTCCACAACTATGCGTCTTTCGGCCAACAGACGAGGACAACCCCATCTGAAGTTTGAACAGGCGGCGCGGCAACCAGACGATTGACACGCGTCAGCCCTTTCCAAAACCGATAAAACGCCATGTCCGCTTTCCGAGTTCATAAACACTCCAAGCATGCGCTCACCATGTCCAAAACAAACGCATCATTCAGTCTTGTCTATGGCTGAGTTGCCGGGACGTCATCGGCGAGGGTCGAATCCGTTGTCGCCAGCATGCCAGTGTGCTCCACATAGTCCACTCGTGTCAGTCCGAGATAGCTTCGCAGTTTTTCCGCCGCGATGTTCTTCATCGGGCCAGGTGACACAGCGGTGCCGGGCGCCGGCTGCGGGAACGCGGTTGACCGCGCCGTGTGGAATGTAATGTTCCCTTCCACTTTCTGAAGGATTTGGTGGATGTGGCCATTGAGAACACTGACCGATCCGAATCGCTTCAGATATCCCAGGGCCTGGGCCGCATCTTGGGTTCCCCAGCCCCATTGTTCGTAGATCGTCCAAAGCGGCACATGCGCAAAGACCACGATCGGTGTGCTGCCGGCCAGGCTGGCGACATCCTTCTCCATCCACTCCAACTGCTCATTTCCCAGAACTCCAAGCGCGGTGTTCCCATTGGAGATATTGGCGACGTTCACCAGACCAATGAAGTGAACGCCCTCGTAATCAAAGCTTTGGTATCCCGTTCCGATCGTGCCTTTGCCGAAGCGCTCAAGGTAGCGATTGCCATTATCGACGAAGTAATCGTGCTCGCCCGGGACGAAGAATGACCGCTGCGTGTTGATCGACTTCATCACCTCCGCGACGGTGTCAAACTCCTTGGGCTTAGACAAATGCGTCAGATCGCCGGTATGCAAAACCAGCGACGGCGGCGTGGGCAGCGCATTGATCCGCGAAACCGCCGACTGAAACGTCCCCACCACATCGGTGTAGACGCCCTTGTTAAAACCGATGTGGCTGTCGCTCACCTGCACAAAGGTAAAATCGTCGCCGGCGGCGGTCGGGGCATCTTGTCCGAAGGCACGGGCCGTGAGTATGCCGCCCTTCATTGCCCAGACCATTCCCGCTCCAGCCCAAGCCATGCATTTGAGAAACCCGCGGCGGTCAATGCCATCATTGCTCGCATCTTTGTCAATATAGTTCGACATTTAAACTCCTGTAGAAAAAGAGGGAAAGTTATTTCACCACGACAACACCCTGCATGTGCGGGTGAACTTTGCAGTAATAGGCGTATCTGCCAGGTTTGCTGAAGGTGAAGGAGAACTTATCGTCCGTATCCAGCGGTCCGGAATCGAAGACCTGGGGATCATCCTTGCTGGTTGCCGTGTGCGGCACATCGTCGGCGTTCTGCCATGTCACGGTAGTGCCAACGGTGATGCCCATTTCCTTCGGTATAAACGCAAAATTCTCGATCTTCACGGTGATCGTGGGTTGCGTAGCCGGCTGTGTCGCCGGATCAGAAGTTCTCGCCGCGCCCGGCGGTTTGGGATAGGAATTCGCCTCTGCCGACGAAAGTTTAATTGTGATAAGTGTAAATACAATCAATAAGACAGTCGAAACGTGCGTCATGGCTTTCATTTTTTGCTCCTGTAAATGCGGTGGTTTTTCCCACCAGCACATGCCAGACGCGCTGGGGGAATGAATTATTCCATGGAATGAGGAAATTCAGGAACGAGTTGAAGCTGCCTTCTGAGCCTTGAACAGGTCGGCAAATTGTTGCAGGTCCCCCGCATTCAGATCTGAAACCGCCCAGCAGGTCATCCCCTTGCATTCAAAACGGATTAGATTAAACCCTTGTTTGGCATCAACTTCCGGCGTTGTGTCCCCGGGCCAGATGAAGAGGTTGATCACATGCTTGTTACGCCGATAAATCAGCGCCGCGATCTTCTTCTGGTCAAGATAATCCAAGCGGCCACCAATCAGCGGAAATCCCTCTACCGACAAATCGATCACCGGCGGTGAAAATTCGAGTTTTCCCGCAAACCATGGCTTCACCGTATGCTGGTCGGTCGATGCCACGTCCATCAAGTGATTTTCTTCCAACGAGCGTACGTGCGAACCCACCAAATCATCAATCTGTCCGCGCGATGCGTGGGCTGGCAAAAGAAGCATTACGGAGCAAACGATGAGCAGCATCGCCGCCGCCAGGCCGGAAAATGCCATCGGCCGCTTCCACCAGGCCGTAAGGAATCCCGGATGTGGCGCCGTTTCGGTTTCCCTGATTTCGGATCGAATCGCTCGCCTCAATCGACCGCGCAGTTCGGATGACGCCGGGTAATAAACCGCTGGCTGCGCTACCGCGCGCCCGGCGGCGTGCGCGGCCTCCAATTCCTTCTGGCACTTCGGACAGTCCGGCAAATGCGCCTCAATCTGCAATGCCGTCGCAATATCGAGTTCATCGTCGATATAGGCATGCAGAAGTTGGTGGGCTTCATCGCAAGTCATCGCACGCCCTCCTGAACTGACTTACCCGCATTGGGCTGATGCATCTCCGCGAGCATCGCCTGCAATTGCATCCTCGCACGCGCCAAGCGCGACATCACCGTCCCAATCGGCACACCGACGATTTTGCCAATCTCCTTGTAGCTCAGACCTTCCATCTCGCGCAGAATCAGCGTCTCGCGCAATATCTCCGGCAATGCGGCAATCGCCCGGCGGACTAAATCTGTGTCCGCCGCACGAATCGCGATCGCCTGAGGATCATATACTTCGCAGTCGGCGGCAATCTCCGCGCCAGCCTCCAGGCTTTGCTGGGCCGCTGGACCTGAGGAATTCTTTCTACGGCGCAGCCAGGTAAAACTGGTATTGCGAACGATGGCGAGAAACCAGGCCCGAAAGTCTCCTCCCCGAAACGAATCAAACGCGCGTAGCGCATTCATGCAAGATTCCTGAACCACATCTTGCGCATCCTGATCGTTTCGCATTAGCCACCGCGCAAGGTTATGGGCGGCATCCAAATGCTCAAGGACCGCCGACTCGAACTTTGACGCCGCCGCATGCGAACTCAATTAATCTCTCCATCAAGATGCGCCACACAGCGAATTTATTCCACGATTCCCCCAAATGCGGGAAGCCGATTTTATTGGAAGCTATTAAGCGTAGCAATTCGTCTTCCCCACCCAACCGTCAAATTAGCGCACTCTTGATGGAATTTCCTCGTCGGCCCATACGTCTGGTTACTTGCTCGCGTCAGCGTCAGACGCCGGGCATGGAGTAATCTTGAACACCCTTTCTCAACCATCGTTTCCAGCCGGCAGCATTTCCACAATGGCTGTCTTACCAGCGAACACGCATGACTGGCTAGCGCTCTTTGGGCGAACGCACGTCGTCGTGATCCATTTCCCGATCGCCTTGCTGTTGATGGCGGCGCTCGGAGAAGTGTGGGGGCGAATAAGCGGTCGTCCCGCTGGGTGGACTACCGCCACACTAATATGTGGTGCGATGGGAGCGGCAGTTTCCATGGGGCTCGGCTGGATGCTCGTGATTTTCGACGGATACGACGGCAGCGTCACTCTCACCCTGCATCAGTATTTGGGTACAGCGACGGCCATCTCTGCAATTGGAACCGCAGTTGCCCATTGGATGTTTGCCAGAGAAAAGGCCAGATGGTGGACAACGTCGCTCATCATCCTGACCGCAGTGATGGTCGCCGTTACTGGCCACCTCGGGGGAACGCTTGTCCACGGAAACTTGTTTGCGCCATGATTATGGTGAGGAATCCGCGGCAGAGCTTCCAAGGCCAGGGGATTGTCGTTGCGATACGGGCCGCCGGCCCAAACGGTATCTTCGTTGAGTTGCACGGTATCGCGAGCGGGGTCGCCAAAGACCATCGCGCCCAGTCGGCCATTGCCAATGGGTAAAGCCTCAACCCACGCCGTGGCCGGGCTGTCATACCAGAGTTTCAGGGGGTCGAGTTTCGCTCCGAGAGACTCTTGAGAGGCGACCATAATCATCACAACCGCGCTCAAGCGTAAGCACCGTAAAAGGAACATAGCGGGAATATGCTCGAAATCCAAAAGGCCTATGTTGCCGAACTCCAGGCGGTAAGAGAACTCGCAACCAGATGTGTGCGGTGCATTTCGCATGTCGCACTCCTAAAAAGAACCGTGATGGGGCCCGGGCCCAATTATTAGCGACGACCGCTTCGCTGCCGGGAGAATATGGATAGTTTGGGAGTCGAGATAGACTGATTGTTTACCGGGATCGCGCGGCAACCGAAATGTGGCCTTCACGCCTGGCGGCACTTCAAAGCTGAAATTCAAAGTCGTTTCGTCTCGCTTCCAAGAAATCGGGACAGGGCCAAACTCCGTGACGACGACGCCTTCGGCGGAGATGAGATTGCCCAGATGCGGTTCGATGACGATGGTTTTTTCCGCCACGGGGGAATCGCGGCGCACGCCCAAAACGTAGGCACTCAGGAAATAACCGGGATACATGCCGTAGATGTGAGCCTTTGAGCCTCCATTAAAGGCTTCCCACGAGCATTGCAACGGGCTATCGACCATGGCCGCCCATTTTATGCGGAATAGATTCAAAACCTGGTCGTCGAGTTCCGGCCGATCAAGGCAATACATTTGTTTGATCGAGTAGTAATAGACCATGATGGCTGGATTCGTGTAGTCGCGTTGTTGTGCCAACATGGCAGCAGCTGCCCGTACGCGGCGGTCGGGCGGAACGATCCCACGATCAAGCGCAAAGACATCGGCATGAAAGGTGGATGGCGCGAGATGATCCGTGAGGGGGAGAGAGAGCCGATGATCCGTCGCCCTGGTTTCGGCGATGTCCGAATCATCGAAATAGCCCGCGCGATACGAGCCGGTCGATTCGTCCCAGAGCACAGTATTAATGGCTTTCGCCAAATCGTTGGCGGCGTGGCCAAACTTGGCGGCGTTTTGTTGGTCGCCGATCAGTCTGCCCAAATACGAGGCATCGACAAGTGCCCTCTGCACGAAGACATTCAGCGTGGTTCCCTCACCAATGATGTAACCGGTGGGATTTCCCCATACCACCCAGTCCCGCGCCCGTACCAGCCCGCGCGGCGTGCGGCGATCCAGGAAATAATCCATCTGGACGACAATCGCCGGCCAGGTTTCACGTAAAATTGTGATGTCGCCAGTCGCGTCGCAGTAAAGCCGCTCTCCCTCAACCCAATCGCACGCCCGATCTTCCATCTTGGCGTGGATGTCGTAGCGATCCGAGCAGGTGTGGGCCTTGACCCATCCGTCCGGCTGAAGCGTCAGCGCGACGCTGCGGATCATCGCACCAAGCAGATGCGGGTCGCTATATACCAGCCTTCCGTCCGAACTCGGTCCGGCCATTGCCGTACGCGTGATGTCAAAGGCGGGCGGGGTATTGTCCATCCATTCCACGCGTTCTCGGTCGGCGCAGTCCACATAGGAATCTTCGCTGAGCACTTCACAGGAGCGGGCGCACATGTCCCATAGTCGGTTGAGAAATTCGTCGTTGGACTTAAACGAGCCCACCCGTTCATATGGATAGAGCCGCTCGATCAGCTTAAAATCGGTGATAGTCGCGCTGCCAGATTTGACGACAATTGCCCCATGTGAAATTCCTTGAGTGTCGATTGTGAAATGACGTTGCCTGCCGGCGCGCGCCAGATAGGTAACCCCATACGGCTCGATATTCAGCTCGGAGTCGGCTTGGGAATCGAGTTCGACAACGGGATAAGCCTGCACAATCCGGGCGCTCTCGAATTCCAGCTTCTGGCCAGCCTTTAGCGTGATCGGCAGGCGAGCATTGTTCTTGAAGGTGACTGGCACCGGCGTTTCGCGCAGCGGAGGGATGAGCGTTCGGGTGAGCGGGCCCCAACTCGCGCCGCTGATTTTTCCAGCCAGCTTCCAGGCATTATCCCCATAATCGACCGACGTCCAATCGCCATCCTCGACACGCGCATCTACGAGGCTATCACTGAGATTGGCCCACGAGGCGGTGATCCTGCGAAATCGTGTTCGGTCGCTCCATTTCCAGGACGAATCGGTCCGAAGAATCTCACGTCCATCCGCCTCAAGCAATGCTGTCAGACCAGAAACATGGCGCATGATCTTTCCACCGGAAAGATTTCCGACAACAAGGACGACCACGGCGTTACGACCCGATCGCAGGTGCGACGCCACATTGACGACGTCATATTGCGGCCCATTCGGCTGAAACCTTGAAGGACCTCGGTCCACATAGTCTCCGTTGACCCACAGAACATAGCGCGCATCCGCGAATATCGAGAGGGTGGCGAGCGTCGGCCCTTGGGAGAGGTCGAAGCTTTTTCGGAACGCCACAGCCACTCCGCTACCGTCCAATGGCGGGTCCGTCCAAATCATCGACGTTTGTAATGCACGGCCCACGCCGTCGGCTGTAATAGTGGGAAACGTTCGAAGCGGCGGCGCGTTCTGCGCCTCGACGGTGGACAACCATCCCAAGACAGCGACGATCGTCCCCGCCGATCTCAAAGCCACCCGGAAGCCGTTCGAAATCAAATGAACGTACTTGATCATGCGAATACGCTCCTCGCCAGACAAACTGTTGGCAACGCCGCATAACTCCGACCAAGATTCATTCTCTTAAGGGTGCGCATCCTCAACAAGTCCCATGGGAGGATTGCTGCCGTCGGACCACATCGCTCGTTGCCAACGAAAAAACTCCTTTTGCGGTTAAGACTGATTCACTTCATTTCGCGTTCGGACATGGTGTGTTCGAGCCAAACGGCACCATCAGTCGTGAAGACGAGTCGGCGGGACTCCAAGCCGTGACCCTCGGTTTTTGGAACCAATGGTCGTTCGAGTTTTCAACCGGCCAACCGCGTTCCTATATTGAAAACGCCCATTCTAAAGGCGAACCGCCGGAATCGGCGAAAATCAGTACGAATTCAGTTGAGTTTAGTACGGAAGACACAACAGACGTACGCGAGTAATTTGCGTAAGTCCTTGTCAATACTAATGCACCCGGCAGGACTCGAACCTGCAACCCTCGGTTCCGAAGACCGATGCTCTGTCCAATTGAGCTACGGGTGCTCATGTCCCGCCTAAAACTTACACCAGGATTATCCGCGAAGCGGCGGTCGAATCCAGCGAGGCGGGACGAAAGTAAATCGCTCAGGCTGAGGGTTGGCTGGACGGCGGAGCGACGTCCGGTTGGGAATCCGCGGGTGTGCTTTCGGGGAGGATCGTTGTTTCAGTTGTCTCCGTTGTCACCGTCACCGAGACCGCGCCCATGGCGGGATCTGAATCCTCTTCCGATTGTTCGAGGTATACATCGTCCAATTCCGTGGAATCGACCTCGTTGCGCATCAAATAATACACAATCGTGTTGGCTGAGAAATAAAGACTGATGGCAAACGCGCCCAGAAAGGAAACCATGAACATCACCCAGCAGTTCATGCACAAGGCGCCGATCTTCTGGCCAAAGGCCAGGGACTGATAGTCGGTGGTGTAGGAAAGACGACCGGTGTCCACGGGATTCGGCCACATGGTGCTCAGCAGATCTTTGGAGTTGTCGGCGGTGACAAAAATACCCATGCCGACGAAGTGGTGCGTGAGCACCAGCGCCAGCCAGATGAACATGTGGACAAATAGGTATGTCGCGGCTCCATACGCCAGGGCGACGATCGTATAGAAAAGCATTCGCCAGGGACGGGCGTAAACATAGCTGAAGCTGCGGCTGATGGCGTCGAAGCTGTCGGAACCCTCGACGGCGATGGTGGGATACATGAGGCCGAATCCGCCAGCGGTCCCAAGCAGCACCAGGGTCATCACAAATCCGGCGAGCAATGGCAATATGAAGAGCGCTCCGACCACGATCGGACCGACCAGCGGAATGTTCCCGATGAGCGCCGCCAGCGAAATGATCAATCCGATGACCGTCACGATTGCCAATGGGATCACCGGCGCCGAGGCGAAGGAAAGAAGTTTACCGACGGCGAAATTCATCGCCTGTCGAACCGAGATTTTTTCGTCGCGGGCAAAATGAATCGCGGCGATCCGGCAGATGGCGCCGCCGAACAATGCCCACGCCAGCAGGAAAATGAGGGCGAAGATGACGAAGAAAACGGTGTGGTTCCAGATCAGCCAGATGGGGCCGACCGCGAAGAAGTTGTAGACGTGGTCTTTCACACCGCCCGTATCGAGCCAGTTATTGCGAAAAACGCCGTCTTTGACGATGCCGGTGATCTGGAAAATCTCGTATTGGAACAGGGTGTTGAAAAGTCCCTCGCCTTCGATTTCCCTGGCGGTGCTCCAGTCGGATCGGTCGGAAGCATAGGCGTCAGCGATCGCCGCGTCGCGGGTCCGTTTCAGGGCGGCGGCCTCTTCGCCGCTCTTCGCGGAATTCACATCGATCTCGTATTGGCTTTTGAGCTTGGCCACGATGTCGTCGCGGTGGTCGTCGATCTTCCGTCTGACATCCCTGAGATAATGTGATTTGCCGGCTTCGTCCAGGAGGCGGGCGTGATAGGCGTCATTGCTTTCGCCCTGGTTGGGAGTGATTATCCCGTCATCCATCAGCAACTGGGCGTAGGACTCTTCAACATCATGCCGGGCTTGCGCCCGCCAGAGGCCGAGATTGCCTTGATCGCTTCCATCGGCGATGCGCTGGTATTCGCCGATTTCGCCCGGGACGGCGCGCGCCCGCGCGGGCCACGCCGCGTCCATGATCTTGCCGCCGAAATAAACCGTCAGCAAAAGAGCCAATCCAAGCGCCAGCTTGGAAAGGTGAATTGCGATGCGAAAGGAGCGAAAAATGTGCGTGAATGAAAATGCGTTTCGCCAGTCAATCCCGCGAATAACCTGCCCTTCGTCCGCCATCGGCCGAAGCTCCTTTCCTGTGTGTTCCCATCGCGAGGAAGGGCACGGCTCAGGGCCGGCCATCCCGCGAGCCGGGCATTATAGTGACCGAAGGCAAGTGTTGAAATGCCAAACGATTGCCCAATTTCCACAATCCGGCAAAACGGGGAACCGTATTTCTAATCATCCTGCACCGGCGCTGGCGGGGGAGAGTCGGAGTCATCGTCGGCGGGTCTGACGGGAATTCGATACCTTTCGCCCAGCCATCGGCCCAGATCGATCAATTTGCACCGCTCGCTACAGAACGGAAACGACGGATTGGGCGCGGTCCGGTCGTCGATATTGGAGACGGGCTTTTTACAAATGGGACAGAGCATGATACCGCCTGGAATCGCGCTTTATTTTGCCGATTTGCTCTCTTTGCCCGGTGAGGCTGGCGCGGGCTTGGCCTCGGTCGCCGCTTTGGGCGCCGCGGGCTTGGCATCACCCGCGGGTTTTGGCGTGGAATCGGCGGCCGCGCTTCCGCCGCCGGCGGTCGATTCCTTCGCGGGAGCAGATGCGCTGGCATCGGCCTTGGCCGCGGTTTTGTAGGCTTCACTGCGGTAGTCGGTTTGATAAAACCCGCCACCCTTGAAAATCAGACCAGAACCGGTGCCGATCAATCGCTTGACGCGGCTCTTGCCGCAATGCGGACATTTTCGCACGGGTCCGGATTTGATCGATTGAAACTTCTCGAATTCGAATCCACACGCCGCGCATTTGTATTCGTATGTCGGCATGGAGGAACCCGCTCACCGCGGTTTGCTGACGGCCACCTGCGCCGGACGCAGCGTCCGGCCGTGCAATGCGTAGCCCCGTTGCAACAACTGCGTGACCGAATTCGGCGGCAGCGTGTCATCCGGCTGATGAATCAGGGCCTCCATGGTCGCGGGATCGAACGGCTCGCCAGGTTCCGGAGCGATCGGCTCCACAAACTGATTCTTCAGCACGGTCACCCACTGATCATGGACAATCTGCATGCCCTTGAGAATGGACGCGGCGTCGCTGGCGGTCGCGCCCATCGCCAGCGCCCGCTCGAAATTGTCGATCACGGGCAGAAGACTTTTGATCAGGGCGCTGTTGGCGAAGGCGACGGATTGATCTCTGTCCGCCTCCAGCCGCCGGCGGGCGTTTTGAAAATCCGCCGTGGTTCGGGCCAGGCGGTCAAAAAGACCGTCACGCTCCTGAATCAGGGCGTCGCGCTCTTTGCGAAGCGATTCCACGTTTTCACTTTCGGATGAATCGGCGTCGGGTTCTGTGTCTGTGGGTCTCATGATATACCTTCGGTTACAACGTGCCACTTCAACTGTCGGAATCCTCTCTTTTGATTAAATCCTTGAGCTTGTCGAAAAAGCCCCTTCGTTCCTGTTGAAGGCGGGCGTCCTCGCTGGCGGCGAAATCGCGGAGCAAAATTTTCTGGCGATCGTTGAGTTTTTTCGGGACCTCGATGGTGATCTGCACGAGCTGATCGCCCGGGCGATGCGAGCGGACATCGGGCAACCCGCGGCCCTTGAGCTTGAAAACCTCGCCGTGCTGCGTGCCGGCGGGGATTTCCATGTTCTCCACATCCTTCAAAGTCGGAACCTGGATGCGGGCACCCAGCGCAGCCTCGGAAAATGAAATCGGGACCTGGCAAACCAGATCGTTGTTGTGGCGGGAAAAAACCGGATGCTCCCTCACGGCGATGTACACATGCAAATCGCCGGCCGTCGCGCCGTTCTCCCCGGCCTCGCCTTCGCCGGTGACGCGGACGGCCTGCCCATCATGCACGCCCGCGGGCACCTTGACGATGACGGCCCGTTTGCGAAGCTGCCGGCCGGTGCCACCGCAGTTGGGACAATGCTCCCGAACAACGGTTCCGCGTCCGCGGCAATTGGGGCAGGCGACGACCATGCGGAACATTCCACCGAATCCCTGCTGGGCGACTCGGCCCTGACCGCCGCATTGGAGACAGACGACCGGGGCCGTGCCCGCCTTGGCGCCGGTTCCGGCGCAGTTCTCGCAATGATCCTGTCTTTCAAAATCGATTTTTTTTTCCGCCCCGACCGCGACTTCCTGGAGAGTCAGCTCGATGCGCGTTTCCAGATCGTATCCGCGCGCCGGCCGCCGTCCGCGCCCGCGTCCCCCTCCGCCGCCGCCAATCGCTCCGCCGAAAATATCGTCGAACATCGAGAAGATGTCGGTGACGTCCATGTGCGAAAAATCGTGCTGGCCGGTGACGCCCTGATGCCCGTACTGATCGTATCGCCGCCGTTTCCCCTCGTCGGAAAGGACTTCGTATGCCTCGGAACATTCTTTGAACTTTATCTCCGCCGCCGCCTTGTCGCCGTTGGCCCGATCGGGATGAAATCTCATCGCCAGCCGGCGGTAGGAGCGCTTGATCTCCTCGGCGTCAGCGGTCCGCTGAACGTCGAGAACCTCATAATAATCGCGCTTGGCTGTGGCCACGAATATCCTTTCAGCTCGATCCCAATAACATTCTGCTTTGCGCCTCTCACCGGAAGCAGCGCCGCAATGACAACATAAATCGGCATTTTAAGCCGGTAGCCGACTATAAGATTCGCGGTCCTATAAACACAGCGAAGACACGAGATCATTGATTCTCCTCGTGCCCTCGCAGTATTCCAATATGATTTTAGCCGTCGGGGCGAATTATTACACCACCGCCCCCGTCACTGGCGTTGATTCTTCGCCTTTTTTCTCCTTCAACTCCGCGATCAACACATCCGTCGTCAGCGCCAATCCGCTGACGCTGGCGGCGTTGAGCAGGGCGGTGCGGGCGACCTTCGTTGGATCGATGATCCCGGCCTTGAGCATGTCCACATATTCATCGTTGGCGGCATCGTAGCCCCAGGACAAGTTCTTGTTCCGGAGAATCTCGTCAACAACCACGTCGCCGTCTTCGCCGGCGTTCTGGGCGATTTGCCGCGTCGGCCAGCGGAGCGCCTCGGCGATGATGTCAAAGCCGATCTTTTCATCGCCCCGGGCCTTCGATTTGCCGTTTTCGACGGCCTCGATGGCGCGGAGGAATGCCACACCGCCGCCGGGAACGATGCCCTCTTCCGCCGCGGCCTTGGTGGCGTGAAGGGCGTCGTCGATCAGGTCTTTTCGCTCCTTCATTTCTGTCTCGGTGGCCGCGCCGGCCTTGATGACCGCCACGCCGCCGGTCAACTTCGCCAGGCGTTCCTGCAGTTTCTCGCGGTCGTAATCGCTGGTGGTGGATTCGATCTGCTTGCGAATCTGCTCGGAACGGGCTTCGATGTCCTTCCTCTTGCCGGCGCCTTCCACGATGAGCGTGTTGTCCTTGTCAACGACGATGCGCTTGGCCGAGCCGAGATCGGAGACCTCCACGTTTTCCAGCTTCAAACCGAGATCTTCGCTGATGAACTTTCCGCCGGTGACGACGGCCAGATCGCCCATCATGGCCTTCCGACGGTCGCCAAAACCAGGGGCTTTCACGGCGCAGATGTTCAATATTCCGCGGAGCTTGTTCACCACCAGGGCGGCCATGGCCTCGGCTTCAACATCTTCGGCGATGATCAGCAGCGGCCGGCCCGCGGTCACGATCTTGTTGAGCAGCGGCAACAATTCAGCCAGATTGGAAATCTTTTTCTCATGCAGCAGGATCAACGCGTTTTCCAGCACGGCTTCCAGCGTCGTCGTGTTCGTCAGGAAATAGGGCGAAAGATACCCTTTGTCGAATTGCATGCCTTCGGTGTATTCCAGCACCGATTCGGTGCTCTTGCCTTCATCAACGGTGATGACGCCTTCCTTGCCGACCCGCTCCATGGCATCGGCCATGAGGTCGCCGATCTTCTCATCGCCGTTGGCGCTGATGGTGGCGACGCGCTTGTAATCCTCGCGGCCCTTGACCTTCTTGGATTGCTGCGTAATGGCCTCAGCGGCGATCTCAGCCGCCTTGATGATCCCGCGCTGGATCGTCACCGGATTGACTCCGGTGGTCACTGAACGCAGGCCATGGGCAAAAATCGCCTCGGCAAGCACCGTGGCGGTGGTGGTCCCATCACCGACCACATCGCCGGTCTTGGTGGCCACCATGTTCACGAGCTTGGCGCCCATGTTCTCGAACGGCTGAGGAAGCTCGATCTCCTTGGAGACGGTGACGCCGTCCTTGGTGATGCGCGGACTTCCGTAAGATTTCTGGAGAATGACGTTTCGCCCGCGCGGCCCGAGGGTGGCCCTCACCGTGCGCGAGAGCTGCGACAATCCGCTGGCGATCTCCGCCCGCGCGTCCCCCCCGAATTTCATTTGTTTCGTTGCCATGTTTTTTGTTTCCTAAAAATTGTTTACTCGAGCACTCCGAGAATATCGGACTCGCGGAGGATGACGAATTTCTCGCCATCGACCTCGATGTCGGTGCCGCTGTATTTTCCGTAGAAAATCGTGTCGCCAACGCGAACGGCAAGCTCCATGTGCTTGCCCTTGTCATCGACTTTACCGGGGCCGGCGGCGATCACCTTGCCCTTGGTCGGCTTTTCCTTGGCCGTATCGGGCAAAACGATGCCACTGGCGGTTTTGCTTTCCGCTTCCGATTGCCTGACGATAACGCGATCCTGCAGGGGTCGAAGTTTCATAGTATTTTCCTTTTCTGATTCCTTGTCCTTTAGTTTACCCTTTAACTCGCTTCGCATCCGATTGCCGCGTTCGACGGCTCTTGATGTAATCCTCAAACGTCACCTTTCGGCCTTTGCGGCGATGATTGAGCCAGAACTTCAACGATGCCGCGGACTCGCCGCTTTTTTTGCCGCGCAAAACACCTCGAATGCTGAAATCGGCTTCCACATCGGGCCAGGTGACTCCGTAGCCATCAATCTCATAATTGGCCCGCTCCATCGGCGTGGCATGAAGGAGACGGGGATACCATTTTGTCGGAACGGAGACTGACCGGCCGTCATCCAATTTAACGGTAATCGCCTGATCGGTGACCGCCACCGATTTCGCGCGAACTGTTCTTTCAAGCTCTGCCACCGAAGAAGACACGCCATGCCTCCAATAACTCTGACCGGTTTTTCCCGATCATCTTTCTGATTTCGTTCAACTCGTGCGGGCGATACCTCTCATTGAACTCCAACTGGGTCGAGCCTCACAGCCAAAATTTCGCATGTTTCCCATCCTTTTCACATGCGGCGGTTCATTGGCATCGCTGGCATAAAAGCCGAAGCGGTAACCCTTGAGCCGCAACACTGTCGGCATTTCTTTACTCCGCTCTCACCATCATGAACTCCGGTAGTTTCTCTAATGACACCTTACATCATCCCGTCCATGCCGCCCATGCCGCCCATTCCACCCATGCCACCGCCCATTCCGCCCATGCCTTCGTCGCCGTGGCCGGCGTGGTCGTCCTTGCCCTTGGGGGCTTCGACGATGATGCAATCCGTCGTGAGCAATAGAATCGATACTTCGGAGGCATTTTGCAGAGCGGTGCGTTCAACTTTGGTCGGCGTGATGATCCCGGCTTTGACGACATCAACATATTCGCCGGTCAGGGCGTTGAAGCCTTCGTTGTCTTTGGATTCCAGAATCCGGCGAACGACGACGCTGCCGCTGGTGCCGGCGTTGTCGGCGATCTGGCGGAGCGGGGCGGTCAAGGCCTGACGCACGACCTTCACGCCCGAGGCTTCATCGCCTTCGAGTTTCAAGTTTCCGCCGCCGTTGAGGGCTTTCATGGCGCGGATCATGGCGACGCCGCCGCCGGCCACGACGCCTTCTTCCACCGCGGCGCGGGTCGCGTGCAGGGCGTCCTCGATGCGGGATTTCTTTTCCTTCAGTTCGGCCTCGGTGGCGGCGCCGACGTTGATCTGAGCCACGCCGCCGGCCAGTTTGGCCAGACGTTCCTGCAATTTCTCGCGGTCGTAATCGCTGGTGGTGTTTTCAATTTCCCGGCGGATTTGTTCGATTCGGCCCTGGATCGCCTTGGTAGCGCCGGCCCCTTCGATGATCGTCGTGTTGTCGTTGTCGATCCGGACGAGCTTGGCCTGGCCGAGCTGTTCGATCTCGACTTTATCCAACTCGATGCCGAGGTCTTTCATGATCGGCTCGCCGCCGGTGAGAATGGCCAAATCTTCCAGCATCGCCTTGCGACGATCGCCGTAACCGGGGGCCTTGACGGCGGCGACGTTGAGAATGCCGCGCAGCTTGTTGACGACGAGCGTGGCCAGGGCTTCGCCTTCGACGTCCTCGGCAATGATGAGAAGCGGCCGCTTGGCCTTTTGGATTTTCTCAAGAAGCGGAATGAGCTTGGTGGCTGCGGAAATCTTGTCCTCGTAAACCAGGACGAAGGCTTTTTCGAATTCAACGGTCATCTCATCGGGATTGGTGATGAAATTCGGCGAAAGGAACCCGCGGTCGAATTGCATGCCCTCAACCACATCCACATAAGTTTCGAGACTCTTACCTTCTTCGACGGTGATGACGCCGTCCTTGCCGACGCGCTCGAACGCATCGGCCATGATATTTCCGATCTCGCGGTCGTTGTTGGCGGCGATGGAGGCGACGTTGGCGATATCAGCCTTGCCGCTGATGGGCTTGGATTGTTTGCGGAGGCTTTCGACGACCGCATCGACGGCCTTGCGAATGCCGCGAGCCAATGCCATGGCATCCGCGCCAGCCGCGAGGTTGCGGTAGCCTTCCTTGAAAATCGCTTCCGCCAAAACGGTCGCGGTGGTCGTCCCGTCCCCGGCCACGTCACTTGTCTTGCTCGCGGCTTCCTTGACGAGCTTGGCGCCGATGTTCTCGAACTTGTCTTTGAGTTCAATTTCCTCGGCAACCGTGACGCCGTCCTTGGTGATGGTTGGAGCGCCCCAGCCCTTGTCGATCACGGCGTTTCGTCCCCTGGGTCCGAGGGTGGCTTTTACCGCCCGGGAAAGTTTGATGACCCCTTCAAGCAGGCTCTTTCTTGCATCCGCGTCAAAAGACAGCATCTTCGCCGCCATGGTGATCTCCGTTCGTTGTTAGCTATGTAAAACCGGCGAGGAATCCGCGCCTGCCGATCCATTGCCATTAACAAATGCGATGCCGTGAACGCGACTATTGCGGAAGCGATGTAAACTTATTGTGTAAAATGCTTTATGCGATCTGATTTTACAACTTTCAACGGAAGGCCCTGTCACGGTGGCAGATTCAATTATCACGTTGTCAAGAATGGCAGTTGCCGTAGGGGACCGTTGACCCACGGAGTACCCCGCTCAAAGGGTAAAAAGCGACAAAGGGCAAAGGGTTACCTTCGCATGCCCCTCCGCCTTAACAGCATCCCTGAAAGACCGAACGCCAGAATCCCTACCGATGCTGGCTCAGGAACTTGGGAGACACGAAACCCGATGTCGTCGCTGTCGCCCGACGGGGGGCCGCCATCGAGGACGCTGGACTGCGAGGCGCCCTCGCGGCTGAACGAGCCGCCCCGCTGCCCACGGTCAGAATATTCCGGACTGGAATATATAGATTCGTTCCACTGGAAAACCTCGCCGCCCTGGTCAAAGGTGCCGTAATAGCTCGAATAAGGGTAGGAACCCACGGGGGTCGTGTCATAGGGGCCAGCCTGGCCGTAATAATAATTCGCTTGCGACGGCGAAATCGTATTGCTTTGCGTTGGGTAAAGCCAGTAGTTTGGGTTGCTGTTCCCGGTGCCGCCCAGAGGGGTGTAGTACGCGGCTTTGTACCATTCATTTTCGCTGGTCACCGCCCACGTCGCGCCAGCGTTGCGGGTTACCGTGTTGTTGTTGATGCCGCTGGATGTCAGAGTGTAGGTTCCCGTCTCTGTGGTGCCGGCACCCTCCGGCCCGGTTGGCTGGCCGTTGTCCAGCCAGTTCGCGAAACGCGTCGTGTCCCAGAAAGTCACGTCGGTCACAGGGTAATTGCCCCGGCCTGCCGCAACGCTATAGGTGTAGCTTCCCGACGAACCGCTCTGGATGATTCCCGGATCGCCATCGGTGGTGCCGCCCATGGCCGAGTTGTAGACGCCGTAGGGATCGGTCGAGGCAACAGCGTTGAGAAACGCCGTGTACTGGCTGGAGGTCACATCGTACTGGCCGATGTTGTAGGTGTAATCTACTTCGCCAAAGCCGGTGGTGTCTGGCGCGTTGCCGGGGTTGCCCACCGGCACCGTGGCGATGGTGATGGCCTGCGCCAAAACGGTGCCCACACCCGCCAGCGACACGCACGCCCCGGCCAACAACATCAGCGCCCGCTTCAGATATCTGGTTGCCTTCATTTGCATTTTCTCCATTGTGTCCCGCCAGGCGGGAACGATTCCCTTTGTGCCCATCCCAGACCGATAAACCATGGATCGCGATCAGATTGGTGGGAATTTGCAGGTTAAAACGATAATCCATCTCTCCCAGGCAAGTCAATGAAAATTTTGATAAAACATACTCTATCGGGGCGAGAAGACGATTTTTGGCTTGAAAAACGGCAAACAAAGATCGCCTTCTATCCACCACCCGTCGAGGGCATCGCCCTCCAATGGCGCGAAACGCGATGGCGTTTGCGCAAAATGGCAACGTGACATCCAGGCTGTCTGAGGACGCGAATTGTCGCCGTCTATGTATCGACGGACGATGAGGCAGTTGATGTGGTGTAAGCCTCCGACCTGAACCAGCATGTATACAAATCATGCCGGCAAATCGGAAAGGAGCGGAGCATTCATTCGCTCCTTCGGTACAATTTGCCTCGTGAAGCGGGTCCGGCGAAAAATTGTCTGGTTGATTGCCGTGGCCATGGGTTTATGCGGCGGGTGGCTGGCGGCGGGCGCTTTGAATGATCACCGGATCGACATTCCCCGAATCGTGTCGCCAACAAGTCAGCCATCGCCCAGCGCTCCGGCGCCCGGGACAAAATAAAATTTTGATTCAAACGTGACGCAGCTTGTTCATCCCGTTGAGCGCGGCCACCTTGTAAGCCTCCGCCAACGTCGGATAGTTGAACACGCTATTGATGAAGTAATCCACCGTCCCCTGCAATGCCATGACGGCCTGGCCGATGTGGATCAATTCCGTCGCTCCGGTGCCGATGACGTGGACGCCGAGGATTTGGTAGTTCTCCTGATGGATCAAAAGCTTCAGCATTCCATCGATATCGCCCAGAAGCTGGGCGCGGGCCAGTTCCTTGTACTGAGCGATGCCAACCTCGTAAGGGATTCCGGCCGTGGTGAGCTGGTCCTCCGTTCGACCGACCATGGAGATTTCCGGGATCGCGTAGATGCCGTAGGGAAATAATTCGGGGATGCTTTTGGTCGGCGCTCCGAATGCGTGACAGACCGCAAGACGGCCCTGTTCCATCGCCGTGCTGGCCAGCGCGGGGAATCCGATCACATCGCCGACGGCATAGATGTGCGGAACATCGGTTTGATAATTTGCGTTCACCTTCAGGCGTTCGCGGTCGTCGGCCTTGAGACCGGCCTTTTCGAGATTGAGCGCGAGCGTGGTCCCCTGCCGGCCGACGGCGTATAGAAGCCCCTGCGACCGAAGCGTCTTGCCGCTTTCCAGCGTTGACAGCACAGCGGCGCCGTTGGCTCCATCGGCCGGGAGATGTTCGATCCGCGCGACCTTTTCGCCAAGACGCAGGGTGATGCCCATCCGCCGCATCTGATATTGCAGTGCTTCGGTGATCTCATCATCCAGAAACCCCAGCACCTTGTGGCGGCCTTCGACGAGCGTGACCTTCACCCCCAGGGCCGCCAGCATGCAGGCGTATTCGATGCCGATCACTCCCCCGCCGACAACGATCAGCGTCTAGGGGATGTGATCGAGCTTGAGCAGCTCATCGGAAGTGAAAACCGTTTTGTTGTCGAACGGCACCGATTCCGGCCGGGCGGGCCGGGTGCCGGTGGCGATGACAATCGTATCGCCGCTGACCACTTCGAAATCGTCGGGGCGATCGACGAAAAGAACGATTTCCTGGTCGAAGCGGGCCGCTCCCCAAATCAATTCGACGTTGTTCCGCTCAAGCTGATCCCGGATCAGGTCCAATTCGTTGTGAACGACCTGCTGGCTCACATAGGTCAGATCGGCAATGGTGATGGTGCGCTTGACGCGATAGGTTTCGCCGAAAAGGGTTCGCTTGTTCAGACCCGTCAGGTGCAGCACCGCTTCGCGCAGCGCCTTGGAGGGAATTGTGCCGGTATTGATGGAAGCCCCGCCTAAAACATTACTTTTCTCAATGATGCAGGCGGCTTTGCCGAGCTTGGATGCCTGGATGGCGGCCTTCTGGCCGGCGGGGCCGGAACCGATTACGACGACGTCAAAATGCCTCATGTGGTTTGCCGCGGAAAAACTGTTGTATCAGAGGGGCTGGTTCCCTGGCGAGATATTACGAAACCAGCGGCCGGGCGTCCATGATGATAAATGGACCCCTAAAACTGGAGGAGTCACGGGCGTGCGTCCGATAAAATGTGCGGTTAAACAACACGGAGTCACGGATGACTGATCTCAATCAAACGAATCCCTCGGAGAACAATTCCGTCAATCGCCTGCATTTCACGGTGGGATTTCTCGTGCTGACCATGGGCGCTCATATGAGCGCTTTGACGATTCAGATGCTGCTGTTGCGGTGATGGTTCTCCATCATTTTTCGGGCGTTTTTTTCCACACGAACACCACATGCCGGCAGGAAAATGCGCCCAGCTGCCGGCCGACGATGCCGCTCCAATCCTCGCGCATGCCGAGGCTGGCGGCCAGCTCCGTCCATTGCGACGGCCGCCATTCCCGAAACGGGTAGGAAATCCTTTCCGACCACGCCAGCCAGCGATGAAATCCCCGGAAGACCGCGCGATCCCAAAAACCCGAGGTCACATCTTCAAATACGATCACGCCGTTTCGGGAAACTCTCCGGGCTTCCGCCAAAACCGCCCGGGCATCCTCCGCATGATGCAGCACGAAAATCAGCAGCACCACGTCAAAGCTGTCGTCCGCAAACGGCAGCCGCTTGCCGTCGAACATCGTCAGGGGAAGTTGTGTCTCGTTGAAATCCTCGACATCGACCGGGACAACTTCGCAGCCGATCTTTTTTTGCAGCAGCATGTCCAGTCGGCAATCGCCCGCGCCCACGTCCAGGACGCGATCGGATGGTTTGAGAAACGGCATCAGCTTCCGCGCCGTCCATCGCGATCGATGCCCATAAACTCTTCGTCTGATGTCCGCGACCCACGAATTTGCCATGACAGTCTCCGACGATTCCGGCGTTCACCCGGCGGAAGGTTCCGCCGTCTCCTGAAAGAAATGCCGGTAGTTTCTGGCGATCTCATAGAAATACAGGGGGAAAAATTCCGGACCGACCTTTCGGGTTGGCACCTCCCGATTGAACAGGTCCTTGCCGTCACGGATGCAGGCATTGATGTGGTCGGGACGCAAAAATTCGTCCTTATTGAATTCCTGATGGGAAAAAGACCGTATTTTGGTTTGTATGGCTTCCGCTCCGTTAAAGAAGGACAAATGCCAGCCGCCCGGCTGCAATGGAGCAAAAATATTGCGCCGGTCTCGCAAAAATTGCGTGCCGAACGTCCGAGCCATGCCGACCGTGCAAAACAGCGAGCCGTGCCACACCTCTTCGCGGAGGTGTTCCAGCTTGTAATAGAACGCATGTTGCCGGCACGCAAATGGAACCGATGCCCTGAGTTCACGATTGCTTCGGACGGCCGTGATGATTTCCCGGCTGGGAATTTCATCGACGTCGCTCACGATAAGCACATCAAAAGAATCAAAGCCTTCGCAGCCCTTGACGATAGCGCCGCGCTGGTTGAATTCAATTTTCCAATAATCGACGGTCGGATCTTCGCCGAGAAAAAGGCCCGCGGTGTCGACGTGGATGGGCAAATAGATGATTTTCTCGGCCGCCCATTGGTAGCGGTCCTTGTGGGCCGTGAAATTAAACGGCTTCTCCTTTCCCGCGTAGGTTTTGTCCGCCTCAACGATGACGAATTTATCCACCTGCTGGTAGAGCAGCTTGAGGCGCATCTCGAGCAGATCGTATTCGTTGAAGAACGTAAAACCATCCAGAATGCGGAAACTCATGCCGGTCCTTTTGAGCGATCTCAGACGTTGAACAGGAAATGCACGATGTCGCCGTCGCGCATGATGTAGGATTTGCCTTCCGCCCGCATTTTTCCGGCGGCTTTTATCGCCGGTTCCGTTTTATATTGTTGCAGGTCTTGCAGGGTGTAGACCTCGGCTCGGATAAACCCGCGCTCAAAATCCGTGTGGATCGCGCCCGCGGCCTGAGGGGCCGCAGCGCCCACGGGGATCGTCCACGCCCGAATTTCCTTGGGGCCGGACGTGAAATAGCTATGAAGACCGAGGAGGCGGTACGCTTCGCGCGTCAGCGTGGCCAGGGCGGGTTCCTTCAAATCCATGGCCGCGAGCATCTCGCCGCGGTCGGATTCCGCAAGCTCGGCCAGTTCCGATTCGAGTTTTCCGCAAACCGGCACCACGATGCCCCCCTCCTCCGCCGCCCGCTTCCGCACCGCGGCCACCAGCGGGCCTTTCCCATGAACATCCGATTCATCCACATTGGCGACGTAGAGAACTTTTTTGGCGGTGATCAGGCCCAGCGGTTTGACCAGTTTTCGCTCATCCGGACTCAAATCAAGCGAACGCACCGGCGTGGCCTGATCCAGAACCTGCTTGCATCGCCTGAGCAGATCGGCCCTGACAACGGCGTCCTTGTCCCCGCTGCGGGCGAGTCGTTCGGATTTGTCGAGCGAAGAACCGACGGTTTCCAGATCGGCCAGCGCCAGCTCGGTATCGATGGTTTCGATGTCGCGGATGGGATCGACGGTCCCCTCGACGTGAATGATATCCGTTCCTGCGAAACATCGGACGACGTGAAGGATGGCATCCACCTCGCGGATGTGGGAGAGAAACTTGTTCCCCAGCCCCTCCCCGGTGCTGGCGCCGCGGACGATGCCGGCGATGTCCACCACCCGCAGGGAAGCGGGGATGATTTTCTCCGTTTCCTGGAACTGGTTGATGATCTTGAGCCGATCATCCGGCACCGCGACGACGCCGACGTTCGGCTCGATGGTGGCGAACGGATAATTCGCCGCCAGCGCCCCCGCCGCCGTAAGGGCATTGAAAAGGGTGCTTTTACCGACGTTGGGGAGACCGACGATTCCGACTTCAAGTGCCATGATTTTTTACATCTCTCGCAAATGGTAGCTCTTGATCGTCGTCTGCTGACAATCCGGATATGCGTTCAAGTCGAACTCGCAGATGTCCAGGCCATCGACTTCATCGGACTCGCGGAGCCGCGCGCCGACCGTGACGCGAAGGGCCAGGAAGAGGAGATATGCGGCGACAACCGTCAGCACGCCGACGATGGTCAATGACACGGCCCCGGCGGCCAGCCGGCCGATGCGCTCGGACCAACTGCCCGGGGCGAAGATCGCGATGGCGACGGCGCTCCAGGCTCCGCCGACGCCGTGAATGGCGATGCCGCCGGCGGGATCGTCGACTTTCCAGACCAGGTCGAGCCTGACGATGGCGTGAGGAATGATGATTCCCGCCACCGCGCCGGCAATGACAGCGCAGATGGGGATCAGGTGGTCGGCGCCCGCGGTAATTGAAACCAGCCCGCCGAGCATTCCCGCATAGACCAGGAATACATCCTGCCGGCCATAAGTGATCGCGCAGTAAACCGATGCCGCAACCAGGCCGGCCGAACCGGCCAGGAGGGCGTTCAGCGCGGCCCGGGGGCCGTCGCCGGCATAGCCTGCGACGTAGGGAATCCACATGATGGAAATCAGCAGAATTCCCGCGGTTGCCAGCGCGAAATTATGGCCCAGAATCGCGTTGGTGGATCCGTCGCGATTGTATTTTCCGAGCCGGGGACCCAGTGCCAGGACGATCACCGCCGCGGCGACGCCGGCCGAAAAATGAATGAAGACGGCCCCGGCCTCATCCACGAACCCGGTTCGCGCCAGCCAATTCCATTGCAGCAGCCTCCAGGCGAGCGGAGTGACGATGCCCGGCATCAAGACCGCGGCGGCAACGCAGACCACGGTGCGCGATCGCTCCAATACCGCGCCCGCGATGACCGCCGGCCCGATGAGAAATGTCGCGGCGATGAACAAGGCATTGAATCCGCGCGGATTGGCCAGTTCGCGCCAGGAGCCGTGGATCGCCGCCCCAATCGCCCAATAGGCGAGAATGCCGATCGCGATTTGGACGACCGAGCGAAAAAGGGTGGACACCGTATTTTTGGAACGGGAGATTCCGGCGAGATATAAGGCGAATCCCGCCTGAAGCAGCAAGGCGGTCACGCCGAATAACACCCAGAGATCAATCATGACGCCAGTTTTCTACCGGAATACCCCTTGGGGGTACAGGGGACGCCCACGGCATTTGTGCCCCAACGCGGCAACGAATATAATTAATGCCGGTGATGATCGCTCCGCGCGCATGCCTCACACGTATGGCAGAAATTCATCCAACAGCAATCGTGGATCGCCGTGCCGAGCTGGCGGAAAATGTTGCGGTGGGGGCATACAGTATCATCAAGGCCGGGGTGACCGTCGGCGCGGGGACGGTCATTCAGGAACATTGCCATATCGACGGGATTACGGTCATCGGCCAGAGATGCAGGATCGGACCGAATGCCTTCGTCGGGCTTCCGCCGCAGCATCTAAAGCATGACGGCGCCAACACCCGCGCGATCATCGGCGATGATGTCGTGATCCGCGAGGGCGCATCGGTTCACCGCTCGATTTTTCCTGAATCGGACCACGCGACCCGGGTGGGGAATCAGTGCTTTCTGATGGCCTCCAGCCATGTCGGTCACGATTGCATCCTGGGCGAAGAGGTGATCGTCGCACACGGGGCGATGCTGGGCGGCCATTGCCTCATCGGAGACCGCGCGTTCATCGGCGGCGGGGCGGCCATCCACCAGTTCGTCAGAGTGGGAAGGCTGGTCATCATCAAGGGCAACGAGGGCATTACCAGCGATGTCCCGCCGTTCGCGGCGGTTCGATACGACGGGTTGAAGGGCTACAACGCGATAGGGTGCAAGCGATCGGGAATGCCGGCCAAAACCCTTCGGGCGATACGGTCGGCCTATCACTGCCTGCACACGCATCGAACATTGCCGGGGGCGATCGCGGCGATCCGCGCCACGGTGCCGATGTTGCCGGAGATCGAAGAGTTGCTGGAATTCTTCCGGACCACCAAGCGGGGAGTTCTCGGCAGCGTGCGCGGCGCGGCGCTGGCGCGCATCGGATTAGGCAAATCCACCACCCACGAATCCGAAGAATAAGAGGTTTAAGGCGTGACGACGATCGTCTTGTCTGCCCGAATATCGGCCGAAGATGCCCCGACCATCAGCTTCACCCGATCCCCTTCAATCGTCCAATCGTGCGTCCGCGTGTTCCAATACGCCAGCCGCGACGCCGGCAACGTCATCGTCACCGTGCGCGTTTCTCCCGCCTTGATCGCGACGCGTTGAAAACCCTTCAATTCTTCCCTGGGCCGCTCCACCGCCGAATTCAGATGGCTGATATAAAGCTGAACGACCTCCTCCCCATCGCGCGCTCCCGCGTTTTTCACATCCACGCTGACCGTCACCGGCCAGTCCGGGCTTAGCACTTCCGCGCTGGTTCGCAGATTCGAATATTCGAAGCTCGTATAGCTCAGCCCAAACCCGAACGGATATAGCGGCTCGCCGTTGAAATACATGTACGTCCGCCCGTGGCGAATATCGTAATCCATCAGCGGCGGAACCTGGTCGAGCGATTTCGGCCAGGTCTGCACCAGCCGCCCGGCGGGGTTGTAATCGCCGAACAGAACGTCCGCCAGCGCGCTCCCCTCTTCCTGGCTGCAATGCGTCATGTGAATGATCGCGGGAATGTTCCGCTCCGTCCAATTGATCGCGTAAGGAAAGCTGGAAATCAGGACAACAATCGTCCTGGGATTGGCCGCGTAAACCTGCCGCACCAGATCTTCATCATCGAGGTTGATGGTTTTGCGATCCACCGATTCCTTGCCTTCGCTGGTGCTCACGGTTTTGGCCCAGGCCGCGCCGCAGAGCGGATCGCTGCCGACGCAAACGACCGCCACATCCGCCGACTTCGCCAGCGCGGCCGCCGCGTCATTTTGATTGTCCGCCGCGTAGTCCACCCGGACGCCGGGACCCGCTTTCGCGCGGATTCCCTGCAATGGATTGATCGCATACGGCGGCTGGCCGCTGTACCAGTCGTACAGCACTTCGTTGGCGAGCGGGCCGATCACCGCGATCGATTTCACCGCTTGCCTGTCCAGCGGCAGAAGATTTCCCGAATTCTTCAGCAGGACGATCGACTTGAGCGTTACCAGCTTCGCCACCGCCTTGTGGTCGTCCGTCAGCCACGGATCGCTCCTGGCGATCGTGTTGTAAGGAACCATCGCCGGCGGATCGAGCATTCCTAATCGGATCATCACGCGGAATGTATTTTTCAGCACCTCGTTAATATCCGCTTCAGTCAACAGCTTCTCATCCACCGCGCGGTGGACAGAAGACGTCGCGCGATCCAGAAACTGCCCGACGCTCGCCCTGATCGTCGCCGCGGCGGCTTGCGCAACATCCGGAAAATACTTGTGGTCCGTCACCAGCAGCCCAACCGCGCCGCCATCCGTGCAGATGATGCCGTTGAAATTCCACTGCGCCCGGATGCTTCGCAAAAATGGCTGCACCGTGCAGGGGATGCCGTTGACCTTGTTGTACGCCGCCATGAACGCCTGCGCGTTGCCTTCCATCACGCCCATTCGGAACGGCACGGAGTAATACTCCTGGAACAGCCGCTCGTCGAAATCGGATGATGAACGCGTCCGCGTGTCCTCGTTGCTGTTGGCCAGAAAATGTTTCATCAGCGACGCGGCCTGCAGATACCTCGGATCGTCCCCCTGCACTCCCTTCACGAACGCGACGACCAGCGAGCCGTTGAAAAACGGATCCTCGCCGAAGCATTCCTCCGTGCGCCCCCAGCGCGGATCGCGGCCCAGATCGGCGTTGGGGGCGCGCAGCACCAGCCCCCCGCGCTGATATTTGACAAACGCGTAACGCATCTCGTTGCCTTCAATCGCCCCGGCCTGATGAATCACATCCACATCCCACGTCTCGCCCATGCCGATTTCCTGGGGGAATGTCGTCGTGGTGACCGATCGAAATCTTCCGCGTCCGCCGGCCCTGCCGCCTGGCCGCGTTGCGGCCTGCGTCGTCGCCGCGCCCCCGGCCGCCGATCCCGGAATCTCCCCGCCAAATCCCGCCGCGTTCCCGCGCGGCTGATTCGCAAACCGCTGCCGGCCCAATAGCGACAGCTGCGCCCCATGCAGACCCTCAATGTGATTGGTCCCCCGCACGCCCAAGCGCGGTACGCTCGGATTCGTACCCAGGCACGCGATCTTTTCATCCAGCGTCATCAGGCTGATGAGATTATCGATTCGATCCTCGACCGGCAGATCGGGATTTTGAAATGGATACTGATACGTCACAGCCGCGGCTCGCGCCGCGATCAACCCCAACCAAACCCCAGCCGCGGCGATGCAGCGCGATAGACGGTTCATGCCCAACACCTTACCGACGCGGCAATGCGCCGCCAAATCGGGGCCGAATCAATCCGTGACTCAGTACTGGAGGACGGAATGAACGTCGCGCGGGGCAATCTTCGCACGGCCATTGAGGCCGACCAATTCGATCAGTACGGCGATGCCGGCCAGCTCGCCGCCCAGACGATCCACCAGATCGCAACAGGCTTTCATGGTTCCGCCGGTGGCGAGGACATCATCCACGATCAGGACACGCTGGCCCCGGACGATCGAATCCTCGTGCATCTCCAGGGTGTCCTGTCCGTATTCCAAATCGTAGCTCATTGAAATCCGCTTGTGGGGAAGCTTCCCCGGTTTGCGGACGAGTGAAAAACCGGCGGATAAACAGCAGGCGACGGCGGTGCCGAAGATGAATCCCCGGCTCTCGGCGCCCACCACCATGTCGATCTGCTTGCCGCGAAATGGATTGGCCAGAAGCTCAATCGACAGCGCCAGCGCCGATGGGTTGGCCAGCAGCGGCGTGATGTCCCGGAAAAGAATTCCGGGCTTGGGAAAATCAGCGATATCGCGAATATGGGATTTCAGGTCGGTAATCATTTGTTCACGCCTTGTTCATGTTGGGGTTTGCGGGAGGAAAACCGACGCCGCGGGCGAGAAAGCCACCGTCGATGATGAGGGTCTGCCCGGCTGTGAAACTGGCGGCCGGGGAAATGAGATAAATCGCCGCGCCGACCAGTTCTTCGGAATCGCCAAAGCGTCCCTGCGGGGTGTGCTCCTTCATGAAATCGCCGCGCGGTGTGTTTTCGATCAGGCCGCGGTTCAAATCCGTCGGGAAAAGCCCCGGAGCGATGGCGTTGACGCGGATTCCCAGCCGAGCCCATTCGTTGGCGAGGCCGCGCACCAGTCCCAGAACGCCGGATTTACTCGAGGCGTAAGCAAGGACTTCGCTCAGCGAAATGTAACTGTTCAGCGAGGCGATGAAAACGATGCTGCCGCGATGGCCGCGGGCATCGGCGGATTGATCCTTCATGGCCCGGGCGGCATTGCGGGCGACGATGAATGAGCCGGTCAGATTCGTGCGAACAATCCGCTCGAATTCTTCAACGGAGACTTCAAGGGAGGGCTTGCGCTGGATGATGCCGGCGGCATTGACGACCGCGTCGAGCCGGCCATAGTGCTTGACCGTGTGATCCACTGCCGCCGCGACGCTCTTTTCATCGGCGACGTCGATCTGGAGCGCATCATGGCCCGGGCCTAACTCTTTACGCATTGCATCGACCTTGGAAACACTGCTTGATCCGGCGATGACTTTGGCGCCCGCGCGGGCGAAGCCGAGCGAAATCGCCTTTCCCAGCCCGCTGGTGCCGCCGGTGATCAGGCAGACTTTTCCGGAGATATCGAAACTGTTGTAGGACATTTTTACAGCTCTACGGTTTTAAGTTGCGAACGATCAAATTTGAATTGCGCCTCGTGGGAAATGTGCTCAAGGGCATCGATCTCCGCAGCCGTGAACAGAAGGCCGCCGTGCTTTGCGCTCAGAGCCGCGCCGTTGGCTTCGATCTGGCCGGGCAGCATCGCACCGTGGTTCCCGTGGCCAACGATGTCCTCCAGGACGGCCTTAACGTTCTGGCCCTGCGATCGGCCGAGGGCGAACGAATCGGTGGAGATCGCATCGGGACGCATGCACTGGAAGAAAAAGCAGCATGTCCCTTTCTCGCCGGCGGGGACTTTGTCCCAGCGGTTGCGGATGGTGGGAAGAGACCCGCCGATGTACGCGGCGTAAAGCTCATCAATGAGCGAGAGTCCGTAACCCTTGTGCTGCCCGAACGGCATGAGGGCCGAAATCTTCGCGGGATCGGTGGTTTCGACGCCGTCCTTATCGACGCCGCTGCCGGCGGGAAGCTGCCGGCCCTCACGCAAAAATTGCTGCACCCGGCCCATCGCCACGGTACTGGTGGCCCAGTCGATGCATATCGGAAAACCGATCAAATCCTGCGTCGGGAAACCCCAGCTATGCGGATTGGTTCCAAGGGTTGGAAACTTCCCGCCAAAAGGAACAACCTCCGCCAACGCCGCCGTGCAGGATGTGTACGCGATATATCCCTTTTTCGCGGCATCGATCACATATCCGCCGCCCCAAAGATAATGAAAGGCGTTGTCGACGGCCACGACTCCGACGCCAAATTCATCCGCCAGCTTCATCGCCGCATCCATGGCCTCGAAGGCGGTGGCCTGGCCGAGCTTGCGATTGGCATTCCATTTCTGAACGGCTTTGTATCTCGACGGAATCTTTTCAATTTTCGCCCCCGGCTTGCATCCGCCGGCTTTCGAGCCGAAGAGTTCATCGAGATGCAAAGCTTTGATGGCGTTGTGCGTTTTGATGCCGTGCCAGGCGGTGAGTTCCGAGAACCGCGCCCCCGCCGCCGCTTCATCCGGAGTGTACCCGCGCTGCCGATATGCGGCTGAGACGAGATCGTTGTGGAGTTTGGCTGGAACGATGTAATTCGTGGGCATGGGTGCGTGTGCTCCGCGGTTGTCGGTGGCTAAATTAACCGCTGGTTGGGGGGATGCCAAGCAATTCGGGAGGTTCACATGAACTTGCGACGCTTGAACGCGGTGATGTCACTTGCATCTAATTCAAACCACTCGCCGTTTTTCCGCTTTGCCTCGAACCTCTTGTGCCAGTATGTCTCAATCCCATTTGGGTCGTCAGTTCGGATAACATGAACTCTTGTTGCCTTTTCGGGAAGTTGTATGGCAAGCTCGTACTCCCGGCGTCCGGCAGCGTTACTCCTTCCAATTTTGTAGAATCGGCCCGACTTGAGGAGATAGACGAACCCGATAGTTTCTGTAGACGGCGCCGACTCAACCGGCTCGCCATTCTGGCGAGACACATAGCTTTCGCAGAACCCGACGACATCGACATATTCGTTCCGACTTTTGCAGAATTCGAGGAGCCTCGCAACGAGTTGCGGCATTCCACCAAACCGTGTTTTGAAAGTGCCGTAGTCAGGAAACTCTAAACCGTTCCGGATACTGAACCTGATGTCAGCCACGGCCGGAAGCCGTCCAAGTTCCGAGGCTAATTCAGCATATTTTTCTAACAACTCCCCCTCATCATAAGCCTCTGTGAGTTCATTCGGGACAAGCTCGGCTTCACGAATGGCATCGCTCCAACGCGCCCACAGTTTGCCTTTCCAGTCAGATTCTTTGATCCCTGCCTCCGTCGCGAACCTGCGCCAGCCTAGCGGCGTGCCACCGTTTTCGGCAGCTGTTCGTCTTATCTCTTGAAGAATGTGCGCCTTAGTCATGGCAAGCCAATTCTGAATTGAACGGTGATAAAAGCAAACAACCGTTTCACGCCGACTTTCGTCTCCGGGGAACCGATACAAATTCGATCTTCACCCGCTTGTTCAGGGCCGCCGCGATGCGGTTGAGCATGGCCAGAGAATGTCCTTCGTAATCGGCGTCTTCGAGGCGGCAGATGACGGATGCCGTCGTGTTGACAAGCTTGGCCAGTTGGCGCTGGGTGAGACCTGCGGCGGTGCGAAGGTCGTAGATTTTTCGCGCGATGTCGTCGTTGGCAATCGCTTCCTCAAGCTGGGCGATTCGTTTCGGCCGGCGCGCGTAGAAAAGATGGTGAATAATCTTTAACGCATCTCTGGTTTTTCGGTGACGCGGCTTCTTCATAGGGTCATCTCTATGGTATGGCGCCGTGGATTCGTTAAGTATTGCTTCATCCTTGCAACTGCCCGGTCAATTTCATTGGGCGGCACTTCGCGTTCCTTCATCAGGCCGTGAGAGACGATGGCTGCAATGTTACCGTGAAAGAAATAGAGCATTCGATAATTCATGCCTCTAAATCCAACGCGCAGCTCATAAATACCGTCGCGCAAAAAATCCGCCTCCGGCCGGCGCAACTCATGACCCATTTCCCCAAGCCGGCGCAATCGGACAACGCATTTGTCTCTCACCTTCTCCGGCAAATCTCCCAGCCATTCGACAAGCGGCGTGCTGCCATCGCTCTCACGAAATAGCAGCACCGGTGTCTTAGGCATCTTTTAATGTTCGCTTTTTTGCGAACAATGTCAAGAGAAAACCGGCCCTTTGCCCTAATATTTGGCAACGAGCCGGGACGATGATCGGGACAGATAAGCCGGACGCTCAATGCCCCCCGCCGCTGCCCGGCTGAATATCGATCTGCGGACGCTTCGGCTCCGGCCAGTCGAGGTGGAAGAATTTTCCGCGCGGGGCGTCGATACGCTCATAAGTATGCGCGCCGAAATAGTCGCGCTGGGCCTGGAGGAGATTGGCGGGCAGGCGGGCGCTGCGGTAGCCGTCGTAATAGGCCAGGGCGCTCATGAAGGCCGGGGCGGCGATGCCGTTGGTGGCGGAGAGGGCGGCGACCTTGCGCCAATTCGTCTGGCTCTTGCCGATCTGCTCGTTGAAATAGGGGTCGAGCAGGAGGTTCACCAGGTCGGCGTTGCGGGAGTAGGCATCCATGATTTTCTGGAGGAAGCGGGCGCGGATGATGCATCCGCCACGCCAGATGGAGGCGATCTCGGAAAAATTGAACTTCCATTTGTATTCCCTCTGGGCCTCGCGCATGAGCTGGAATCCCTGGGCGTAGGCGCAGATTTTGGAGCAATACAGGGCGTCGCGGACGGAGCTGACGAGTTCGTCACGGTTGCCCTGATAGGCGGGGTTGGGGCCTTTGAGCGTTTTGGAGGCTTCAACCCGCTCTTCCTTCAGCGCGGAAAGGCATCGCGCGAAAACGGCCTCGGCGATGGAGTTGGCGGGAATGCCCATGTCCAGGGCATTGGTGCTCGTCCATTTTCCGGTGCCCTTTTGGCCGGCGGCGTCGAGAACGTAATCGACGAAATATCCCTCGGGATGGACCGGATCCTTTTGCTGAAGAATGTCGGCCGTGATCTGAATCAGATAGGAATCCAGATCGCCCTGGTTCCACTGGGAGAAAACCTTGCTCAGTTCCGGCGGCTTCATGCCGAGGAGATTGACCAGGAGCCAGTAGGCTTCGCCGATGAGCTGCATGTCGATGTATTCGATGCCGTTGTGGACCATTTTGACGTAATGGCCGGCCCCGTTGGGGCCGAGGTAGGCGGTGCAGGGAATGCCGCCGACGACGGGTTTGCCGGGGGCGTAATTTTCGATCGGCTTGCCGGTTTTGGGATCGATCTTGGCGGCGATGGCTTCCCAAATGGGCTTCAAATGTTTCCATGAATCCGGATCGCCGCCCGGCATCAGCGATGGGCCATACCGCGCCCCCACTTCTCCTCCCGAGACGCCGGAGCCGAAGAATTTGCATTTGTCGGCATATTCACGTTCGCGGCGGATCGTGTCCGTCCAGAGCGAATTTCCGCAATCGGCGACGATGTCCTGCTTGTCGATGCCGGCGGCGACCAATTCCTTCGTGACGGCATCAATGGCCGGGCCGGCTTTGACGAGGATGATGAACTTTCGCGGTTTCTTGACGGCCGCGACCAGATCATTGACCGTTTCACAGCCGACGAGTCCGCCCGGCGGATTTTCGCGGGCGATGAATTTCTGCATGACCGCGGTGGTCCGGTTGTAGACCGCGACCTTGAAGCCATGATCGGCGATGTTGAGCGCGAGATTTTCGCCCATGACGGCCAGGCCGATCAGGCCGATGTCGGCGACAGCATTTTGAGTCATAATCGTCACTCCATTTTTCAGAATTGATTGGCTTGAATGTAATCCTTGTCTCCATTGAGAAAATTAATCAAATTCGACACCGCGCGCATCGCCTGGCGCTCAACGCTTTCGAACGTGCGGCTGGCGATGTGCGGCGTCACGATGATATTGTCGATCTCGCGGAAGGGATGATCGGCGGGCGGCGGCTCCTTGTCCAATACATCCGCGGCATATCCGCCGAGTTGGCCGCTTTTGCAGGCTTCGGCGATGTCCTTTTCGACCACCAGACCGCCGCGCGCGGTGTTGATCAGATAA
>Ga0302326_10003601_pt1 | contig 36308 bp, 34 predicted proteins | sample Palsa_T0_3_FD_202264 | JGI IMG/M metagenome (GOLD analysis project Ga0302326, IMG submission 202264) | Peat permafrost microbial communities from Stordalen Mire near Abisko, Sweden - Palsa_T0_3 | ecosystem: Environmental > Terrestrial > Soil > Palsa > Peat permafrost | place: Sweden: Abisko... | reverse complement strand
TAGGGCTCTTTCCCAACCCGCTCAGGCCCGGAATTGGCCTGCGACCGCGCCGCGAAGCCCAGCGCCCCCTTCTGCCACAGCACGCCCGCCACTGTCCCGTGCTCGAAGCCGGAAGCACCGTAGGTTTCCTTGTCCATCCTCCGCTCGCTGAAAAAGAGAGCTTTCAAATCGGGTACGAGGGGGAGGGCCGGTATCAGTTGGTTTATTCGGTGAACACCAAAGGAAGCAAGTGGGAGCCGATCTTTACCGTGACGTACCTGCTGCCGATGGGCGGGATGGGCGCCACGAAACGAGAAATCAACATGCACATCGAGGACACGCCGCAAACCCGTGAGATCGCCTACTTGATGCCTGCTATGTTCATCTCCGAGGATGACATGGGAACTCCGGCAGGCGCCGTGACTCTGCGGGGAGCGTGGAACTTCCAGACTCCGCAGGGCTGGGACACGGTCTACACTCCGATCTTCAACATGATCGAGCGGCCCTTCGCCCCGATGTTGGTGATCCGCGTCGAGACCGATTGGTACGTTCACGACTCCGAGTTCCGCTACGTCCTCCAGCCGGGCGAAACGATTTCTGCGTCACACAGCATTCCGATCGGGCAGGTGATCTTTGTGCCACGAGAAGAGGTCACCTTTCGCGACGGTACTGAAGGGGAGATCGCGGTGCGACACCAATCCGCTCAGGCGTTCTACGACGAAAAGGCGAGGACGAAGGTGAAGACGCCATACGGCTTGGAATACAGCCTGCACTATCAGAGCACGAGCCGCCAGAAGAAGGTGACGACCAAACCGCGTGGCGGGGACGCAGCGGGCGATCCTACTGCTTAGGCGCACGCGGAAGTTGGGTTGCACAAAAGACGACGCTTCATCGATCACGTCGGCCCCACTACACTGGGTGGGGATGCAGGTTTCGGATCCGACGATTATTGAGCGCGAACACTTGGACGCGAGCGTCGCCGAGGTTCCGAACGCGGATGCGGTGTTTGTCGTTTGGGCGGGAGATCGATCGGCGTACCTGGCGAAAACCAGCATGCTGCGGCGGCGCTTGATGCGCATCTTCAAGGCGGTGGATTCTCCGCGGCGGTCGCTCAATTTGCGCGAAGTGGCGACGCGCGTGGAGTATTGGCCGACGGCGTCGCGATTCGAATCGATGCTGCTGCATTACGCGCTGGCGCGGCGTTATTTTCCGGAAGACTACTTGCGCCTGATCAAGCTGCGCATGCCGGCCTACGTCAAACTGATCCTCGGGAACGAATTTCCGCGCACGCAGGTGAGCGCGCGTCTGAGCGCGGGCCGCGCTTTGCATTATGGGCCTTTCCAGTCGCGAGCCGCAGCCGAGCTGTTCGAGAACCAGTTCCTGGACCTGTTCCAAATGCGCCGCTGCCAGGAAAATCTGGAGCCGAGCCCGCAGCATCCGGGCTGCATTTATGGCGAGATGAATCGGTGCCTCAGGCCTTGCCAGCAGGTGGTGACGCGCGATGAGTATCTGAGCGAGACCAAGCGCGTCGAAGAATTTCTGTCCGGTAGTGGCGCCGCGATGTTGAGCGTCGCGATGGCCGCGCGCGATCGTTTGAGCGCCGAGATGGACTTTGAGGAAGCCGCGCGCCAGCACAAACAACTGGAGCGCATCCAAGGTGTGCTCGCGCTACGTGGCGATCTGGCGTGCGATATCGATCGGCTGTATGGAGTGGCCGTTGCGCCGTGTTTGGCTCCGGACAGCGTTCTGCTGTGGTTCGTTTGCCAGGGGGCATGGCAGGCGCCGGTGCGATTTACTCTCACATCGATGGTCTCTTTAGATCAGCGGTTGCGGGAATTGGTGGCATCGATACAGCCGGTGACGCCGCCGCTCATGGAGAAGCAGGAGCATTTGGCGTTGCTCGGGCGCTGGCATTATTCGAGCTGGAGCGACGGCGAATGGATCGGGTTCCCGGCTTTGGATCAAGTGCCCTATAAGAAGCTGGTGCGGGCGATTTCGCGGGTGCGGCAGAAGGCAAGTTTAGAGCCCGGCGCGCTGTAGGAATTCTTTGGCGACATCGCGGGCGGGGCGATGTTGGGCGTCCACCGCATAGTTCATGTTGCGCATCTCGGTGTCGGAGATCTTCCCCGACAGCTCGGTGAGGATCGCGCGAAGATTTGGATAGGCAGCCAGCGCATCCTCGCGCACGACAATGCAGGCCTGATAGGGCGGAAACACGTGCTTATCGTCGGAGAGCACGGTAACGTCCAGCTTGTTCAATAGCCCGTCGGTGGTGTTGGCGGCGGCCATGCTCACCTGCTTTTGTTCGAGAGCCTGGTAGAGCAGACCGAGGTCCATGCTCCTGGGCGCCGCGGTCCACTTGATGTTGTACGCGCGATTCAACGCGCCGTACGCGTCGGGGCGAGTGAGGAATTCGTAGCCGGCGCCGAGCTTGAATCCCAGGGGATCGGCTGCAGCGTCACTCAAGGTCTTGAGGTGGCGTGAGCGGGCGTCTTCGCCGCGAATGGTCATGGCGAAAGAATTCTCGAAGCCCAGCGGGTCCATCCAATCGACATGAAAGCCGCTGGAATATTCAGCGCGAACCTGCTCCAGAACCACTGCCGGATCGGTGACCCCGCTGCGCTTAAGCACGTTGGTATACGCGGTGCCGGTGTATTCCGGATACAGGTCGATGCCTTTCGATAGCAGCGCCTGATGGGCGAGGAGCGTACCACCCAGATCCAGCTTGCGCTCCACCGGTTGATGCAGGCGCGCTTCGATGTGCTGCGCGATGATCTCGCCGAGGATCAATTGCTCGGTGAAATTCTTGGACCCGACCACGATGTGGTTGCGAGGGCCGCAGCCGATGTATACGACAGTGACGAGCAGGAGAGGCGCTAGGGCACAGAGACGTGTCGTTCGATCCAACTGAATCCTCCGTCCGAGAGCAGTGCGAGCAGGGCCGCCGGGATTGCGCCGGCCAGAATTTGCGTGGTGTCCACCGACGCAATGCCGCGAAAGATGAAGACGCCGAGTCCGCCGGCTCCGATGGCGGCCGCGATGGTTGCCGTTCCGATGGTAGTGACGGTGGCGATGCGCACGCCGGCGAGTATGGTGGGGGCGGCCAGCGGAAGTTCGACTTGCCAGAGCAGTTGGCGGCCGGTCATCCCCATGGCAATGGCGGATTCCCGCACGGCGGCCTCCACGCCAAGAATGCCCGCGAGCGTGTTGCGAAGAATAGGAAGCAGCGCGTAGAGCACCAGGGCCACGATCGCGGTACGCTTGCCGATGCCGCCGATGAACGGAATAGGGATCAGGAAGCCGAAGAGCGCGAGGCTTGGGATGGTTTGCATAACGTTCGCGAAGCCGAGCAATGGAGTGCGCAGTGCCGCGCGACGCGTGAGCAGGATGCCGAGCGGGAGGCCAGCCCCGGCGGCGATTGCCATGGAGATCAGCACCAGGACGACGTGCTCGAAGGTCAACTGAGCCATCTCCTGAAGCAAGTATGGCGGAATCGTCATAGCGTGGCGAGGAACGCCCGCGCTTCCGGGCCGCTGGATTTCACGAACTCGTCCGGTGTGGCCAGCACTTCCAGTCTGCCACGATGCAGCAGGGCGATTTCGGTGCCCAGGCGCAGCGCTTCCCGCACGTCGTGCGTGACGAAGATGGAAGTTTTCTTCAGCCGGTCGCGCAGGGCCAGGAATTGGTCCTGCAATTCGACGCGCGTTACGGGATCGAGCGCGCCGAAGGGTTCATCGAACAGCAGGAGCTTTGGCTCGGCTGCGAGTGCGCGCGCAACGCCCACACGCTGGCGCTGGCCGCCTGACAATTGGCGCGGATAGCGATCGAGAAACTGCGCGGGTTCGAGGCCGACTTGATCCAGGAGCTCGGCCACGCGCGAGGCGATGCGGTCCTGCGGCCAGCCTTTCAGGCGCGGCACCAGGGCCACGTTTTCACCGATGGTGAAATGCGGAAACAGTCCGACTTCCTGAATCACGTACCCGATGCTACGCCGCAGATCGATGAGATTCCACTGAGTGGTGGCGCGCTGGTCCACGAGTACGTCGCCAGTGGTGGGGAACAGCAGGCCGTTGAGCATCTTGAGCGCGGTGGTTTTTCCAGAGCCGCTGCGGCCGAGCAGCACCAGGGTTCGGCCTTCCGCGATACGAACGCTCAACTTGTCCAGGATCAGATTACCGCCGATCGTATAGGAGACTTCGCGAAATTCGAGGGCGGCGGTGCCGTTCGCCGCCGCGGTGGTCAATGAACCGTCCAAAGGTTATCGGCGAAGGGCCACTCTTCGTCGATCCAGCGGGCCGCGGGTTGAAAGCCGGTCAGCTCCGCCATGGCGTGGAGTTCCGCGAGTTGGAATTTGTGGGACGACTCGGTCCAGATGGTCTCACCGGCCTGGAAAGACACGGTCAGGTCTGCTTCCGGAATAGAGACGGTCTGGTCCACGCGCGACCGCAGGTGCATTTCGATGCGGCGGTGCTCGTCGCTCCAGCGCGCGTGGTGCTCGAATTGGCGCAGGCGGAAATCGGCGCCGAGTTCGCGATTGATCCGGCCGAGCAGGTTGAGATTGAAGGCACCGGTGACGCCGGTGGGGTCGTCGTATGCGTCCAACATGCGCTCCGGTTCCTTCACCAGGTCGGCGCCGATCAGCAACGCGTCGCCGGGGACCAGCGAACGCCGAAGATCGCGTAAGAACTCGAGGGCGCACTTGCGCTCGAAGTTGCCGATGGTGCTGCCGAGGAACAGGACCAGGAACGCTTCGCCGGGCTCGCGTTCGGCGGTGGCGCGAGCCATACCGTCGAGATAAGACTGCTCGAAGGGATGGACCTCGGCGAGGTCGGACAAATCGCGCTCGCAACGCGCCAGAGCTTCGGCCGATACGTCGATGGGATAGTAGCGCAGGGGATCTTGATTCCGTGCGGCATTCCGAGCAGCGCCAAGAGCCTGTAATATGGGGCGGGTCTTGCTCCCTACGCCGCTGCCGAGTTCGATTACTGCGACACGGGCGGGAAGCAGCGCAGCGATTTCTCCGGCGTGCAGGCGCAGCAAGCGCTCGTCGGCGCGGGTTAGCCCGTATTCGGGCAGGTACGTGATGGCCTCAAACAGAGAGCTGCCAAGGGGGTCGTACAGGTACTTCGAATGCAGCTCCTTTTGAGGCTTGGCGAGGCCGGCGCGCACATCGCACGCGAATTCGCGCGTGATACCTGGAACATCGGCGCCGTTCCCGGATTTAGTCTTCGACCACTCGAAAACCTGCGTAGACATAGGGATAATCGGGCCGGAACCAGTTGCGAAACGAACGGCGCAACATACAGGCAGCCGTCACGGGCGACCCACCTTTCAATATGTAGTGTTCTTCATCAAAGAAGTCTTTAGAATACCCCGGATAAAAGGGCATGGGCTGAAATCCGGGAAACGGAGCAAACTTAGTGGCGGTCCACTCCCAGCCGTTGCCCACCAGCTGCGCTACCCCGGAGGCGCTGTCGCCCGCCGGATGGGCATCCACGTCGAGGGGGTCCCATTGATGAAAGTCAAAATTGCCTCGTTTCGAGCTCGGCTCAGCGTGGCCCCACGGATAGGGACGCTCAGCGTGTCCACTTGTTTCGTGGGCGGGCGTTTCGCCGGTCAGAGATGTTCCATACGCCGCGCGATGAAACTGAGGTTCGGTGGGCAGGCGCTTGCCGGCCCATTTAGCATAAGCGCTAGCTTCGGCGTAGGTGACGTACACGGGGGCGTTGATGGGCAGCGGGATTTCGGAAAACATGCCGCGATAGAACCAGCGAGGGCCCTGTTGCGATTTGCGCGGCGTCCAGAAATGCGGCGGGGCGGCGCCGTCCCGCACGAAATCCAGATACTGCCCGTTGGTGACCTTGTACTTGGCGATGCGGAAGCCGGGGACTTCCACCTGGTGCTCGGCGAACTCATTGTCCCAACCGAACTTGCCCTGCTTTTGCCCGAGGGTGGCGAGGCCGGTAGGGATGTCGCTCATGGACAAAGCCAGCGGACCATGCGAGGAAAACGCCAGCGCCATTCCTCCGGACGCCTTCTGCTCATACGGCAGGTTGTGCAGCAGATAGGCCAAGGTCTCGCCATGCATCAGCCGGTGTTCCAGCGCGACCTGAATGATTTGTTCAGGGATATTCTCGGGCGACTGCTCGAGCAACTCGTCCAGGATGCCGCGGACGCGGCGGTTATAGCCACGAATCTCGTCTACACGCGGCCAGTCCGACGGTTCATCCGAGGCTGCTTGCCCAACCGGCGGGTCGATGCCGAATTCGAAAAGCTTGTCGAATGTGGGATGAAACGAGGGAACGTCCAGTGTTTTTCGCGCGATCAGGTTCCAATCGAACGCTTCCAGGTGTCCGAGATAGAAAATGAGGCGATGGCGCTCGGGAATGGGGCGCGCATAAATAGCCTCGGCCTTAAGCAGGCTGAAAACATAGTCGGTTAGCTTGCGAGCGGAATCTAACCGTTCCTGGAGCGCCCTGTTCGCCACCGTTGCAGTCGCCATGCTTGCCTCCGGTGCAGCACCACCCTGATACAGAAGTAACGGACTTGGTACAGCACTAACAGACTAGCATCCGGCGGGCGAAAAAGGGCGCTACGCCATACGGGCGCGGTGCGGACGCGCCGGGCGGTTGGCGCGTGCCGGTGTTGGCCAGGCGGCCGGTTGTTACTTGGTGCCGCCCGGGGCGAGTTGCGCGGGCTGGGCCGCGGCGGCGTTCTGCGCGGCTTGAGCGGCTTGTGCAGCCTGAGCAGCTGCGGCTTCCGTGGCTTGCGCGTTCAACGCGGCTTGTGCGTCCCAGGCGGCTTTATTACGAGCCGTCTTCCAGATCTTGTCGCCCCACCATGCGGACTCAACCACGCCCGCGGGAGGCGGAGTTTTCCTGGCTGCGATGACATCCTGTACGTCCACGGCTCGATACGCCGGCAGTTCAAAGTCTAATGCTCCGGTGACGCCGCTCGCATCTTTATAGTTGATCACCAGGGTTCGTTTGCGATGAGTGAACATCAGCGACTCAGCCGGGATCACGTGCAGGACATGCTTCACGTCCGCCTTTTCGATATCGGTGCTGGTGATCTGATCGAAAGGCAAGCGGTAGACCGATCCATTGTAATGGAAGCGGAGCTCCTTGGGGTCGTCCAGATTGAACGAGCCAGACGTGTTCACCGGGATCGATTTCACGGTGCCTCCGACATACTGCACAGTGTCGGACGCGGCGTGGAGCACTGCCGGTGGCACGGCCGCGAAGATGAAGGTCGAGACGAGAATTGAGCGGATTGCGAACATACAGTCAGTACCTCTCCTGCTGAGTACTATCGACCAAATCGCGCCGGACTTTAGGCTTTTGGCATCTACAATGAAAGCACTATGTCTGTCTACGACGAGCGTCGCGAAGAGCTGGAACAACAAGAGTTTATGCTGGGGACCGAGCGCGGGCGGCTATCCGTCACGCTGGACCTGCTGACCGACGCGCTGGTGCTGGTGGGGCAGCACGGCGTGTATTGCCAGAGCGCGCGGCAGCCGGGCAAGCCGGCGATGGATATACAGATGATCTCGAAATGCCTGACCGACGCCAAGGAGCTGGTGGCCGACGTGATGGGCGAACTGAAGCGGAAGAAGGCGCTAGACGCGTGACTGGGGCTAATGCTGGCGCGCGGCCAAGAAGTAATATGTCCAGAGGAAAATCAGCGCGGCGATGCAGAGGCCGAGCATGAGGAGCTTGCGACCGGGCGAGGGCTGGTAGCCGGGCGGTTTGTCGGGATTCGTTGTTGGTTGTTGGGTTTTGGTTATTGGTTCGGAGGGCATCGGACTTCGATTCAAGTATAGCGTCGGCGGCGAGGTCGACGACGCCGAGCGTTCACCCTATTGGCAAAACGGTCTCCCTTACGGTAGCGGCTCTGTAACGCGCTCATAGTCCCTGCAAGAACGGATTGCGACGCCGCTCACGGCCGATGGTCGTGTTCTGGCCATGGCCGGGGATCACCACTACCTCGTCGTCCAGCGGCAGCAGCTTGTCGTGTATGGATCGCAGAATCTGGCGCGGGTTCCCGCCCGGCAAATCCGTGCGTCCGATGCTATCCAGAAACAGCGTATCGCCGGCCACCAGCTTGTTCTCGGCGGGGATCCACACGCTGATGCTTCCCCGGGTGTGACCGGGCGTCTCCAGCACGCGGAATTCGGCTGGCCCCAGCTTGACGACGTCGCCCTCACGCGCGTTTACGTCGATGCCGGTTTTGTCGGGTGGAGGCATGCCCAGCCAATTCGCTTGTGTAGCGATGTCATCGTAAATCTCCTGATCGTTGGCGTTCATGTACACCGGCGCGCCGGTGGCGGCCTTGAGCTTCTGCGCGCCGCCGATGTGATCGATATGGGCGTGCGTGATAATGATGGCCGTCAAGCGCAGGCGATGCCGGTTCAAGACGGCGGTGATGCGCCCGATCTCATCGCCCGGATCGACCACCACCGCCTCTCCGCTGGTTTCATCGCCGAAGATCGAGCAGTTGCACTGCAACATGCCTACCGGCAGGATTTCATGAATCATTGCATGGACTCGCGAATCATAATCGTATACTCGAATTATGGACCCAGGCGCACGCGCGGTGTTCGGAGTGTTGCTGCGATGGGTACACATCGCATCGGTAGTCACGTTGATCGGCGGATTTATCTACGCGCGATTCGCTCTCGCTCCGGCGCTGGCCTCGCTGCCTCCGTCTGAGCGCGAAGCCGCTGGCGGCGTAGCGGTGCGCAGCTTCCGTCCGCTGATGGTTTTCGTGTTGCTCACAGCGCTTGGCTCCGGGATGTACAACTATTCGAACAAAGCCAGCTTTCCGCCGGGCTACCAGATGTGGTTCGGGATCAAGATCCTGTTCGTGCTGCACATTGCGGTCGCTGCGATCCTATATTCGTTGCGCCCGTCCAGCCAGGAGAAACGCAATCGCACGGCGCTCGGCATTGCGATTTCTGGCGTGATTGTGATCGCAATCTCCGCTTACTTGAGGTATTTGTCACTCAGATGAGATTCTTCAGATGAGAATCTTCAGATGACCGGCTACGACGCGCTGCGGAAGCATGCGGCCTGGCTGGATCTCTCGGCCCGCGGCAAAATAAAACTCACCGGGGAGGATCGCGCGCGCCTGCTGCACGCGATGACCACCAACCATATCCAGCAGCTCACGCCAGGCTCGGGCTGCTACGCATTTTTCCTGAATGACAAGGGCCGCGTTCTGGCCGATGCCAACGTATTGTGCCGGCCGGAATATTTCTTGCTGGATGTCGAACCGGAGACGCGCGAGCCGCTGTACCAGCACCTGGATCGCTTCATTATTGCCGACGACGTCACGCTGGAAGATGCAACGGATGCCATCGCGACCATCGCGGTGGAAGGGCCGGAGGCGGCGAGCGTGCTGGAACGCGCGGGCGCGCCGATTCCCGCGGCGGACTATTCGAGCGTCGAATGGGACAACGCACTGGTGGCGCGGCTGAACTCCACGGGCGGCTCCGGATTTTTCATTTTCGCGCCGGCAGTCGAAAAGCTGCCGCTGATTTCGAGGGTCGAAGCTGCGGGCGCCGTGTTGGCCGACGCCGAAGCAGCTCGCGTGGTTCGCCTGGAGCATGGCAAGCCGCGCTATGGCGAAGACATCAGCGAGCGGTTTCTCGCGCAGGAAGCGAATCAACCGCAAGCGCTGCACTTCAGCAAAGGCTGCTACCTGGGGCAGGAGATCGTGGAGCGCGTGCGGTCGCGCGGCCAGATTCATCGCGTTCTGATGCCCCTGATTCTCGACAGCAAAGAGCCGCCGGCGCCGGGGACGAAGCTGGAGATCGATGCGGCTCCCGGAGCCGAGATCACGTCCGCGGCGTACTCGCCGGGGCTGGAAAAAGTGGTCGCGCTGGCGTATGTAAGGAAGTAAGGCCGCTCCCTCACGGTCGCGGTTCATGTTACGTTGCGGCTCAGTTGCGAGTGTTCAGCACTTTGGGAATCGACAAATACCCGACGATGGTGTCCTTCTTCACGTCGTTGACCACCAGCTCATAAGGCTGTTTCGCCTTCGAGGTCATAAACTGCAACGGCTCATTGACCACGCGATCGCGCTTCTCCACGGTCTTGTCGTCGGCCGTTAGTTCGATGGTGAAGCGGTTCTTCTTGGGATCGGAGCGAACGAGTTTGATCGCGACGTCTCCGACCTTTTGCGGCTGCTTGGCCTTGGAGATGGTGAATTGGACGTAGTTTCGCTCGCCGAGCGCTTGCAGCGCCGACAGCTCCTTCTGGTTGGTGGCGATCAACACGCTGTGGCCATCCAACTCGCCGGTGGCATGCTTCAGGTCGGCTACGGTTTTCTCCAACTCGGACTTGGTGGCGGCCACGTCGCCCTTCACGCTGGTCACTTCCGTGCCCACCTGTGAGATCTTCGAATCGGCCGCGTCGCGCACTTGAGAGATGTCCGACGAAAGCTCCTTCTTAGACTGCTCCTGCGCAGCTTCCAGGGCGGCGCGCGTTTCATCCACTTTTTTCAGCGCCTCATCCTTAGCCTGACCCAATGCCAGACTCGCCTGGCGTCGCGCGCGTTCCAGCTGGTCGCGCAACTGGTCGACGGTTCGGCGGTTGCTGCGCGTGTTCACCGAGGCCGCTTCTTCCAGTTTGTCCAGCCGCGTTTGGGCTGCGTCGTTGGCGGTGGTCAGTTCCTTCTTCACCTTGTCCAACTGCAGGTACCAATAAACGTTAGCGGCGATCAGCGCTGCCACGACGCCAAACAACAGGCCGAACTTCCACGCCAAACCCGACCCTTCACCGCGCGGCGGAGGCGGCGGATAATATTGCGGCGGCGCGGCGTAATAGGACGGCGCTCCGGGCGGCGGACCGTAGGGCGGGGGTGCAGATGGCGGAGGCGCTGGGGGCGTAGAGGGAGGTGGCTCCGAACCGGAACCGGGGCTGGGATTGGGGAAAATGGACATGAAACCTCTGCTCCGTAGATTACCAGTTATATAACCCTTTGGATGGGCGCAGGTTGCAGCCGGTTTCAAGCCCGGCTTAGGACTTTGCCTTCGGCAACGTAAATTCCAGTAAGGCTTGCTTCGGCACGCCCGGTTCGAAGCAGCGCCGGCAGCGCGCTTCGTACATGCCCCCCGCGCCCACCACGATCAAGTCGTTCGACTCCACCAGCCGCTGGGTGTGTTTGGCTGGATTACCGCAGCGCATGCAGATTGCCAGCGTCTTGGTGATGGATTCCGCCAGGCTGAGCAACTCGGGCATGGGCGGGAAGGGCCGGCCCATGTAGTCCGTGTCCAGGCCCGCAAGCATGACCTGTTTTCCGCCGTCGGCCAGTTGGGTTGCAATTTCCACCAGATCCGGACCAAAGAAATTGGCCTCGTCGATTCCCACGACATCGGTTCGCGGGTCGATGAGCGGCAGGATTTCGGAGGCGCGCTGAATCACCTGCGACTTCATTCGCAGATCGTTGTGCGAAACGATTTCGTCGCTCGAATAGCGCTGGTCGATCAGCGGCTTGAAAACCTGCACCCGTTTGCGGGCGATTATGGCGCGCCGTAGCCGCCGCATCAGCTCCTCGCTCTTGCCTGAAAACATGGGACCGCAGATTGCTTCGATCCAGCCCAGATTGCCTGTGACGATGTCCATTGGTTATGAAGAAGGCCTGGTGAAGCCGCATCTTATCATGGGAGCGTGCCGCTAGCCCCTGAACGCCGTATTGTGCCGGAGATGCTGGATCACGCGCCTGAAGATGTGGCACGGGCCAGCCTGCGCGATCTGGCGCGCGTGAATCGCTATCTCGGCGGATATCTTGTGTTGCGGAACATGTTCGCGCGCGTGGCGCGGCCGGACGAGAGTTTTTCGGTTCTGGATGTTGGAGCAGCATCGGGCGATATGGGCGCGGCGATACTGCGTAGTTTTCCGAACGCCCGGGTGACGTCGCTCGATTACAAAAACAATCACCTTGCTCAGGCGGCCGATCCCAAGCTGGTCGCCGATGCATTTCGACTGCCGTTTCGGCCGGCGAGTTTCGATTTTGTCTTTAGCTCGCTGTTTCTGCATCACTTCACCAACGAACAGGTGGTGGAGCTGTTTACGAGCTTCCGGGCGATTGCCCGGCGCGCGGTGTTGGCAATCGATCTGGATCGCGGGCCGCTGGCTTATTATTTTCTTCCGAACACGCGCTGGCTGTTCGGCTGGCACGCGATTACGATTAGCGACGGACAGATCTCGGTGCAGGCGGCGTTTAAGAAGGCCGAATTGCTGGCGCTCGCGGCTAGGGCCGGATTGGGCGGCGCGGATGTTCGGGTGCATCGGCCATGGTCGCGATTATCGATGGTGGCGCCGGTTTAGCGCACCGGGCGATTGAGGAGATCTGCGAACCCATGCCGCGCGGCAGATCTCCCCGACTCAGCTATTTTTTGCTCTCAGATACGTGGCCGCGTCCATCCCGCATTTCGTTGCCTTGGAAGTGCGCGCTGTCGACACGTTTTGACGGTTCGGCTTTCTCGCCGCGTTGTGGCATTGGGCCTGTGTAGCCGTGATCCGGATGGAGACGGTTATTCACGTTGCCCTGGAAGTCGCTAGCGCCATGAAACCACGGGCCAGCGCCATTGAAGTTTTCTCCGCTGAACCATTCCGGACCGTAGTAGCCGGCGGGAGAACAGCCATAAGGATCGGTGTCGTAGTACCCATAAGGACAGTTAGGCGCCACGGTAACGTCGACGCCAACCTGGGCCTGTGCATTGGGGGTGGTAGCCGTGAAGCCGATTGCAGCAACAGCAGCCAACAGTAGAAATGTAAATCCGCGCATTAGTTCACCTCGCGATCACTAAGAGCACGTGCCTGGCCCAGTCCGCGGAAGGCCGGAATTGGTGGCAAAGTGGCAATCGGGTACCAGGCTGGCCCCGGCTTGCCGTCGGGGCTAGTAACGCTATATGGTCATTTGACCAGGTCCGGTCACGGCACGTACACCTTTTTGCAATTTTTCTCCTCCAGGACTCATTCATACCCAGAACCGTAATATCTGATCAACAAGAAAAGGGACGAATCATGCGCTTGCGCTCTACTTGCGTTGCCTGGTGTGCTGTTTTTGCGTTTGGGCTGGCCGGATGCGGCGGAGCGGGGTCCGAACCCTCCGAAGCACAAATGAAAGACGCGATGGATTATGCCATGAACCATCCGCCGGGCGTGGTCAACGTCGAGCCGATCAAGATCACCTTCTTCAAGAAGGAAGCTTGCGACAAACCGAATGAGCAGGGTTTCCGATGCACTTTCACGGTGATGGTGGCGTCGGCGAATATCGGCGCCGGGATGTACAACAACATCTCCATGGGCTATTTTTATAAGGACAAGGATTCAGGCAAGTGGGCCATGCGGCCGCCGTTCTGATGGAACCGAACCGTTTTAGGAACATCACGCTGGGCGTCGCGATGCTAGTGGGCGTCGCGGCGAACGCGCAGGACGTCAAGCTGAACGTCACCTATGTCTGCAGCGGCGAGCACATGTACGTCGAGAGCTGCAACATTCGCGACCTCTCCGACGCCGCAACCTGCCAGGTCGCTCATCCCGACCGTCCCCAACACAACGGCTTCATGGCTTACACCAGCGAGACCCGCGGCGCCCTGAAAAAGCTCTTACCCACTTGCACGCAGCCGACTGCGAAAGAGCTTGCCGCGGCCGAGGCCTTCAAAAAGAAGCAGCAGGAAATTTACGACGCGAACGTGGCGAAGGCCAACCCCCAGGCCAACCCCCAGGCCAACCCCCAGCCCAACGGGCAGTCCGGCAACCAGTCCGCCATCCAGCCCAACGCTCGCGGTGCGCAGGCTCAGGGCTCGGTGCGGATCAATCCGCCTAAAAACGCCGAGGAACGCGCCATCCGGCGCTGCGTTTCTTCTGGAAGAATTGCCGCGACCTGTACCGGTAACTTGCTACTGGGCGCGTTTAGCCAGATAGTCTCCCAGGTTCTTCCTTCCGCTGCCAAGGAATCCGCTCCCGGACCGGAGATCGCGGGAGTATTCGAAGGCGCCGGTAGCTGGCGGCTCGATTTCATCGATGGTGGCGTTCTGGTGAACTGCGGGGTCCTCGCTCCCGATCAACATAGCTACACCTTCGACTTTAAAAACAACCGCGCCGCCATTGTCATCGACACCACCCCGAAGCCTCTGCTGCTCACGCTGGGGGCCGATGGAAAAAACATGACCGGCCCGGGTCCGGTGGTGTTAGACGGCGTGATTGTTACCGGATACGACAGCGGATTGCGGGATGCTAGTGGAAATCACGTCGAAGCGGCGACGGCCATCGGCCCGGTCTACAATGAGTACGGCCAGCGCGTCTCTCGCACCTCTAATTCCGGGCACGCTAATTTTGCGGCCAAGAGAGTCACTTGTCCCGCGCTCAACCTCTCCACGAAGGGCGCTCGAATCGGCGTGCAGACCATGCAAACCGATCTGCTCAAATCTATATTCAATGACGGAGACAAAGGCCCGCCGACCCCTCCCGGGATCCGCATGCACGGCATCTTCGCGGCCTCCACCGGCTTTAGCGTCCAGTTTTTTCCCGAGTCCGTAATACTGGGCTGCGGTCCCGACGCAGCGCGCGCCTATCCTTACACGGTGGTGGCGGACGGAACGAAATCGGGCATCAAGATTGACGCGCCCGATCATCCGCTCACGCTCGCCTTTCGGCCGGACGGGTCGCTGGATGCCGGCTCCGGCCCCTACCAGGTCCACGGACGTATTGTTACCGGCCAGAACGATAACGACGACTTCACATTCGCTCCCATGGAGCAGACCTGCAACCTCGCGGTTCTGGCCCCGAGCAAAACCATCCCTTCAGGTGGAGGCACGGCTGCGACGACCGCAGCAACGGTTGCGACGCCGGGGACTGCAGGCGGTACTGGAGGGGGTCTCTCAACTCCGCAGGCGCCGCTGGGCAACGCCATTCTATCCATCGTCTCCGGATTTCCCGCACAGCCCGGCGCTCCAAACCCGCTCGCTGGCCGTCCCTACGTTCTTCTGCGGGACAGCTACGCCGACGTACTCGCAAAAGGCGCCGTCTCCGTTCCGGCCGGAATGTCTCCGTTCAAATACGTGGCGACTGTTTGTACCAGCAGAACGCCCGACTGTCAAAAGATTTTGGACGCTACCAACGCAAATGCTGCTTCTGCCGTCCGGGCCGACGCGAACGGCGCGGGAACCTTGCCCGGCGTGCCCCCGGGAACCTATTACCTGATGATCTCCGCACGCGTCAACAACCAAGCGGTGGTCTGGGGACAGGCGGTGCAACTCAAGGCCGGCTCAAACTCGATGAAGCTCGATCAGAGCAACGCAACTCCGCTAAATTAGAGAACCTTGGCATAATGAATACCTGCCATGAAAACTCTCGCTGTGTTGGTGTTGTTCGCTTGCTCCGCGGCTCAATCCGGCGCCGCCCGCCCGCTCGCCCTGGAAGATTATTACCGCATCGAGACTGCCTCCACGCCCGCGATCTCTCCGGATGGCCGCTGGGTAGTCTTCGTCCGTGCCAACATCATCGAAGCCGAGAACCGGTGGCATACCGAGCTTTGGATCAGCCCGGCCGATGGCTCGAAGCCCGCGTCGAGGCTCACCAGCGACGCTTTTAACGCTTCGGTTCCGCGCTGGAGTCCCGATGGAAAGCTGCTGGCGTTTCGATCGGATCGCAAGGCGCAAGGGGCGGACGGCGATATCTGGTTCCTGCACATGGACGGAGCACCCAATGACGCCGACGCGTTCCAGATTCCCGGCGTCGGCGGCTTTCCGATCTTCAGTCCCGACAACCGCTTCATCGCTTTCACCAAGAAAACTCCGCCGGCCTCCGATCCGCCCGTCGAATCGCCGTTCGAAAAACAACTCGACCAGCGCTTCAAAGGAAGAATGTATGACTGGATGAACATCCGTTTCGATCAGCGCGGCTATCTGGCCGATCCTCGCGATCCCCACGCGACGCCGCCCGCCGAGTTGTATGTGGTGGATCGCGACGGGGGCGCGCCGAAACAGCTAACGCATCTCAATGTGGATGTCAGCGCGGCCGCGTGGCGTCCCGATAGCGGTGCGCTGGCCCTGATCGCCGATTCCCATCAACGCGACGAATATTCATACGAGCGGCCCGACCTCTGGATCGTCGATTTGCAGGCACAGATCCGCCGCCTCACCGACGACGGATTCGAATATGCTTCTCCAACCTGGTCGCCCGATGGAAAAGACCTCGCCTTCCTTCGCAGCCAGGGACTGAATCTGATTCTCGAAGCGCACCAGAAGTACGGCGCCGCAGTCGACATCTACCGCATGCCGGCGGCGGGCGGTCCCATGCAGAATCTGACTCCGGATTTCGATCTGATTCCGAGCGCGCCCAAGTGGACCGGGGACAGCATCTACTTCACGTCCGAGGTGGGCGGGGACGGTCATCTGTTCCGTATGGCCGCGGCGGGCGGCACGCCGGTGCAAGTCACGAAGGGTGAACGATCCTTCGCTGGCTTTAGCTACTCGGAACATTTCGATCGAATCGCGTACGCGGCGCAAGACCCCACGCATCCCTCGGAGGCCTTTTCGTCAAACATCAATGGCAGCGGCGAAATCAGGCTCAGCCGGTTCAATGACGAGCTCTTGAGCGAGGTAGAGCTCAATCCCGCCGAGCGTATTCATTTTCCGGGCAAAGATGGAACCAGCATCGAAGGTTGGATCGTGAAGCCGCGTTCCGCAACGGCGCCGTATCCGCTAATCCTCAATATTCACGGCGGTCCGCACTACGCGTTTGGCAGCGAATTCGATTTCGAAATCCAGTGGCTTTCGAACGCCTACGCAGTGCTGTACACGAACCCGCGCGGGTCCACCGGTTACGGCGAAAAATTCCTGTGGGCCACCTGGGATGGCTGGGGCAAGCTCGACTATCAGGACGTGATGGCGGGCGTGGACTACGCCATCGCGCACTATCCGGTAGAGCCGAATCGCCTGGGTGTCACAGGCTACTCCTACGGCGGCTTCCTGACCAATTGGGTGATCACGCAAACCACGCGCTTCAAAGCTGCGGTGGTGGGCGCGGGCATTTCCAACTGGCTGAGCGATTACGGGACCGCCGACATTCCCCGCACCAAGGAGAGCGAATTCTCAGGCGCTCCGTGGGAGCAGGAAGGCGGCGAACGGCTGCGCGCCCTGTCTCCCATCACCTACGCAGGGAACGTGAAGACGCCGACGCTGTTCATCCACGGCGAAGCCGACATGCGCGTGCCGATCGAAGAGGGCGAGCAAATGTACACTGCCCTGAAGAAACGGCACGTGGAGGCGAAGTTCATCCGCTACCCTGGCAACTATCACGGGGGCTGGCCTCCTTGGGACGTGGTCCATAGTTACTATCAGGAAACGGGCTGGTGGCAGGCGCACCTGAAGTGATAAAGGCGACCGATTTCGAATATCGTCACCAGACTTTGCTCCATCTGCTGGTGGTCGGTTTGGCGATCGGGACCTATTTTGTCAGCCGCGACGAACGTCGGCGGGGAGGCGCTTTTGGTTTTCCGTTTGCTTGTCCGCGATCACCACAGAGCGCGATTAAATGGCTTTGGTGCGCGGGGAGCCGGGGCGACGTGGAGCGAGGCCTTTCGGCGGGCAGCTTCGAAGTGGGGGCTTGCGGCGAGCATGATCGTTTTCACGCTAACGCTGAAGGACCGAGTCGCTGAGATCGGCGGAGCCATCAGTTTTCTGGTTTGGTTCGCGCTGAATTTTCGGCGACGCCAGTCCGCGGGAGCCTAATCCAACAGCGCAGCGATTTCGGCCGCGCCGCTTTCGCCGGCGAGTTGCAGCAGCGAGCGGCCGTCGGGATGGCGGGCCGTAGTATCGGCGCCGTGTCTGAGTAAGATCCCAACGGCCTCTTTGTTGCCTTGGATAATCGCGCGGACGAGCGGCGTTTGCCAATCGTCCGGTTTAGGCTCACGCGTGAGGCATTTGGCAAAGGGCCGGTTGAGCGCTTCGGGATCGTCCTTCAAAATATCCGCGACGCGATCGAGCCGCCCGTATTCGAGCGCATCGAAGAGGCAGATGCCGGGTTCAGTCAGCAGCTTGTCGCGAAGGTTCACATAATTGAAGAAATCGGCCCAGCCAATTCCCGTACTGTCGTACCACGGGTCGCGAAGTTTCAGAGATGCGCCGCGGCTAAGCAGAAGGCGGAGGATATCGTCGCGCGTGGCCAGGACTCCAGCGTGATGGATGGCCGCGTTGTCCTCAATTGCGTTGGGATCGAAGCCGAGGTCGAGCGCGAGTTTCACGGCTTCTATATTCCTTGTCCAAACCGCCCGATGCACCAGGTCCTGGGGGGCACGGGAACGAAGGTCGGGTTCGCTTGCGAGCATGGCGCGGGCGGAGGTCTCGTTACCGGCCATGCAGGCCGCTATGAATCGGCCGACATCGTCCATCGGCGCAAGCGGCGCGCCGGCTTTTTCCAGAAGCCGCGCCACTTCGACCCAGCCCAGGCGGACCGCGTGCTCCCACGGAAGCTTGTTGTTGAAACGCTCATCCAGACGCGCGCCGTGATCAATGAGAAGGCGGACCTGCTCGAGGTTGCCCTGCCGGGCCGCTTGGGAAAGGGCTCGGCCCAGCAAGGTGATGCCGCTCGACGCCGTGGCATCAGGCGCGAGGCCGTGGCGCAGCAGAATTTCGAGACTGGCGTCCTGATTGATGGCGAGTGCCATCTCGTCGGCTGGATTGGCGCCGCGTTCGAGGAGCAACTCCGCCAGATCGCGCCAGCGGGGATGAGGCGGCTGATTGGCAAGGCCGGTCGAACCGCCTCCGAAGAGCCCACTTAAGGCGGTGAATCGGCGCGAGCGATTGCCGGGCGGATCGTTGTGTTTGAGCGTGTAGCAATTCGGATCGGCGCCGCGGTCTAGAAGGAGTTTCGCCACTTCGAAGGTCGAGTGACTGGGATCGATAGGAGCGGCACGCGAGTAGCAGGCGCAGATGAGCGGCGTCCACCCATGTTCTTCCGGCCGGTTGGCCAGTTTCGGATCCTCGTCGAGGAATGCCGTGACGGCACGGACATCGCCTGCGGCCGCCGCGGACCATATGTTTGCGGACGCAAGCCATTGGTTTCGGCGCAGCATTTCGCTCGCGCGGGCGTGGAAAGAGCGGTGATCGTAATGCGGATCGTCATAGCACAGGCAGGCGATCTCGACAAACGCCGCGGGCAAGTCCCGGTTGGCGGACTCCACCGCGACTTTCAATTGCGGCCAACTCGCGGACCCAGCCTCGCGCGCGAGAACGAGGTGACATTCGCTCAGGCGAAGTGCCCCAGGCTCGAAACGGGGATGAGTTGCACGGACACGCGCTATAGCCTCTGCATCTCCGCGTCGGCAGGCCTTCAGTAATGTTTTTGCTTGTTTCTTGAGATTCTCAAGAGACGGATTTGGTGGAAGCGTTTGGGTCATGACGGCCTCCTTTCAGGGGCACTTGGCCCAGCCTGCCCGATTGCTCGCATGGTCGGGCTGAAAGGACGGCCGTAACGTCCAACAAAATCGCGATCGGTTCAGGAGGGCTTGGCCCTTTCCGCGAGCTGGTGGCGCCCCGAAGCGCTCTAGATCGACACTACCGAAGGAGAGCGCGTTGCGTCAAGCGCATCGGGGTCGTGTGCAAATCAAGCGTTTCTGCCGTTCCTCAAGTTATAGCCGCTTTTCTCAATTCGTTCTTTTGTTTCCGTATTTAACGCATTGATAAAGTTTCTGAAGCGAGGGACTTTGTCTTGAACAGCCAAATAGGTATAAGGTTTGGTTTTTGGAGGGGCGATACTTAAACGGTTCAAGTCGAGATCCACCGACATGACTTCAGCGATCTTGGAAAACTCCTTGAACGGATCTATCATGAAGTCCTCCAGGCGCAACGTGAGCGTGGCGGATTGCATATGAAGCTCAGTTTCCTCGACAAATTCCGAGAAAGACAGAAAGCGCGGGCCTGGCGCGCCGGCAAAAAAATCGGGGTCGCCCGCGGCGAAGGACTCGAAGTCCAGGAAATTTCGCTCCAAATCGGCGCATAGATAGTCGGTGGTCCTATAAACCTGCGAGATACCCGAAATCGATTTATTGTCGCGAATGTATGACCGCCACCACACCCAATTTGTCAGCAGCGAGTCCAGGGGATGACGATAGACAAAAATTAAATCGGCGAATCTCGATCTGACGCCTTCCAATATTCGTTTCGTCACCGTGGGCTGATACTGAAGGCGCGAAGGATACCTCACGGTTGAGTGGCCGGTGTAGATCATAGGCGTGGGGCCTGGGTGCACACGGATGGTATCCCGGATGTATTGGGCCCTTTCTCCAATGTTCTGCAGCATGAGTTCATTGATGTATCGCCGCCCGGTGCCGAACAGTCCAATGAGATAAGCTGTCCTGTCGATTCTCAGATCCGTATTGATATGGGACCGGGAATTCTCGGGGGCTGGCTGGTGCCAGGCCGTTGGCATTCCGTCCGAAAGCTCCGGATTTGCGGTGTTCTGTAAGCTGATCAAGATCTTTACCTGCTCGCGCAAGAGCTCAAGTTGCCGTTGCATCGATTCCGCCTGAGCAGCGCTCGCCCTCTCCGCCAGCGTTAAGCGCCCTTCCAGAGCAACCATATCCATGGGCGACACCATGTTCGAAGAAAGATTGTCAGCGGCAGCCGTGTTGGTGGAAAGGTGATCCAGGGTCGAGACGATTTCGTCGATCGATCGGGTTACGGAGGTGCTGAACTCTTGCAAGGGCCGCGTATACCAGCTTAACCCGCGAGCAACCAGTTTCTTGCCAAATTGGATCAGGTCGTTGTGCCACCCGGGCAGCCGGGGATTAATTACGCCCACGGCGTTCTTGAGTCCCTCCAGGGCATCCGCTTCGCGGCGCAATTCATCGAAGCTGTACAGATTCCAACCGTCTTTGGACTCACGGATAAACCGGGCCTCTTTCATCAGGTAGAGAATCTCGGAGACCGCGGCCTTGGGCGGAGCTTCGGTTACGCGCTGGACCAGCAATGCGGCGATGTTCTTGGTAGTGCGCGGCAGGTTCGTTGCGGCAAACTCCATCAGACAGATGGCCTTCGCCACGCGCGCTGCCAGCCCAGGATAGTCCTGGTGCCCGTCGAAGCGCTGGCCGATCTGAAGTATGTCCTTCTGCCTCTCGGGCGGAATGTTCCCTTCCACCAGCTCATAGATCTTGTCGATGCTCACCAGAACGCCCACGGGCTGATCGCAGAGCCGGGTCCGTTCGGAAACGAGCATTTCAAAGGATTGTTTGATGATGCTGCGATTGCTGCCTCCCCGTTGTGTTAGCGCGCTGGGATGCCGCTGGATGCCCACCATGATGTCAACGGAGAGATCGATCAAATGCGGAAGGTAGGGATAATACCGGACGAACTGATCTTCGTCCAACCAAGTGCGCCGGGAGGAGCGCTCCAGCTCGATATTCTCAATCAGGGTCTCGCCGCTCTCGCGGAACAGCGTCCGGAGAGTTGATTCCTGGCTCGCCTTCTTGCGCAGGACGCGGCGGGAGGCGACCTCGCCGATGCCAACCGGCGACAGGTCGATCTGGTGCTTGAAACGATCCTGCAGTTTGGGCAGATCCCGGTCGCCGGCTCCGAAGTAGTTGTCGATGTCTCGCAGGTTGTCCAGGGAGGTAAGGATCAGCCACGCGGGGCCCGGAATCTTACCGGCCTTCAGCCGCTCCAGACTTTCCCGGCCAAACTGCTCCGCCAGAGCGCGCAGGTTTTCGACGCGTTCTCCGCCCACTTCGATGTATTGGCCCATTTCGTCCACGATGAAAGCGAAGGTCTTGCCGGGGCGGCGGATCGCGCACAGATCGAACATCTTTTCCACCAGATCCTTGACGCTCAGCCTCCTGGCGGGCCGAGTCTGAAGGATGTTCAGCCAGCTATCCATCGAGGCGAAGGTGCGCGGATCGAACCGGTGCAGCAAGGCGCTGGAGCGCGCAAAATTCTGACTGCCTTTGCGGACCGTTCTCCACTCTTCCTGGTATTCGGCGCGGCACAGATCCTGGAACGAGGCCAGCTTGCCCTCTTTCTCAAGTTCAATCTCAAGCTCTGAGATATGGAAGTCTTCCGCATAGTCCAGATCGCGCAGCAGGGCCCGGTACATGACCTCGGCGATATGCTCCGCGTAGGTTCGGGCCGGCAAGTATACTTGGACATCGAACATGAAGATTTCGTACGGTATAGTGCGATTGAGGAACTCAACGTACTCGGTAACCGGCTTGGAATCCACTTGCTTGAGGAAAAGCGAGCTTGCGGAGGCGCCCAGCACTTCACGATTCGCCAGAACGTATCCGAGGTTCTTCGCGAACGACGATTTGCCGGAGCCGCCGAAGCCCGAAATCCAGACCCCGATGTCTTCGTTTGGCGATTGCGAAGCGGCCGCCATCGCGGAGAACAGACTTTCGTATTGGGCCTTGATACGATCCGTCGCGATGTATTCGGTCAGCTCCGTGAAGACGGTCTCTGGATCATCGTTATTGACTTTGACAATCTCTTCGATAGGTTTGGATAAATCGCGATCCAGCAGGTCTCGAATTCGCATCGCTCTCTGGCCCTATTCTATTGCAGCCGGGGCGGCTTTCACTTGATCTAATGCCTCGATACTTGATCTAATGCCTCGATATTTCCTCGGCGTCGACGGCGGGCAATCCAGCACCACCGCGATGATTGGCGACGAAAACGGCCGCGTGCTCGGCATCGGCCGGGGCGGACCGTGCAATCACGTGAGCTCCCAGGAAGCTCGGGCGAGGTTCGTCACTGCCATTCGTGCAGCTCTTCGTGCAGCCTGCGCGGAAGCCGGACTGGAGTCCGGCCCGGTCCGATTCGCCAGCGCCTGCCTGGGATTCAGCGGCGGTCCGGCGGATAAACAAGCCATTCTCGGCGAGATCCTCGAGACCGATCGCATGCTCGTCACCGACGACGCCACCATCGCCTTATCGGGCGCGCTCGCGGGCCAGTCTGGAATCGTGATCATCGCGGGCACCGGCTCCATCGCATTTGGCCGAAATGCCCAGGGCCGAACCGCGCGCGCCGGCGGATGGGGCTATTTGTTTGGCGACGAGGGCGGAGGATTTTGGATGGTCCGTGAAGCCTTGCGGGCGGCGCTCGGCTGGGAGGAGGGTTGGGGATCGCCCACGGCGCTGCGGGGCATCTTGCTGAATAGCACCGGCGCGCGGAACATCAACGATCTGATGCATCGTTGTTATACACCCGAGTTTCCCCGGCCGCGCGTTGCGAGTCTCTCGGTGCTGGTGAATCACGCGGCGGAAAACGGCGATCCGACGGCGTTAAAGATCCTCGGCGAAGCCGCGCGTGAACTTGCAGTGTTGGCTCGCGCGGTCCGCGGCCAGTTGTTCCAAACGCCGGAACCGATACACTGCGCGTACGCCGGCGGAGTCTTCCACAGCCTGATCTTGCGAAGCCGCCTACGAGAGTCGCTCGAACGCGACCCGGGCTTGGTGGTTAGTCCCGCGATTCACGATCCGGCCGTTGGGGCACTCCTCGAAGCCTACCGGGCAATAGGCCAATTCCTTACCATCCGTCAGCCTTTTCCCGAGCTGTGACTAGGGTGAGTTTTTCGCTCAAATGTGCCCGGAATCGTTCGATGAGTCAGTTTGAAGGTGAACGCTGGGTGTGAATCGAGGTAGCTCGGGACTTCAGGAAGATCGCGCCGATATCGGCGTCCAGGCGCATTGCTTGCGGGTGGCCACTTGGTCCAGCGAGTTGGCCGGCGCCATCGGGCTTTCCGAATCCGAAAGGAAGCTGGTAGAGCAGGCCGCCATCTCCCACCACATTCCCGCGATCCTAGTGGACGATCAGGCGCGCGCTCGCTTGCTGGCGGAAATGCGGCTGGAGGCGGACGGGGAGCAGCTGCTGGTTGCTGACGATGTGCGGATTGTGTTGGAGACGCTGTGGGGGCGCCGGCCGATCTCCGATCCAGCCATGGGCAAGATTGTCGCAGTGCTGGAAATCAGCGACGATTTCGATCAGCACTTCGAATCCGAGCCCTTGTTCAATAACGCCGATACGCCCGATGAATGCGCAAAATCGTCGGTCGAAGCCATGCTGTCCTATTTGCAGGTGACGAGTCAAGCGGACGTCAGCCGGATTATCGAACGGCTGCCGGGGCTCTCACGCGCGGCCCACGAGATGATGCGCAAGGTGGCCAATCAAAGCGCCGAGCCAAGCCAATTGGAGGAGCTCGGGTCCGCTCTCCGTGGGATCTTCATGTCTTCGCATTCTCACCATATTTGGAACCACAGCTTGGACGTGGCGCAAACCGCCCACATGCTGGCCCGCCACTGCGCGAGCAAGGTGGATCCCGCGCAGGCGTTTCTGGCCGGTCTGATTCACGACATCGGATGGCTGGCATTTTCCAAGATGCCCGCTGCATTCATCGAACGGTTCCGCCGTCTGACCGGCGGCGGCTGTCCTCCGGTGGAAGTAGAGGTGTGCCTGGCCGGGCGCTGCCATGGCGAAGTCGGGTCCCAGATTCTGACGCAATGGAAATTCCCCGCTGGAATCATCGAAGCGGTTCGCTGGCACCATCATCCCGAGCGCTCTCCGCTCGCTTTGACTGCGCTGCTCTATCTGGCCGAATTCATGACCGACTCGCAGGAAGATCTCCCGTCCTATATCCGCTTCGATACGGCTTGCCGTCAGGCAGGGTTTAGCATGGCGGACCTCAGCGAGCTGTGCCACCAGGATATCGGCGGGCTGGAGGGCTTGCGCCTTGGGACTAAGAGCGCTAAAGCTCGGCACACCCCAGGTCTGTAATAATTGTTAAGTGGCTGACCAGCGTAGCGCGTTGCTCGACTTGATCCGGCGAGGCCGGCGTCGTCAAGCTGCGCATCTGCTGATTCACGCCGCTTCATTCGCAGCCGTCATTGCCCTGGCAGGAGTGATCGTGCTGCTTCTGGTTGGCGCTCAGATCCTCAATTGGTATTGGTTGGTGCTGCTCTTCGCTGGGGCCCTGGCTACCGGCGCCTATCGCCTGCGCGCCAGTCTGCTGACGTCCTATCAGATCGCCCAATCCGTCGATCGGCGGCTGGAGCTGAAGGACGCGCTCTCCACCGCCTATTACTTCAACGGAGAGACGAATCACCCGGCTGCGCCGCGCGACTTCATCGAGGGCCAGCGAAACCACGCGGAAAACTTGGCGCGGTCTGCCGACATCGATCGCGGCATGCCGTTCCTTTTGCCGCGAACAGCGTACGTCAATCTGGCGCTGGTGGCCGTCGCATTTGGGATGTTCGGGCTGCGTTACGGAATCAAACGCAGTCTCGATCTCGGTTCGCCCCTGGTCCACATCAACCTGGAAGGCTTCTTCGGAAACTCGCCGAAGATCGCCGATGCGCGTGCCCGCGGAAAGCGTCCCGGCGATGGTGACAACCGCCGCGATCCGGCCGCGGAGAATCCCTGGGACTCCAAGACGAGCGATCTCGATCCCGCCACTGACGCCGCTCGACAATCGGTGGAAGATCCCGCTCCGAATAACGGAAACACTTCACCCGATGGCTCCGCCAAAGCGGACTCCAAGAGCACCGAGCACTTGCAGCCCGGAAGCAATCCGCTCGATTCCGGCGAAAAAGGCGACCCTTCCGAAGCCAGCGACGCTAGTGCCAATCCATCGCCGGGCGCCGATTCCAAATCCGGGGAGCAGAACGGGTCTAAGGACGCGAAGGACGCTAAAGACGCGAACCAGTCCGGCAACTCGGGCGAGAATGCCGGCTTAGCCAACAAGCTGCGCGACGCGTTGTCCAATCTACTCGCGAAAATGAAGCCGCAGTCCAAGCAAGCTGGCGGCAAACCGAACGACTCTTCACAATCGGCCAGTTCGCGCTCTTCGCAGCAAGGCGAAAAACAGGAAGGCGATTCAAAATCGCCCGGCAAAGAGCAGGCCGATGCCAGCGCGAATTCGCAATCCGAAGGCGAGCAGCAGCAGGGCGGAACACAGCAGGCTTCGCAGGGCAAGAGCGAGGGCCGCAGCAACAATCAGCCGAACTCGCCGGATGGTAAGAGCGGCATCGGGAAACAGGATGGCGACAAGGCCGCACGCGAAGCCGCCGAACTGGCCGCCATGGGAAAGCTCAGCGAGATTATCGGCAAGCGAGCCGCCAACATCACCGGCGAAGTGATGGTGGAGGTGTCATCCGGCAAGCAGCAGTTGAAGACGCAATATTCCGATCGTAACGGCGCACACGCGGAGTCCGGCGGTGAAATCAATCGCGACGAAGTGCCGCTGGCCTATCAGCAATACGTGCAGCAGTATTTCGCGCAGATGCGCAAACTGCCGGCGGGGAAGAGCAAAGCCACACCGGAGCTGAAACCCGCCCCGTCTGGTGACTCGAAGCCGAAGCCGGCACCCGCCAGCCTGCCATAGGTCCTAGCTTGCCCGAGCAACTGCCCGGCCACATTTACTTCTGGGCGGAGGAATTCGATCTTTCCGCGCTTGGTTATCCGGAGTTCCTGGCTTTCTTCTTCGATAGGCCGGTCGTCGGCAAAGAGCAAACTTGGGACCTCTTTCGCCGCGGGATCGACTACTTTATTGCATCTAACCCGGCGACCGCCGTCGAGCACCTTCAAACGATGTGTCGAACGTTTTCCGATTTGACGAAGGTCTATTCGCACGAGCAATTGGATCAGGGGCTGTGGGCGGTGTTCGGCGCCGGCATCAGTTGTGAACAGTTTCTCTTCGATCCCACAGTGGGTCCCGGACTGCGAGTCGATTGCATCGAATCGATGTACGTTCCGTTCAGGGATGTAGTCGCACACAGCACCCTCGGTAAACGCGAGTCGTTCTATTGGATGTGGTGGGACATGATACTCCACACGTTCTGGAATATTTTCTACGAAACGAATGATCGCTACGATGCGTTCTCAGACGACGGGAAGCGGATGTCCGATGCGATGAACCGAACATTGTTAAAGATACTGGCCCTCAACAATAAAGCTTGCCAGTGGAGCGCCCTGCATGGAATGGGGCATCTGAATCATCCTCTGCGGCGGTTGGACGTACAAAATTACCTGAACGTACATCGAAATGAACTTACCGCTGAAGACGCGCAGTGGGTTGAAGATTGTAGTAACGGTTCGATCATCTAGTTGAACCTTACTTCTTGTCTTTGGTTTGCGCGACGGTTTGCGCCAGATAATTCACTACCTGCGCCTCGTCGCGCGCCACTTCATAATACGCCGCGCGCAGTAACTGATCCTTGCGATTGATCAAGGTCTCGCGAATGTTCTGCTGCACTCGTGGATCGGTCAATTCCCGCTGCCCGGCCGGCTCCCGTGAATAAATCTTGAACACGCGATAGCCTTCGGCGGTTTTCACCACCGGCGTCACCTGGCCCGGCGTGGCGGTTTGAAGCGCGGCGCGGATCTCGTCATTGGCCTTCTCCAGCGCCGAGGCGGGTACGAATCCGAGATCGCCTCCGTTCGGCGCCGAGGTTGGATCCTCGGAAAAATTCTGGGCCAGCATCTGGAAATCGTCGCCCTGCTTGAGCCGCGCCACCAGCATGTCGATCTTCTTGCGGGCCTGCTCTTCGTTTTGCGCCTTGTCGTTTTTCAAGTTCCGCACGTTCGGATCCGGATTCGGCGTCACCAGAATCTGCGCCAGATGCACCTGCGGCTCGGGAAAATTGAAGCTGCTCTTGTTGGCGTTATAGAAATCGGTGACGTCCTTGTCGGAGATAGAAATGTGCGACGTAATCTCCTTGTTCAAGAGCTTCGTCATGCTGAGGTCGCGCTTGAGCTGCGCCTTCATGTCGTCCGCGCTCATTTTGCGCGCAGCCAGTTGCTTTTGAAACTCTTCCTGCGTATAGGGCGCTTTGAGCTCGGCGAATCGCGATTCCACGTCCGCATCGGTCGCCATCAAGCCCAGCTTCTCGGCGCGTTGCAGCATGATTTCGTTGTCCACCAGCGTGCGCAGCACCTCCAGCTTCTGGATCATCATCTGATCGTCGCTCGGCCGTTCGGTGGACGACATGAACTGCGCTTGATACTGCTTGTCGAGGTCGGCATAGGTGATCACCCGCCCGTTCACAGTGGCCGCGACATTGTCCGGAACGGCGTGCTTGCATCCGCACAGGCACAAGGCCAGCACGGCGCTGCATAACGCGGGGGAAGGACGAAGCATTCGGTAGATGATTCCATTCTACAGACTCTTGCTACAATCGCGCCCATGTGGGGACGTTTCTTTCTCGCCGCCGCAATCGCCGCCCTCGCCTTCTTGGCTGCCGCTCCGGACGCCCCCAGGAACGATTTCCGCTTCGCCATCCTGGGCGACCGCACCGGCGATGCCCAGCCTGGAGTATACGAGCGCGTTTGGAGCGACATTGATGTGCAGCATCCTGATTTCGTCATCAATGTCGGCGACACCATTCAGGGCTACAATGATGCGACTGCGGGGTCTGAGTGGCTCGCCCTGCAACCACTTTGGGACCGCTATCGGTATCCCAGGTACTTCACGCCCGGCAATCACGACATCTGGTCGGCCGGGTCGCGAGTCATTTACGAACAACAAACCAAACGCCCGGCGTTTTATGGCTTCGATTACCAAAACGCGCACTTCACAGTGCTGGATAACAGCGAAGCCGCGGACCTGAGTCTCAGCATGAGCGATCAGCAGATGCAATTTCTTGCGCGCGATCTGGAGCAAAACCAGGCCCGCGATCCAAAGTTCGTCTTCTTCCACAAACCCTTCTGGCTGATTCCCGTGAAGTTTCAAACCAGCCGGTTCCCCTTTCATCAGCTGGTCAAAAAGTACGGCGTGCGCTACGTGGTGAGCGGCCACGGGCATCAATACGTGCGCGCCACCCAGGACGGGATTGTTTATTTGGAAGCCCCCAGCACAGGCGGCAAGCTCAAGGGCCAAGGATTTGAGCAAGGCTGGTTCTTCGGCCATGTACTCGTCGCGGTGCATGGTTCCAGCGTTCAGATGACGGTCCAGGAAGTTGGCCGGCCTTTCGGGAACGGCCGCAGCATCAACCCCTGACTAAGCCAAAGTCACAGGCGTGTGTTTCAATACAAAATATGATATAAAAGCACCCTCGACCGTAAAAGTGGAGGGGTTATGTCCAAGAATATAATTATTTGCTCGGACGGAACCGGGAATACCGCAATTAAAGACCGCGGCACGAATGTCTTTAAGTTATTCGAAGCTGTCGATCTCAATGGCCACCGCGCCGATCCCAAGCTTACGCCACAGGTCGCATTGTACGACGACGGAGTGGGAACCGAGAGTTTTCTTCCATTGAAGCTCTTAGGCGGGGCCTTCGGGTGGGGATTGAAGCGTAACGTTCTGGATTTATACACCGGCTTGGTGCGCATCTACGATCCCGGGGACCGCATTTATCTGTTTGGATTCAGTCGCGGTGCCTTCACGGTAAGAACTCTCGCGGGTTTGATCGCGAAATGCGGGATTCTGAATTGGGAACTCACGGCTACGACCGACGCAATGACTAAGGCCGTTGCCGCGGCCTACAGCACGTATCGCCGGGGCTACCGGACCTGGCTTTGGAGAGTCCTGCACGCCAAGAGTGAACAGGATGTGCGTGGATCATCTACTGCTGCGATGGCCAACTTCAAGGCTGAAAGGCGAGCCTTCGACGCAGAGATTTGCTTCATGGGGGTCTGGGATACCGTGGACGCAGTAGGCGGCCCATTTCATATCAGCGACATAATCAACACCCTTATTTATCGCTTCAAATTTCCCGACCATAAATTAAGCGACAAGGTCAGGTGCGCCGTTCAAGCCCTCAGCATCGACGATGCCCGCGCCGCTTTCGAGCCGCTGCTGTGGGAGGGCCAGTCCAACGTGGATCAGGTCTGGTTCGCCGGCGTTCACTCCAATGTCGGCGGAGGCTATCCCAAACAAGGCATGTCGCTGGTCACGCTCGATTGGATCCTACAGAAGGCCGCCACGAACGGTTTGCGTATTTTGCCCGATGACCGCCAGAGGTATTGGGAGCATGGCAGCGTGGACGATAAACTGTACGATTCCCGCGCGGGCTTGGGCGTTTTCTATCGCTGGAAGCCTCGCAATATGCACGCGCTGTCTGAAGGGCACAAGGCTGGCACACCGAAGGTTCATCTGAGCGTGTTGGAGCGCATTGCGCACGGGACTGAGGGCTATGCACCGGGAACGCTCGCGCCGCACGTTCACGTCGTGTACACGCCCAGCGGCGATCCCAATCAGGACCTTGCCACTGAGGTTCGGACCAAGGCAGTGAGTACCGCGCTGACGCTAGCTTTTACAGAGCGGGGAGCCGATCTCAAGCAAGTACGTGGCACACTTGCCGTGGGACTAATCGCCTACTACGTGTATGTGGCGTCCTGCCTGGCCGTCATCCTGGCCGCTTCGCTGTTGGCCGCGGAACGCCGTTTCACTGTATCGGTGTTACTGGAAACTCTGCTGGCCGGATTCGCCGTCTCCGCTGCGCTGGCCTATTATGTGGATCATGCCCGGAGCCGGGTCTTTTCCCGTTTCTGGCACCAATCCCGTCATGAATTGCGCGAAGCGCTGCAAGCAGCGAGAAAGGCTCTACGAGCTGCCGCCGGTGAGTAGCCGGCGCTCATGCGATCATGTCACTCAGGAGGCCGTATGGAAGCGATGATTTCAAGTCTGGTGAGCCGCTATGAGAGAGGCGCGCTCACGCGCCGGGGTTTGATTCGGGGTCTCGCGATGCTGGCCGCGGCGGGCGGCGCGGCATCCAGCGCTCTAGCTCAGGACGCCGCCCTCAAAGGGACCAAGATCGATCACATCAGCATTCAAGTCAGTGATTTGCCGCGAGCGGTTGCGTTTTATGAGAAGACTTTCGGATTGACCGTCCTCAGTGAGGACAAGCCCAACGAAATCGCGCGCCTGGGAGCAGCGAAGATCATCGTTTCTCTGCATCACAAGAGTCCAACCGGCGTGGTGGATCACTTCGCGATCGGCGTCGAGAACTTCAACAAGGAAGCGGTGACGCGGGCTCTCAAGGCTCAGGGAATAACTCCTGAAGAAAATTTGGATGCCGGGTTTCACATCAAAGATCCGGAAGGAATGAACGTTCAGATTATGGGAGCTTGAGGTTGATCCGTTACTTGCCCACCAGGTGCTGAAGATCTTTGTTGTTCTCGTTGCAAACGTACTCAAGCAATTCGGTGTCGGGAAGCAGCTTCAGCGGGAACATCACGGTCCACGGCTTGGTGTAGGCCTTCGGGTCCTCGACGGTGACCACAATATCCATGTGCCCGAAGTCTTTTCGCTGGAAGCGCTCGGTGACGCGCTCGGCATCGGTGGCGGGACGGCCGTCGTTATCCAACCAGCCTTGGTTGTTGAATCCGGTGGTCTCGACCACGAAATCGTCGCCTTCCCAATGCCCGATCGAGTAACCCATCCAGGTCGGATTGGGATCTTTCGGAAGCTCGCGGCCATCGGTGAAAATCTGGCGATACATGTGAATAGCCTCGTACAGAATCACGACCATCTTGTCGCTGTTCACAATCTTGTAAGGGTAGGGCACTACGTCGGCTCGTGGAACTCCGCCTGGAATGCAGTTTCCGGTAGGATCTTCCCGGCTTTCGGTGTCGCGTCGATGCTGGAACAATGCCGCCGCCCAGGGCTGGAAGGGAAGATCGCTGGACTTCAGCCCGGTGGTGATATTGATGAACTGTCGCGTGGTAGGTTCCCAGAGACCCGCGATATCCGTCTTGCCGTCCGGCCGCTTGGGCGCTGGCGCCGATAGATTCGGCTTACCGTCCGGCAGCCGCGGAACGCCCGGAGTTTGGATATTCAGCCACTGCGCTGCAGCGAACTGCGCGGACGCGAGCCCGCAGAAGAGGATGGCCGAACGCATCTGGAACCCGTATCAGTATACACGCCGGTGCACCGCCTAATCGGATGTACGTCTTCGGCCGATCTGAAACGTAGTGAAGCAGCGCCTCACGCACTGGTGTCCCGTCGCCTTAGGCATTGTATTTCTGCTCTCGCTGGGTTATCTGCAGCGCGAGCGGGCGCTCAAGGGACAAAACGACTTTGTGCAATTGTACGCTGGCGCCAGGCTCGCCGGGACGCCCGATTTGTACTCCCGCGCGGCGAATCTAGCGGTGATCAAGTCAGTTCAGGGATTCACCATGCAGACCGTGGTGTACACACGGCCGCCGTTTTACGCCGCGCTCCTCCGGCCGCTGGCTGCGTTGCCTTACCGGGTGGCGTATGCCCTATTCTCGCTTCTGACGCTCGGCAGCATCTTGTGGTTCGTCATCCGGTTTTCGAAGGAGTGTCCCTCGCTGCCGTTTTTCGCCGCGATTAGCATCCCCTTGCTGACCGCGCTCTGCAACGGGCAAGATACGCCGTTGTTGCTAGCGATCCTGGGCGGCTCGATATTGCTCACCCGGCGGAAGATGGAATTTCTGGCGGGGCTGGTACTGTCGCTGTGCGCCATCAAGTTTCACTTGTTTCTGTTTCTTCCAGTTCTTCTATTGGTCAAAAAGCGCTGGCGTATTTTAGGCGGAGCCGCCAGCGGTATCGCGGTTTTGGGCGCATTGGGCGCGCTCGTCAATGGAGCGGATTCGACGGGCCAATATATCCGCGTGCTGCGGGATCCTTGGATCAACCCCAGTGCCATAGGAATGCCGAATCTGCACGGGCTGGTGGCCGTCTTGCAGGGCGATGCCCGGCTGGAAATGCTGCTCGCCGCCTGCGTTCTTCTGGCATTCCTGTGGATTACAACGCGCACTGAAAACTACGAGTTTCTTCTGGCGGCTAGTCTGCTATGCGGTCTGCTCGTTAGCTTTCATTCCGGCGTGGCCGATGACGTGGTGCTGTTTCCTGCGTTCGTGATGGCCGCAGGAGCCTCAACCAGTGAACCGTTGCGCGCGGCGGCAGCCCTGATTCTGACGCCGATCCCTTATTTCATGGCGTTGGCCGGTGCGCCGTACAGCGTGTTTCTTCCCATCGCCCTGCTGCTGCTGTTGGCGATATTTTGTATAGCGGCGCGCCCAGGGCGAAGCTGGAGTTATTTGCTAGCGGGAGGCCGCTGCGCCGGGGTTGACACAGGGGTCGCCGGGGTCAATGCAGACGCGGACGCTGGCGCCGGCGTCACGCGTACCTGATTCGTACTGGCTACGTGATCTTTAGCGGCCTTATAGTCGGTAACCAGCCGCTTCGCGATCTTATCGGCCACGTCGGCGCTGGCCCCTAGGAACTTCGCGCCCATGCTCTCCGCGGTTGCGGACCAGATCACATCGCCGTCTTTAGCCACCAGGCGGACGGTGGCAATCGCCTCATGCTTGCGCTCCTCCGTGCGGCTGCTCTCGTTTTGCCCCAGCGACATACCGCCCGAGCGATTGCTGCTACTGCTCGCGTAATTGCGCAGGCCCTCGCTGCTGCCGCTGCCCATCTGCGAATGCGCGTCGAGACCATCCGACGATTGGTGGGTATCGGTGAAAACGTCGTCGTCGCCCGCGCCCTTCAGCACCGCGTCGGCCTTGTCTTCTTCCTCTGTAATGATGAACTGTTTGGACTGGTGTAGGCTGCTCATCAGCAAGTCGCGAATCTGAAGCGCCGCGTCGCCGCCTGTCAGCACCGCGATATAGATGCGGCGAACCTTGCTCAGAGCCTGGGCGGACTCTTCTTCCGGCGTCTGGGCCGCGTACGGCGCGAAGAACAGCAGAGCGCACAAAAACCAGGGCATCGTTCAGCTCTTGCCGCTCCGTCGAGCGTCGTCGTCCTGGTATTCAACCTTCCGGCCGGTGCGCGCTTCCAGGCTGACCAGCATCACTCGAATATCATCCTTTCCAACCTTGAAGATCATGGCTTGCTGGTGCTCGTCGTCGTCGGAATAGCCCACCGTGAGAAAGTGCTGGCGCTTGGTGGCGAACAGGAACAAGGGCGAAATGAGCAGCGCAGCAATGTAGCGGCGATTGACCTTTTCCCCGTATTCCACCAGGTTGATCTTGTCGTACGGAACCCGCCAACTGGCTTTCCCGGAATAGAAGACAAAGAACTGGGCGTCCGCGGCCTGCACGTTTCCATGGCAGCCGGCAGGAATCTGGGAGATAGTGCCTCCGACGTATTCTGCGCGGGGACCCAAGCTATTACCAGCGAGAAGCGGGCACAGCAGCGCGGCCAGCCCGCCCAGCATTGCGACTTTCCTGGGTGTCATACTGGGGTTAGTAGTTCGATTCCGCTGAAACTCTCACCGATGTTGCCGATGTTTGTCATGGAAGGAAAATCGTTTTGGTTGGTAGTGTCTTAGCTGGGCGGCTGCGCTATGCGCGGAAAGCGGCGCCCGACTATTTCCGGCGTTATCGCGAGGAGCGGCGTTGCGCCATTCCGCCCGCGCCCTTCACCCCCTATCCGAAGCTCTGGGCTGAGCGCGGATTGCACGCGGCCTGGCTCGGCCATAGTACGGTGCTGCTGAAGATCGATGGATTCACCATCCTGACCGATCCGATTCTGGGCGGGCGCTGCGGAGTACGGATGGGCCCGGTTACAGTGGGCTTGCGCCGGCTGGTATTACCGGCGGTGTCGCGAGCGCAATTGCCGCATATCGACCTGATCCTGCTGTCGCACGCGCATTTCGATCATTTCGATTTGGGCACGCTACGCGGTTTGGAGCGCGCGGGCACAGCCGTGGTAACGGCGAAATACACCAGCGATCTGTTGCGCCCCCGGCGCTATCAAAGCGTCCAGGAAGTGGGCTGGGGCGAGCGTGTTCGCGTGGGCCCGCTTTCCATCCTTGGTTTACCCGTCAAACATTGGGGCGCTCGCATGCGCTCGGATGTGCATCGCGGATATAACGGCTATTTGATCGAGACCTCGCGCCATCGCGTAGTGTTCGGCGGCGATACGGCGTTTACGGATGCGTTCAAATCCGTGCGCGCGTCGAAGCCGGTGGACCTGGCGATCCTGCCGGTGGGCGCGTACGATCCGTGGATTTACGTGCATTGCAATCCCGAGCAGGCCTGGCAGATGGGCGCCGATTGCGGCGCTGAACACCTGCTGCCGGTCCATCATCAAACCTTCCGCCTGAGCCGCGAGCCGTATCTGGACCCGGTGGAGCGCTTCCTGGCGGCGGCCGGCAGCCATTCCGACCGCGTCATCGCCACGCGCGTGGGGCACGAATGGTCACTCACGTAGCAGCCCCCCTTGCCCTGGTTTTATCTTTCGCCGGGGTTGGTCTAGCTCAGGACCCCCGCGAAATCGTCCGCAAATCCGTCGAGCTCGATCAAGCTGACTGGGCGCGCATGAAGGACTACACCTGGATCGCGCGCGAAACCGATCGCGGCCTGGATTCGCACGGCAACGTTAAATCGGAAAAAATAGAGGAATGGGAAACTGTGGTCCTCTATGGCGAGCCGCATCATCGCATGTTGGAACGCGACGGCAAGCCGCTTTCGGCCGAGGATCAGCGTAAGGAACAGCAGAAGCTGGACAAGGCCGTGGCGAAGCTGGAGCAGGAAAGCCCCCAGCAGAGAGCGCGCCGTGAGGCCGAATACGAAAAAGAGCGTGAGAAGGACCGCGAATTCCTGCGCGATGTGCCCGACCTGTTCGATTTCCACATGCTAGGCGACGAAAAGATCGACGGCCATGACGTATGGGTGATCTCGGCCACGCCCAAGCCGGGCTATCGGCCCAAGCACAGCGACGCCAAGCCTTTGCTCAAAGTCAAAGCCAAGATCTGGATCGACAAGGCCGAGTATCAATGGGTGCGCCTGGAAGGGGAGACCACGGCCACCATTTCGTTCGGGCTCTTCATCGCGCGCTTGAATCCGGGCGCGAAGCTGGTCTTCGAACAAACGCGCGTGAACGACGAGGTGTGGCTGCCAAAGCGCGAACTGATCAGCGGTGCAGGCCGATTGGGATTGGTGAAGAAGCTGGCGGGCGAACAGGAAACCACTTGGAACAACTATCGAAAGTTTCAGGTGAATTCAAAAGTGGTTGCGACGCAATAGGGGTGTATACTATCCCAGTCGAACCCATTGAAACCTCCCAACTGGTATTTGGACCCGCTCGCCGCGGCTCAAAAGCGGAATGTACACCTGGAATGGATCAAACGCAATGCGCCGCCCGAATTGCCGATTCGGACCGTTTTGAAGACCGATCTGTTCGAGGAAGCGTATGGCCAGGACGAGCTCCTTTTTTCGCTCCCGTTTGATGGCAGCCTCAAGATCGGATTTGACGTCAGTGCGCCCACCGTCGCGCGGGCGTCGGAGCGGGGGCGTGGCCGGGGATGCCTCTTCTTCAACGCCGACGTGCGCCGGCTCCCTTTGACCGACAAATGCGTCGACGTGGTGCTGTCGAATTCGACGCTCGATCATTTTGACACCGAACAGGAGATCGAGC
>Ga0302326_10003599_pt1 | contig 36312 bp, 29 predicted proteins | sample Palsa_T0_3_FD_202264 | JGI IMG/M metagenome (GOLD analysis project Ga0302326, IMG submission 202264) | Peat permafrost microbial communities from Stordalen Mire near Abisko, Sweden - Palsa_T0_3 | ecosystem: Environmental > Terrestrial > Soil > Palsa > Peat permafrost | place: Sweden: Abisko... | reverse complement strand
CTCCACCGGCAAGCGCCTCTGGAGCGTGGATACGCGGCAGAAGTTCGATGCGCCGAAAGGCTTCTTCGGAGCCGCCTGTTCGCCGCTGGTGGATGACGGCCGCGTGCTCATGAATATCGGCGGCCCAAATGGCGCAGGTATTGTAGCGTTCGATGCGGCCACCGGCAAGGTACTCTGGACGGCCACCAACGACGAGGCCGGCTACTCTGCGCCCGTGGTGGCCACCATCGGCGGAGCGCGCCACGCGTTGTTTTGGACCCGGGCCGGTCTGGTGGATGTCGATCCTGCAACCGGGAAAGTGCGTTTCCAGTTCCCCCGGCGCTCGCGCAGCCACGCTTCGGTTAACGCGGCGGCGCCGCTTGTGGTCGGTGACTTGGTGTTTCTTTCCGCCAGTTATGGCACAGGCGCCACCTTGTTACAAATCGATGGCGCGTCGGTCAAGCAGCTTTGGGATTCCGATGATGCGCTCTCGAACCATTATGCAAGCAGCGTGTACCACGATGGCTACGTCTACGGCTATCACGGCCGCCAGGAATTCGGCCAGAGCTTGCGGGCGATCGAGCTGAAAACCGGGAAGGTACAGTGGAACTTCGACCGCTTCGGTGCTGGCACGGTCACTCTGGCTGGTGACAAGCTTCTGTTAATCCGAGAAAGCGGCGAGCTGATCGTGGCGCTTGCGACACCAAAGGAGTTCCGGCCGATCTCACGCGCCCAACTGTTGCCCGCCACGGTGCGGTCCTATCCAGCCCTCGCCAATGGAAAACTCTACGTGCGGAATGAGCGGACGCTGGCGTGTTTCGATCTGAGGTAGTGGCCAAGGGTCGCCTCCTGCGGGTTCTCGTGGGCCGCTTCGCCGCCCGCCCCACCGTCCCACACAGCCTCGCTCGGGCATCGCGCCACCGCCCAGGCGCTGCGCCGTGCGTTCGGCGCTGTGCTGCCGCGCTGCGGGCTTGGCAAAATAGCTCGCTTGCTGCTGGAGTCCGCGGGCCCAAGCGCCGTCTACGATGTCGCGCGAGTTGTAGATGACCCAGGAAGGCGGTAGCCGGCGGTGGGTTGGGTTCACAGGAAAGCCGAACGCCATTCCGGGCCGAAGATGAACACCGTCGGAGCGAAGCGACGCTGGCATTTTGATTGTCGGATAAGTGTTCAGCTTCGTCGAGAGGGACCCGTCCGGAGCGCCAAAGGAGGAGGATGCCGCTAGCAGAGAAAGGGGTGCAGGGGGAAAGGAGCGGCAGCCCATTGCCCCGCCCGGCACACATAGACCCGGAGCGCGTCCGCGCTTTGATTCTTCAGCGCGCGTGTGACAAGGCTCTTTCTTACTTGCCTAGAGTAACCGCGTGGCAAGCGTTAACCCGGGCTTCCGTTCCATTTGAACCCCAACACCGAAGCCCGTGTGCGCATGAGTGCGGACACGGCACGTTGAGAACGTGCGCCACTCAGATTAGAGTCGAATCAGAACGCCCAGGTCAGACTGGTATACCCGGTATTCGCGTGATAGCCCTGGTAAAAGGATTCGAGGCCGAATTCTTCGTGATAGTTGTAATACTGCCATCCCGCGTTCCAGCGCAACTTCTCGCGCAGGCGGATGGAAACCCGCGCCAGCGGCGCCTGGTAGCTCAACGGGAAGGTCTGCACAGGGGCAAAGATCAGTGTCGTGGGATCGGCGGCGCCGGGCGGCGTAGCGGAGCCGCGTCCGTCACCCGTATCCAGTGTGATGGTATAGCCCGCGTAAAGATCGACGCGCTTCGACAGCACGAAGCGCGCCACGAGATTGGCGGCATGAATGTTGCTGAGGTAAATCTGATTGCTGGTCAAGGGAGAAACCGCGGCCAGCCCGGCGAAGAACGCGATGCCGGAGAGCGAATCCACATGCAGCTTCGAGTAGCTGGCGTCCAGGGTGACCCAGTTGCGCGGCGCCCAGGACGCGTTCGCGCTGTAGGTCCGCGCGTGCGAGCTGTAACTGCTCAGAGTCACTGAGTTGTTATTGTAATTCTCTTTGTAAGCCGCGCCCAGGTTCAACTTCTTGACACGGTAGTCGAAGCGTCCGTTCAGCGCGACGTAATTCCGCAGGCTTACTGGTGCGAAGGGTTGGTTCGCATGGCCGATCTCGCTTTCCAGATTGATGGTCATGGCTTTCAAGGGCTTGATCCGGACGCCCAACAGCCCTTCCTGCAAAATGTTCACTTGCTCGTACATGGCGCCGCTGAGCGGCCCGGGAATGGCGTAGTCTTCGATATCCTCGATCCGGCGGTCGGAGTAGTGATAGCCGCCATACAAGGAAAGCCAACGCTTCACCCGATAGTGCAGATCCGTGGCGTTGGCGATGGTGCGCAGCCCCAGGTAGCGGAAAGCAACGAAGTCGGATGTTTCGGCCGCCAGGTTGAACTGCTCATAGTCGGATGTGCCGTCGATGCGCGTGCTGCTGACGGACGTGTTGTTCACCAGCGTGAGGCGGGATGTGGGAAAGACGCTGATGGAGAGATCGCCGGTCAGCGACGGACGCGAGGCATCGCCGCCCACTGCCACCTGCTGGTTCTGCGCGCCCAAGGGCGTGACGCCGAACGCATTTTCATCCAGGATAAAGTTGCCTTTTCCCTGTACATAAGTCATGCGGCCGTTCACCGCCAGAGTCTTGCCGCTTCTGTTGAGGTTTCCCAGCCAGTAGGGGCTCGAACCACGATACGGCGCCGAGCGCTGAAACTGCGAGAGAGTGACTCCGGTCGACGGATTGTCTCCCGCCTCCAAACCGTTTTCCTGATAGCCGCTGTCGTCCTTGAAGAACACCCAAGAGTGCAGCAGCGTGAGCTTGAACCCGGCCAGCTCCACATCGGCGCCCAGGCGGAATTCATTTTGCTCGGTACGCACGTTCTCGAACACCGGGAACTCGTTGCCGGCGGTGCCGCAGTAAACGCTGCCGTCGAAGCACAACTGCACGGTGGAAAGCGCCGGCCCGTCCTGCGTGTTTCGGCTGTAGCCCAGGTGAAACTGAATCTTGGATTGCGGCAGCAACGTCAGATTGTGGTCCTGCATGTGGCGGGTGGTGTCCATCAGGTGCAGGCCGGCAGCCACCGGCAGGCCCGGATTGAAGTAGTCGTCCAGCCGCCATAGCATGTCATAGCGGTATAGCTTGTTCTTTTCCACGCGCAGATTCACCGACTGATACGGATCGTTGCCCAGGCCGATGGCGGTCAACACGATCTGGTCGAACCAGCGCCCATGGCCGTCGCGCGAGTTGACGCTGAGATTGCCGCTCAGCAGCCGAATGCCGTCGCCATAGTTCACATCGCTGCGATAGGTTCCCAGGCTGCCGCCCACGACCGCGAAGCGGTAGCCGGTTTCGTACGACTCCATGACGTTGTAGTCGCCCGTATTGTCGCCGCGCGGGGAGCCGGCCTGATCGGGCGTAGGCGCGACTACCTGCTGCGCCAGGGCCGCGTGGGACACGAGGATGCATGCGAGCAGTTGCAGAGTGCGCTGACCGAGCTTTTTCGGCATAATTCGCATGGCGCCCCTACCGGAAGAAGTACCCGTCGCTGTTCGACCCGTGAATACGCACGTGGCAGAGCGTACAGCGCTGATAGCGCGGGTCCAACATGTTATGTGTGTTCGAGAGCGCCGGGATGCCGTTGTTGCGCGTGCCGAAGTTGTCCGCGCCGTTGTGGCATCGCAGGCAGAGCGTGAACACCACCGGCCGCGCCAGCAACTTTGCGTTGGTCGAGCCATGCGGCATGTGGCAGACCCCGCATCCTTCGACCCGCACCGGCGGATGCTCGTAGGCGAACGGCCCGCGCTTGTCCGCGTGGCATTTCAGGCAGGGCTCCTGGTTGCCCTCCGCGCGATTCACCATGTTCGATCCGTCCGCCATGCCCCACGCGGGGGCGAACGTGCCGTGCGGGTTGTGACAATCCGTGCAAGCCATGAAGCCCTCGTTTACGCGGTGCTTGAAGGGCATGGAGAACTGCGCGCGCACGTCCGCGTGGCAGCCGTAGCATAGTTCGGTCTGTTTCTTCGCCAGCAGGAATTGGGCGGCCGGCGACTTGTGAATCGAGTGACAGTTGGTGCAAACCACGTCGGCCAGCGAATGCTCCGAGCGGCGGATATTGGCCTTGGAAAAATCGCGCGCGTGGCAGTTCAGGCAGGTGTCCAGGACGGCCTTGGGATCCATCAGCGAGAAGGCGCGCGGAATCGTAGTTTTGCCGCCGCGGGCCTCCACATGCGCCTTGCCGGGCCCGTGGCAGCCTTCACATCCCGTGCGCTCGGGCGGCTGATCGCCGCTGGCCACGCTCTTGTAATGCGGATTCTTGTAAAAAGTGAACCAGACGTCCGCGTGACAAGTCTTACAGACCGTGCTGCCGACGAAGCCGTCCGCCGCCATGATTGCAGGCATTGGCAGGCATGGCGCGCACACACATAATAGAAACAGCCATCTGGACACTCTATCAATATAGAGGAAAAATCGCTAAACACCTGCAAATTCTGCGGGAGGACGGGCGTGACCCCTGTGAATTCTGCGCTGCGCTATCCGTCCAGGCGGATGATCTTCTTCTGAATTGCGTAGTGCACCAATTGCGTCTTGTTATGAATATCAAGCTTGCGCATCAAGTTGAATTTGTGCGCCTCGATGGTCTTGACACTCAGATTCAAGGTGCAGGCGATTTGCTTGACCGAGTTGCCTTCCGCCAGAAATTTGAGGATCTCCAACTCGCGCCGTGTGAGGGTATTAAACCGCGGCTGGCGCGAGGCGGACCGCACCCGGGTGCGGAAATCGTCTACCAGTCGCGAAAGCATACGGGGGCTCAAGTAACTGCCGCCGCGGTGTACTTCCCCGATGGCCGAAACCAGTTGCTCCGCGGGACTGTCCTTCAGCAGGTAGCCGCTGGCGCCGGCTTCCATGGACTCCGCCAGGTAATCTTCGTCGTCGTACATAGTCAGGAACAGCACCTTGGTCTCAGGGCGGCACTTGCGGATCTGGCGGGTGGCTTCGAAGCTGCTCAGCCCAGGCATGCTAATGTCCATCAGCACCACATCGGGCCGGAGTTCCGCGGCTTGCGTGACGGCATCCGCCGCATTGGCGGCTTCTCCCACTACCTCCAGGTCCAGTGTGCCGGAAAGCAGGGTTTTAATACCCTGCCGAAAAAGAGTGTGATCGTCGGTCAGAAGCGTTCGAATTGCCATAGTCGTCTCACTAGCGGGCTGAAAGCCTGCCCCACCTACTGGAACTGAGAATCGCTAAGGGCGGGAATCGGTAATCGCATGGCGACCGTGGCGCCATGCCCGGGACTGCTGCGGATCTCCAAGCGGCCTCCCAGCAAGGCGACCCGCTCGCGCATGCCCTTCAAACCGAACGACTTCGGCTGAGCCACCGCGCGATCCACCTCGAATCCGACGCCGTTATCTTCGACGTTCAGCTCCAATAATGTATCGGTGGATCGGAGAAGAAGGTTTACCCGTGAGGCCCCGGAGTGTTTGCCGATGTTCTGGTAACACTCCTGCACGACGCGGTAGATAGCCGTTTCGGTCTGGTGCGGCAGGCTGGCGGTACAAGAGGCCAGCCGGAGGCGCAGCTCAATAGGATAGAGCTTGCGGAAGCGCGCGCTCAAGTGGCGGATGGCGGCGGAGAGGCCCAACTCCTCAACCACCGAAGGGTTGAGCGCGGCGATGATGCGCCGGATTTCCGCGATGATGCGCTCGGTGACGCAGCGGGCCTCGGCCAGTTTCGGCCGCAGATCGGCCGGCGCGCTTTTTTCGAGCATTTCCAGGTGCAGGCGCAGGAACAGCATGGACTGGCCGGCCTCGTCATGCAGTTCCCTGCCGAGCCGCAGCCGCTCCTCCTCCTGGGCCTGCAGCAGGTGGCCCGCCAGCGAGTGCACCTGCTCTTCGCGCGCCGCCAGATTCTGGATCAGGCGGGCACGCTCCGCACCGCGCAGGCAACGCTCCGCGAACGCGTCCAGCAGATCCAACTCGCGCGGGAGCCAGCAGTAGGGCGTGGGAAAACCGAATTGAACGATTCCAGCCAGGTGGCCATCCGAGAAAAACGGAATGGACCAGTAGGATTGAAAGACGCCGCGCATGCCTGGGTCCAATACCAACTTCTCGTCGCGGCTGCCGGCGGCGATGTAGCAGGGCCGCGACAGCCGCGTGAGCACACGCGCGGCGATGGGCGGACGATCCCAAAAGGGGATTATCCGGCCGGCCTGCGCGCGGAACGTGCGGGTGAGGATCAGAATGAAGCGGTGCAACAGATCGTCGAGGCCGGTCGCCTCCATCTCGGCGCGCAGCAGGCCATAGAAGGCTTGCGTTTCGGCCTCGCGCACCTGATAGTAAGCTTTGTTGACGGCCAGCAGAATTCGGAAGTGCAGTTGCTGCCGTAGGTCTTGGATGCCTGTGCGCTGCCGTGAGTAACGCTTGGCCAGCAGGCTGTCGAGCTCGCGATCGTATTCGCCGAGCGCCCGCACCACCTCCATAGGCGGGATGTTCAACTTGGCCAGACGCCGGCTGTTGTAGGCCACCTGCTCGAAGAAATCGGCGGTTGGCAGACCGGCGGACGCCAACCGGGCCGCCGCGCCTGAAGTGATCAGCAAAAGCGCCTTGAGGTGCCGCGCATCGCAGCCCCCGGCGGGCCGCGCGGCTTTCAGGTAGCGCCGCAGAACCGCATCGAGGCGCGCCAGGTGCGGTGCGATGAGGCGCGCGAAGAGCGCCAACTGTCCGGCCGGCGGCTCGCGGAACATGTTGGCAGCGTCCGCGGGATCAGGTTGTGCCAATAGTACAGGTGGCGGGAGAGGCGGAATGTTCTCGCTGTTCTCCGTGGAGGAACAATGCTACGGTCTCACGAGAGCCGATGGCTTTGGATTCGGCGGGTCTGGAGACCGGCCGCCGGCGTGGACGCCTGCCCCACACACCGAGTTACCTGGCGACGCGGGCGCGCAACAGCGCGGCGATATCCTCGAAGCCGTTGGCAATGGCGCCGTCGAGGGCCGTGACGCCCGCCTTGGTTCGTACGCCGCTATCCGCGCCGCGCGCCAGCAGCAATTCGACGACGTCGCGGCGTCCCCACGACGCGGCATTGTACAGCGGCGTCGCGCCGGAGTCGTCGCGTGCATCGATATCCGCGCCACGGTCCAGGAGCAACGCCGCCATGTCGCGATGTCCGGCCAGCGCGGCGTCGTGTAGCGGTGTAGCTCCCGCGGAGTTCTTCTCGCTCACGCGCGCGCCGTGGTCCAGCAGGATGCGCGCGATTTCCGCGTAGCCCTTGAGCGCCGCGTCCGCCAGCGCCGTCGAGCCTTCCGCGTTGTGCGCGTTGACGTCCGCGCCCTTGCCGGCTAGCAGCTCCACCATATCGGCCTGGCCTTTGAGGACGGCTTCATTCAGCAGGGTAAAGCCGGGTTGATCCTTTTTGGCCAGCGTGGCGCCGTGCGCCATCAGCAGATCCACCACCCCCGCGTGCCGGTAACGCGAGGCGTTTTCGAGCGGCGAGGCGCCGGAGTTGTCGCGCGCATTCACGTCTGCGCCGCGCGCGAGCAGCAGCTCGACTACCTCGGCGTGCCCCTTCGCCGCCGCTTCGTCGAGGGGTGTGGCGCCGGTCTCCGGGTTGCGCGCGTCAATTCCCGCGCCTTGGTCCAGCAGCATCGCGGCGATCCCGCGATAGCCTTTCCAGCAGGCCTCGTCAAGCGGCGCGGCACCCGGCTTGTCGCGCGCAGTGATGTTCGCGCCGTGCGCCAGCAGCAACGCGACCATATCGCGATAGCCCCGCGTAGCCGCCAGATGCAGCGGCGTCGCGCCCGACAGATCGGCAGCATCCACCGCGGCGCCGTGGGCCAGCAGCAGTTCGGCGACGTCCTGGTTATCCTTGATCACGGCGAAGTCAAGCGGCGTGGATCCGGCTTCCCGATGGCGCGCGTTTACGTCGGCCCCGTGCGCGATCAGTAGCGCCACGATTTCCCGGTTGCCGGTCCAGGCGGCGTCGTGCAGAGCGGTGGCGCCGAGTGTGTCGCGAGCGTTCACATCCGCGCCCGCAGCCAATTGCGCGCGAACCTGTTCCAAGTCTCCGGAGGCGACCGCCTGGTGCAGACCGGCCGCATGAGCGGCGGCCGAAAGCAACAGCAGCGCGCAAGCGAAGCGGGTCACGGAGCACCGGCGCACGGTCGAAAACCCACCGTAAGTCATTGGGGAAAACGGGCGGGTCTGGAGACCCGCCGCAGGCGTGGACGCCCGCCCCACGCGCCCGCCCCACAGGGTTTTCACTACCCACTGGTTAGTAGCCCACGTATTGGACTTCCTCCTCCAGCTCCACTGCGAACTGCCGGCGCACGCGCGCCTTTAGTTCCCCGATCAACGCCCGCAGGTCCGCGGCGGTGCCCCCGCCGGAGTTGTAAATCAGATTGGCGTGATAACAGGCCACGTGGATATCTCCGCGCGACATGCCCTTGGCCCCCGCTTGTTCCAGGAAATATGCGGCCGGCACCTTGCCCTCGCGGACCACTGTCGCGGGAACCTGGGCGGCCACCGCGGGGGGCAGTTCGGCCAGCAGAAAATTCTTGAAGATGCTGCCGGCGCATTTCATGGTGACGGGAAACTTCTCGTTGCGCACTTTGACGATGTCGTCCGCCCTCTGGCGCAGGACGGTGGCATCCGCGGGCGTCAGGCGCAACTCGGCCGAGAAGACGATCCAGTCTTTGTGGCGTTTGAAAACGCTCTCGCGATAATGGAATTCGCACTCGCCGTTGTCGAACAGGCGCACGCGCACGCCATCGAAGAAGCGCACCGCGCGCACGCATTCGGAGATGGAATGACCATACGCGCCGGCATTGCCATATACCGCCGCGCCCACCGATCCGGGAATGCCGGCCAGGGTTTCAAGCCCCTGCAACCCGCGGTCGATCGAGAAATCCACCAGGCACTGCAACACCGCGCCGGCATCGCACTGCACGCGGTCGCCGGCCGCCAGTATGCGCCGCGCCGCGAAGCGCAGCATGATGCCGCGGAATCCCGAATCGGAAACGATCAGGTTGGTGCCGCCGCCCATCACCATGTAGTCGCAGCCGCTCGCGCGCGCCACCGCCAGCGCCTGGATAAAGGCTTCCACGCTCTCGGTTTCAGCATAGATATCGGCCGGACCGCCGATGCCAAATCGGGTGTAGGCGGACAGCGGCGCATCGCGGGAAATGGTTAAATTGGGTATTTCGGACAGGCGCGCGAGCGTGAGGTCCATCGCTTTAATTATAGGAGGCAGCCATGCGACTGGGGTTTTCGGGCTTTTCGCCCGAGGCCGTGGCCTTTTACCGCGGCCTTGCCCGCCGCAACACGCGCGAATGGTTTCAGCCGCGCAAGCATATCTACGACGAAAAAGTGAGGGCGCCCATGGTGCAGTTGGTGACGGAGCTGAACAGGGCCATGATGGATTTCGCGCCGGAATACATCACGGACGCCAGCAAGGCCATCTATCGCATCTATCGAGATACGCGCTTCAGCCCGGACAAAACGCCGTATAAGACGCAGATCGCGGCGTCGTTCGCGCGGCGCGGCATGGAGAAGCACGGTGCGGCGGGATACTATTTCGCGATTTCGCACAAGGGTGTGGAAGTAGGCGGCGGCATCTACATGCCTTCCCCGGAGACACTGCTCGCGGTGCGTACTCACGTAGCCGAACGGCACGCGGAGTTCCGGAAGCTGGCCGGTTCGAACCGCATCAAGCGGCTGCTGGGCGCGGTGCAGGGCGAGCAGCTTGCGCGCGCGCCCAAGGGTTTTTGCGCCGATCATCCCGCGGCCGATCTGCTGCGCTTCAAGCAATTTCTGCTGTTCACCACGCTGGATGCCGCCATTGTCACCACGCCGAAGCTGTTCATAGAGCTGGAAAAGCGGTTTCGGGCGATGGCGCCTTTCTTGGACTTTTTGAATGCCCCGCTGGCGGGGAAGCGACGGCTAATCGTGCCGCCAGACTGCGGGTATGGCGTCCCATAGCGACGGGGTGCAGCGCAACGGCAACGTGGAGCTCGGATGGCAGGATGAGCAGTCTGGCGGCCGCAGCCCATCAGGGAGTTGTCCGCGCTGTATCGGCGTGCCGGGCGATCGCAAGAAGCAGCTCGAGCTGGCGGCTTACACTTACTCGAAGTCGATTGACGACACTTCCGCCTTCGAGCCCGTCGGAACAGATCAGAACTTTCCCCAGAACAGCTACGACTACCGTGCCGAACGGGCGCTTTCGAGCTTCGACATGCGTCAGCGGGCGGTGGTGGCCTATGTCTACCGGCTGCCTTTCCACAACCGCTGGCTGCGGAATTTCGAGAACAGCGGGATCGTGACGGCGCAGTCGGGCCAGCCGTTCACGCCCATGCTGGAGTTCGATAACAGCAATACGGGCGGCGCGCGAAACGGCTACGACCGGACGGACGTGGTGGGCGACTGGCATCTGGCGAACCCCTCGCCCCAAGAGTGGTTCAACACCGCCGCGTTTGCGATTCGCCGCCGTATACTTTCGGCAATGCCGGCCGCAACATCCTGGTCGGCCTGGGGCTGTTCACTGTGGACACATCTCTGGCCCGCCGTTTTCCGGTGAGCGAGCGCAGCGCCATCATTTTCGAGGCACAGGCCTTCAACGCCCTGAACCGCGTGGATTTCCAGATGCCTCAGAACTTCGCCGACGTCCCCAGCACTTTCGGCCGCATCTTCTCGGCCAACGCGCCCCGCCAGATCCAGTTTGCACTGCGATATAGCTTCTGAGGCGTGGCCCGATCACTGGTCGCGGAGAGCTTCCATAGGCTCCACTTGCGTGGCGCGCCGCGCCGGCATCCAGGTGGCCAGCGCGCCGACCGCCAGCAGAATGGCGGGACCGGCAACGAAGGTTACCGGATCCCACCGCCCTACGCCGAACAAAAGGCTGGACACCGACCGCGTCAGAAGCGCCCCGGCTGCAATGCCTGCGGCGACTCCTCCGGCGCAGAGTAGCGCACCCTGCCGGAACACCTGCCGGAACACCTGGCCCGGGCGTGCGCCCAGCGCGATGCGCAGCCCGATCTCGCGCGTCCGCTGCGACACGTAGAATCCCACCACACCGTACAGGCCCACCGAGGCGAGCAGCAGCGCAGTCAACCCGAAAGAGCTGAGCAGCACCGTTTCCAGGCGACGCTCGTCCATGTTGGTGGCGAGCTGGTCTTCGAGCGGCGCCAGACCGTAGACTGCGCGTCCCGGCTCCAGCCGCTTGAGGAGCGCGCGCAAATCGGTGGCCAGGGCCATGCGGGCCGCTTGGGTTTTCACCAGGTAGATCGGATCGGGCCAGAACCCGGGCAGCGTGCACCAGTAGACGGTGGGCGTGGGCGCCTCCATGCGGCTGGTGTCGCGCGTGTCGCCCACGACTCCTACAATCAGCGTCGAACTTGTTTTGGACCCCTCGCCCGCTTCGAGCGTGTGGCCGACTGGATTCTCGTTTGGGAGGAAGCGGTCCACAAACTGGCGATTGACCATGGCCTGCTGCGGCTCTTTGGAATCGATCACGTCGCGGCACATCTGTCCGGCCAGCAGCGGAATACCCAATGTGCGGAAGTAGGACGCGCTGACGACCGGAGCATTGGCCAGCACCTTTTCGCCGGTCCCACGGCTCTGGCGGCCGCCCATATGCAACTCCAGGTTGTAGTCGCCCCCGGCGCCCGGAAGATTGAGCGCCACCGCCGCGGATGAGACTCCGGGAGCGCTCTCAATGGCCGCCAGCGTCCGCTGCAGGCGGTGCTGCACGCCCAGCATGTTATTCTTCTCCGCCCAGGAGGCGCTGACGTGCAAGGTCAGGACGTTGTGGGTATCGAATCCCAGCGGCACGTGCAGCAGGCTGACCATCGAACGGATCAGCAGGCCTGCGCCCACCAGCAGCACCATGGCCAGCGCGACTTGCGCCCCCACCAGCATGCGCAGCAGATTCTGGCTGCCGCCGACCTGCGTGCGCGATCCGTGCGCCAGGGCCGCTCCGGTTTCGGCGCGCGATGGCGTAAGCGCCGGCAGCAGGCCGAAGACGATGGTCGTCAGCACGCCGAGGAGCAGCGTGAACCCCGCCACTTGCCAGTTGAGCGCGATGCCTTCGGCCCTCGGCAATCGATCCGCAACCACGCTGCGCAGGAACTCCGTACCCCAGACCGCAAGCAGCAGTCCGCAAAGCGACCCAGGCAGAGCAATCAGAAAAGCCTCCCCCAGCAGTTGGCGCACGATCTGGCCGCGGCGGGCGCCCAACGAGATGCGGATGGCCATTTCGCGGGCGCGCCGGTGGCTCTGGGTGAGCAGCAGGCAGGCCACGTTTGCGCAACCGATCAGGAGCACCATGCCCACGGCCGCAAACAAAATCCACAGGCCCTGGCGCGAGCTGCCCACAGTGGCTTCCTTCAGCGGACGGACGACCGCTTTCCAATGTGCATCGGTGGCGGGATACTGTAGCGCGAGCCCCGCCTGTACGGCGCTCAGATCGGCCAGCGCGGCGGCCGGGGAGACGCCCGGCTTAAGGCGGGCCACGGTGGTGTAAAAGCGCGCCTCGCGGTCGCGCATCACAACCGGTGGAAGCGCCGCGGGGATCCAGATGTCAGCGCCCTCGTTAGAGACGGGTAGGCGAAAGGACGCCGGTAGCACGCCGGCCATTGGGTATAGATCCCCATCGAGCCGCAAGGCCTTGCCCACCACGCCCGGATCGGCGGCGAACCGGCGCCGCCAAAAGGACTCCGCGATCAGCACGGCGTGAGGCCCACCGAAGCGTTCTTCATCGGGGGTGAATTCGCGTCCGATCTGGGGCAGCACCCCCATCACCGAAAAGAACCCCGGAGAGACGTGTGCGCAAAGCAGCTTCTCGGGAAACGAGCCGGACGTGTCGGTGAGGTTATCCGTATCGGCGCCTGCGATTCCGGAAAAGCTGCGGCTCAGGCGGCTCCATTCCTCGACCCGGACAGGCGCTACGCCGGTGGTGGCTTTGACCGTGGCATTGCTCTCGAACAGGGCCAGCAGCCGGCCGGCATCCGCATACGGCAGCGGGCGAAGCAGGACGGCGTCGATCAGCGAAAACATGACGCTGTTCGCGCCGATACACAGCGTCAGCGTAAGCACCGCGGTGAGGAAGATGCCCGGGCGGTTCGCCAGGCAACGATAACCGGATCGGATGGAGCGCCACATGCAGAATGTAGACGGGCGACGGCGGCAGAGGTTTGCCTGGTGAATTTGCTATGATGGCGCAAGTTGAAGATGCAGTTCCCCCGAGCTGAGCGGCTAGGTTTGGCGTCGGTTTGCGCGGTAGGCTTTGGGTTTTCCGCCAACTACACCAATCACGCCCCCATGGTGCCGGCACTGGTAGCTGAATTCAAGTTCAGCCTGGCTGCCGCGGGCTTGCTGACGACCGGCATTTTCCTGACTCACGGCGCCGTCCAAATTCCCGGCGGGCACGTCGTGGACAAGCTGGGGCCCAGGCGCGTACTCTCGCTTGCCCTGGCGATCGTATGTCTTGGTAATATCGCGCTGGCTCTTTCCGGCAGTTACAACCAACTCTTGTTCTGGAAGGTGTTTGTCGGTATCGGAACGGGTGTCAGTTTTGTGGCGGGCGCGCGTTATGTCGCGGATATGTTTGCCGGTCCGCGGCTGCATCTGGCGCAAGGCTTCTATGGCGGTTCGGTTCTATTAGGCTCCGGATTCGTGATCTACGCGGTGCCACTGCTTTCGCGAGCCTTTGGGTGGCGGGGCGCCTTTCTCTGCACCGCGGCCCTGGCGGCCTGCGCCGCGGCGATATGGACGTTCATGACCCCGGCCGAGCCGGCCCGTCTGCATCAGCCGGTACCCTTGATGGGAATGCTGCGCAGCCCTCAATTGTGGCTGCTCGGCCTGGTGCAGATGGCGTCCTTCGGGCTGGTGATCGCGATCGGCGTGTGGATCACAACATATTTAACCCGGTCGTTTCACCTGACGGCAGTCGAAGCCGGTAGAATCGGATCGCTGACCCTGGTGGTGGGAGTTGCGACAAGGCCGCTGGGTGGGGCTTTGGTCCCACGCTGGGGAGCGCGGCGAACGCTGCGCATCGGTTTAGCTTTAAACGTACTCGCATGCTTATGTTTTGGCTGGGGAGCGGCATCTTTGCCGCGAGCCGCCGCGGGAGTGCTGTTAATCGGCATCGGCGCCGGCCTGCCTTACGCCGGCATCTTCAACGGTGCGGCCGCGTTGTTCCCGGCTCGCGCGGCAACCGCGATGGGGCTGGTGAACATGCTCGGCATCATCATGATCCTCACCGCTCCCCCGCTGATCGGTCGCATGGCGGACTGGTCGGGAACGTTTCAATCCAGTTTCCTGGCGCTCGGCGCTTTCACTTGCGCCACCTTGGCCGCGACCATTGGTATTCACAGTTTTCACAGGGACCGTGCTGGTGAGCGCGTCTGAGGGCGTCCATCCCGGCGTCGGCGCTTCTCAGGCCTTGGGGTGCGCGCTGTCATAAACCTTCATCAGATCGGTAAGGGAAACCTGCGTGTATTTCTGCGTGGTCGAGAGGCGCGCGTGTCCCAGCAACTCCTGAATGGCGCGCAAGTCGGCGCCGTCGGCCAGCAGATGCGTGGCGTAAGCGTGGCGGAAGCCGTGCGGGTGAACGGAAGAGTCGCCGTTCACCAGGATGCCGTAGAACTTGACGATGCCGCCGGCGCCGCGGGCGGTGAGCCGTCCACCGCGATGGTTCAGGAAGACGGCGCGCTCGCGAGGCACAGCGCCCCGCTCCGGCAGGTAGCGGTCCAGGGCGGCGGCGGCCTGGGAGGTGAAGGGCACCTGGCGCTCCTTCTTCCCCTTGCCGCGCACGCGGATCCAGCGCTCGGCGCGATCCACGTCTTCCAGATTCAGTCCGACCAACTCGCTCACGCGCAGGCCGCAGCCATAAAGGAATTCGAAAATGGCGCGATCGCGGGACGGATGCGGGCGCTCGAACTTATCCGCGGCCACGGCGTCGATCAGCCCGTTCACCTGCTCCGCGGTCATCACCTCCGGCAAGGGCTGGGGGGCTTTGGGCGTGCGCACCAGCCGTGCCGGGTTCAGGGCGATCAGCCCCTCGCGCGAAAGAAAGCGGAACAGCGAGCGCACCGCCGCAAGTTTCCGCCGGATGGACACCGTGCTGAGCTGGCGGCTATAGAGGTCCGCCAGCCACTCGCGGATTTCGAGTACGCCCAGCTGCGCGAGCGGCGGCGGGTCGCTCCCGGGCGGCGTGAAGTATTCCAGGAACTGGCGCAAGTCGCAGCCGTAGGATTCGAGCGTGTGCGGCGAGGCTTGCGCGCGCGCCAACACTTCGAGGTACCGCCCGATTTGGAGTTCGAGTTCAGACATGCGCGTGCAGATGCTGGTCCATGGCCTCGGCAGCCCGCCGGCAGACTTCCGCGTGGCGGGCGTGCTTGTCGTGCCGCAGCCGCTCACGCGTAGATTCGTCGAGCTGCGGCAACAGGTCGAAAGTAATGTTGGCCGGTTGATAGTTGCGCGGATCGGCGCCGGATATGTAATGGCAGAGGGAGCCCAGCGCGGTCTCCCGCGGAAATGGGCGGGGCTGTAAGCCGGTGGCAAGCTCCACCGCATTGAGGCCCGCCATCAGCCCAGTGGCAATAGCTTCGACGTAGCCCTCCACGCCGGAGATCTGTCCGGCGAACAGAACGTCGGGCCGTGCGCGCAATTGGAGTGTAGGCGTCAGCAGGGCCGGCGCGTTGATGTAAGTATTGCGATGAATCTGGCCGAAGCGGAGGAACTCCGCGCGCTCCAGTCCGGGAATCATGCGCAGGATGCGGGCCTGCTCGCCGAACTTCAGATGGTTCTGGAAGCCCACCAGGTTGAAGCTGTCGGCGCGCAGATTTTCCTGACGGAGCTGCACGGCGGCCCAGGGACGTCGGCCCGTGCGTGGATCGATCAATCCCATGGGCTTCATGGGGCCGAAGCGCAGCGTGTCGCGGCCGCGGCGGGCCAGTTCTTCGATGGGCAGGCAAGCCTCGAAATAGGGCACGGCTTTATCGGGCAAATCCGACGCGATGTGGGAGGAGACGGCTTCGGCGGCCAGCAGGGCGTCGACAAAGGCTTCGTACTGCGGCCGGTCGAAGGGGCAGTTGACGTAATCCGCGGTGCCGTCGAGCGATTTGTCATAGCGCGAAGCGCGAAAGGCGACGGTTTGATCGACCGAGTCGGCGTCCACGATCGGGCTGATGCTATCGTAAAAGAACAGCCGGCCGGACCCTGTGAGGCGGGCGATTTCGTCGGCCAGGGCATCGCTGGTGAGGGGGCCGGTGGCAATGATAGTAATGATAGTAATGCCGTCGCGGCCGGGCGCCGGCACTTCGCGGACCTCCTCGCGGCGGATTTCGATACGCGGGTGCGCGGCGATCGCGCGGGTCACCTCCGCCGAAAAGACGTCGCGGTCCACCGTTAAGGCATGACCGCCCGGAACCCGGGCCTGTGCGGCAGCCCGCAGCACCAGCGATCCCAGTCGCCGCAATTCCTGCTTCAGCAGCCACGGTGCGGAGTCTGCCTGCTCGGACTTGAGCGAGTTGCTGCAGACCAGTTCGGCGAGGCGATCCGTCTGGTGGGCCGCCGTCGGGCGCACGGGGCGCATTTCGTGGAGCACGGCCGTGAGTCCGGCTTCGGCGATCTGCCAAGCGGCTTCGGAGCCCGCCAGACCTCCGCCGACGATGTGAATGGGCGCGGGCATGGATATCCTTCAGTGTAATAGCGGCTGAGCCGGCGAGGGGGTGCGGGGGCGATCCTGACTGATCCTAAGCGCGGTGCGGCGGGTCCGGCTTGGGTGGCCGCTGCTGCGGCATGGCATCGTGCGTGCGCTCGCGGAAGCCGCCCTTCAGGCCGGCGGCCAGCGATATGGCGCTTTCGCCATACTTGTCGCGCAGCCGGTCGGCCGCGGCCAGGACTTGCTGCCACCGTTCGTGCTTGTCCTCGTCCAAAAGGTCCAACTGATCGTGCACCTCTGCAAACGACGACGCCTGCACGCCCAACAGGCGCACGCGCGCGCCGCGCTTCCAATTTTTCAGGAACAGCGCCCGCGCCTGGTCGAAAATCTCAGTATCGATCTGCGTGGGACGCTCGACGGAATGCGCCCGCGTGATCGTGGTGAAATCCGAATAGCGCAGTTTGAGCTGCAGGGTGCGCGCGTGCAGCCCGTTTTCGCGCAAGCGGCGGCCGACCATTTCCGAAAGCCGGGCCAGCGTAGACTCGAGCACCGTGAGATCGCTGGTGTCTTCGTTGTAGGTGTGCTCATGGCTGATCGACTTGGGATCGGCGTTCGCGCCAATTTCGGCATCGAACCAGCCGCCCGCATCCAGGCCGCGCGCTTTGCCGGCCAGGGCCAGGCCCCATTTGCCGAAGCGCTCCTCAAGGTATCGTTCGTCCAGGCGCGCCAGGTCGCCGACTTTCCGGATCGACAGCCGGTGCAGATTCTGTTCAGTAACCTTGCCGACCCCTGGAATCTTGCGCACGTCCAGCGGCGCCAGAAACGCGGCTTCCGACCCGGGCATGATCCACAGCACGCCATTGGGCTTGGCTTGGTCGGAGGCCACTTTGGACACCAGGCGCGCGGTCGAGATACCGATGGAGCAATTGAGGCGGGTTTCGGCCTGCATGGTCTGGTGCAGGGCGTGCGCGGCGCGCAGTGGAGGGCCGTGCAGGCGCTCGGTGCCGGTCATATCCAGGTAGGCCTCGTCGATGGAAGCCATGTCGACCAGCGGCGAAAATCGGTTCAACGTCTCGCGCACGCGTGCGGAGTAGTCGCGGTAACGAGTCGGATGGCCGTCGACGAAAATGGCGTGCGGGCACAGGCGCGCGGCGGTGCGCAACGGCATGGCGGAATGCACCCCGAACTTGCGCGCTTCGTACGAGGCCGCGGACACCACGCCGCGCTCGTTCGGCCGGCCGCCCACGACGACAGCCTTGCCTTTGAGCGATGGGTCGAACAACTCTTCGACGGACACGAAGAACGCGTCCATGTCCACGTGGAAAATCGTCTTCACGCCGGGGGCCTGACCCTGATGTTAACAGGCGGGGCAGGCCGCTAATCGAAGCCGCGACCTGCCCCGTTGGCCGCCTTACTTGTGATGGTTATGGCAGCATGCCTGGCCGCAGCAGGACTGTCCGTTGCAACAATCGTGCGAGGCCAGCGCCAGCGCGGGCGACAGGGTCAGCAACAACACAGCCGCCAAGCTGAACACACTGATAGCTATCTTTTTCATGATGGTTCTCCTTTCGTAAAATTTGTTCGATCTAAGTGAGACACGCCTGCTAGCTGGGCGTAGTTTAGATCAGGAGAACGCGATTACGCAGGAAGAGACCAGACACATCGACGAGCCGGAAGGGGACCTCGACCGTCAGGCTGGCGATGGGCAGTGCGGCGCGCTGCTCCGTCCGCACGATGGCGCCAACCCACTTGGCATGCGCTGCCACGGGGTTCGTCTTACTCTTTTGCAGAATGGAATAGGGGCAATCCGGGACGTTCTTCGCCGGTCTGTGACAGCAACCGGAATGCGCTGCAGAAGCCGCAGAAGGAACACAGGCAATCGCGGGACATAGCGCGACGACGCCCACTAAAAACAAAATCAGCGCCGATGCCACCGCCGTCCTCATAAGTTCCGCACTTATAGTATAAGATGCAGCTATCTTATTTGCAACCAAAATCTTGCGTTGCGATAAGTGGGGCCGCGGAGCGCATAAGTGCGAGCGGCACGGCCGGCTCCATCATGGCAGCCACTAGGCGCTCCGCATCCTCCGCGGAAACCGGCTTCGAGAACAAGAATCCCTGGCCAAACTCGCATCCCATGGATATCAGACGCGTGATCTGTTCGTTCTCTTCCACGCCCTCCGCGACCACCTGCATGCCCAGTGTATGGGCCATGTCGAGGATGGATTTTACGATCTCGGAATTGCAGTCGCCGCCTTGCAGCTGTACGGTGAACGACCGGTCGATCTTCATGGTATCGAAAGGAAGCTGCGCCAGGTAGGCCAGGCTGGAATAGCCTGTCCCGAAGTCGTCGATTTTCAGTCCGACACCCAGCAGTTTCAACCGCGTCAGGACGTCGCGCGCCAGCTCGTGGTCGTCCATCAGCACGCTTTCGGTGACCTCCAGGCGCAAACTGGACGGCTCCAGCATGGTTTCCTGCAGCACATCCGCGATCTGCTCCACCAGATGCGGTTGCGCAAACTGGCTGGGCGAGAGATTTACGCTGATCGCCAAAGGCGGGTCGCAGGGGTATGCCGTGTGCCAACGCTTCATCTGGAAGCATGCCTGGCGCAGGATCTCCATGTCCAGGTCGTGAATCAATCCGGTTTCCTCCGCCACCGGGATGAACTCGACGGGCGGAACCCAGCCGCGCTGCGGGTGACGCCATCGCGCCAGGGCTTCGAAGCCGCAGACGCGGCGGTCGGTAAGCCGGACTTTCGCCTGATAGTGGACGGTCAACTCATGGTTCTCAACCGCGCGGCGGAGATCGTTCTCCAGTTGCAGGCGCTCCACCACGCGCGCGCGCATGGTTTCGTCGAAGATTTCGCAGCGGGAGCGTCCCTTGCTCTTGGCCGTGTACATGGCCGTGTCGGCGTCCCGCGCCATATCGGCCGCAGACTGATAGGCCGCACCGCACGGCGCAATGCCGATGCTCACGGTACAGAAAATATCGCGGCCGGCCAGCCCGAAGGGCTCCCGCAGCTCCATCAAGATGCGCTGCGCCACCTGTACAGCTTCCGCCGGCTCGGACAGGTCGCATAGCAAGACCGCGAACTCGTCACCGCCCAGCCGCGCGGGCAGGTCCCGGGAAGCGCGGCGCGCGCTGGCATCGCCCGTACGCACCCCTCGGTCCAGACGCCCGGCCATGGCTACCAGCAACTGGTCACCGGCGGAATGTCCCAGGCTGTCGTTGATCAGCTTGAACCGGTCGATATCCAGGAACATCACCGCGAATTGCGCGGCCGGGTTCGCGCTATAGCCGGCAAATTCCTGCTCCAGACGCTCCATGAACAGGACCCGGTTGGCCAATCCGGTGAGCGGATCGACGACCTTGCCCGCCGTCACGTCGCTCATCGAACCAGCCATGCGGACGACCCGGCCGTCGGCATCCTGAACCGCCGCGCCGCGGCAACGCACCCAGCGATAGCTCCCATCCCGGTGCCGCATGCGGTGCTCGCATTCAAATGCCTCGCTGGAGCTGCCGGCCTGTTCCGCCCGTAGCACTTCCTTGAGCGCCGCCAGGTCGTCGGGGTGTACGCGCGACATCCACTCTTCGGGACCCTCCCCGATCTCGGCGTCCAGGCACCCGAAAATCGCTTTCCAGCGTTCGGAGTAATAGACCAGCCCGGACGCCAGATCCCAGTCCCATAGGCCATCGTTGGCGCCCCGCGCCGCCAGCGCATACCTTTCCTCGCTCTCCCGCAGAGCGCCTTGGGCGGCTTTGCGCGCCAGTTGACCGTGAATGCGGGCCATGGCGACGGGGAAATCCACCGGCTTGGTGATGTAATCGTTGGCGCCCAGGTTGAGGGCTTCCACCACGTTGTCGCTCTCCTTCAAGGCGGTCACCATGATCACCGGCAGTTGGTCCGGGGCGTAGGTGGCGCGCAAAACCTGCAATACTTCTACCCCCGTCATGCCCGGCATCATGCTGTCGAGCAGCACCAGATCCGGAGGATGCGCGGCGATAAACCGGAGAGCCGATGGGCCGTCGGCGGCCACGTCCACCCGAAACCCATGGTGTGCCAGGCGCCGCGACAGCATGTCGCGATTCAGCTCTTCATCGTCCACCAGCAGCAAATGGTTGTTCTCATTCATATTTGTTCACCCTTGGGAGAGGCAACTGAGGCCGGCCGCTCGCGGCCGCCGGTCAATCGCTCAATCATGGCCAGCAGCAGCGGCAGGTCAACCGGTTTGGTGGCGTAGTCGTCGCAGCCCGCCTCCAGAGCTTTCTCGCGGTCACCCAGCATGGCGTGCGCGGTCAAAGCCACTACCGGAATGCCGCGGGTGCCGGGATCGCTCTTCAGCGTGCGGGCCGCCTGCCAACCGTCGATCTCCGGCAGGCTGAGATCCATCAGCACGATGTCCGGTCTCTGGCTGCGGGTCATCTCGATGCCCTGGCGGCCGTTCAGCGCGGGGGTGACTTCATATCCGCGATGACGCAGCCGCTTGGTGAGCATGTCGCGGTTCAACTCGTTATCTTCGACCAACAGTATTCGGCACATTTTCAAGCTCCGTCCGTCCCAATTGCGCCCGCTCCCCGGGCTAACCGCGAGGTCTGTCCTGCTTCTACAGGCCAGGAGGGCGGCCTCTCCTCCGGGCCGGCGGGCAGGCGGATCGAGAAGCGCGAGCCGCGTCCCGGTTCGCTTTCGACCGTAATGTCGCCGCCCATCATCTGGCAAAACTTTTTGCTGATCGCCAGTCCCAAACCGGTGCCGTTGTATTTTCGGGTAGCGGAGCCGTCTACCTGCGAGAAGGGCTGGAACAACTTGCCCAGGTGCTCCCGGCCGATCCCGATGCCGGTGTCGGAGACGTGCACTTCAATCCACTCGCCGTCCGCGTTGCGCAGCTTGTTCACCGCCACCGAAACGCGCCCTCCCTCTGTGAACTTGAGGGCATTGTTCACCAGGTTCAACACGCTCTGGCGGAATTTGGACAGGTCCGCGTAGGCCATGCGTGCGTGCTCGGGACAGTCGATTTCGAGCACATTGCGCTGCTGCCGCGCCAGCGGCTGGAGTGTGTTCGAGACCTCCCGCAGGACCGCGGCGACGTCGATGCGCTGCGCCTTGACCGTCTCGCGGCCGGCCTCGATCTTGGATAGATCGAGGATGTCGTTGATGATGCCCAGCAGCATCTGGCCGGACCGCTCGATCTTCTCCAGATCGGAGAGGACCTCCGGCTGGTCGGGACCGATGCAATCCTCGCGCAACATCTGGCTGTATCCGATGATGGCGTTCAACGGCGTGCGCAACTCGTGGCTCATGCTTGCCAGAAAGACGCTTTTGGTCCGATTGGCATCCTCGGCGGCGTCCCGCGCACGCACCAACTCCGCTTGGGTCCGCTTGAGATCGGTCAATTCCTGGGCCAGGCACACATAGCCCTCGAGCGAACCGGGCCCGCTGCGCAACTCGGCGGAAGAAAACAGTACCGGAATCCGGCTGCCGGATTTGGTGCGGTAGGTACGCTCGATCGCGATACTGGATACAGGCACATCGCCTTCGACGACCTGGCTTAAGGGCTGCCCGACCAGTTGCTCCTCCGTGTAGCCCAGCAGGCGCAGGGCGCTGGGGTTGACCCGCCTGATGTGCAAATCCGGATCCATCACCAACAGGGATTCGCCCATTGACCGCAGGATATTGTCCACATACTCCTGCGCCTGTTGGCGGGTGATAGCAGCGCCCAACATGCCGGCGGCGGATCGGAAGCTATCCCGTTCGGCATCGCTCCAGGCGCGCACGCGGGCGCAATCGTCGAAGCCCAGCACGCCAAACCACTGGCCGCCCACTTCGATGGGGATCAGGATGGACGACTGAGACGCCGGCGCCAGGCCGCGCTCGGTCCCGCTGGCCGGATCGCCGGCTTCGACCATGACCATCTCTCCGCGGCCCAGAGCGCCCGCCCATCGGCTCCAATCGCCGCCCGTCCAGCGCAATTCCGCCTGTCCGGGCCCGCAGGTCCGGCACGCGATGCCGGGCCCGACCCACTCGTGCAAGACCGTACCCACCAGCCCCTCCCGCTGCCCGGAGCGGTTCTCCAGGAGAAAGACCCGGCTGACCTGGGCCGCGTTGCCGATCTTCGATAGCACTTCCCGGATTACCGTCTGCCAGGCAGCGGCGCTGAGGAACCGCTGCGCGGCAAAACGAACGCTCTCGAGAATCTCGTCGCGCTGCCACAGCGCATCCGCCATGGTATTGAACGAGTGCGCCAGCCCCTCGATTTCCTGCGCGCTGCGGATCGCGGCGCGGGCCGACATGTCTCCTTCCGCGAGCTTCCCGACCACAGCCTGTAGGCGCAACATGGGACGGACCAGGCGCCTGGCAAAGATTACCGACGCCAGCAGGCTGCCCGCGACACACACGACGGCCAGCGCTCCCGTGCGTTGATACAGCCGGGCGACGCCGCGGTCGTAGGCGTTCAGTGAGAGCCCCACGTGGATCCATCCCCACGGAATCGAAGAATAGTCGTAAGGCGTTGCAAAACGGAACACGCGCTTTCCGAATAGAGGGGCAAGTTCAATGCCGCTCGCCGGCGTTCTTTCTTTGGGTCTCCACGAGGCGGCCAACTGGGCGGTGCGCCACCCCCCTCTTTCGACGATGATGGCGAAGCCGTCGTTCTTGGCTATCACCAGGAAATCGATCGACTCGTCTCCGGCGAGAGCTTGCTCGCACAGATCCACCAGGCCGCTGTAGTCTTCCGTCACCGCCGCGCTGGCCAACCCTTCCTGTAGAGAAGCGGCAATGCCGCGGGCCTTGGATCGAAGACTGTCCTCGATTTCGCGCTTCTGCTCCGGGATGCTGCCCGCCACGAAGACCATCAGACTGAATAGCGCGACGATCCAGGAAAGCCCCGAGATCCGCGCGGCGATACTTTTGGGCGCGCGGAACCGCAGGCGCCGCCGCACCTGCCTCCAACCGCCTGTGAAAAGCCCTTTCACGTATCGCGCATCCTCCATCGCCTCCCGGTTATTGTCCGGCGCCTGGCATTTTACCCTCGAGCCGCTCGTAAGTGTGAAGCAGTTCAAGGGTTGTGTGGAGCACGGAGATGTCCGCCCGCACCAGGCGCGTGCCGCCAAACAACATCAGGGCCTGGCGGCCGCCCACGGTCTTGTGCAACTCCGTGACGGCCGCCAAGAATCTCTGCCTGGTCTCCGGCGGACTGTCCTTATGAAAGGCCATGAAGGTCGCCATCATCTTGGGCGACATCGCCAGAATGCGCAGTTGTTTGTCAAGCTGCGGGTTCAGATCGCACATGGTGTCGTAACCCCGCCGGGTCACCAGGCATGCGTCGGATTGGCGGAAGAACACCGGCAGCACCACGCGCGAGAGTTTCGGGCTGCTCTCCAGCCGGCCCAGAGACGTTTCCGCCGGGCCCAGGTGAGCGGCGGCCAACAGGGTGTCCAGCCAGACTCTAGCCATGCACATGCGTGTGTTCCGGTAAGAGAGCAGGCTCCGTCCGCGCAGGTCCGCGAGACTTTGAATGCCGCTCGACCGGTGCACCAGCACCACATACTCCTCGCCGTCCGGCACCTCGCTTTCGTCAACCACCAGTTCGCGGTCGACGTAGGCGGCCACGCGTGCATATTCGACAACGTCGAGGGTAAACGCATCTACCTGCCGGTTGCGAATCTTCAGCACCAACTGCGCGGTAGTGCACAACTCCGGATCGATCCGGACGCCGGTCTGCCGCGCGACTGCTTCGGCCCAGGTCTTGATCGCGGCCCGGACGTCGTTGCCGTTCACTTCGCCAGCGACATTTTCGGAAATGGCTATGCGAAGACCGGGCTGCCCGGCGTCCGCGACCCGCTCGGCGCCCGCCGCGGCTGACGAATGCGCGGCCCAGACCAGCCATCCGGCCGCCAGGCAGCATGCGCACCACGTGCTATACCCGGGTAGTCTCATTTCGCCGGCGCCAGCCTCTCGCCGATGTCCTTGCCCACCACCAGGCTAAGCTGCGACAAGATCGCGGCATAGTCGTAGCGCGCCTTGAAATGCTCCGCCGACATGAGCGCTTCCATCAATTGAGCCCGTATCACTTTCTCGGTTTCGACCAGTTCCTCCCGGTACGCGCGGGTGTTGAGGTCGCGGTTTTCCTGTGCGGATTGCATGGCTGCCAGACTCGCCCGGCCGGACTTGGCGGCGGCGTCCAGACTGAACACCAGATCCTTGATCTGCAGCGCGAGTCCATCCCGCAGGAGGAACTGCGTCTCCTTGAGCTGATTGAGCCGGGCCAGCGCTTCGCTCACCCGATTGCGGGTCAGGAAACCGTCGAATACTGGGATCTCCAGGCCGACACCGGCGGTCCAACCTTCCTGGTTCTGGTCGGTCGCCATGCCGGCGTTGTAGCCGCCGTTCCACCAGCGGTGGAGTTCTCCGGTCAGCGCCAGCTTGGGATAGTACCCGCTTCTGGCGGTGGTTACAGCGCCTTGGGTGGCGCGGATAGCCTCCCCCAGTTTGGCCCAATCCGGGTTGAACTGGTACGAGACGCCCACCAACCCATCGAGGTCCTGTGCCGCGGGTTCAAAAGGAATCTCCTGGGCCGATGGCTGGACGCTGGCATTCCAGGCGAGTCCCATCGTATTGGCCAAAGCCGCCTGAGACATGGCTTCGTTTTTCTGCAGCTGCGCCACCAGCGACTCCACGGTCCGGACCATGACGGCGTTGTCCAAATAGTCGGACCGGGTGACCTTACCCGCACCTTCCTTGTACATGGTTTCGGTGAGCTGCAGGGTGGACTGCATGCGCGCCAGCGTGTCCTGGCCGAGTTGGCTAAGCTGCCGCGCCAGCACTGCGCCCCAATACATCCGGGTGACGCTGTCGGCTATCTCCAGATCCGTGCGGCGGGCCTCTTCGCGCATGATGGCCACGTTGGCAGCGGACTGCTCCCGAAGCCCCTTGCGCATCCCGCCGTCCCACAGCAGCCACTCCATGTTCAGCGACCCGCTGACCACATTCTGATCGAGGACTTTGACGTTTTGCTCGGGGATCGAAAAGCTTTCGGCCCCGGTCTTATAGGTCTGGCCCGGAAAGTTGACCGGCATCTGGAGGCTGCTCGACGGAAACCCGGGTGCGAAGGCATTGGCCGGGATCGTCACCACCATGGTTCCGCCGGGAACGCTGACGGACTGCGCGGGAATTTGCATGCTGCCCGCCGGGAAAATGAAATTCAACGGATCGCTGAGGCGCTCGTAACCGGCTTTGGCATCGACCTGCGGCCAGTAGCCGGCCAGGGCCTGGCGGTGCTGGGCCTCCGCCAGTGCGACGGCGAATTTCGAGACAGGGCGGCGGTGGTTCTTTTGGAAAGCCGTCTCCAGGCATTGGTCGAGCGACAGCGAAGCAACGCCGTCGGGGCTATCCGCGGCGCCGGCCAGGCTCTCTGCCGGCGATGCCTGGAAATCGGCCGTGGGCGCCAGTTGCGGGAATCCCCAAACGACTACGCTGCTCAGCGCGATACCCGCGATGCACTGCACGAGCCTTCTGCAATTCATACAGTATCTATCGGCTGGCGGCCACCGGGACTTTAGGCGCCGCGGGTGGGACGCTTCCCGCATCAGCCGAGGGCATCCCACCGGCCAACGCTTGACCGTCCGGCGTACCACTCGCCGGCAACCGGATCGAGAAGCGCGAGCCGCGTCCCAGTTCGCTCTCGACCGTAATGTCGCCGCCCATCATCTGGCAAAACTTTTTGCTGATCGCCAATCCCAAACCGGTGCCATCGTATTTTCGGGTAGCGGAGCCGTCTACCTGCGAGAAGGGCTGGAACAGCTTGCCCAGTTGATCCCGGCCGATCCCTATGCCGGTATCGGAGACGTGCACTTCGGTCCACTCGCCGTCCGCATCGCGCAGCTTATTCACCGCCACCGAGACGCGGCCCCGCTCCGTGAATTTCAGTGCGTTGTTCACCAGGTTGAGCACGCTCTGGCGGAATTTCGGCAGGTCCGCGTAGGCCATCCGGGCGTGGTCGGGACAATCGATTTCGAGCACATCGCCCTGCAGCCGCGCCAGCGGCTGGACCGCGTGCGAGACATCCTGCAGGACCGCGGCGACATCGAACTGCTGCGCCTTGACCGTTTCGCGGCCGGCCTCGATCTTGGATAGATCCAGGATGTCGTTGATGATACCCAGCAGCATCTGGCCGGAGCGCTCGATCTTCTCCAGATCGCCGCGCACCTCCTCCTGCTCCGCGCCAATGTAGTCCTCCCGCAGCATCTGGCTGTAGCCGATGACGGCGTTCAAGGGAGTTCGCAGTTCGTGGCTCATGTTCGCCAGGAAGACGCTCTTGGCCCGGTTGGCCTGTTCCGCCGCGTCCCGCGCGCGCACCAGTTCCCCCTGTGTGCGCTTCAGTTCGGTCATATCCTGGGCCAGCCAGACGTATCCTTCCGCGGCTCCCGCGGCGCCCCGCAAGCCAGCCGAAGAAAGCCAGACCGGAATCAGGCGGCCATCCCGGGCGCGGTAGCTTCGCTCGATGCCTGCCGCCGAGGGAGGCGTCTCGCCCTCCGCGACCAGGCTGAGCGCCGGCCGGCCGATGAGCTCCGCCTCGGCGTATCCCAACAGCTCGACCGTCCGCGGATTCACGCGCTCGATTCGCCCGGCCCGGTCCGTGACGATCAGGGCTTCCCCCATGGATCGCAGCACGTTATCGACATAGTCTTTGGAAACGGTGGTCTCGCCCAGCCGCTCGACCATACTGTTGAAGGCCGCCGCCAGTTGGCCGACCTCGTCGGCGCGATCCACCGGCGCCCGGTGGCGCAGATCGCCGGTTCCCACCAGATTCGTAAACTCGACCAGTGTCCCCAGCGGACGCAGCAGGCGGCGCAGCCCCCAGTACTGCGCGGCGCACATCATGGCCGTGCCAAACAGCATGGCCCACAGGCCGTCGAGCAACATCTGGCGGGCGAAGGTCCGCTGTTTCTGCATCGAAATCCCCATGCGCAGAGCGCCCAGGGTGGAGCGGTTCTCGCGTGCCGGCTCCCAATCGAGCAACCGGTCGCGAGCCGGCGCCAGGACCGGCACACGGATCTCCACGAAGCGCTCGCCCGCATACCGTACCGAAGTTTCGGGCTTTCCCAAGGCGGCGCCTGCAGCCAGTGCTGGAATGCGTTTGAAGCGGTCCGCGCGGGCCAGCGCGCACACCCGCTGCCCCGCGGGGTTTAGGACTTCCACGAACAGTACGTCTTCGTTCGCGGCCGAGTCTTCGAGCAGGCGTTGCATCTCACCGCGATCTCCGACCAGCAACGAAAACTGCAGCTCACGCGCCAGAAATTGCGCCATGGACTCGCCCCGCAGCTCCAATTGCCGCTCCAGCACGCGGTCCTGGATGAACAGGGACACACCCAGCCGCAGCACCGCCGAAACGGTAAGCAGCACGATGGTCGCCGCCAGCGCCTGCATGAGCAGGCTGGCCCAGAACCGATTCTTGAGTTTCGCGACCCGATTCATCGCAGCACCACCAGGTCCGGATTGGCGGCTGCCTTGAACTCCATCCCGAGCATGCGCAGGACTTTGGCGTTCACCGCCGCATCCACTTTCCGCGGCGTTTCCCAACTCGCGCAGTCGCCCGGCTCCAGGCACCGGCGCACCAGATCCGCAGTTTGCTGCCCGACGCCGCGGTAGTCCGGATAAACCGCCACGGCGGCGCCCGCGCGCACGAAAGCCGGCGAGAATCCCACGAGCGGCAGCCGATTTTCGAGGGAGGCCATGATGAGCGGCCGGGCCGTGGCGCTGTTATAAAGTGAGCCGTCCGGGAGGCAGATGACGAAGTCCACCTTCTTGCGGAACGCTAGAAAGACCGGCAGCAATTCCTCCGCCGTGGCGCAGTCGGCGATTTCGAGGGAGCCGGGCTCCGCGGCCTGGCTGCGGATTTGCGATGCCGTGTTCCCCCCGCGGCCTGGATTTCGAATCAGGCCTACGCGCGTTTTTTCGGGAAAAAGCTTTCGCAACTCCGCGATCAGCGTGCGAATCGGAATATCCAGATAGACTGCCGCGGTCACCTGTCCCGCCTGGGACGCATCGCCGGCGCGATCGGCTTCGAGCGTCATAGTAGAGACGGTTTTGCCTTGAAACGATCGTTCCAAAACGGCGTGGACGGCGTCGGAACCGACCGCCACGGTCACCGCAGGCTTGCGCGCCATCTCCTGGGCGGCGTCCGCGCCAAAAGTTGCTTGATTCACGTCCAGAAGATCCACTGCCACCTCGTGGCCGGACAAGCGCAGCCGCAGTCCCTCCACCGCCTCCGAGCACGGCTCCAGGGCTGAAGGGAACACCACGGCCACGCGCTTCACGCCGCCCGCCACCGAGGCGCGCAAATTCCTTCGCAGTCCGAGGTATCCGAATGCGGCGGGCAGCGCGAACAGCATGGAACGGCGGGAGACCATGACGGCTACTCGCCTTGCCTCCAGATCAACTTCACGAACACGGATCTGCCGTTGGCCGGTATTTGATCGATTACGTCCACAGGGTCTGCGTATGCCCAGTTGAGCGCGTTGCGGATACCGGCCACGAAATCCACGCCCCGAAACAACTTCGATGTCGACATCGTGGCGTCCACCAACGCCACCGGACGCACCGCTACGCGGTCCGCGGTCAACCGCGAGCTCAGATACTCGAAGCCGGCGCTGAAATTGACCCGGTCGCGCCACACGGGCACCGCCGCCCGGAACTTGCCAATCCGTGCAGGCGCGTTGGGGAGGGTTTCGCCCGCGGCATCTCCCGCGCGCTGCAGGGAGAAGCTGGCCGTGGTATCGAGCCACCCCGAGGGGTGATCGTGCAACTCGAATTCCACGCCGGTGGAATGGAAAGTGCCGACGTTCTGGTACTGCGAAGCGCCGTCGGGAAGCTCGACCGCCTCAATGACGGATTCGAGCCAGTAGCGGTAGGCGTTTACCACGGCATCGAGGGATTTGGCGACGTGCCGCTCTACGGTGAACTCCAGAGCTTGCGCCGTCTCCGGGCGCAAGCGCAGGTTCGCAACATTCGTACCTGGATATGCGTAGTACTGCTCAAAACTGCTCGGCGCGCGGAACGGGCGGCCGTAAACAAACTTATATGAAGTTCTCGCGGACGGCTGGTAAACCACCGAGGTCTGGGGCGAAACGAACCCGCCGAAGTTGCGGGACTCGTCCAGCCGAACTCCGAAGTAGGCCGTCCAGTTTTTGGCAAAGCTCCACTCCTGCTGCGCGAAGAATGCTAGCGAAAGGTCCGGGTGGCTGATGTCCAGATAAACTGTATGGTCCGGCGAGAAATCCTCGTTGGTCTGGAGATTCCGGAACTCCACCGTACCGGTGACTCCCAGCGTGAGCCCCCCAATCGGATCCTGGCGCCGGTAGATCAATTGCGAGGTGATCCAATCTCCCCAGTCCTCGTCGCGGTTGTCGACGATGCCAATCCCCGCGGGCTCATCGTACCGGTCGGAATAGCTATAGTGATCGTAATAAATTTGCCATTGCAACTGGCTGGAGGTTTCGAAGTCGTGGGTGTACGTCGCACCTGCGAAATCGCGCGTGTCGCGGTAGAACTGGCCCTGGCTGTCGAACGTGGCGCCCTCGCCCAGCACCGGCGCCCGGCTGAGGCGGGTGTTGAAATACGCCGAGAAATCCCAGGAACCCCACGTGAGGTCCGCGTAACTGTGATAACCGCTCTGGCCGTCCAGATGGTTGGCGACTCCGTTGTTCTGCGCGGGCGTGTTGTAGGCTGGGATTACGAGATCGTGGCCCCCGTCCAGAATGCCGGAGCCCTCCACCAGTAGATTGACGCCTTTCCCCAAATCCACCGAGGCCATCGCCTGCACCTTCCGCAGCCCCAGGCTATCCGTCTCCGTGCTGGCCGCGAATTTGGGGCTGTCCACTGGCGACTTGGTTACGATATTGATGTTCGCCAAAACGCCGTTGCTGCCATAGAGAGCCGAGCTCGGACCGCGGATGATTTCGATGCGCTCGACCAGGTCCAGGTCAAGCCCGAAGTCCTGACCGAAATAGTTGTTCGAATCGAAAACAATTTCGGTCATCGGGTGGCCGTTGATCATGACCAGGAACAGCGAATTGTAATCGCCTGGAATGGCGAAACCGCGTGCCCCGGAGTATTGGTAGATATGATCGCTGGTCAAGGTGAATCCGCGCACCGCCGAAAGCACATCGCCCAACGTGCGGTATCCGAATTTATGAATGTCGGACGCGGTCACGATGGTGACACTGGCCGGCGCTTCCGCCAGGGTCTGGGGGTGCAGAGCGGCGGCTACCACCTCAGGCATATCCCCGAACAGGGCATCTTCGCCGGAGGCGCCCGCTGGAGGCGCGGCAGGCGTGTCCGATCCACGCATGACCGAGGCGCCTGCCAGCACCAACAGAATCGACAAGTAACGCATCTGTACCTCGACGAAAGGCTCAGGGAATCCCCGGGCACGAGGATGCACCTGATCTACTTCATCGGCAGTTGTGGGGCGGACCTCCAGGTCCGCGCGCGCGTCTGGCCAGGAACCCGCGTGTCCAGTATCAGAATGTGGGAAGGTGCCTACCGCGCGGCTTCGACCAGCTTGCGGATGGATGGCTCGACGCTCAGCAGAAGCTCCGCTTTCGGCTTTTTGGCGCGGTCGAGCAGCGCCCTCTGCTCCCCGATCCAAGCCGGGTCCCGAAACTGGGCGCTTTGCAGGCGGTCGAGCGCCTGCAAACCCGCTGCCGCGATGGCCGATAGATCCCGCGAGAGGTCCGCATCTTCGGCCAGCAGTGCGGAATTCGCCAGCAGCGGCGCCAGGCGGGCGTGGTTATCCCGCCAAAGGGTCAGCCACTCGCGGATGCGTGGAAGATCCTCAGCGCCCATCCGGTCCACCAGCGCGGCGAATGTGCGTACGGTTTCGCTGTCGGGGCGCGCCGCATCGATCAGCCGGTTGAGCGGCGTAAAACGGTCGTATGGATGCGCTTCTTCGCGCGCATAGTCCTTCACCGGCTCGACCACGCCGGCCAGCGTGCGCACCGGCGTCACCGGACCGCTTTCCGCCAACCGCCCCAGCATCTTCTCGTATTCCGACGCGTGCCTCAGTCCCAGCCATTCCAGATCGCGGCTTACCGCGTCCAGCCTGCGGTACATATCGGCCACATCCGTCACATTTTGCGGCGACCAGAAGCGCTCGGCGATGGCTGCCATACGCGGCCAGACGCGCACATCCAACAACTCGGCGGGCACGAATTCCGACCACATGCATGCTTCCCCGCCCAGCACTCGCTGCTGCTGTTCCGCGCTGAGATCCGCCGCGCCCTCGCCCAACGGATCGACCGCGTAATGATGCGCCGCGGAGTAACCCAGGTCCAGATAATAACCGTTCGACAGGATCCCGCCGACGCCCTGCCGCGCCGCATCCGCCAATGCCTTCTGCCCGCGCCACGATTGCACCAGCACGCTATGCGGCATGTCTTTGGTCAGAATCTCGTCCCAGCCGATCATCTTCTTGCCGTGCTTCTCCACGATGGCCTGCACGCGCCGCGTGAAATACGCTTGCAGCGCCTCGTTGCCTTTGATCCCTTGCGCGCGCATGAATTCCTGGATGCGCGGATTGGCATCCCATTGCTTGCCGTTCACTTCGTCGCCGCCGATGTGGAAGTATTCATCCGGGAACAGCGCGGCCATTTCGCCGATGAACGCGTCCAGGAATTGGTACGTTTCTTCGCGGGTGGGATCCATGGCCGGATCGAAAATTCCCCACTGGCGCTCGATCTGGTACGGCCCCGGCGCGCTGGCCAATTCCGGATAGCCCACGAACCAGGCGGTGGCGTGGCCGGGCATATCGAACTCCGGGATCACGCGAATGCCCCGCTCGTGCGCGTATGCGATCACCTCGCGCACCTGATTCTGCGTATAGTATTGGCCGTCCGAACCCATTTCCTGCAGCTTCGGGAAGCGCTTGCTTTCGATGCGGAAACCCTGGTTCTCGGAGAGGTGCCAATGGAACACGTTCAACTTCACGGCGGCCATGCCGTCGAGCGTGCGCAGCACGTCTTCGAGCGGGATCCAATGGCGCGCGACATCCAGCATCAGGCCGCGCCACGGGAAGCGCGGCTGGTCTTCGATGGTCACCGCCGGCACGCCGAAGCCGCTCGCGTCCAGATCGACCAGTTGCAGGAAGGTCTGCATACCGCGCAGCACGCCCAGCGGATTGGGCGCGTCCAGGCGGGCGCCCAGCGGCGTGACGGTGAGCCTGTAGGATTCATCCTCCCGCGCGGCCTGCACGGGCGCGCTGGCATGGTCGCAATAGACCACCAGCGGAGCCTCCGGAGCATGCACTCCCATGCCGGGCGCCATGGGAATTCCGGTCTTACGCGCCACCTGCTCCACCAGCCGGGCGGCGGCGGCCTCCAGGCGTGGTTCGCGATATCCGTTCAACTGCACGAATGCGAAATTCCGGTCGATATGCATTCGCCCCGCACCCGGCTGCAGTTTCGCCGGCACGGGCATCAGGTTATGGGCAAACAGAGCTAAAGGGGCCATCAGGAGAATCGGAGCTTTAGGCATCATTACCAGACTACGCTGTTTTCTACCTATACTGTGGGCATCATGAGAATTCTACGGCGAACCGCGATGGTTGGGCTGCTGGCGGCCTTGTGCCCGCCAGTCCTGTGCCCGGCCGCGCCGGCCAACTTCTATTTGCACGATGGCGACCGCGTGGTCTTCTATGGCGATAGCATCACCGACCAGCGCCTGTACACCACGTTCGTTGAGACGTATGTCCTAACCCGCTTCCCCCTGATGAAAGTGAGCTTCGTCCACTCCGGCGTGGGCGGCGACCGTGTGACCGGCGGCGGGGCCGGCCCCATCGACGTGCGCCTGGAGCGCGATGTGGTGGCCTATAAGCCCACCGTCATGACCATCATGCTGGGCATGAACGACGGCAGTTACCGCGCGTTCGATCAAAAGATCTTCGATACCTACGCAGCCGGATACCGGCACATTATTCAGAGCGTGAAAGAGGCGCTACCCGGCATTCGTATCACGCTGATCCAGCCCTCGCCGTACGATGACGTCACCCGTCCGCCCAGTTTCGAGGGCGGCTATAACAAGGTGCTGGTGCGCTACGGCGAATTCCTCAAGGAGCTGGGCCGCGAAGAGAAACTCGACGTGGCCGATTTGAACGGGCCTGTCGTAGCGGCGCTGGAGAAAGCCCTCCGGCTGGACGCCGAAACCGCCAAGAAGCTGGTACCCGATCGCGTGCATCCCGCGCCGGGCGGCCACCTGCTGATGGCCGAATCTCTGCTGAAGGCGTGGCATGCACCGGCCATCGTCACCGCGGTGGAGATCAATGCCGCTGGGCCAGCCGTCGCGAAAATCGCCAACGCGCAAGTGACCGATCTGGCGGCGGGGGAACGCGTCTCATGGACGCAAATGGATGCAGCCCTGCCCATGCCTATCGACACGAAGGACGAGGTTCTGGCGCTGGCGCTGCGCGCTTCGGATTTCGTGGAAGCCATGAACCAGGAGCCGCTGAGAGTCACCGGCCTCACCGCCGCCCGTTATACCTTGAAGATCGATGGCCAGGCGGTGGGAACCTTCACCAAAGAAGAGTGGGCAAAGGGCGTAAACCTGGCGACGCTGCCAACCCCCATGGCAAAGCAGGCCGCCGCGGTGCACGATCTGACCCTCCGCCACAATGTAGTGCACTTCGCGCGCTGGCGCCTGGCGGGAGTGAATCTGGACAACATCGCCGTGCCGGCCCCGCATTTGAAGGCCGCGGCCGATGCGCTAGACACGTTGGAGGCGGACGTGCTCGTCGAGCAGCGCGCCGCAGCGCAGCCCAAGAGCCACAAATATGAGTTGGGCGCGGAGTGAATGAAAATGAAATTCCGGACGCTGGCAAAGACCCCGATCCAGGCCTAACATGGAGTTCTATTGCCAGCACCATGGGCCGCATCGGCCACATCGACAATGCGGCGCACAGGTAGTGTTCCACCTCACCTCAGCGTGACGTCGGCTCAGGTATTCTGAAGAACGTGGGAGGGAGATTTACAGCGTGGCAAAACTCGTCTACGGATTGAGCCAGTCCCTTGATGGCTACGTCGACCACATGAAGCTTGGGCCGCCTGCACCCGCGGCCTTCCGTCACTTCATCGGGCTGGTGCGCGACGCGACGGGCCTCATTTACGGTCGCCGCACGTACGAGATCATGCGTTATTGGGACGAAGATCTTCCTGATTGGGACGCGGAGGATCGCGAGTTCGCGGTGGTGTGGCGGAGCCAGCCGAAGTGGGTCGTGTCGCGTTCCCTCAAGTCAGTTGGCCCCAACTCGACGCTTGTCGCGGATGACTTCGAGAAGGCGATACGCAGGCTGAAGGCCGAGCTGGCTGGCGAGATTCACGTTGCCGGACCAGTCCTGGCGCAAAGCCTGACCGAGGCCGGTCTTATCGATGAGTATCGACTCTACCTCCGCCCCGTCGTGTTTGGTGGTGGCCAGCCATTCTTCGCGGGCCCCCGGCCGCCGCTCCACCTGGTGGCCAGCGATTTAATCGCCGATGACCTGATTCGGTTGACGTACGTTCCTGCTTAATCGCGCGACTCGCCCGACGGACTGCGCTCAGAAATTCGAACTGAGACACTACCAAGTCTTCGACGCGCTTGCCTCGGCAGAGGGGCGAGGTGCTGGAGGTGACGGTCGAGAACCGGTTCGGAGACGACGAGATCTGCTCGATCGCCTGGTCGATCTCGTCCCAAAAAGAGCTGCTGAAAGCGACCTGCGAACGCAGGCCGTCAGCATTTTGATACCGATCAACCGGTAAGCTGATAAGCTGAAAGCGTGCCAAGCAGAACCATCCAGGCGGGCAGGACTGCAAGAACCAGCACGGTGAGCCGCATCGGCCAGCGGCGCCAGGTTGTCATCCCGAAGAAAGTCTTCGACGCGCTTGCCTTGGCAGAGGGCGACGTCGTGGAGGTGACGGTCGAGAACGGCCGCGTCACCATGAAGCCTAAGAAACTCATCGACGGCGGCGAAGCGTTGACGCCAACGGACGCGAAGAAAGTACGTCACGCCATGCAGCAACTCAAGGCGGGCAAGACCACGCCGTGGCCCCAGGTCAAGCATGGCTTGGGCCTTTGAACTCACCGAAGACGCTGAGCGCGACCCGCGGGGCCTTCCAAAAGGCATTTCAGAAACCGCCGTATTGGCGACTACCGCATTCTCTTCACTGCCGATCGGGGCAAGCAGAAGGTCTTCGTACTCCGCATCCTGCCTCGTTCCGAAAAAACGTATCGAGAGAAGCAGGCTGCGCTGGTCGTTTGCCGCCCCGCCACCCGTGCTACAGTACCAGTTTGATGCCCGCCACCGCCGCCCTGAAGGCCACCTGCCTTAACGCCTCCCATCGCGCGATGCACGCCAAAATGGTGGACTTCGGCGGATGGGACATGCCCGTCCAGTATTCCTCCCTGGTCGAGGAACACCTCGCTGTGCGCAAGAGCGTGGGCGTGTTCGATGTCAGCCACATGGGCGAAATCGACATCACCGGCCCCGAAGCCCTGAAACTTACCGATTACGTCACCACCAACGCCGCCGGCCGCCTGAAGACGGGCCAAATTCAATATTCGGGCCTGCTCTACGAGCACGGCGGATTCGTCGACGATGTACTGGTCCACATGGTTTCGGACGACCACTACTTCCTCTGCGTCAACGCC
>Ga0302326_10003598_pt1 | contig 36335 bp, 36 predicted proteins | sample Palsa_T0_3_FD_202264 | JGI IMG/M metagenome (GOLD analysis project Ga0302326, IMG submission 202264) | Peat permafrost microbial communities from Stordalen Mire near Abisko, Sweden - Palsa_T0_3 | ecosystem: Environmental > Terrestrial > Soil > Palsa > Peat permafrost | place: Sweden: Abisko... | reverse complement strand
ACGGTGTTTGACCCGCCCCGGCAATTAAGTGGTCATCTCGCGATAGACCCCGACGTAGATAGATTTCAAAGTCCAATTCCTTTCTGCCAATTCGCGGTTCGCACAGTGAAATTCCCAGTGTTGATCATGTTTTTCGTGCCTCACGAAATCGCCAACGAGTTGCAAATCGAATACGGGATCCCTCTTACGAGGGCTATGAGTCATTACCGTGAGATCAAGAACGCAACTGCTGAGGTGGTAGGGGTTCGGCTTGTGAAGAAGACAAGCACAGCGAGGGCGCATGCTGCGATCAGGGATGTGATCATCGCCAACCCTACCCGCTCGTACCAGCAGATCGCGGACCTGCTCGGCTGTTCCCGCTGGCTCATTTACCGGGTCGCCGTAGAGTTCAACGTCAGGCGACCCAGAGGCGCGGGCAGTTCGGCTCGACGCAAGGAGGAACAGTGAAGCGCAGGAAGTATTTCGACTGGGAAGAAGCATTTCGTTTCATCTGGGAAAGCGTGGACCACGACGGAATCTGGCACGACGATGCCGCCAGCTTGGCGGAAGAATTCGAAGTCTCGGAGGAGACTGCCGGAGAGGTGCTAGACGAGCTTCGCGGCAGATGTCTCATCGAGAGGCTTGATGCCGGAACGTACTTCCTTTCTAAGTGGCGGGAGAGGGATGATCCCGGTATACGTGATCAACAGCCTGCGCTAGCAGCCCGAAAACTAGTTGGCTCCTTCTCATAGTCGAGTTTCGCTAAGGGATTGGTTTCTGGGTCCGGCTTGACCCGCTGTGTTTGGCGGACGATGTGGCTCGCCGGAGCAATCAAGAGGCGGCAGCCATCCGTCGCCTCGGCGTAGGCATCGGCGACATCTCTATCGCCTCCCCGCAGCCTGTGGTTGATTTCTTCCCGCTCCTTGCGCCTGTTGTCTGTGCTCATTCGTTCCTCATGCTTTCTGGGGGGCGCTTGGTGACGCCGCCCACGTCTCAGTCTTGGAGGGACTGGCTGTCCGAGATCAGTCCGACCCTTCTTTATTACTGTGTTTTCGGATGAATCCCCCGCCCAAGCGAGGAGCCAATCAATTCAGAATTTTCCGGCGCGGGCGCTGCTGCCGACTCCGGCGTAGCAACGCCAATAAATCAAATTTCGCGCAAAGGTGCGTATTTAGGTACAGAAGGCAACGTGGGTCTCGAATGATCAGACGCAGCCCACCATTGAAGGGCAGACCGCTTGGAACAGACTCTTTACATCTCCGGCTCTATACCCGCGTCCGATGCGGGCGTGATCCTGTTCTCACGCCCAGAATCCGTGGCCGTGCAAGGACAAAAGCCTGAGGGTCCGAGAGATCAGCCCGGCCCGTTGCAATTTTCCGCCAGCAATACTAAGGTTCCCTCCTCGACACCACTGAAGCGGCGGAAACGAGGACGTTGCATGAGCCGCAGACGTGGCCAGACCGGAAGCATCAGTAAGATGGGAAATTGGTGGACCGTGCGGTACTGGATAGACGTTCCGGGACAAGAGCAGCGCGTCTACAAGCGCGAGAAAATCTGTCCTGCTCTTGGTCCGGGTCTTCTAGCTGCATCCGAGCGGAAACGCAGAGCCAAGGAAATCATTGAGGCTAGTGGCGCGGACAAACCGGAGACGTTGCAAGCATCTGTTGCGACAGTCGGTGGTAAAACGTTCCGCCAAGAGTCCGAGACTTGGCTGCGAGCAATGAAGAAACGTGACGTGGCACCCTCCACGCTCAGCGATTGGGAAGGCTGCCTCGACACGTGGATTCTGCCCACTAGGATTAACGGAACGCCATTCGGAGACCTTCCGCTGGCATCCATCAAGAGAACGGTCACGCAAGAACTGATTGACCAGATGGTTGCGGGCGGTTTGTCGCCGAAGACTATCTCCAATTACTTCCAAGTTGTGAGGATGGTTTTCTCATCGTGCGTGGATGAGGACGGACAGGAACTCCACCCGCGCAACTGGAAAAAGATGGGTTTAATCCTGCCGAGGGTGAACAAGAAAGAGCAACGCCGTCCGTGCTTCACGAAGGAAGTGATGAATCACCTCGCCAACTCGAAAACCATCAAGCCAGAGATGCGAATGCTTTTCATCCTCTGCGGTGCCACTGGTCTCCGACTTGGCGAAGCGTTGGGCATCCGCATCGAGAAAATCCTCGACAGCGGTTCCCGCATCATCATTGACGAGAAGGCATGGCGCGGCGAGATTCACGATTACCTAAAGACTGACAACGGGGAACGGGAAGTTGACCTCCCTGAGAATGTCGCGAAGCTGTTGGTTGAGTTCATCGGCAACCGTACAGCGGGTCTGCTGTTCAAGACCCGTCACGGCAAGCAGTGGTCTCAATCAAACATCCTCCGTCGCCATCTCCATCCAGCCCTTGGGGAAATCGGTTTCGAGAAGGCAGGCGCACACAGCTTTCGCCGCTACTGCAACACATTCCTTCGCAACCACACGAACTGCCCGGAGAGCGTTCTAAACTTCTGGCTTGGCTGGGGTGCTGAAGGGATGAGCGGACTCTACGACAAAGTCAAAGCTGATGTAGCGTTCCGTAAGGAAGTGGCGAACGCGAGCGGTGTAGGTTTCGACGTTCCAGCTAGTTTGGTCTCAATTGAACCTATTGCACCTAAACCTCAACCAACAGAGGTTGCCGTAAGTGCTTGATGGCAAGGAGAAAAGTGGTCGGGGCGAGTGGATTTGAACCACCGACCTCCTGGTCCCGAACCAGGCGCTCTAGCCAGGCTGAGCCACGCCCCGAGGCGTATTGCGCACTTATTGCGTTCTCACAGTCTACGATGGGACGGGATTCGCTGCAACCTGGGTTAGCGGCTAGGTTTCAGGTGAACGATCTCCCCGCTGCGCAAACCTAATTAGTTTTGCGGAAGACGAATCAACCGCGCTTCCGTGATCGACGCTATCGCGCGAATTGGCCCGAGGATGGACTCGCTTGCTTCTCCATCCACGCGCACCAGCGCGACAGCATCGGCCCCCATGGTAGGAGCGCGGCGCCCCAGCGCGAACGTGGCGATGTTCACGCCTAGACGCCCGAGCGTGGTGCCGATCTCTCCGATTACGCCCGGGACGTCTCGATTGCGGGTGAGCAGCAGCGTGCCTTCCAGCGGAGCCTCCAGAGGAATGCCGTCAAAGCGCAGAATACGCAGCGAGGAATCGCTGAGCACGGTGCCTTCGACGGCCAGTTCTTTGCCGGCGTTCACCAGCGCAACCTCGATCGTATTGGTGAAGCCGCGCTCGCGGCGCCGCGTACTCTCTTCGATTTCCAGCCCGCGCGACCGCGCAATGTCGGTGGCGTTGACCAAGTTCACTTTTTCGTCCATGAAGCTATTCAGCAGGCCGGCGAGAACCGCGCTGCTCAGAACGTGTGTGCCCAACTCACCAGGCTCTCCCGCGAAGCGTATGCGTATGCGCCCTGAGCTGCCCAGGCTTTCGGCGCCGGCCACCTGGGCCAGAAAGGCGCCCAAACGGTCGGCGAGTCCCAGGTACGGCCGGATGCGGCGGTATTGTTCGGCGGAAAGCGACGGTAGATTGACGGCATTCCGAATCTGCCCTTCCGCGAGATAGTCCTTTATCTGCTGAGCGATTTGCGTCCCCACCTCCTCCTGCGCCTCCGCGGTTGAGCCAGCCACGTGCGGAGTGGCAATCAATGTGGGAAGACCGATCAACGGAGAATTCTTGGGCGGCTCGATCGCAAAAGTATCGAGGGCGGCGCCCGCGAGGTGGCCGGAGCGCAATGCGTCGGCCAAAGCGGCTTCGTCAACAAGTTCACCGCGCGCGCAATTGATCAAGCGCGCGCCCTTTTTAAACTGCGCCAGCGTTTGCGCGTTGATCATTTTCTCGGTGGCCGGACTCACGCCGGTGTGCAGCGAGACGTAGTCCGAGCGGCTCAGTAGGTCCGCGAGAGGGACAAGATCGACCTCGAGTTCCTGCGCAACCGCGGCGCTGACGTAGGGATCGTGCGCCAGTATTTTCATATCGAACGCGCGAGCACGCCGTGCCACTTCTCCGCCGATTCGTCCCAAGCCGACCAACCCGAGCGTTTTGCCGCGCAGCTCGGTGCCACCCGCGCCAGCCTTCTCCCAGCGGCCTTCGTGGATGGATGTATTGAGCCGCGGTACCGAGCGAGACATCGCCAGCATCAGCGCCAGGGTGAGTTCAGCGACGCCGACGGAGTTGCCGCCGGGGGTATTCATTACCAGGACGCCACGATGAGTGGTGGCGTCGATATCAATATTGTCGATTCCCACGCCGGCGCGGCCGACCACCCGGAGTTTGGGAGCTTTTTCAAGAAGCTCCGCGGTTACTTTGGTGGCGCTGCGAACGATCAAACCATCGGCTTCTTGCAGTTCCTGATGAAGAGCGGCCGCCAAAGGGACAACCACGTCCCATTTCGCGTCGCGCAGCAGGGTGATGCCGCGCTCACTGATCTTATCTGCGATTACAATTTTCATAATTTCAGCGTACGGGCTGGACGAAGCGGTGTCAAATGGCGGTTCGAGCACAATTGTCGTATGTTATTCTTGCCTGGCTCCCGGAGGGTACATGCCGCTTAGCGAACGCATTCAAAAAGACTTGGTGGCCGCGATGAGGGTGAAGGACGAACTGCGGCTGAGCGTGCTGCGGATGATGAAGTCCGCGCTGAAGTACAAGGAAGTGGAAAAAGGGAAGGTTCCGGACGATTTGGAGACCCTCCAGGTGCTGCAAACGCTGGTAAAGCAGCGCAAGGAATCGGTCGAGCAGTACGTACATGGCGGGCGTTCAGACCTGGCGGACAAGGAAAGGAAAGAAATTGCGATAATCGAAGAGTATCTGCCCGCGGCGCCGAGCGATGAAGAGATGCATGCGGCGGTGGAAGCGGCGATCCTGGAATCGGGCGCTGACTCGTTGAAACAAATGGGTTTGGTGGTAAAGGCGGCGCGAGCCAGGCTGGAAGGGAAAACGGTGGACGGGAAGTCGTTGAGCGACCGGGTGAGGGACCGGCTATCTGCCCCGAAGTGAAGCACTTAAATTGAATTGTTTCACCTGAAACATTGCACCACGCCGAAGTGAAGCACTTAGACTGAATTGTTTCACGTGAAACAATTTGCACCACCTCCGCCGTGAGCCTACCTGAGACTATCGGGGTCAAATACACCGCCGAAGAAGCCGAGTACCTAAACCTGCGCCCCATCACCCGCCAGACGTTCCGCATTAGCGAACTGGTGGACATGATTCTGGGCGTGACCGGGGGCAAAAACATCGAGCGAATCCAGACCTTGTTGCGGTCCGGGACGGTGGTTTTTCACTCTCATCGCTACTGGTGGGAGGGTTTTGAGGCAAAAACTGAAGACTTGGGGCGCTTGCTGGCCACCCTTCCCGGGCCCGAGCCGCACCGGGTATTTCACGCAGGGGAATGTACTGAGGTGCGCTTTGAATTCGGGGGCTCGCCGCCGCGGCCTGCGATTCGCCTGAACCGCGAAGTGGCCGGGCCGAAACGGTGGTTTCAAAGGCGGGGTCTGTGGGAGCGCCTCCTGCAGCAGAGCGCGGCGCGAGGACCGCGTTACCGGGAATACTCTTACGCGGATCGCGCCGATGTTTTTGAGTTGCCCACCGATTCGGCATGGCTGGACCAAATTTGCGGAGAGGCCCAACGGTATGCGCCGCGTGCGCTGCAGCCAGTGTTGGCAGCGATCGCCGGTTCCGTGCGTGTGCTTTTCGTTTGTCCGCGGGCTCGATGATTTCTTGTCGCCGCGCCCGCACTACGGGGAACGGCCGGCCTGCTGAATCCGGCGCGCCGCGGAAGCATGCGCGCGCCGCACGATGCGTGTATTCTGGGTGACCATGGCGAAACGACCAAAACCAATTGTATTGACCGTGCTGGACGGCTGGGGCTATCGCGCCGAAACCAAGGGCAACGCGATCGCTCTGGCGCGGAAACCAAACTACGACAAATTGCTGCAGAAGTTTCCGAACACCCTGATCCATACCTCGGGTCCGTACGTCGGCCTTCCCGAGGGACAAATGGGCAACAGCGAAGTGGGCCACTTGAATATCGGCGCGGGACGCATCATCCAAATGGACATCACCCGGCTGGATCGACTGATTGCCAGCGGCGAATTCTATTCCCAGCTCTTACTCAAGGAAGCGATGGCGCGGGGCCGTGAAAAGCAACTGCATTTGATCGGGCTGCTCAGCGACGGCGGTGTGCATTCGCACATCCAGCATCTTTTTTCACTGTTGCGGATGGCGCGCGAAAATCAAGTGGAACGCGTCTACGTGCACTGCTTCATGGACGGCCGGGATACCCCGCCCAACAGCGGGATCCAGTACGTTCAGCAGCTCGAGCAGAAACTGCGGGAATGCAACGTCGGGCAAATCGCCTCCGTTTCAGGCCGCTACTACGCGATGGACCGCGATCATCGCTGGGAACGAATCGCGCAGGCTTACCGGGCGATGGTGCACGGAGATGCCAAAGAAAAATTCGCCGATCCTTCCGCCGCGATGAAGGCCAATTACGAGAAGGGCGTCACCGACGAATTCGTCGTGCCGGCGGTGATCACCCAGGCCGGCTCCGATGGCAAGCCGGCGCAACCCCGCGGGCAGATTCGCGACGATGACGCGGTGATTTTCTTCAACTATCGCGCCGACCGTGCCCGGCAAATGACCCGCGCCCTGGTCGAACCGAATTTTAACGGTTTCGTGGATGCCGCACGCCCCCAGAATCTATTTTTTGTGGGAATGACCCAGTACCACAAGATGTGGCCTTGGCTGCGATACGTGGTCGGATCGGAAAAAGTGGAACATATTTTGGCGCAGGTATTCAGCGAGCTGAATTATAAGAACCTGCGCTGCGCGGAAACCGAAAAGTACGCGCACGTGACGTATTTTTTCAATGGCGGCGTGGAGAAACCCTATCCCGGCGAAGAGCGGTTGCTGGTTCCCTCGCCGAAGGTGCCGACCTACGATCTGAAACCGGAAATGTCCGCCGCAGGAATCGCCGACGGAATCGTGGACGCGATCGGCAAGGGGGATTTCGACGCGATCATTATGAATTTCGCGAACGCGGATATGGTGGGCCACTCCGGAAAGCTGGAAGCAGCGATCAAAGCCGTGGAAACCGTAGACGAATGCCTGGGCCGCATCTATCAAGCGCTCGAAGCGCGCGGCGGCGCGTGGATCATCACCGCCGACCATGGCAACGCGGAAACGATGATCGATCCGGTCACCGGCGGTCCGCATACCTATCACACCACCAATCCCGTGCCGTTTATTCTGGCGGATAGCGATCAGCACCACCCGCTGCGATCCGATGGTTCATTGCGGGATATCGCGCCCACGCTGCTCGCTGTGCTGGGCGTGCAGGAACCGATCGAGATGACCGGAAAAGATATGCGGATAATTCCCAAGTAATCACTCGTCAGTGTCACAGCCAATCTGGCTGTGCGAAAGCCGGCGCCGCGAATCTTCAAAGTTCCTTACGCGTCCACCGTCACGAGCTCAAGCGCTTCATGATAAAAAGAAGATGATGACTTCGAATTTACCTGTCCCCTCCGAAACCAAAGTTCTAATCGCGGCCTGGCACAGATTCACTCTGTGGCGCCCGACCCCGGAAATGAGCGAGCGCATCCGCGAGCGCTGGCCCGAAATGCAGGTAGTTCACTTGCCCAACTACGATCGACTCCTGGAAGAATTGCCGGACGCGGATATTTTCGTCGGCTATTCGATGCGCGTCGATCAGTTCGCCTGGGCCAAGAAACTGCGCTGGCTTCATTCCACCGCGGCAGGCGTAAACCAGCTGATGTATCCGGAACTCCGGCAAAGCGGGATCGTCATCACCAACGCCAGCGGCGTGCACAGCATACCCATGGTCGAACACGTGCTGGGAGTGCTGGTGGCGATGGCTCGCCGGTTTCCGGACCTGTGGCGCAACCAGCGCGAACATCGCTGGTCGCAGCAGGAGGTGTGGGATCGGGCTCCGCGCCCGCGCGAGCTGCGTGGCCGCGTACTGCTATTGATCGGCTTCGGCGCGGTGGGCCAGGAAGTGGCCAAGCTGGCGAAAGCGGTTGGGATGACGATCCGTGCAGTAACGCGTTCCGGCCATGGCGATACCAATCTAGCCGAAAAAATCTATCCCGCGACGGAACTGGATGCGGCGTTGCAGGGAGCTGATTACGTCGTCCTGGCAGCTCCGGAAACGGCCGAGACGCATCATCTGATCGGCGCACCGCAATTCCAGGCGATGAAGCCGGACGCCTATTTCGTAAACGTAGCGCGAGGTTCGCTGGTGGACGAGTCGGCAATGATCGAGGCGTTGCGCGAACACCGAATTGCCGGCGCCGCACTGGACGTGGCCGCACACGAACCACTACCGCCGGAGAGCCTGCTATGGGACCTCGAAAACGTCTTCATCACGCCGCATCTAAGCGCGTCGACCGAAAGTCTGTGGACCCGCCAAACCGATTTGGTAATGGAAAACTTCGAACGCTGGTTTGCAGGAAAGGAACTGCGCAACCGCGTCGATCCCAACCGCGGCTACTGACGCTCAGCACGGCGCTATTCTTGAGACACCGCGCCGGGAATTAAGTGCCCGGCCGGGGCGAAGCGCCGCTCGTCCCAGAATGCAAGTCGGCCCGAACGTAAATCGCCTACCGCAAGTCTCCCACCTGGCCGGTCATCGCGGTGTAGCCTTCACGCGCGTATACCTGGACTTTCATCCTCTTGCCTTTTTTGTTGGTGATGTTGAGCGGACTGCCATCCGGCTCAGTCACCTCGATTTTCAGCTTGTGATACTTGCCGTCGTGCGCCGGGTTGGATGGCGCGAAGCTAATGGTGTACTGATTACGAAGGAACGCCGCCATGGTCTGGAAAATCTCAGGAATCTCGCCATCGAAGCGCGGGAACCAGGCGAAGCCACCGGTTTGCCTGGAAAATGTTTCGAGCTCGTTTTTGGACTGCAGGTAGCCGATTTGGTTCCCGCCACTCCCGCGAGCGTCGGCCATGATGTGCTCCGTTTCCGCGAGGGCCAGGCAAAAAACGCTGATGTCAGTCTGCTTTAGGCGCTTGTAGGTCTGGTCGAGTGTGTGTTTGCTGAAGGTGTCTTTGCCGGTGGTAATCAACAGGACGGATTTCTTGCCTTTGACGTCCTGCAAGCGATCCAGGGTATCGATCAGCGCGTCGAACATGTTGGCTTCGTGGAAATCCGGAAAGCCCAGGGTGCGTATGGACTGATAAACTTCCTCTTTATTCTGGGTGAAGTCCACTTGCACCGTCGGCCGCATCGAGTAAGTGACCAAGGCCACCCAATCCTGCTTGTTCAGATGATTGAGAAAGTCGGAGCCCCAATAGACCGCCTTGGCGGCGAAATAGCTGTAAGAAAGGGCGCTGTACTCCATCACCATGGCCACGGTGATGGGCGCGTCGGTGGGCGCAAAATTGGTGATGATCTGCGCCTGGCCATCATCGATCACCCGGAAATTTTCTTTCTTCAGGCCGGTCATCACGTCGCCATTCTGATCAGTGACGATCACATCCACGTTCACCAGGTTCGATTCCACTTGAATGGAATAGCTCGGCTTCTTCTTCTGGTCGCCCGTAGGTCCTGGCGCTTGCCCTTGCGCCGGCGGAGGCACCTGCGAATCGGTCGCTGGCGGGGGAGTTTGCGGGCCCGGCTCCTGCGGCGCAGGCATCGAAAATGACGGGAACGGAACGGCCAGCAATGCGGCCAAGGCCATCAAGAATGCAACGCGAAGCGGTGCGAAATTGCGCATAGTAATCCTCTCGTGTCTGAGATGCTGCCACGACCCGGGAAGATGGTCAAATGGCACTTGGGAAACCGCGCTTTCGGGCGGCGCTTGCCCCGGTAGGCCGCATGTTAGTATGAGTTTGAAGCTATAAGCTGGCACGTTAACGGGACGGGGGACAGGGAATGGGCTGCTGCCGCTGGAGCCGCGGGATTCTGGGAATTGCGGTTTGGATGATGCTGGGCGCAAGTGCCGCCGTTTCTGCGCAGACGGTGATCTCGCCTGCGCAATCCGGTAGCCAAGCCACCACGCCAGCGGCAAAAGGCAACCTCGGCAGTCTGGAGGTCGAGGCGCTTGGCTGGCTGCAAAACCTGGTCCAAATCAACACCACGAATCCGCCGGGCAACGAGCTGGTAGCGGCAAAATACTTGGCCGGCATTCTGACGAAAGAAGGAATCACCCCGGAAGTGATCGAGAGCGCTCCGGGCCGCGGAATTCTGGTGGCGCGGCTGTCGGCGGGGGCGGTCCCGGACCCCTCGAAGGCGCTGTTGATCATGGGCCATTTGGATGTGGTGGGGGTGGACCGCACCAAGTGGACCGTGGATCCATTCGCCGGAGTGATCAAAGACAATTACCTGTACGGGCGCGGCGCGATTGACGACAAGGCCGCGACGGTCGCTAACTTGGCGGTAATGGTGGCGCTAAAGCGCTCGGGAGCGCGGCTCACCCGCGACGTTATCTTCCTGGCCGAGGGCGATGAAGAGCAAGGCGGCGAAGCGGGAATGCAGTTCGCGGTCGAGAAACACTGGGACAAGATCGCGTGCGGGTTCGCCATCAACGAGGGCGGCCGCGTACAGCTAAAGAACGGCAAGGTGCAATTCGTGGCGGTGCAGGCCAGTGAAAAAGTAGCCTCCAACGTGATTGTGATCGCCACCGGAACTTCCGGTCATGCTTCCATGCCGCGGGCCGATAATCCCGTGATGCATCTCGCCGCAGCGATCGCGAAAATCGGAACGTACGAAGCTCCCGTGCAGTTCAACACTATCACCCACGAATATTTTGAAGATCTCGCCAAAATCACCGACGACCCAGACGTGGCCAAGTGGATGCGTGCACTCGATTCTTCCGACCGCGCCGACCATGCCGCGCGATATATCTCCCAGGCCAATCCTCTGTGGAATTCGATGCTGCGCGATACCATCGCGCCGACCATGCTGCAAGCCGGAATTCGCGCCAACGTAATTCCTGCCGAGGCCCGCGGCACCCTGAACATCCGCCAGCTTCCCGGCAATATGCTGGACCCGCTGCTGGGGAAACTGAAGGAACTGGTGAACGATCCAGCGGTGCGGTTTGAAGTGGAACCGCAGAGCCGGCCGGCGCCGTCGTCGTCGCTGGAAACGGATTTCTACCGTTCGATCGTCAAGACGGCAGGCGAGGAATTTCCGGGAGCACCGGTGATCCCGATGATGTCTACCGGCGCAACGGATTCCGCGTTTCTGCGGCTACGCGAAGTGCAAGCATACGGAATGCTGCCGTTTCCGATGGCCGAGGAAGATGAATTCCGCATGCACGGGAACGACGAGCGGATTCCCATCGAATCATTTCGCAAAGGAGTGGAATTCCTCGATCGGATCGTAGAAGATTTTGCGGGGGCCAAGTAACGCCCAACGCGCCCGTGCTACCAGGTATTGAGGACCGAAACCACAGATGACCGCACGAAAAGCAAAAATAGTTTGCACCCTCGGACCGGCGTGTGATTCCTCCGAAATGATCGATCGCATGATCCAGGCTGGAATGGACGTGGCCCGTTTGAATTTCTCCCACGGCGCGCCGGCGGACCACGCCCGCCGCGTGAACCAGGTGCGCAAAGCCTCCATCCGCCATCAGAAACCGATCGCGATTCTAGCCGACCTGCAGGGCCCCAAGATCCGCACCGGCGAACTCGAGGGTGGAAAGCCGGTGCAGCTCCACTTCGGTCAGCGCTTCACCATCACCAGCAGGCACATTAAAGGAACGGCCGCCGGAGTAAGCACTACGTTCCAGGCGTTGCCCGCGGCGGTGAAAAAGGGCGATCCGATATTGCTGTGCGATGGCCGGATCGCGCTACGCGTCGTTAGCACCAGCGGCCGGGACGTGATCTGCCAGGTGGAAAACGGCGGCGAGCTCGGGGAGCACAAAGGCATCAATCTGCCGGGGGTGGTGCTGAAAATCCCTTCCTTGACCCCGAAGGACCGTAGGGATTTGCTGGTGGCGATCGAACTACAAGTCAGTTTCATAGCCATGAGTTTCGTGCGTTCCGCAGCCGACGTGGTGGCCGGTAAAAAAGCCATCGCCCGCGCCGGCGGAAGAATTCCGATCATCGCCAAGCTCGAAAAACCCCAGGCCATCGATAATCTCGACGAAATTCTCAGCGTCGCCGACGGCGTGATGGTCGCCCGCGGCGATCTGGGCGTGGAAATGAGTCCGGAGAAAGTGCCGGTGGTGCAGAAGCAGATCATCATGCGCGCGCGCAATGCGCTGATTCCGGTGATCACTGCGACCCAGATGCTCGACTCGATGCAGGATAATCCGCGGCCCACCCGCGCGGAGGCCTCCGATGTGGCCAACGCGATCTTCGACGGCAGCGATGCGCTGATGCTTTCGGGAGAAACCGCCGCGGGCCACTACCCTCTGGAATCGCTGGAGATGATGGACCGCATCATCCGCGAGGCCGAAGCCAGCGTCACCGATCTGCCCCGGCCGGCGCGGTTCGCTGAGCTGCACATCAACGAGACCATCGCGGAAGCCATCTGCCATGCCGCCGAAGAGTTGCGCCTGAAAGCCATCGCGGTGTTTACTGAATCGGGTTCGTCGGCGCGGTTGGTGTCAAAGTATCGTCCGCGTGCTCCGATCATTGGATTTTCGGCAAACTTTGAAACCCGCCGGCGAATGGGCCTGCTATGGGGCGTACTGCCGCGAACCATCTCAGACGTCGCCGATATCGATCACTTGGTGAAGGCCGCACAAAAACGGATGCTGGCGGAGGGCTTGGTGGAAAAGGGCGACATCGTCGGGATCGTCGCCGGCACCCCGCTGCGCGCCAGCGGCACCACCAACCTGATGAAGCTGCACCGAATCGAATAAGCATCCCGGGGGTTGGACCGGTTGTACTCCATTGCGCTATCGGTCACCGCGCAAGCCCGCCTCCTGCACTCCGAAAATTCCCTTCGTCCGTAAGCCGGCTAATCGCACTTAGCGTTCAGGTTTAATACGCGGGAGGGAGTCCTATGCCCCGGATGATCGCGCGGTAGCGCTCATCGGAGTGCAGGAAATCGAATGCCGGTTCGCTCTGCATCCAGAGCAGCTGCGCTGCATGCTGCCGGTAGGCTCCCTCCAGGGAAGCGAGGGTTTGTTCCCTTTCACCGAGCTGGGCATGGCAGTAGGCGAAATCGAAGGGTGAGACATATTGCGTGGCCGACTTCTTCTTCAGTTGGCTCAACTGCCAATCAATCGCGCCCTTGTACCCGTTCCGTTGGAAGGCACGGCGTACACTCGCGGCAGACTCCTCGTCACCGGACAGCGAGAGTTGTGTCTCCCATTCCTGGATGGCCTGGCTATGGAGGCCTTTGCATCGGTATATCCAGGCCAACAATTCGTGAAATTCAGCGTCGCGGGGGGTTGTTTCGATTTGCTCGAGCGTGGCCGCGAGAGCCGCGTCGTATTGCCGCGCCCACACATAGGCGCGAGGCAACGCCCAAGGACGGGCGAACGGATCGAGTTCAGTGGCTTTCTTTTGCGCTTCGATCGCTTCCTGGTCGCGATTGAGAACCGCTAGAATCATGGCACGAAAGTGATGGGCTTGGGCAAATTTGGGATCGAGCTGGATCGCCCGAGTGACTTCCTGCTGCGATCTATCCCAGTCCCAGCGATGCACGAAAATCGAGCCGCCCAACGACAGGTGCGCGTCGGGAAGCGAATCATCGAGTTCAACGGCCTTGATAGCGTATGCCTCTTCCTTCGCCAGTGAATCCTCTGGATCCCTCACGCTCCACGCGCGTAGACCGTAATAGTCGGCAAGGCCACACCACCCCAGCGCGTAGTCCGGTTGCAGTTCCGTCGCTTTCCTGAAATATTCGCCGGCCTCCTCGTTCTTTCCCCGATACCAAAGGAACTTGCCATGCAGGTAGGCGTCGTGCGCTGCGGCGCTTACAAAGCGCGGGGGCGCTGGGGGAAGAGCGGCGCTATTTAATTTTCTTGCGATCGTCTGTGCGGCTTCCGTAGGTAGCGAGATCAGGTCATTCGCGTTTCGATCGTAGCTTTCCGCCCATACGTGCGTGTCACTGGGCGCCTGGATCAATTGGACGGTCATGTGCACTTTATCGCCAGAGCGGGCGATCGACCCTTCCAGGACGCCATCGACACCAAGCTCCCGGGCGATCTCCGGCAAGGGACGGTGGGCACCCTTGTATTGCATGACCGATGTTCGGGAGACGATGCGCAATGAGGAGTTCTTCGCCAACATGGTGCGGCATGAGTGAGGAATCGATCTTTCCAGCTCCCCGGGCCCAGACCAACGGCCAGGAAGAAAACAAGAACGGCAGCAGCACCGAGGGCGCCCGCCCAAATCATCCGTGGATTGTTGGCGGCCCGGGGTTTGCCGGCAACGGGCAGTTCTGCATATTGGACTGGTGGATCCAGGATGGGGAAGAAGGCGGGATGTTCAATAGCATCCGCGGGCCCTGCGCTGCCGTTTTCCACGGATGACCGCTGGCTTTGCCCCTCGACCAATAGGGCGGAACTTCTGCGGCGGCTCCAATAAACCGATAGCCCTTACCGGTGACGGTCAGCAGAAAACGGGGCTGTTCCGGATCATCCCCGAGCACCTGGCGGATTTTACGGATGGCGGTATTGATCCCGTGCTCAGTGTCTACAAAGACTTCGCGGTCCCAGAGGCGCTCAGCGATTTCAGCTCTGGTGACGAGGTGGCCATTCCTGGCGGCCAATAGAATGAGTAGCTCCATTGGCTTTCTCTCCAGCTTCAAACTGCGCCCGGCACGGTGCAGTTCAAAGCGGTCGCAATCCAGCCTAAAATCACCGAATTCGAAGACTGCGACGGCCAAAGGAGAGCACCTCGTTGGGCGCAGTATACCAGTCTGCCGTATACCGGCCAACGTGATCCTGCTTTGCTTCAGTGGGTTGCCGCTTCACCTCATCTTTACCTCGGCTTTATCCCCTGTGTATTGCTCTAGATGCGGCGGTGGGGTTAGCTACCTGGCAAGCCGGCACGATGGCGGACAAGGAGAAATCACATGAAGAAAACTTACAGGACGTTGACCCTCGCATTCGGCGCTCTCGCATTGGCGTTCTGGTTTGCGCCCAATGCCGCCGCGCAATGTGGTGGTATGCCCCAAACCAGGACGTCTCACCGCACTTGGAACTACCAACCTGGACAGCCTCGTTTTCTGCAGGCGTCGTTGGTCAGAGACGGTGACGATGACGGAATCGTAGGCTTCTGGCACGTGAAGTTCGTGTCCGTGGGCAGCGCAGGAATCCCCGACGGCACCGAAATCGACGCCGGATACTCGCAATGGCACAGCGACGGCACAGAGATCATGAACTCGGGAGGACGCTCGCCCATCACCGGTGACTTCTGTCTGGGCGTGTGGACGAGGGTAGGCGAGAACAAATACAAGCTCAACCACCTTGGCGCAGGCTGGGATCCGACGGGAGCCAACCTGATCGGCCCCGGCCATATTCAAGAAGCAGTGACTCTGGCCCCGGGTGGAAACAAGTTCTCCGGCACCTTCACGGTCGACCAGTACGATGAATCCGGCAATGTCCTGGTTCTCCTCCTGGGAACGATTACCGGAACTCGAATCGACGTGAATACCCCGGCGGAGAGCATTTTCTGAAGCTTTGCGCGCGGTTTTGCGGCCTTCACTCCGAGCGAAAGTTTGGAGTGAAGACCCAAATTTTTCGGAAGCCTTCACAGCGTGGAATTCGTGAGCTGCTCGACGCTGGGCCTGCGGCTGGCTATCGCCACGTTCGCTCTCAGGTGAGAAGCGGCTTGGGTTACCGCTAGTTCACCCAATTGTCCGGCCGCGAGGGAGGTTTCTCCTGATGATCGCGGACGTACACATCGAATTTCCGGCGCAGGCGGCGCCGTTTCCAATCCAGATAACTATTGCGAAGGTTGTAACCGAAGGATCCCCGCCGTAAATAGATGTAGCCCACCGCCGCTCCGCCCAGATGGCAAACATGGCTGACGTTATCCCCGGTCGCTCCCAGCGTGGAGAAAAATTCGATGGCCACCATCACGATCACATATATCCGCATGGGGATGCTCACCGGGAACGGAATGATCCAAACCTGGCGGTCCGGAAAGACCATCGCCGCGGCGATAAGAACTCCGTAGATCGCGCCGGACGCCCCAATGGTCGGCAGGCCCGCCGAGCCTTTGCCGCTGGGATCGAGCAGCAATTTCACGATCACGTTGATCACCCCGGCGCCCACACCGCATAGAAAATAGTAGGTGAGAAATCGGCGCGCTCCCCACAATCGCTCCAGGTCCGCGCCGAACATCCACAGCACCAACAGGTTCAGCAGGATATGCCACAAGCCGCCGTGAAGAAAAAGATAGGTGAATAGCTGCCAGAAAAATCCGTGACGGACTTCCGCGGGAACCAATCCAAACCAGGTCAGCCACCAATTCCATCCCGGCAGACCCCAAATCATGGCCGAGAGTTCCTGCAGCAGAAATACGACGGTACACGAAATCACCAGCATCCCCATGGCCGGGGGAAGGAAGCCGCGCCAGTCGAATCGCCGGGAGTAGCCGCGGGAAAACGAACCCATGGATTGAGTCTAAAGGCGCGGAATGCAGGAGTAAAGACCCGGGGGAAGAGAGGAAGGGGATTCGTCAAATTGTCATAAACCGCACAAGATTCCAAAGCGGGTGGCAGACCATCACGAAATTCGATTAGACTTATACTTCCATTCACTTCTAGAGTCTGGTGAGAGAAGACGAAACGGATGAACCAGCGTCAAACGACCGCTCCAGCTAGTGGAGCGCGATCGCACCAGTGGATTGAAGGGAATCCAACGAGGCGCCGATAGACCTTATATGAATCCCACCACCCGCGAAGCTGACGCCAACTACGTTCTCACCCTGGAAGAGATTGCCGATCTGGCGGCCAAGGGCGGCCAGGCCGCCACCCTCACCAACGTGGTCACCCTCATCGCCAAGCGATTTGAAACCGACGTCTGTTCCGTCTACCTGCTCGAGCCGGACCGGGCCAACCTGATTCTGGCTGCCACTAAAGGGCTCCGCCGCCAGTGTGTCGGGGTTTTGCGCATGGGCTTGCATGAAGGTTTGGCCGGGCTGGTCGCCGAGCAAATGCGGCCGGTGGCGGTCGAGCACGTCAAATTACATCCGCGATTCAAATACTTTCCGGAAGCCGGCGAAGATACCTATCAATCGTTTCTGGGGGTTCCGCTAATCAATCGCGGCGTGCTGCAGGGAGTTTTGGTGGTGCAGACCGTGCAGTCGCGGGTATTCCGCGATCATGAAATTCAGGGATTGGTGCAGGCGGCGGCCCAGGTGGCGCAGTTGGTCACCGAGGCTCGCACCCTGGATCTCTTCATCGCTCCGGCGCGAGAACGGCTGTGGGCGTTGGCGCGGAATATATGGTGGAGCTGGGATAACGATTCCACCGGCCTGTTCCGGGATCTCGATCCGGTGCGTTGGCGGGAGCTGAACCACAACCCCATTTCATTGCTCAGCGAAATTCCGCTGGCCGGCATCGAGCGCCGCGCGCGCGAAATGGTGCTGCACGGACGGATCAATTACGCTTACCGGCGGCAACGCGAATATCTGGCAGCCGATCGCACCTGGGGCGCCACCCATGCCGGCGTCTTGCGGCCGTGGCCGGTAGCCTATTTTTCGGCGGAGTTTGGCTTGCACGAGTCGATCCCGGTGTATTCCGGCGGTCTGGGTATCCTGGCCGGCGATCACATCAAAAGCGCGTCGGACCTGGGCATTCCCCTGGTGGGCATCGGATTGTTTTACGGCCAGGGATATTTCCGGCAGCGATTGGATGCCAGCGGCTGGCAACAGGAGGAATATCTCCGCACCGACGTCAACCAACTTCCCATGGAAGCGGCGATCGACCCTCAGGGCAAGCCGGTGACCGTGCAGATTGATACCCGCACTGGAACGATTCACGGCAAAGTGTGGCGCATGAAAGTAGGCCGCTGCGATTTGCTGCTGCTGGATTCCAACGTCGAAGGGAACGCGCCGGAAGATCGGGAACTCACTTCGCGCCTGTACGGCGGCGATCTGCGCATTCGCATTCGCCAGGAATTGTTGCTGGGCGTGGGAGGAATTCGTGCGCTGCGTTCGCTCGGAATTACCCCGGGCGTTTTTCACCTGAACGAAGGGCACAGCGCCTTCGCGGTGCTGGAAGCGATTCGAACTCGGATGGAGGACGAAGGGCTCAGCTTCGACCAAGTCGCCGCGCGCATTCCTCGTGAGGTGGTGTTTACCACCCACACCCCCGTGCCCGCAGGCCACGACCGCTTTCCGCCCGAGCTGATCGAGGAACATCTAGGGCCACTGCGCGAGCAGCTCGGCCTATCCGCCGAAAAACTGATGGCCCTCGGTCGCGAGGACGCCGAAAATCACGCGGAGAGTTTCTGCATGACCGTGCTGGGACTGAAAATGGCGCGCAGGGCCAATGCCGTCTCGGCACTGCACGGTGAAGTATCCAGGTCGATGTGGACCGTGCTGTACCGCGGCAAGTCCGAAGACTCGGTGCCCATCGGGCACATCACCAACGGTGTGCACGTTCCATCCTGGCTGGCGCCGCAAATGTTTCGCCTCTACGACAGACATCTGGGCCCGGAGTGGCACGAGCACAGCGGCGAAGCGCGCATATGGGAAGGAATCGAGAATATCGATGACGGCGAGTTGTGGGAAACCCACCTGAGTTTGAAAGCCCGGCTGCTGGAATTCGTCCGCCGGCGGGCCATGAAACAAGCCGAGCGGCGCGCAGAATCCCCGGACGCTGTAGAACAACTAAGCCGGGTGCTCAGTCCGGATGCGTTGACCATCGGTTTCGCGCGTCGATTCGCCACTTACAAGCGCGCTAACCTGGTCCTCGCCGATCTCGAAGGGCTGGTCAACATGGTCAACGATCCCAAGCGCCCCGTGCAATTCGTGTTTGCCGGCAAAGCGCATCCCCTGGATGAGCCGGGCAAGCGGCTGTTGCAGCAGATTGCCGAGTTGGTTCACGACTCTCGATTTGCGGACAAGGTGGTGTTCGTCGAAGACTACGACATCAACGTGGGCCGCCACTTCGTGCAAGGAGTCGACGTATGGCTGAACAGTCCGCGGCGGCCGTATGAGGCGTCCGGTACCAGCGGCCAAAAAGTGGTGCTCAACGGCGGCTTGAATCTTTCGATTTTGGACGGCTGGTGGGCCGAAGCCTACGACGGCCTGAATGGTTTTGCGATTGGCTCGGGCAAAACCCATACCGACGTTAATATCCACGACAAGCGCGACGGCGAAGATTTGCATCGCGTGCTGCGCGACGAAGTAATCCCGCTCTTCTACCAGCGCGACGTCGACGGCCTGCCCCGCGGATGGATCAAACGCATGAAGCGCACCATCCGAACGCTTGGCTGGCGCTTCAACGCCGATCGCATGGTGATGGACTACACCATGAAGTGTTACGTCCCCGCCGCCAGCGGAACCTCCGCCGACATGCGTTCCCGGTCCTAGCTCTTAGCCCTGATCAATCTTCAAATCCGCAGCTTGCGAGCCTAGCTACGTAGCGGTGAAATTCAAAATCTGGATTTGAGTCCGAGAATTACGCTTCTCGGTGTTGGTGGTGGGTGCCCCACACGTCGAATTCACGTGTGGGGTCTTCGCCTTACGTTCTACCGTCTACGCCCTGCTCTCTTCCGGGTGCCCCACTCTTCCCGATCTGCCGTAGCGCCGTTGTTGCGCGGAGGCCGATGGGAAGGGTGGGCGTTCAGACCTTGCACGATCCAAACGGACCGCGAATTATTTAGAGTTCGCCAGCCGCTTCAACCCCGCCACACTCTCCCGAAGTTCCCCCCCATCGCGCCCCTCCTGAAAAAGACGAATGGCGGCAATCCCCGAAGCCCCGGCGCGCAGACATCGCGGGGCAGTTTGCCAATCGATCCCTCCGATAGCGACAACCGGAACCGATACCTGCCCGCAAATTTCAGCCAGCCGTTCAAGCCCCTGAGCAGGGCCAAACAAAGCTTTGGATGGAGTCGCGAAGACCGGCCCGAAGAAAAGATAGTCCGCACCAGCGCGTGCCGCCGCCATCCCCGCCTCGAGCGAGTGGCAAGACGCACCAATCAGAAAATGAGCAAGCTCGCGTCGAGCGCTACGCCATTTGTAAACTTCGCCAACCGGCAGCGAAGCACCCCCCAGATGGACGCCGGCAGCGCCGGAAGCAACCGCAACATCCACCCTGTCGTTAACCAGGATTCGAGTAGCGGTTCCAGACGCGGCAGCAACAGCCCCAACCGCCGCACCAAGCAACGAAGCCCCGCTAAGCCCCTTCTCGCGGAATTGCACCGCATCGACCCCAGCCTCAATGGCGTTCTGAATCGATCGCGCCAATTCGTCCAACACAACGCAAGAATCCACCACCCCACCATGGCGCATCAGCGAGTATCGGTCCGTGACGTAGCAAACGACCGGAATGTCAGCCGCGGGTTGCAACGGGAACGCCTTGGCGGAACGCTTCAATCGCCAGAACAGCATCCACCAAACCCAAGCCGGATATCGCTCCGCGGAGATAGGGATTCAAGAGAATGGGGATAAGGCTGGGATAGTTGTTGAGGAAGTAGTTCAGTTCCCAAAAGTGAGACCACGGCAGCAGGACGAGCGAGAGCCCCAGGTCCAGCCAAATGAGCAGGAGAATCACACGCAAAAGTCGAATGATCAATTATTCAGCGCTTTTGAAGAGTGGCGATTCGCGCAGCCACGTCTCGGTAGTCGATGTTCATCGCATAGACTTGCCGAAAACTTTCCAGTGCGGCTGCAGAGTCTCCGGCGAGTTCTTGCGCGACGCCTAGATCATACCGGAGGGCCAGAATAGTTTCATGGTCAATTCCTGGGGTGAGCAAAGCGCGGTTGTACCACATCGAGGCGACCTTGGGTTCGTTCTTGTCCATGAAGGTGAGGCCCAGCAGCGTGGCGCATTGCATCGCGTAGCGAAAGGGCTTGCCCGCCTGGATCGCCTTCGCAACGCGCTGATATTCTCCGATGGCCTCGTCCAGCAGTCCCATTTCGCGGTAAGCGATGCCGAGATTGTAGTGAGTTTCCAGGTCTTCGTCTTCGTCCGCCATTTCGCCAAGCTCAGAGCGAAATTCCTGGAATACTTCCTCGAGCTCATTCCGCTGACTATCGAGAACTCCCACGCCCGCTTCGGAAGCAGTAGGATTTCGACCCTGGGACGACGTACGCAGCGCGGCGCGGGATGGCGCTGCGGCAGGTTTTGCGTCCAAAGCAAAGTCGCGTGCCTCGGCGCCGGCCACCAGCGATTCCAATCCTTTCACATCATCGGCTAAATCGGCCATCAAGTCGTCCGTGGTCATGCCGTCGGAGGACGTAACGGTTGCTTCCGCCGATGCGCCCACCGGCAGAACTTCAATCTCGAATTGGCCGGCCGATGCATCGCTGGATGTGTCCTGCAACTCAAACGTGTGCGGCTCCGGCCCCGCGGCCTCGAAATGCTGTTCGGCCGCGTGAGCGGAGGGAGCGGTCTCTTCCGGCTGGATACCCGCCGAAAGTGCTTCCCAGTCGTCGGAAAGATCGAGTTCCGCTTCGGTGGAAGGAATCGGTGTGGGTACCGTGGTCGATTCGGGACTCGGTGCAAAATTATCGGCCGCCGCACCGGACAGCGCGTCCTGCGATTCGCCATCGGCCTGCGGTATCACGAACTCGTTACTCACCGTCGAAGACGAAATTTCCGGCGCGGTCCCCGTCGGCAACGATGTCTCGGCGTCCTTCAAATCAGCGGCCGCCGCATAATCTTTGCGCAATTCGGTGTAGCGTTCCGCCGCCAGCGTATCTCCGCGCTCCAGGTAAATGTGTTCGAGCTGAACCGAGATCTCCGCGCTCCGCCGGTCATTGCCGGAGCCCACGCACACATCCAGCAGTCTTTCCAGCGTGGGGATGTGCCCTGGCGCGCGATTCAGAACGTTTTCCAGCAAGTGCGCGGCTTTGTGGGTGAGCCCGTAGCTGGCGAAAAGGTCCACATCGGTTAGCGCTTGCGCGATGTAGCGCTGGGTGTCTTCGCTTAGTTCCGGCTGTCCGGCGGCCACGGCGTTTGGCAGGCCCACCGCACCTTCGCCGGACGAAGCGGACCCGGCAGGCGAGAGATCGTGATCGTGGCGGAATTGATAGAGCCGCGTCATCAGCTTTTCGTCGTGGGGATTTCTCTCCACCAGTTCGGAGAGAACCTGGTGCGCCAGCTCCACCTGTCCGCTGGCGGTCGCCGCATCGGCCAACCGGATCAGCGTATCCGGCAGACGGAACGAATCGCTGGTGCGGCGATAGAAATCCGCGAGTGCCTGCAGCGGTTCCACCTGGTCGGCCAGGCGGTCGACGCTGCTGCTCAGCAGGTCGCCGTACTTATCCTGTTCGCCGGCTTCAATCATAGCGTCGCGAATTTCGAGCAGGATCGGAAGGGCTTCCGCGGCGCGGCCGGCATCGGTCAGCGAACTCGCCACATGGCTGAGAAACGCAAATTTTGTCGGGTCTTGCGAAAAGACGGACCGGCCCAACTCGATCGCCGCGTCGTTCTTTGCCGCCTTCAACATGTACAGAATCAGCAGCGTGGTGGTTTCGCCGCCCTCCCGCGCCCCCGGTATGCGCAGTAGCAGCTCCACCGCCTTCTCGAATTCCCCGGCGCGCGCCACCAGTTGCGCTTTGAGCATCATCGCGGCAGGATCTTCCGGTTCAGCCGCAAGGGCGCTATCCACCACGGTCGCGGCTTCCGTGAAATTACCGCGATCCCACAAGCGGCGTGCGTGCTGCAGATAGGTATGCGCGGCTTCTTTCTTCTGTCCGATCGCCGCATAGAGCTCCGCGAGCTTCATTTGCACCCGCGGATTTTCGGGTTCCACGTCCACCAGGCGTTTGATCACCTCGATCGCTTTTTGCACCCGGTTCGCTTTTACGTGCACTTCCGCGATCTGCAGAATGATCGGACGCGCTTCGCTCAGAATTCCCTGCTGGATGTACAGCTCCGCCAAGCGCTCCAGCGGCTCGATTTCGTTCGGAGCGAGCTTGGCAATCTTCTTGTAAATCGCAATCGCTTTGCTGTTGAAGCCGTCGGTGAGATACACCTGGGCCAAGCGGTCGAAGTATTCGACGGCCTGGGTCATGTCGCCCTGGCGCGTGAACAGATCGCCCATGGTCATCAGCGTTACTTGATCGCCGGGGTCGTAACGGAGGATTTGCTGGTATTCCCGAGTGGCTTCCGAGAACTTTCCCTGCGTGACGAATTTCTGCGCCGTCTCGACAGTTTTCTGCTTATTAAACGCCATCAGAGGTTTCTCTGCTCCGCCGAAAGGTCCGCAAGACTATCTCAGACCGTCCCGCATTCACTCGTGTGGATACTATTTCACGTTAGCACTCATAAAATGACGGGTCAAAGCAACTGAGGCGGGCTGGTGTGAAAAGCGATAACAGCCACTTGAGACCGCGTGGCCCAAACGCTCCGAACTTCTATCAATCAATGGAGATATCGGCGATACCGGGCAAGCCGCTCGTGCTCCCGGTCGCCGCAATCGCCTCGCCACGGAGCTCCGCTAGCGGCAGCGGCGTCTGCATCGCCCGGCTGGCCCAGCATTTGGCTTCGCGCACCGGCGCAAAGGAAAACCGGTGGCACTCGGTGGGTCCCCATTGCCGCAGCGCTTCCAGGTGGTCCGGCGTGCCATAGCCCTTGTTCTGGGCCAGGCCGTACTGCGGGTACAGCTCGTCCCATTCCCGCATCAACCGGTCGCGCTCGACCTTAGCCAGTATCGACGCAGCGGCGATCGACACCGAGCGCGCATCGCCGTGGATCAACGACTTCTGTTCGATCGGCACGTTCAGTCGCACCGCGTCCAGCAACAGATAATCCGGCAGCATCGCCAGAGCGTTGATCGCGGCGGTCATCGCCTGCAAGCTGGCCTGGTAAATGTTCCACGCGTCGATCCGCCGGTTGTCCACTTCCGCCACCGCCCACGCCAGCGCGTGGCTGCGAATGCGCGGAGCGAGCTCCTGTCGCCGATCGGCCGTCAGTTTTTTGGAATCGTCCAGACCTACGATACGCCGCGCGGGATTCAGGATCACCGCGGCGGCCACCACCGGACCGAAAAGAGAGCCGCGGCCCACTTCATCGAGACCGGCGATGCGCAGCCAGCCCTGTTGCCGGGCCTGCCGTTCGTAGCGCGAAGAACAGAGTCGTCCCATGAAGTGAGGCGAATTACCTCTCGTCGCGGGATTGTAGCACGAAGTGAAATCCAAACCGGCGGGAACGACGGTGTTGATTTTCGGTTCTACGGTTTCACGCTTTTATCTCTTCCGGGCCTGGGGCCCGCCGTTGGAGTGCCCACTCTCTCCGTCTGCGGCAGCGCCGCTTTTGCGAAGGCCGACGGGAAGATTGGGCGTTAACGGTTCTACGTCTCGCAGGTGGGTAGCTTGTTAGCCGTTGTTTTCAGGGCGAAATGAAGGTTCGAAAATTCAGCTCTTGGCGCCCAGACGCCCGGTCTAAGCGCTTTCTTTGGCAGCGAGCTCAGCGACAGGTTCAACTCTCTCCACACGCTTGATGCGTGCCGCCTTGCCCTTAAGCCCGCGAAGGTAATTGAGTTTTGCTCGGCGCACACGCCCCGCTCGCACCACTTCGATCGAGCTGATCATCGGCGAATGCAAAGGAAAAATTCGTTCCACGCCGATTCCGAAGCTCACCCGCCGTACCGTAAAACTCGCACCGGCCAGCGTGCCCCGGCGGCTCATCACCACGCCCTCGAAAGGCTGAATGCGCTCTTTGTCCGCGCCCTCTTTCAGGCGCACGTTCACGCGGATCGTGTCCCCCGGATTAAACGGAGTGACGTCCTTCTTGGTAGCTGCCTCAAGCTTTGCAATAGTCGGATTCATTTCCTAGATTCCCGGCGGACCCGCTCTGGTGGGGCCTGCATGCTATGAACAAACGAAGATTATACCGGGTATTGGCCAGATTCGCCACGAAAACTCCAGCACCGTAGGTCCTACCGTTTGGCCGCATTACGTCGAGCGCAGGGGCGTTGTTGCGGAAGGAAACAGCAGGTCGGGCCGATTCCGGAGCGTCTTAGCCACCGCTTGTTCGCGCCGCCATAGCCGGATCGACTCGTGGTTGCCGTTCATCAGCACCTCCGGTACGTTCCACCCTCTGAACAATGGAGGCCGCGTGTAGTGCGGAAAATCGAGAATAGCGCGCGGCGCAGGCCGCAAGCCATCTCCAGCGGAATTTTCGTCAATCGTCGAGGGGACCAAGGGGGCCGAGGGAGCCAAAAGCGAATCACCAGAATCGGTATGCTCGCTGAACGACTCATTGTGGCGTGAGTTTTCGTTGCCCAGTGCGCCCGGCAGCAACCGGGTAACCGCGTCTAGAACCATCGCGGCAGGCAGCTCGCCACCCGACAAAACGAAATCCCCAATGGAAATTTCATCGGTAGCCAGATGCTCGGCGACCCGTTCGTCGACGCCCTCGTACCGTCCACAAATAAGGATCAGTCGTTCCTGCGATGCAAAACGGCGCGCCGTTTGGTGCCGGAACAGTTTTCCCGAAGCGGAAAGCAGCACGATCGATGTCTCCGGCGGGGGCGTCTCCGCGCCGCAGATTGTCTCCACGGCCTCGAACAATGGCTCCGGCTTTAACACCATCCCTTCGCCGCCGCCAAACGGACGATCGTCGACGGTCCGATGCCGGTCGTGGGCATAGTCGCGAAGGTTGTGAATCGCAACGTCAATGAGTTGCGCCGCCCGCGCCCGGCGAACGATGCCGAAGTCCAGCGGCCCGGTGAAAAACTCAGGAAAAATCGTAACGATGTCGAATCGCATTGGATGATCTCAGGCGTATTCGTATTCGAGTGTTTCCGAATCTATCTTCAGTTGCGGTTTGCGGGACGGCTCGCAGTCCGTCAATTCCTTATACTTCTCCATGAACCGTTCCATCCAGCGTCGTAGGTCGGCGCTTTGACCCACAACCACGAACCGAATTAGCCGATCGCTGTGTTTCCCTATATCTGTCTGATCATTCTCCCATTTCGAGAGCGTTGTCCTGTCGATCTCGATCAGCTTGGAAAACTCGTTTCCGTCCATCCCTAGGTACTTTCGGAGGAACCTTACTTCAGCTCCCTTCAGTTTGCACGGATGTGCAACCACCGCAAATGCGATCACATCCATTAACCCATTCATATCCTGAATGACCGGTGACACCGCGCCGCACTCCCTGCAATCGATCAATTCAACATTCTTGAGCAGCACCGGAAGTCCCACTTCATCGAATCGATAGTCCCCCGTCGTAATTCTCGCCTTCCTCCCGCAATCACTACACTCTGCGGTTCCCATCGTTGCCTCCCAGTCTGACTGTTACCTCCGGTCATCGTCTTGAAATCGAGAAGCAGGTGATCACAAAACCCGGTCGATTTCCTTAAAGCAAAAAACGATTGCAAGCGGCTCGCCGTCTGGCGTTGGACCTTCGACCTGATATTTCCAATCGCCATAGGCAACATCGTATTCTGGCGCGTTATCGATCTGCCCGTGGCGCAGAACATGCCATGCATCCACGATTGCGAGATTCTCCGCTTTCAGCTCCTTCTTGAAGTGGGCGCCCAAGATGATCTTCCCTCGCCGCGCCAAGCACTGGCGCAGTTTGGAGGGCCTCGAGCTGCTTCAGAGCATCCAAACCCATGGTTTTGGCATTTTACCATGTCTTGGCATATTGTCACAACAGGCTTTGGCCGGCACTCCTCGCTCCCGGCCAACACGCCCCGCATGTGTCTAACAACACGGCTGGTTAGGCATGAATCGGATATTCCACAAGGAGCTGCAGCCCTACCGGTAAGAAACAACCAAGTAGGGTACCCTTAGACCAGTCACGCGGCAGCGTCCAGCTGGTCCCGACACACCGCGAAGAGATGACGATGGAGTGCCAAAAGCCCGAGCGCGAGAGGCCGCTTAAGGGCGGGAGTTAACTTCGCGCAAGCCGTCCGGCAGAACCACTTCAATCCGCCGCGCAACCGTGTCAATCACCGGGCAAATCTCCGCGGCCAAGGGAATCAAAAGCTCGCCCTCAGGGGTATCGACGATCAAATTCGGCGTTCCGCTTATCATCTCTCCCGCAACCATCACGTCGCGCACCACGCCCACGCTCTGCCCACCCTCGAAAACGCCGCAGCCTACCAGATCATCGACATAGTGGCTACCCGTTGGAAGCGCCACGCGCTCGCCGGCAGGTATCTGCACCTCGCAACCCACCAGCGTCTTCGCGTCATCGATCGAATTCGAACCTTCGAAGTGAAATATGGCTTGGCCGCCACGGCTGTGGCTGATCCAGCAGGAACGGATCGCGATGCTGCGGCGACGAGAAGCGCGATCCAGCAGATCGGCTTTCTTCAGTTTGGTGAGGCGTTCCGGGAAGTCGGTGAGAATCTCAGCCGCCACCTCGCCCCGGCGTCCTTGCGGGCGAAGGACCAGAGCCAAAGTAACGTAGGCGAGATTGCGCGCAGGCACTACTCGAGGATTTCCAGTGTAAATCGCTTTTTCAACTTCATGCCGGCGGCCCCGAGAATCGTTCGAATCGATTTCGCGGTGCGGCCCTGCCGTCCAATCACTTTACCCAAATCTTCCGGATGGACCCGCAGTTCCAAGACCGTAACTTGCTCCCCTTCTACCGCTCGGACCCCCACTTGCTCCGGGTGATCGACAAGCGCTTTCGCAATATCTTCCACCAAGGTTTTCACGCCTGTCCTCCGCAGATCGCTAGCTCAGCCTACCCGCAAGAAAATGAACGGGAGCTAATCCGATGCTGTTGAGGTAGGACGTTTCAGACGATCTTTTGGTTTCGCAAGAAACTGGCGACCGTGTCGGTGGGTTGCGCCCCGTTGGCGAGCCAAAACTTAATGCGCTCCGCGTCCAGCTTGATTCCTGCAGGCTTCGTCAGCGGGTCGTAAGTGCCAACGATTTCAACGAATCGGCCGTTCCGTGGCCGGGTCTTCTCCGTGACCACCACCCGATAAAATGCCCGCTTCTTCTTCCCAATCCTAGATAACCGAATCGCTAACACTCGAAATCCTCCTAAGTTAAGTCAGCCAGCCATTATAGCGAACAAAGCCCCTTAGAGCTAAGCCCATTTCGACGGGCCTAAGGTGTACGGTTCGGCGCCGTCATCCGTCCGGGTTTACGGTTCGACGCCGTTATCTTTTCCAGATGCCACGCTCTTCCCCGCCTCTGAGCACTTGGCGGGGTTTTGGGAAGGGTGGGCGTTTACAACGTAGCCGTACGTCTAGCCCGCCCTTGCGGGCGAGAAGAATTCTCAAACCCTCAGACGTCCTCAGGGCTAACCCAACCCAGCAAGCTTCCCAATCCCGCGCATGCGTCCAGCCGTCTTGCCGTACTGCTTGAGCATCCGGCGCATGTCCGCATATTGCTTGAGCACCTGGTTCACTTCCTGGACCGAAGTGCCGCTCCCGCGCGCGATCCGTTTGCGGCGCCGCCCATCAATCAAGTTGTCGTCAGCCCGTTCCGCCGCGGTCATGGAATTGATGATCGCCTCGACGCTCGAAAGCTGCTTCTCGTTTACCTGCACGTCCTTCGGCAGCTTGGCGAACGGCCCCACCTTCGGCAGCATCCCCATAAGCTGCTCGATCGACCCCATCTTCCGCACCTGCCGCAACTGATCCCGGAAATCCTCCAAGGTGAAGTCATTCTCGCGGAGCTTGCGGTGCATCTCGCGAGCCTGTTTTTCATCGATGTGCTTCTCGGCCTTTTCGATCAGCGACAGCACGTCGCCCATACCCAGGATGCGCGAAACGATCCGGTCGGGATGAAACGCTTCCAGTGCGTCGTACTTTTCCCCCACGCCGATGTACTTAACCGGCGCCCCGGTCACTTTGCGGATCGAAAGCGCCGCGCCGCCGCGCGCATCGCCATCCATCTTGGTGAGCACCACGCCAGTCACGCCCAGCCGGTTGTGAAATTCGCTGGCGGACCGAACCGCGTCCTGCCCGATCATCGCGTCGGCCACGAACAAAATTTCGGCAGGCTGCAATTCTTTCTTCAGCGCGGAGAGTTCACTCATCAATTCGTCGTCAATGTGCAGCCGGCCCGCGGTATCCACGAGCACCACGTCGGCAGCCGAAAGCCGTGCCTCTTTCAGCGCGCCGCGCACGATTTCCAGCGGCTTATCGGTTCCCGCGCCCGGCCAGCAAGGAATGCTAATAGCCTTGGCCACCTGCGCCAGCTGTTCCCGCGCCGCAGGACGATACACGTCGGTCGAAACCACCAAAGGCCTGTGCCCGTGAGCGCCCAACCACTTCGCCAATTTCCCGGTGGAAGTAGTCTTACCCGACCCCTGCAGCCCCACCATCAACCACACCGAAGGAGGCCGCGAAGCAAACTGAGGCTTCGCTTCGCTGCCCAGCAATATAGAAAGCTCGTCGCGAACGATTTTCAGGACCTGCTGGTCCGGCGAAAGCTGCAGCACCACCTGCGAGCCCACCGCCTTCTCTTTAATGTGCGCGATTATTTCGTCCACCACCGCGAGGTTAACGTCGCCATCCAGCAGCGCCTCGCGGATTTGCGCCATCGCCGCGTCCAGGTGCTCGTCAGTGAGCTTCCCCTGCCCGCGAAGGTTCTTAAATACGCGCTGTAAATTGTCCGTTAAATTTTCAAACATGGATCGATTCCACTCGCCCCAAGCGTGTCGGTTTCATCCATATTGTAACAAGAAACAGAACGGAGTCCGAAGGGTGCGGTGTCCGAGTCGCTTAGTCCTCCAGCGCTAATCTCTCTGCATTACTTTCGGCGAACTGCTCCAAAATGAGGACAGCTTCTTTCCGATAATCAGCGTCTTCTCCCATCGCGCGGAAGGACTCGTCGATTAGCTCCTCGAGCTTGATGCGATCTGCTTTAGTTTCCGTTTTCATCAAAGCCTCCAGCTCCCTAACATGAACATGTCCTTTGGTCGATGCTTCTCCAACGCCGGAGAATATCGTCGGGAAACGCCTAGTCCTTCAGCAGCCGCAGCAACGCCTTAGCAGCGTGCGAGAGCGGCCGGTCGCGCCGATGCAGCAAAAATAGATGCCGCGGCAGACGCATATTGCGAACCTTTACCTCCACCAGCTCGCCCTCCTCGATTTCCATCCGCACGCACATTCGCGGCACGATCGCTACCCCCATCTTCATCCGCACGAATCTCTTGATACTTTCGATGGTAGGCAACTGAATATCCATGTGCAGTGGCACGTGATGCCGCGCAAACAATTGCATTACGTTGTGCCGGTACGGCGATTCCACGATGTGGGCCACGAAACTCTCGCCGCCCAGATCGCTGACGTCCACCTGCTTCCGCTTCGCCAAGCGGTGGCCGGGGTAAACCACAAAGGCCAGCTCGTCGCGCAGGAACTCGATCGCGGTAAGCAAGGGATCCGACGGCCGGTACGATACCACCCCCAGATCCAGCCGGTAGTTCAGCACTTCCTCAGGAATGGAGCGCGAAAAGACCCGGTGGATCGACAGCTGGATTTTGGGATACAGCTTGCGGTACCGGGCCAGCGCCGGCAGCAGCGCGTGAATCGAACTCTCGTTCACTCCCAGCGTCACCCGCCCCCGGCCCAAATTTTGCAGGTCTTGCACCCCGCGAGAAATCTCGTCTCGCAGGTTGAGCATTCGTTCCGCGTATTCCTGCAGCAGCACTCCAGCCTCAGTGAGCTGCCCGGCGCGCGAACCGCGAACGAACAACGGCTGCCCTACCCAGTTCTCCAGTTTGCGAATCGAGATGCTCACCGCGGGCTGGCTGCGATAGAGTTTCACCGCGGCGCGGGAAAAGCTGCGTTCGCGGTAAACCGTCAGAAAGACTTCTAAGCTGGCCAAGTCCACCGGAGGCCTCCAGGAACGTAAGTGATTGGAGTGAAGACGGCCGCACCCTCAAAAGGGGGGCAGGCTCGGCGGATTCAACCCTCGCCCGGGTATTTCGCGAGATTCCGCGCGCCTGCTCATATAACCCTACCTTATGGCAGGGCAAAAAACTATAAATTTGACCCCAGGTGCCCCGGCGGGGTCTACTGGTAATGGTCGAAACTTCACCTATGGATATCGTCCGCATCTTCGACACCACTCTGCGCGACGGCGAGCAATCGCCGGGCTTTTCCATGAACCGTGAGGAAAAGCTCCGCATGGCCCATCAGCTCGAAGATCTCGGTGTGGACGTAATCGAAGCCGGCTTCCCGATCGCCTCCAAGGGCGATCGCGAGGGCGTACGCGCCGTCGCCGCCGAAATTCGCGGATGCCAGGTCGCCGCGCTCTGCCGTGCGCGCCAGGAAGACGTGGATGCGGCGCTCGATTCGCTCGGACCGGCCGCCAATCCGCGCCTGCACATTTTTCTCGCCACTTCTGACCTGCACCTGAAACACAAGCTGCGCACCACGCGCGAAGAGGCCCTGGAACAAATCGGGCGGATGGTCGAGTACGGAAAGCAGCGCTGCCCGGAGGTCGAGTTTTCCGCCGAGGACGCCAGCCGCACCGACATGGACTATCTCGGGGAAGTTCTGGCGGCAGCCGTGGCCGCCGGAGCCACTATTTTGAATCTCCCGGACACCGTGGGCTACTCCACTCCCGAAGAATACGCCGCGATTTTCGTGAAAATGCGCGAACGGCTCGGAGATTCCCCGGGCATCACCTGGAGCGCACACTGCCACGATGATTTGGGGATGGCCGTGGCCAATTCTTTGGCGGCCATCGGCGCCGGAGTCCGCCAGATCGAGTGCACCATCAACGGAATCGGCGAGCGCGCCGGAAACGCCTCACTCGAGGAAATTGCCGCCGCCCTCAGCGTCCGCCAAGCACGTTACTGCGCCGGCACCAATATTCATCTCAATCGAATCTATGCCACCAGCCGGTTGCTTTCCACGATCACCGGCGTTACCGTTCCGCCCAACAAAGCGGTGGTCGGCGCCAACGCGTTTGCCCACGAAGCCGGCATCCATCAAGACGGCATTCTGAAAAATCCTCTCACCTACGAGATTCTGCCGCCCGAAGCCGTCGGCGTCCCCGCCCGCCGCCTGGTCTTGGGAAAACATTCGGGCCGCAACGCCCTGCGCGCGCGATTGGAAGAGCTCGGCTACATCACTACCGCTGAGGAATTGGAACAGTGCTATCGTGCCGCCATGGTGCGCGCCGACGAAGCCAAACAGGTAAACGACCGCGATTTACTCACCATTATCCATCAGGTGCGCCGCGGCCAACCTCAATCGGTTACCGCGACGAGCGCGACCGCAAATTAGCTTTCGAAAAATCAAGCATGCCCGGCGTTCATAAAAAAATTGTTGTGCTTGCAGGCGACGGCATCGGCCCGGAAGTCACCGCCGCGGCCACCCAAGTGCTCGAAGACTGCGCCGAAGCATTCGGCCATCGCTTCGAGCTGCTGCCACATGCTTTTGGCGGTGTGGCCATCGACGCCTTCGGCACTCCGCTTCCCCAAGAAACTCTAAGTGCCTGCCGCGCCGCGGATGCCACCCTGCTCGGCGCCGTCGGCGGGCCGAAGTGGGAAGTGCTGCCGCTCGATCAGCGTCCGGAAGCTGGCTTGCTCGGCTTGCGCCGCGGCTTGGGGCTCTTCATCAACTTGCGTCCCCTGCGTCTGCGCGAATCGCTGCGCAAAATTTCTCCTCTGCGGATCGAACGGATCGTCAACTGCGATTTGGAAATCGTACGCGAGCTGGCGGGCGACATTTATTTCGGCAGGCATTCAACCGCCATGGAAGCCGGAGTGGAAGTTGCGCGCGATGAAGCGGTCTACAGCGTCCCCGAAGTCGAACGCGTCGCCCGGTATGCCTTCCAGCGGGCGGCGCAGCGCCGCGGTCACCTCACCAGCATCGACAAACACAACATTTTGGCTACCTCCGTGTTGTGGCGTAAGACGGTCGTGGCTATCGCCAAAAAATATCCCAACGTGACTCTGGACCATCAGTACGTTGACAACGCCGCGATGCAATTGGTGCTCCGCCCAGAACAATTCGACGTCATCCTCACTTCCAACATGTTCGGCGATATTCTCAGCGACGAAGCAGCCGCCCTCGCCGGCTCCATTGGATTGATTCCTTCGATGAGCATCGGAGAAACGCCCAAGGGCGCGCTCTACGAACCGATCCACGGTTCGGCGCCCACGCTCGCAGGTAAAGATGCCGCCAATCCGCTAGGTACGATTTTCAGCGTCTGCATGATGTTGCGCGAATCATTTGGATTACGCGCTGAGGCGGACTGGATCGAGCGCGGCGTCGACCGCGTCCTCGACCGCGGTTCTCGTACCACCGATATCGCCGACGACCCCAAACAGGTTGTGCCCACCTCGGTATTCCTCGAGCAACTCCGCAAAGAACTCAGCGAAAATCTGCGCCCCACCGAACAGCACGGCTGGGGCGTCTAGATTCCCGATCGTTGAATTGTGCCTCAGCAATCAAGCTCCGCTCCGGTCGATGTTCACGGGTGTTGTGGCACAGCCAACCTGGCTGTGCGCTCTCAACTAAGACGCGTCAATCCGTGAAACGCGTTATCCACAGACCTGACTTTGTCCGCAGTACTTTCTCCGTGTTTTACCTCAATTGACATTTCTCTCAACGCGCGCGACTATCGCGCTGCTTCACTGCTGTTCCCCAAAACTTCTCGCACCGAACGGAGGATTTCATGAAGTCGAACTCGCAGACGTGGATGGTGTGCCTGGCCCTCGCCCTGGCGGCATTTATACTTCTGGTGCCCAGCCCCGCGACCGCCCAACAATCCGGCTCCGCGGCCCCAGCCTCTCCGAGCACGCCGCAAGTCCCATCGGCCGCGGCGCACACCGGCAAGACAGCGGAGACCAAATCGTCAAGAATCTCAGCGACCAGGTTTTTTCACAACTTCCCAGTTAAGGGCGGGGTTTTGTCCATGCAGAACCACTTTTCGTTCCACACCGGCGATAATCCATCATCGCCGCGTGACGCATGAACTGGAGGTCGCGAGTGTCCGTACCCGCCGCCCGGCACGCGAGGCGCATCAAATCCGGCGCAGTACCAGACAACTCGCAATCATGTCGTGCAGCGCCTGTTTCTTCGCCGTGAAGCCGGCCAACATGTAACCGATCCCTAACGGAATCAGCCCAGTAATAATCTTGCTGAAAAAGCGCGCCGAAGCGCGGCCAAACGTCACCGGCCGGCCCTCGAGGTCGGTAACAATCAACCCCAGCGCCTTCTTGCCCAGCGTGCCTTGCCACGCGGAGCTTTCACAGTAGGCGTAATACAGCCATCCGCCGACGATCGCCACGCTAATGATCCCAAAATAAACGGCAAAGATTCCCATTCCCAATAGCCCCACCACCGCGCCCGGCGGGTCGCCGACGTGCATGTTACCCAGCGCCCCCAGCGCCCCGGTCATCAGCAAGATCACCAACACAACCGCGCCGATCGGAATGCCCAGTATCAAAGCATCAATAATGTAGGCAACGAACCGCAGCCAAAAGCCCGCATACGCGATTTGGGCCGCCCCTGCATACGGCACAGGCGGTGCCCCCGTATAAACCCCGGACGGCTGCAGCGCACCTTGCCCGGTTGGCGGAACAGGCGGTGCACCAGATCCAAAGACCGGTGGAGGAGCGTCCGGTGCGCTGACCCTGGCCTCCACCGGCTGGCCACAGCTGGGACAGAATGCGCTCGCCGGGTCCACCGCTTTACCGCACTTCGAGCAAAACATATAAGCCTCCAAATAAACGCTGGGTGACCGAACTTACGCGCCCACTACTCGTTTGCCGCAGCGCGCACAGTATACGTCGCCCGCGTTGACCGCGCTCCCGCACTGGACGCAAAACATGTATGCCTCCGTGCACCCTTGCCGGGAACGGGCCCAACTCCGTGCCGATGCTACGTGCCGCGTCGAAAATGGTCAACAGCCAAGTAAAACGCACCATGGCAAGGCGGGAAGATCGTACCTAGCTGGGTTTCCGCAGTTTGTACCGCCTCAGAATCATCCGATCCAGCGTGCGGTCGGACAAAATTCTTCGAAGATAAGTCATCGCCGTAGCCGCGCTCGTAACCGGATAGCGTGCTTTCGGCCGCGCCGCCCGCAACGCGTTCAAAATCACGCGCGCACAATCGTCCGGAGTGGTTGTCGCTTTCGCACTTTCCGCCGCCCACATGCTTTCAAAGCTAGCCTTGATCGCTGCGTAAGGCCCAGCTTGGAGGTCGGTGTACGCCCCAGAAAGCTCGCGCACCGCTCCTTCCATACCGCTCGGAATAATTCCAGGCTCGATGAGTATCACCTGAATGCCAAACTGCCCCAGCTCCAGCCGCCACGCATCGCTGATCGATTCGAGCGCGAATTTGCTGCTGCTGTAAGCGCCGAATAGCGGAGTCGAAACTTTCCCCGCGATCGAGCTCATGTTCACGATGCGCCCACGCCCCTGCGCGCGCATTCCCGGTAAAACGTGCTGGGTCACACGCACCACTCCGAACACATTCGTTTCATATTGCCGGCGCAGATCCGCCAGCGAAATTTCCTCCATCGGTACAACAAACCCGATCCCGGCGTTGTTCACCAGTATGTCGATTGTCCCCGCAGCGTTTTGAATGGTTTGTATCGCGCGGCTCACTGAATCGTCGCTAGTAACATCCATCTCCAGCGCAGTGAGCGCCAGCTTCCGTTGCGACGCTTCGCCCTGAAGTGACGCCAGCCTCCCAGCGTTGCGCCCGCCTCCGAACACCCGGTAGCCGTTAGCCGCGAGCATCAGCGCAGTGGCGCGCCCCAGACCATCCGTCGCGCCCGTCACCACCGCCGTCTTCAGCGCGCCAGTATCTTTGCCGGAAGCCATCTCCACCCCTCGGGCCAAGCCAGCAAATCTTAACAGCACACGTCCGGAAATCGAGGCCCCCCAAAATAAAAAAGGCCCGCAAACTCTTTCGAGTTGCGAGCCCTTTTTTTAGATGTAATCCCTGGCGGCTACCTACGTTCCCGCACCGTTACCAGTGCAGTATCATCGGCCCAGCGGGGCTTAACTGCCGTGTTCGGGATGGGAACGGGTGTGACCCCCGCGGTAATACCACCAGGAAACTCGTGTGAAGCACTCAGCCAGAGGCGAAATCATCCCGCAATCCTCATAGGCCAGGCTTCGAAATCCTGGGTTTTTTGTTTGAAACTGTTGGAAGCTGGTTACCACAGATTTAGTGCGCTACTTCACTTGCAGTTAAATTTCAACTTCGAGATCCAACTCCAAGCTTGCAGCTCACGTTTCTGCTGATTCGAGCGACACGCTGGGAAAGTTTTATGGTCAAGCCGAACGGCCGATTAGTACGGGTTAGCTACGCGTATT
>Ga0302326_10003596_pt1 | contig 36341 bp, 23 predicted proteins | sample Palsa_T0_3_FD_202264 | JGI IMG/M metagenome (GOLD analysis project Ga0302326, IMG submission 202264) | Peat permafrost microbial communities from Stordalen Mire near Abisko, Sweden - Palsa_T0_3 | ecosystem: Environmental > Terrestrial > Soil > Palsa > Peat permafrost | place: Sweden: Abisko... | reverse complement strand
ATGGCGGAAGGACGATCGGGAGCAGCGGCTCACGCTGCGCAACCATGCCACGTATTTTCTTCCGTCCGGCTTCCGCATCCGCTTGGAGAAGCAAGCCGGCGGTACCGCTTGGAGATTAGTCGGCGCACGCCCGCGCGGAACGCTGTGCCACAAACCGTGCACGGTGTCGGGCGGCGGAAAATCAGAGATCTCGAAATCAATCGCGAATGCCGTGCTCAAGGGTCCGGTATTCGTGAAGGATTACGCTCGCGATATGGATCAGGTGGCCGAGATTCTCGAGCGCGATTTTTCCGCAATCTACCGCGAGCGCGCCCCTGATGCGCGAACACGGCGGCCCATCCTAAGCTCGGAGCGCACGCTTGGCTCGGTGATCCAATTAATGACGCCGTCGCCCGAATACACCGATGAACATAATACCTGGCTCCGGCAGCTTCCCCAAACCATCCGGCAGCTTCTGTTCACCGTGAAGCGCTATTATCAGCCGGAGTGGGGAAACAACTGGCGCGAGCACTTCACGGTGGATCGCATCAACGGCTTTCTGGGGCACGAGCTTAAGTTCGATAACCAGCTGCTGGTAAGCAATTATCTGCGCGTGGGATTCGATCCCGGCGGCGCCTGGCGCATTTACAAACTGCGGCCGGATTTTCATCCGGCGGACAAGGTCGCGGTGGAGGACGACATCACCGCTTCCGTGGTGTTGCCGCGCGAGAGCTTAAGCGATCTTGATCCCGAATATCCAAACCCAAGCGTGAAGCTGGTGGCCAACTGCGAGCTTCGGCTATTTCAGAGGCCGGACGATGCGATTCGCCGCGGCGCCGACCGCCAGGCCGAAGCCGATATCGCGAGTTTGGGGAATTTCTTTTCCAACTTTGAAGCGTTCGATCCCGGGCAGGCGCGAGCGCTGGTGGATCACGTGGCGGAATTCGATCGATACACGGAACCGATGCAACAACGTCTGGAGAATTTTGTTCGCGATCCTCAGACCGGGTATGTCGTTTCGTCTGCGCATCCAAGGAGGGTGAATGGAGCGCCCTCCACCAATCCCCGCTATTTACAGCCTCGGCCCGATCTGGCGAATCCGCGCGATTCTTATCTGGCGGAGATCGCGGCGCGCCTCGAGCGTGAGATCCCCTCCGCGCGTCCTGTTTATCAGCCTGTGAACGCGGTCCTCGCGGGACGGAGGAACAGTCCCGCCGACGCCAAAGCCGGTGTGCCTCCGCTTGCGGTCTACGGGCCAATCCACTATCAGGAGCTGCCCGAGTTATTCATGGACTTCATTTCCAGCCTCACCGGGAAATCGCCTTCTACCATTGGATTCGGCAGTGAAGGCGCGCTGACGAAGGGGCCTTTCAACGCCTTGTGGCCGGTGGTGGATCTGAACAACGCGCTGGTTTCGGCGATGGCGACCGGCTATGCCGGGTTCACCACGTCGGCCGGTTTCGTGGGTCCGCATTTTCGCGTGGATCACGATGTGAGCCTGCTGGTTCCCGAAATCTGGTGCCGCATGCGCGTGCACGAGCGCGATCCCGAATTCTTGAAGGCACACGGCTATCTGGAGAAGGTTTGCGACTTCCGTCTAGACGGCCGCACGGTGCGGGCGAGCCGCCTGGGCTACCGTATCACGGAGCGATTCGCCGATCGTTTTCTGGGCCGCATATTCGAAACGCCGGATGCGGTATTCACCGACGAAATGCTACAGCCGGAAAAACAGGATCTGGCGCAATTCGCGGCGGGCGTCGACGCAATCGTCGAAACTCAAACTCGCGTGGCGCTCCAGTATTTCGAGGATGAAAGCGTCAACGCCGCGTGTCCGCCGCTGCGCGCGCTGCTGCACATCATGGCGCATGGCTCGTATGAAGGCATGGGCGTGGATGCTCCGGAAATCCGCGGGCTATTCACGCGCGAATCAATGCTCGCGAGCGAGTGGTATCGCGAACGCCTGGCGTTCAAACAGGAACGCGACATCGCCCTGTGGATGCGCCACGTGGAATCGCTTGAGGCGGCGTGCATGAACGCTGAGGAAGCGCGCGCGCAATTGGCGCGAGTGAGCGCACCCGCCTATTTGCGGGAGTTGGAAGGAACTATCGGGGCCGATCCATTTCATCTACAGACTTCACCTGCAAATTAATTAATTGGAAGGCGCGATCACCAAATGAATGAAATGCAGTTTGGCTACGGCGGGACGCGGCAGCGCGAATGGATACATATCCGGCTGGCCCATGCTGCGCGATAGTTCGTTCAGCACCGCGGTGAGTTCGATCCAGGCGTTTAGGAACGAGAGAAAGCGCTTGGCGCCGGGATCGTTCGGCCGAAAGAGCGCCTCGCGGCTGAATGGTTCGATCTCCATTTCGAGCTTGCGAATATCCAGTCCGAAGCTAAGCGCGGTATCCAGCACATCCACGATGTGCAGATAGTGCGCCCACGTTTCCGCCCAGTCCTCCCACGGATGCGCGCTGGCATAGGCGCTGACGTGCTGTTGAGCCCAGCCTGGCAGGGGACCTTGCTGATAGTTGCGTTGCAGCGCGGCGTTGTAATCCTGCTGCTCGTCGCCGAACAGGTTGCGGAAATCGTCCAGCCAAGGCGAGCCGGCGACGAGACGATCCCAATAATAGTGCCCAGCCTCGTGCCGCAGGTGACCGAGCAGGGTGCGATATGGCTCGCGCAATTGTTCGCGAATGCGCTCGCGCGCGGAATCGTTGGCCTCTTCGATATTAACGGTGATGATGCCATCGGCATGCCCCGTCAATACGCGCGGACCCTGGGGGGGCGAACTCAGGAAATCGAAGGCCAGTCCGCACTGAGGGTCCTGATCCACGCGGGAGCTTACCGGAAGATTCAGCGCGATCAACGACGAGACCAGGCGGCGCTTCGCCCCTTCCAGCCGGCCCCAGAACACGCCGTTTTCGGGGACGGAAAGATCCGGAATGGTTCGGTTGAGCCGGCAGGCGATGCACATCAGACGCGGATTTCCGTCCAACTCCTGCTCGGCCACCAGCCAATTGCACCCCGCCGCAGTTTCCAGGTTCGCGCAGCGCCGGTAATTCACCGCGCTCGCTTCCTCGCCCTCGATGTGCCAGAAGTCGGGTTCGGAGGCTTGCGCCAACGGATACACGCGGCGTAATCGGGGCTCGTACCCCAGCGGAGTCCGGCAGGCCAGACAGACACTGTTGCGGAAAAAGACCGGTCGCCCGCAGCGGCAAAAATAGGCGCGGCCGCCCGCCACCGGCTTGCGTTTTCGCCTGGGGGCGAGCTTGTCGAACAGAGGTTGAATGGCAGTGCTCCCTTGCGTTGGCCCTGGCATTGGTTAGATGCGCTGGGGCTGCGCGGATTTCAATCCGGCTGCGGCGAAACATCCACCGAAACGCTAATCACTTGCTCTCCGCCGCCCAGTGCCACGCCTTTCACCGGGGTGACGTCGGAATAATCTCGGCCCCACGCCACTGTGAAGTGGTCGCCACGCGGCATCACATTGTTGGTTGGATCGAAATCCTGCCAACCGAACACCGGGCACCAGGCGGAAACCCAGGCGTGCGAAGCCCCCTTACCCACGAAGTCTCCGCCGGTGCGCAGGTACCCGCTGACGTAACGCGCGGGTAAATTGAGCGATCGCAGGCACGCGATCATCACGTGCGCGAAATCCTGGCACACGCCGCGGCGGGATGCAAGCACTTCATCCACCGGCGTCCCGATGGTAGTGGCGCGGCGATCGTAGTGGAACTCAGTGAAGATGCGGCGCGAGAGATCCTCGACAGCGCTCAGAAACGGACGGCCGGCGGTGAAGGAGGCGGCGGCGTATTGAGCGAACGGCGCGCCCACTCGAATGGAGGGAGATTCGAAAACAAACTGGCCGGCCTCAAACGTCTCAGGCGTATCGCGTTTAGCGGCTTCCTCGCGCACCTGTTCCCAGGCGGGCGACAAATCGAGCGCCGGCGGCGCCACCGCGTCCACATTGGCCAGGCATCGCGACGTAATGCTCAGCTCCCGGTGAGGTTCGGCGATGGAGAAGAATGTTACTTCGTTGCCAAAGTAATCTTCATGCGAGAGCAATGAATCCGGAGTGGGGCTGACGTCCAGTGCAAATTCCAGGATGCTCTGGTTCGTGCGCGGACGCGGCGTGAGGTGTACCTCGGTATGGCACATGGAAACCGGGCCCGAGTACCAGTAGCGCGTGATGTGCGTGGCCAGTAGTTTCATACTTACAGACGCCTGGATTGCGCCGCGTGGCTGAAGTAAGCACGAGTCAACGATTCCGAGAGCAACCGTAAGTCGGCCACCAGTTTGCCGAGCAGAGCTTCGCGAGCCTCGGCCGCCGGCTGTCCGTTCGCAATTTGTCCATTGGAACGTGCCAGCTCGCGTACGTCGATGAGTTGTACTGTGTTGAGCAGCGACAGCGCCAGGCGCTCTTCCGCGGGGCGCCGGATGGACGTCTTGCTACCGGGAAGCTCTCCGATGTGCTCGCGCAAACGCGCCAGTTGAAACGCGATGGAGCGCGGGTTGGCTTCATCCACCAGCAGCAGGTCCAGCACCAGATCGACTTGCACCGACGTCAAATAGCGCGAGCGATAGGTGATGGAACTGTCGGCCATCTCCAGGATCGCTTCCAGTACGCCGACGCGGCCCGAGCCCTCTTCGGGCAGACCATTGCGCAGCAGTTCCACCATTTGAATCGCGCGCTCCAACCGCCGGCCGATGTCGAGAAAGCGCCAGCCATCGCCGCGCGTCATGCTTTCCATTACCAGGCCTCCGAAAGCCGAGAGCGTGATAATCGCGTGATTCAGGCGGTCCTGCGCGGCACTCACGCGAAATTCAGCCGACGGCGGCTGTTTGGAGAATTGCTGGTCGAGCTGATTCAAGATGAGCCAGGCGTCCACCGAGATACGATCGCGCAGCAGCCAGGCCACGCGGCGTACTTGATGGATGTTCCAAACCAGGCCATTCGAGGCGCCCGGCTTGTACACCATCGCGAGCACTTCCTTTTCGGCGGCGGAGGGCCGTTCTCCGGAGATGTAACCCAGAGCCGTCAACATCTGGAGTCCGGCATTCATACCCGCGGAGCGTGCACCATCCTCTTCCTGGAAAAAGCGCGCCAGGATCGCGCGCGTGATCCGCACCGCGGCCTCCACGCGTTCGGTGTACCGTCCCAGCCAGAAGAGATTGTCGGCGACGCGGCTGGAAAGATCGAAAGTAGCGCGACTTACATCCAGAGGATGCGTGGCCGGGCGCAACAGCGTGAACGGAGGCGCGGGCCCATCGCCTAACACCCACGTATCCTTGCTACCGCCGCCCCGCTGGATGGACACCACCATGTTGTCGAGCGACGTGGAGACGCGCGTCAGGCCTCCCGGCATCACTGCGTAGCTTCCGCCCGAAGGCACGGCGTAGATGCGAACCACCATGTGTCGGGGATGCAGCGGGCCATCTTCCCATACCGGCACTGTGGAAAGCGCGACACGCTCTTGCGCCACGTAGCTGCCCGGAGCGGCACGCACTTTATCGAGCAGCTTCGCGCGTTCCTTGTTTCCCAGAGCAGCGCCGAAGATGGGATCTCCGCGCATGCCGGGGAACGTGGGCTTTAGCACCAGATCGCCCAAGTGATCGAGCACATATTGCAGCGGCTCTTCCTGGCCGCACCACCAGGTGGCCACGGTGGGAATTTTCAGATCCTCGTTGAGCAGAAGACGGCTCAGTGCGGGAAGGAAAGCCGCATAGGCAGGCGACTCCGCCAGGCCTGATCCGAGCGCGTTGGCGATAGCGACATTCCCAGAGCGCACTGCCTGCAGGAGGCCGGGAACGCCCAGCATCGAATCGCCCCGCAGCTCGAGCGGATCGCAAAACTGGTCGTCCTGGCGGCGCACAATAACATCCACTGGAAGCAGGCCGCCCAGCGTCTTCAAGTAGACACGATTGTCGCGCACGGTAAGGTCGCCGCCTTCCACCAGGGTGTAACCGAGGTAGCGGGCCAGAAAGGCGTGCTCGAAATACGTCTCGTTGTAGGGGCCGGGCGTCAGAAGCACGATGCGCGGGTTCTCGCGATTGGCGAGGACCAGACGCTGCAGCGCATCACGATAGGTTTGGAAGAAATTGGCGAGGCGGCGCACGTGCGAAGCGCGGAAGACGTCCGGCAACACGCGCGTTGTGACCAGCCGGTTCTCGAGCGCGTAGCCCGCGCCGGACGGCGCTTGCGTACGATCGGCCAGCACCCACCATTGGCCATCGGGGGATCGCGCCAGGTCCGCGGCGTACATGTGCAGGAACACGCCGCCCGGCGGTTGGATGCCCCAGCACGGCCGCAAAAATGCTGGATTCGGAAATACCAGCTCGGCCGGAAGCATCTTATCGCGGAGCAAACGCTGCGGCCCGTAGAGATCGGCCAGAACGGAGTTGAACAACGTGGCGCGCTGGATGACAGCGGCTTCGATCGTCTTCCATTCGGAGGGATCCATCATCAGCGGAACCGGATCGAGCGGCCAGGGTCGCGTGGTGGTCTCGGGATCGTTGTAGACGTTGTAGGTGATGCCGTTGTCGTGGATCATCCGCTGGCCTTCGCGCCAGCGACTCTCAAACGCGTCGTGCCCCATCGCAGTCAGAGATTCCGCGAGCTCCTGCCAGTGCGGGTGGAGTTGCGTGCCGGAACCCAGCACTTCATCGTAGAAACCGGGAGTGGCTTCGTAACTCCACACAGAATCCAAACGGCTCTGCGCCGCTGTGAGCTTGCGGGTCATCCCAAGTTTTCCCTGTAGCGCACGCACTCTTGCGTGCCGTGTCCGCACGCATTCGGACACTGTGAATGAACTGGCAAGCGTCGCCATGAGTGGCGACGCGGCACGCAAGAGTGCGTGCGCCACGACAGGGGTGTGCGCCACATCATAGCGATCCGTCCGCGGCGCTGGGCAGTGGCCTCCGCAAGTCCAGAGTCAGCGGAAACTCGGGATTCTCCTCCAGGGGCGGGACGCGCATCGGCCCGGCCGTGTGTCCGAACGGGAAAAATCGCGAGGCGCGGCGCGCTTCCGCTTCGTTCGCATTTACCGGCAACGTCTCGAAGCTGCGCCCGCCAGGGTGCGAAACGTGATATGCGCAGCCACCGATCGATCGCCCGGTCCAGGTGTCCACCACATCAAACGTGAGCGGAGTATGCACCGGGATGGTCGGATGCAGGCACGATGCGGGCTGCCAGCCGCGATACCGCACGCCGGCTACCCATTCGCCCTGCTTACCGGTGGCATGCAGCGGCAGACGCCGGCCGTTGCACGCGATCACGTAGCGGCCCTCTACTAGGCCCTCCACCTTGATCTGCAACCGGTCCACCGACGAATCGACGTAACGCGCCGTTCCGCCCGGACTGCCCTCCTCACCCAGCACGTACCAAGGCTCGGTGGCTTGCCGCACTTCAACATCGATACCGCCGTGATGCGCGTGGCCGAACACCGGATAACGAAACTCGAAGTGCGGAGCAAACCAATCGGACTCGAATTCATACCCAGCGCGGTTCAGATCGCGCAGCACGCCGTGGAAATCCTGCGCCACGAAGTGCGGCAACATGAATTGATCATGCAGCCGCGTTCCCCAATGGATGGGGCTCTCGCTGTAGGGTTCTTTCCAGAACCAGGCAACCAGCGCGCGCACCAGCAACTGCTGGGTCAGGCTCATGCGCGCGTGCGGCGGCATCTCGAAGCCGCGCAGCTCGAGCAGGCCGAGGCGTCCGGTCGCTGAATCCGGCGAATACAACTTGTCGATGCAAAACTCGGCGCGGTGCGTGTTGCCGGTGACATCCACCAGGATGTGCCGCAAGATCCGATCCACCAGCCAGGCCGGAACCGGCCCCTGGTCGGGACCCGGAATTAAGCTGAACGCGATCTCCAACTCGTACAAACTATCGGCGCGCGTTTCGTCGACACGCGGAGCCTGACTGGTCGGCCCGATGAAAATGCTGGAAAAGGCATAGGAGAGCGAAGGATGATTCAGCCAATACGCGATCATGCTGCGCAGCAGATCGGGCCGGCGGAGGAACGGGCTGTCGGCCGGCGTAGCCGCGCCCAACACGAAATGATTGCCCCCGCCAGTGCCGGTGTGACGGCCGTCCAGCATGAATTTCTCGGCGCCCAGGCGCGATTCACGGGCGTCTTCATAAAGCGCAGTGGTGTTCGACACCAGTTCCTGCCAGTTGGCGGCCGGTTGCACGTTCACTTCGATGACGCCTGGGTCGGGCGTCACCTTGATCTGTCGCAATCGCGGATCGTCCGGCGGCGGATAGCCTTCGATCACCACCGGCATTTCCAGATGCGCGGCCGTATCCTCGATGGCCGCTACCAGCTCCACGTAGTCTTCGGCCCGTGCCAGGGGCGGCATGAACATATATAAGCGCCCCTCGCGCGTCTCAAGGCACAGCGCTTTGCGCACCACCCACGGCGCCGATTCGCCCAGCGCGGGCTTCCGATCCGGCTTCAATTGCTTGCTCGATTGCAGGCGCGGCGGTCCCAGCAAAGTAAAGCGCGGCGGAATAGGCAGCGGCTCCCGGCTCGCCATGGGATCCACCAGAAACTCTTCGGGTGCTTCCGACGGCGCTACCCAGGGAAGGCTCGACAACGGAAGGCGCAGGCCCACCGGAGAATCGCCGGGCATCAAAAACAGACGCTCGCCCCGCAGCATCCACGGGCCGCTCTGCCACTCTGGACCATTGGAACCCACGCCGCGCTGGATCGGCAGCACATAACCGATCGGTGTATCGAGCCCGCGTTCGAAGACCCGGCGAAGACGCTCCGGTTCGCCCGCCTCGCCCACTTCGCTGTGCAGCGGATCGACGTTTACGGGTAGCTGGCGCTCTTTCTGCAAATAGTAAAAAGAATCTTCGAAGGCCGGATTCACGTAGCCGGGATCGATTTCCAAGCGCTGCGCCAGCGCCTCCGCGAAATGCCGTGCATCTGCCGTCGCGAGCCTCTTCTGGGCTTGTTCTTGGGCCAACAGCGAGCGATCGTGCCACAACGGAACGCCATCGGTTCGCCAGTAGCAGGTGAGAGCCCAGCGCGGCAGCGGCTCGCCGGGATACCACTTGCCCTGGCCGTAGTGCAGCAGACCCCCGGGAGCCAGGCGCTTCCGAAGCCGATCCAGCAAGTCCTCGGCGAGCGCTCGCTTTTCCGAGCCCAGAGCAGCGGTGTTCCACTCCGGGGCGTCCATGTTATCGATGGAAACGAAGGTCGGCTCGCCGCCCATGGTCAGGCGAATATCGGAAGCGCAGATGTCTTGATCGATGCGGCAACCCAGCTCCTGGATGCGCTGCCATTGGGGTTCCGTGTAGGGCAGCGTGACGCGCGGATCTTCGTAGATGCGCGTTACCGACATCTCGTGCGTGAACGTTACTTCGCACGCGTCGACGCCGCCGGAGATCGGCGCGGCAGAGGATGGCTGGGGCGTGGCAGCCAGCGGAATGTGGCCTTCGCCGGCCAGCAGCCCGGACGTTGGGTCGAGTCCAATCCAGCCTGCGCCGGGAAGATAGACTTCGGTCCAGGCATGCAGGTCGGTGAAATCTTGGGTCGGACCAGGCTGGCCGTCCAGCGGTTTCACGTCGGGCTTCAACTGGATCAGGTAGCCCGAGACGAAGCGCGCCGCGAGTCCCAGGTGACGCAGGATTTCGACCAGCAGCCAGGCGCTATCGCGGCAAGAGCCGCTGGCGAGCGTCAGGGTTTCCTCGCTCGATTGCACGCCCGGCTCCATGCGAATCAAGTAGCCGACCTGGTGCTGCAACTGCTGGTTCAGCTCGACCAGGAAATCCATCGAACGCCGCTCGGACAGATTTACGGTTTTCAGATAAGCGGCCAGTTTGGGCCCGGCCGGGCCCACTTCGCGGAAGGGCGCCAGTTCACGCTCCAGCGCGGCCTCATAACAAAACGGGTACTTTTCGGCATACGGTTCCAGGAAGAAGTCGAAGGGGTTGATCACGGTCATTTCCGCGATCAAGTCCACGTCGACGGAAAAGTACCGCACCAGATCCGGGAACACTACCCGAGCCAGAAAGTTACTTTGCGGGTCCTGCTGCCAATTCAGAAAATGCGGCTTGGGTTCAATCTTCAGCGCATACGCGGTGATGGGCGTGCGGCAGTGAGGCGCGGGCCGCAGCCGGATGGTCTGCGGAGACAATCCGACAAGCCGGTCGTAATGATAAATGGTCCTGTGATGCAGCGCGACACGGATGGCCATAGGGGCTCAAAAAAATTCCTGGCCGACGGTGCCTGCAGCATCCACGGACCAGGGGGAGACTTGTGTTAAATTATACCCCGCCCCCGTACAACAAAATCGGCCTTCACCGTCGTTTCGCACTACTTTAGACTTCGCAAGTAGGCCACCACGTTGTCGGTAGCTACGCCCGACACGCTCGCCACCGGCTTCATCTTGCCTTTGCCGTCGGTAATGATTTTCTTTAAATCGTCGTCACTCATGGCCTGGACGCCGGCAGACTTCAAGTCCCGCATTTCGACCTTGAACATCTTCGCGATGGCGGGATTACCCGCGCCATCCGGCCCGTGGCAAGATTTGCAGGATTTGTCGTAGACGGCCTTCCCGGCAGTCGCATCGGCGCCCTGAAGTGCGGTTGCCGCAGCGGCTGCGAAACATACAATGATTAATAAAGTACGCATCGTGAACCTCCTAGTGGTTTTGTGCTGGCGTTAGTTCCAGCGTTTTCAATATTTCGGGCGAAGCTTCATCCATCGCGACCGGTTGATGGCATAAGTTGCAATCCTGGGAAATCGTTTTCTTGTCAGCCGTCAGGTGCGCTTCGTCGTGGCAGCGGAAACAGCCCGGAGCGTCGGTGTGGCCGAGATTGTTTGGATAGGTTCCCCAGGTGACCTTGAGATCCGAAAATACGTTGCGTTGATAAATGGTGGCTAGGGCTTGTCCCGCCGCTTGAATCGCAGCGCCCTGCTTGGCGGCGACGTCCCCGTAATTCATCGCATAGAATGCGCTCAACGCCCCGGGGATTTGTTGCGCGTCCTTGGTCTTGAGCAGTGCGACCGATTCCTTCTTGACGAACGGCAGACCGGCTGCGATCTGGCCGGACGCCATGGCTTGGTTGACGGCGCGATCCGGCAGTTCGAACGCGTGGGAGGCGCGGTTGTGGCAGTCTACGCACTGCATCTCGAAAGTGGGTAGCGATCGAACCGAATCCGCGGTCGAGCCGCTGGCCAGGTACGTTCGCGACACACCGGTTTGCGAGTTGGCGTATTCGACCGCGGGGATCGTTTGACGCTTCTTGTCGGCGGCAGAATAACGGATGCGGATTCCTGGTCCCAGATGGGCAGCATGAATCGTCGCGATGCGCATCAGCAGTACGGTGGTGGTGCGGGTGTTGGCCTGGTCATCTTTGTACGAAGGAATCACGCGCAGGCGGGGCGTTGTCGGTTTGTCGCGCTCATGGCACTGCTCGCACGTTTCGGCGGAGGAGACCAGCTTGTTGTCCTCCATCGCGGATTCAATCGGCCGCGGATAATTGTTGAACACCACGCCCATCAGTTGGCTCGTGCCGTTCATCTTGGCCTTCACCCAGCCCTCGGCTCCGGGAGCGATGTGGCACACAGCGCAAGCCACGGCCTGATGCGGCGGTACGGCGGCGTGGGCGGTAAACTCGGGCTTCATGACGTGGCAGGTCTGGCCGCAAAACTGGACTGTGTCCATGTGCTCGACGGCGCGATAGCTAAGCTGGCTGGCGATCACGACGTTCGCAACCGTCATCACGCCAAAGAAGATGCCCACGCGTCGCCAGGCAGTTCGCCGATCCTCGATTCCGTCGAGATTGGCGGTGACTTTCCGTTTTGCGAGCGCGATTCCGATGGGGATCAGGATCAGTCCAGCGAAGAACACGATCGGAATGGCTATGAAAACCAGCAGTCCGATGTAGGGATTGCTGACGCTCCCGCCGCGGAAGTTCAGCGGCAGTACGAACAGCCACGAAAATCCCGCTAGCGTGACCAGTGCCGCGCCCAGCATGCTAATCCAACTACTGGTGAGTAAGACGAGAATGGGACGCTGGTTCATCGATGGTTTAAGTGTTTATGGATGGTTCAAGTAAGCGATCAGGTCCGCCATTTGTGTGCCTTCGAACCGGGGCCAGGCGATGCCCTTGGTTTTCATTTGATCCAGCATGTTCGGTCCGTGCTTCCACAGCACCGAGACCATGGACGCGCCGCTAAACTCGCGCCCAGCGATCGGAAGTTGCGGCGCTCCGCTGGACGCGTTATTATGACAGACCGCGCAATTCTTGCTCCCAAAGATGCGTTTGCCCGATGACGGCCGGCCCGCGGCTTCAAAGAATTTCGCGGCCCAAAAGGAGCTGACGAGAGCCTGCATGTCGCCGGGAGCCAAGGGAGCCGCCGGCGCTCCCGCCGCGGCCATCCGAGGCGCGTGATTCCACATCTCGACCGCGATCTCGGTCAGCGTCTGGCCTTGCACGCGATCAGCCAGCGCTTCCACCGTTTGGTGGCACTGGGCGCAACCGGCCGATTGAAACACCGCCTCGCCGGAAGCCACGGTTTCGACACGAAATAGTCCAATTCGCGCGCGCGTACCCGGCAGATTGCGAAGATACACCAGCATATCGGTGAGGTCCTGCGCGCTGAGCAGCGGAAATCGAACGCCCTTCGATGCGGTCGCGCCCAGCATCTGGGAGCGGTGATTCCACATGGCGTCGATCAGCGCAATGGGATCGGTGAGTCCTTGCCATTGGCCGACGGGCAAAGTGTGGCAGCCGGCGCAACCGTCCCTCTCGAACGCGTGCTTGCCGCGGCCGGCGTCGCCCGGCTGTTCAAAGAAGCGTGCGGCGTAGAAGAACGCCATCAGATCTTGCGCGGCCTGCTGGTCCAACTCTCCGGCGCGAATCTGATGTTCACGCATGGAGGCCCACATAGTGGGTGCGTGATTCCACATGGTAGCCGCCAGTGACGCGGGCGTGAACCCCCGGTCCACTATTCGGCCGAGATCCGGCGCCGAGCTTCCACCGGTTCCATTCACGCTATGGCATTGGACGCAGGAAAGCGATTCGAACAAGCGCTCGCCTCGGGCCGAATCGGCCGTAAAGACGGCGGCGCGCGCCACAAGCGCGGAAACCAACAGCAACAGCACTGGCCGGCTCATGGCATAAACCTCACGCCCGTGGTCACCAGGTGCGTCCGAAATCCTTCATAGAGATTGAACACTTCGCCGTAGCCGTAATACTGCCATTCGCTGAACCAGGTGGCATGCTTTCCGAGCGGTATCCAAAGCTTCGCGGTCGGCTGATAATAGCTGGTGGGCTGGCTGCCGGAAGAGATGAAGAATGATCCGCCGGCGGCTAGCTTGGGTGCAAAACGCTTGCCATGCGGCCAGTTGAGATCAAACAGGGCGCTACCGGTGTGGGCGTTGTCGCGATAGATGGAAAGTTGCGGCGTGAGAGTTTCCGGCTCGAGATAACTAATGTTGGACTTCAGATCGGAACGCGAATAGGTGCCCTGGATATCGAAGATCTTGCCGTGAGGCGACCAATAAAACGAGAGCGATTCTTGAGAAGCGGAGTAGTCGTAATTCGTTCCCGCCAGTGGATTTTGATTATTCAACAGCGTGAAATCGGCCGAGACGCTCAGCGACCGCAGCACTTGATAGTGCACCTGAGCACGCACCTTCTGATAGTTGTAAAGGCTGGTCCGGAAGTAAACGCCGCTGCTCGTTCCGCCTTCGAACTCACCCGTCACTGAGATCTTCTGGCTGGGCCGGAAGGTCGCCGCGCCCACTCCGATATTTTGGCGGAGCTGCTCCTCCGCCATACTCGCCAGACCTTCCGGAGGCAGGAAAACGTAGCTCGCATCGCCCCAGACATAGCGGTAACCGGCGCGTAGCGTGAGCTTGGACGTGGCCTGGTAGAAGACGTCTATCGCCTCCTGGCTGTAGTCGGATGCGAGCGTGGTGGCTAGCAGCGAACTGAGCGGAAGCTCCGTGTAAGGATTCAACAGCGTCTGCGTGCCAGCCGACGAGCCGGCGGAGTGTAACCGGTCGGTCAGCCAGGATTCGACGATGCGCATGCGTTTGAACGGCCGGATCTCGGCTCCGAAGCTGCCCGAAGTGTGCGGCTGCTGGGATGAGGCAGCGATCAAATTCTGCTCGCTCGAATAAAACAGCACCTGGCTTTCGAGATAAAGATTGCCGGCGTCGGTCTGCTGGTAGTTGACATGGCTGGAGGGCTGGCTAAAGAGAAACTGCCCGTAGATATCCAGCCAAGTGGTAGGATTCGCCGTTAGCAGAGCCTTCGTGTAGGTGCTGGATCCGCCGATGCCATAGGCGGCCAGCAAGTTGGTCAAATCCAGAGTTTGTCCCAGGATCGGTGCGGAAACATTGCCGTAATTCACCGAGCCTTGCGGGTTCTGATACAGGCTCTGACCGCTCTTGAATGTCGTGCCGCCCTCTTCGAGCGTGACATGGAACCGCGGCTTTTCGATTCTTACTCCCGCGCGATACAGCTCGGTGGAATCGCTCAGAGTATTGGGAACCGGGTAATCGTTTCCGTCGCTGACAAAAACCGTCGCGCCCGTGCCACCGCTCGAATCGTGATCCCATCCGAAGTACGGCGTCCACCAATGGCCCGGCCGGATATCGAGCGATAGCGCCGCAATCTTGCGCCGCGTATCGAAGGACTGTTCGTCCAAAACGACGCCCGTGCCGAGCAGCGGGTCGGCGTAGGAAGGCAGGAAGTTGAAGTAGGCGAAGTCGCGATAGTCGGCGTTGAAATCGTACATGCCGGATTTCTTGGCTTCGACGTGCATCGACGACGACGGTTCGTCGCCCCAGGTATCGGCCCGCACTTGAATGGTGTCGAACCAGCGGTGCTTCGGATCGGTCAGCGTGAAGTCGGTGCCGAGCAGCTTAGGGCCGGAGCCGAGATTGATGATGCTCCGATAGGTATCGAAGCTTCCATCAACGCCGGTGCTCCAACGATAGCCCAAGTCGATCCAACCGGTGAGCACGGGTTCGGTGGACGGAACGGGAGAGGGCGCGTCGGTGGTCGTCGCAGGCGCGGCAACGGATGTCGCCGTCCCAGGCGGCGCCGGTGCCGGCGTCGTTGCGGGTGCCTGCGCCAGTAGCGGCAGGCCCACCGCGAAAATCAGCAGTGCCTTCATTTCAGCAGATTCCGATCCACGTGGCTGCCGTGAATCTTCTGATGGCACACCGTGCAGTTCTGAAATAGCGGCAAGTTCAAATCATGAAACGCAGGTGGCACCACTCCCATGACTTTCACCGGCGCTGAAGGGAGATTCGCGTGGCACTCCAGGCACACAAACCGGACATTGGCGCGCGTCAGCATTCTTGCGTTGGCTGAGCCGTGCGGCTCGTGACACGCCTGGCAGCCTTCAAAGCGCACCGGAGCGTGTTCGAAAGTGAACGGACCGCGTTTGTCGCCGTGGCACTTGAAGCAACCAGGGTCGTTCCCGGCGAAGCTCTGCAGCATGACCGGACGGATACTGCCGTGCGGATCGTGGCAGTCCACGCAGGTCATGTCGCCTTCCGGAAGCTTGTGATGAAACGGCCGCTGGAATTGGGCCCATTCGTTTGAGTGACAGTTTGCGCAGAGTGTGTTCACCGCCGCTGCCTTACGGGTCACCAGCGGCTCGCTGCCATGCACCTTATGGCAGTCGATGCAGGAGACCTGGTTGTGTGCGTGGCTGCTTTGGAGCCGCCCGATCTGCGTCGGCTCATTCAGATGACAGGTGAGACAGATTTTGTCGACAGCGCCGGCCGCGAGGTTCGCGGGATCGCGGATTAACGCTGGGTCTCCCGATTCAGCGTGCTTCTGGCCGGGGCCGTGACAGCTCTCGCACGCGCGGCCCGCCCATTCGCGCTTGGCATCCACGTCCACCGGGCGATGCGGGCTCTTCTCAAACGCGTTGTAGATGTCTTCGTGACAGGCCATGCAGGTCTGGGAACCCACGTAACCCGCCGGAAGCGTTTGCGCGACGTTCCGTGAAGGAGCCGCCGCCAACATCGTTACGCCGAGCGCGAGTATCTGCCAACGCATCTCTAAGGAATGTGTTCCGCGTCAACCGCGAATTGCGCGCCGGAGGAATGGCACACGCTACAGCTTTCTCCCAACGAGTCCGTATTCGCCAGGAAGTGCGAGGCCTCTTCCTTGGAAACGTGGCAGCCGCTGCAAGCCGACGAGATCGGCCCCACCGGATTAATCCAGCCCTGGGGATCGTTCACCTGATTCAGGTTGCCCATCAGCGGCAGGTCGTTTTGCTCCGTGCTATTGACGTGGCACATCGCGCAATATTGCATGTAGGTTGCATCGCCCGCGGGACTCATCACCGGGAAGAGTATGCCCGAGAAGTTGTTAATGCTCCCCATGTAACCCACGACGATGTAGGGATTCTTGGGGTCATCGGTCGCGGCATTCACGCCGTCGTGTAGGCGATGCACCAGCAGATTGAAATTGATGCCCTGCGCGGGCTGTTTCCGATACGACGCGATCACCGCGCTGGGACGCGTACTGGCATCCGTGTTGGACGGATTGTGACACAGCACACAGTACTCGTTGTTGTTGCGGAGGCCGCCGTGCTCGGAAAGATCGACGTGGCAGTTATTGCAGTTGCTGAGCGCGACCACGGTGCGGCGCGGCGCTACCGTTGAGCCGTCCACCGAGAAGTTGAACACCGGGTTGCTCGCGCCCAGCTCCAATGTCTGCGCCTCGGTTGTACCAGCCAAAACCGTCACGCTCTCGCGTGCCTCACCGCCGATGGTGTATGTTCCCGTGGCGCCCTTCGGAACGGCATGCGTGAAGGTGTAAGAGCACGAGCCGCTGGAACTGCACGCCGCCTTCAAAGCGCTTTCCGTCACATAACCCGGAGTGCTGGCGGTATCGCTTCCGAAACTGGTATAGCCGTAGTCGATGGTCGGTCCAGCCATGGTGAAGTTCAGCTGGTCGGGCTGCGACAAGGGTATATCGGTGCCCTTGGTGTCCTTCAGAGTGAAGTGGACGGTGGGCGTGTTCCCCGCGGAAGTATCCGTGACGCTGGTAATGACAAGATTGATCCCGGCCAGCAACGTATCGGGGTTCTGCGGGTAACTAGCCGCGGTATCGGTAGGCACCACGTGCGCGCCCAGGATGGAGGCATCAAACGGCGACTGACCTTGCGGAATATGGCACTGTGAGCACTGGCTGTCGTCCTCCTGTGGGCCACCGGGGTGGTTCATCTCCGGACCATTCGAGAAGCCAGTGGCGAAATTGATGTCGTCATGGCAGGCGCCGCAGGCGGCCCGAGAGGGCGTGCTCAGAAAGGCGGTGGCTTGCTTCGCACCTGTGGTCTGGCTATGGCAAACTTCGCAACGGCGCGGATCGGCGGGATCGATCACCATAGAAAAATTGCTGATGGCATTCATGTAGCCGGCCACCTCGAAAGGCACGCTGGGCGTGGTCTTGGTGCCTAGCACGGTCGGCAGTTGGGATCCCATGTGGATCTTATGAAAGAAGACCTTGGCGTCCAACGTGTTGCCAGTAACCGGATCGGCGTTTTGAGGCTGGTGGCAGAGCACGCACATTTGCATCCCGTGGGCATAACCGCCGTGGAAGGCCAACTGGTAGTGGCAGGTGTTGCAACTCTGTGTCTCGATAACATCGCGCGTCACGGTAACCGCCGAGCCGTTGGGGACGAAGTTGAACGTGGTGCCCGCGTAACTGGTGCCCAGATCGAATGGCGTGAGATCGCGATTACCGTCCACCGCGACCGTGGTCGTTACGTCGGGGTCGAATCCCGACGGGGCGTGAGCGGCGTACGTGTACTGGTATTGCCCCGGCCCTACCTGCTTGACCGTGCCGCCGCCCAATTCGAAATCCGGGCGCGTGATGGTCCCCAGCACCTTGCCGGTCACCTGCGAAGTCGTATAGGCCACGTATTGCGCCTGGCCCTTGGGAATGTAGGACGCCACGTAGGCCAGCGAAACGACGCCCGGGGTGGTTGCACCGGTGGCATCCAGAGGCAACCCGTTGGGATCAGTAAGCGTATAGGTCACACTAATAACGCCGCCGCTTGTGATCTTGGCTGAGTTGATAGTGATCACCAAGCCAGGGGTCACGAAATCAATCGAGGCGGCCTTGTCACGCAGGGTATGCGCCGACTTCTTGGTCTGGCCTGTCAGGCAGAGGGCGAGGAGTGCGGCAATTGCACCGATTCGTAGCGCAGGATATAGCCGTTTCATTGAGGTCCGCAGCATCGTCATCTACGGGACGATTGTCAAAAGTATCGGCGATCCGGCCTGGCTCAGTCTGCTCAAAATTGCTCACTTGTCCCGCTCGGCCTACCCCCGTGATCGGCGTCTAATGTTTCATGTAAGGATCAAGCATGCTGCCCTTTCGCAAGATTGTTTTCCCGGTTGACTATTCCGAACCCTGCCAAGCCGTGGCGTCGTATGTCCAGGAGATGACCCGGCGTTATTCCGCCGAGTTAACCGCGGTTCACGCCTACGCTCCTTTGGACGCGATTGGGCACAGCGAACTCCTGATTGCGGATCCCGACTTGCAGGCCAAGGCGCACGCTTCAGAACAGGACAGGCTGCGCCAGTTTACCGGCCGCCTGTTCCCGGGCCTTGAGGTGGAATGCTTCGCTCAATTGGGTGAACCGAGCCATGTGATCGACAACCTGGTCCAGGAACAACGAGCCGATCTGGTGATGCTGGCCACGCGTGGCCACGGCCCGGTGCGGCGGTTCTTGCTGGGCTCCGTCACAGCCAAAGTGGTACACGACGTCGGCGCGGCGGTGTGGACCGGCGCGGGCGCCACGCTGCCGGATCACGCGGCGAAAATTCCCTACCACTCCATCGTCTGCGCCCTGGATGAAAGTGACGAAGCCGAGGCGGTGCTGCGCGCGTCCGCCTCTATCGCCTTGACCTATCAGGCCCAGCTATGGATTCTGCATGTCGTGCCGACGCCGCCGGCTTATCCGGATGTCGACCTGGAAGAACACACCAAGCGACTCACGGAAACTTCTCAGTTCAAGCTGCGAGAGCTGAAGGCGAAGCTCGGCGTGGACGCGCCGCACACCGTGATCGACAGTCTTCTGGCCGATGGCATACACCAGGAGATTGTTCGAAAGAAGGCCGACTTGCTGATCACCGGACGTGGGCACTCGACTGGAACCTTCAGCCGGCTGTGGTCGCACCTCTACGCCATCATCCGCGACTCGCCGTGCCCGGTCCTCAGCATTTGAGCTATGCGAGCGGCGGCTCCCAATTCGCTGGCATCTTGGAGAAGTCTATCAGGGGCTTACGTTCGTCCCTATCCATGGCGTCCTGCGCCTGCAGATAAAGATTCGTGCCCGCCTCCGCCGAGAACGAAACTTCGGGGAAGGCCGCGCCTTTATGCAAGGGCCGCTCGACAAATTCGGGAAATCCAACTTCCGCGGGATTCGTGTCGTCATGATAACCACGCGCGAACACCTGCCGCACGTATCCAAATCCATCGTGGCGCTGCAGAATCGGCCCCAGGAGATTCACGCCAAACTCCATCACCTGGGTGCGGAAACCGGTTAAATCCTGCACCAGAAACGCAACGTGCTGCACGGCGTGGTCACCATGTTTTTCCAGAAACGCGGTGACATGCGATTTTTCTTCCCGGTCGATTCCGGCTGCGAGCGCAATGCCGAATTCGCCGAAATCGATGCACCACAGCATCATGCTGGATTTTTCCCCCGGATTGGTGTCGTCCTTCCGCAGGATCATTTTGCCGCCCATCACCTCCAGGTAAAACCAGGCCCACTTGCGGATGGATTTGGGGTCGACAACAAACGTCACGTGGTCGACTTTCATCAGCCGAGACATTAGGCAGTCCCTCCTGATCCCATTGTCCGCGATTTATCAATTCGACGAGACGGCCGACTTGCTCACCGATTTATCCGGATAGCTGGGCGGCGCCGGCACTGGCCTCGGCTGCTCGCGAATCAGGCGGTCCAGATGCTGGAGCGCGGCGTCGAGCTGTGCGTCCTTGCCTTCCGCGGTGGCATGCGGCAGATTATCCACGACGATATCCGGATCCACGCCGTGACCTTCGATCAGCCAAGTCCGCTCCGGGCCGTAGACGCCAGTCTCACCGGTGCTGGCGATACCGCGGTCCGCCTGGAAATTGCTGGCGCTCAGCCAGACCTCTCCGCCCCACGTGCGCGTTCCAATTACTTTCCCTAGACCCAGTCGGCGAAACCCTTCGGTAAACGCTTCGCCGTCGGAGCCCGTCCATTCGTCGCACAGCACCACCATGTGGCCGCGAAACGCCTGCTGCATGTTCCAGGACGGCTCGCCCTCGCGAGGCTTCCAATACATCCAGGCCTTGCGCGACAGCTTTGCGAGAATCCAGCTATCGATGTTGCCGCCGCCGTTGTGACGCACGTCGATAATCAACCCATCGCGCGTGAAAACCGGCGTATACTCCTCCACCCACTGGTTGATATCGTTCGCGCCCATCGCGCGAAGATGCACGTAACCGATCTTTCCTCCGGACGCCTGCTCAACCCTGATGCGGCGCGTGTATTCCCACTCGCGATAGCGCAGGTCTGCGTCGTCCTGCATGGAAATCGGTTTGACCACCACCTCACGCGTCTGCGTCTTTCCTTTGGGACGGACTCGCAAGAGCACCGGTTTGCCCGCCTGGTGTCGAAGCGTTTCTCCCGGATCTGTGTTGGCGAACCCGGCGCCGGCCAGCTCCCGGCCGTTGATCGCGAGGATCGCGTCGCCTTCGGCAATATCCACACCCGGACGAGACAGGGGTCCCAACTTGTCGGGACGATCCGGATCGGATTGATAGATGTGCGCGACAACATAGCCGCCCGCGCCGGTGTCGCGCGTTAACCGCGCGCCGAGTGAAGCAGGTTGAATCTGATCCGCGCCGCGCCGGACATCTCCACCGCGCACGAAGGTATGTAGTAGCGACAACTCGCCTACCATCTGCGCGATCAGATCGTTCAACTCCTCGCGTTCGTGCACCCGGCCGGCCAGTTCCGTGTATTTATCCCGCATGGCCGCCCAGTTGATGCCGTGCATGTGCGGGTCGTAGAAATAATCGCGATGCAGACGCCAGGCATCCAGCAGCGCTTCGTGAAACTCATCGGCGGGGATCACGGAGAACGTCCAGTCCTTCAGGTCCACATGAGCGTCGCTGAGCGTCTTGGGATCCTTCAGCGCGCTCTCTTTCACGGCAGAATCGAGAATCCAGAGATCGTTCTGCTTCAGCTCATTGTTCTGCTTGTGAACCAGCATCTTCTTGCCGTCGGCCGATATCTCATAGTCCGCCACGCCTTCCATCAGCGTTTCGGGCTTGTCGCCTTTGTTGGCGATGTCCAGGCATTGCAGCGCCGTTTTCTCGGGCATCTCAGGGTCGCGGTTGATCCAACAAAGCCTCTTGCCCGCGACGCTGAGGTTCTCGTAATTTCCCGGCGGAACCGGGACTTCCTGTATGCGAGCCGTGATGCGGTCCAGGTCGATTTCTACTTTCGGCACGACCGGCGGTTTGGCTGGATCGCCAGTCTTTGCCGGTTCGTCATTCTTGGGCACTCCGGGCTTAGGCTCTTCCGGTTTGTCCGGATGCAATTCGTCCGCGGGCTCGAAAGGAGAACGCAGGCCCTTGGTAAGCGCCAATTGGTATATCTTGAAAGTTCGATCGAAGTACGGATCGGGTTGACGCGAGCCCCACGGAGATCGGATGACGGACTTCAGAGCGCGATCCGAAAGAAAGTAGATCCATTTGCCGTCGGCGCTCCAGGCAGCGGATGCATTGCCGTAGCGGTCTGTCGTCAGCGGCGTAAGGGCGGCCGTTTCCACGCTGTACAGCATAATGCGCGACTGCTGGTTCTCAGTGTCTTCCCCGAAGGTGAAGTAGCGGCTGTCGGGTGACCAGCGCACCCTGTCAAACACCGGGTCTGAATTGCCGCCGTAATTGCCGATAGCGATTTGTTTCTCCGCTTTCGTCGCGGTATCGAGCAGCCACAGCCGATTGGTCTTGTCTTGATGCGCGATCCATTTTCCGTCCGGAGAAGGCACGCCTTCCCAGCGCAGCACCTTCCCATTGCTGGTCAATTTTTCGCCGGAGCCCTCTCCGTTCGCCGGGAGTTTCCAAAACTCCACCTCACCGCTTTCGCTGGAAAGCACCAGCAGCGACTTGCCATCCGGCAGCATGCGCGCATCGCGATATCGTCCCGGCTTATGTTCGGCCACGTCCACGAACCGGCCCGTGGGTTTGGCCGGCGCCACAAACACGCGGCCCCGCGACGTCAGCACCACCCGGTCGCCATCGGGGGAAAGATGGATCGACGTGGTGTACTCAATCGGATTGGTCACCCAATGCTCGCGGAGATGATCGAAGTCGGACGCGAGCTCGATCGAGACCGTTTTGTCCGCGCCGGAAGCGATGTCGTACAGATGCAGATCGGCGCCCAGTTGGTAAACGATGCGGCCGCCCGAAAGCGAAGACGACTGCAGGTCCCATCCCTGGCTGTGCGTATGTTGGCGGAGATTCTTCCCGGCCTCGTCCATGGACCACAGGTTCATCGTTCCGTCCCGATCGCTCAGGAAATAAACGCGGCCGTTCCACCACATCGCATTCTTGCTGGTTCCCGGAAAGTCCGCTGTGAGTGGTTGTGCTTCCTGCCCATCGGTGAACTTCCAGATGTTTTGCGCCGTGCCGCCCTGGTAGCGTTTGGTGGAACTTCCCTGCGTCGGCAAACGCGTGAAGAACAGCGTGCGGCCCCGGGCGTCGTAGCATCCTTGCGCAGCCTGGCTCAGCGGAATGTTTTCGATGCGATTGTCCGTATTGATGACCGCTAACTGATCGTCCGGAAGTGTCGAATATTGATGCGTGGAGAACAGGATCTTGCCGTCCGGCGTCCAGCCAATCGAGTCCGCGCCTGCGTTATCAAACGTGCGGCGGACCGGCAGGCCGCCCGCGGCCGGCATGGTGTAGACCTCGCGCGGTCCCTCATAGCTCGCGGCGAATGCGATGGTCTTGCCATCGGGCGAGAATGCCGCGTTGGTCTCTTCGCCCAGGTGGGTGGTTAGACGCCGGGCCACGCCACCGTCCACACCCACTTCCCACAGATCGCCCTCCGAAGTGAAGACGATGGTATCGCCGTGAATGGCGGGAAATCTGTAGTAGCCGCGATTCTGTTGCGCGGAGCAAACGGAAACGCAAGCAGCGATCGAGATGAATACGAGTGCCAGTCGGTGCATAGAAATAGGATATGCAAAGCCGGCGCGCCGCGGCTAGCTGCTCGGCGAATTGCGCCATTCACACAAAGCGATTCTGTCTGGCTGGTCGGGCTGCCGGGATTTGAACCCGGGACCTCCTGCACCCCAAGCAGGCGCGCTAGCCAGGCTGCGCCACAGCCCGAATCACCCATTCTACCGCACCCGGACCCCGCGCCCCCTCCTGCGCTCTGCTATACCTGATTGCTGATGCTCATTCTCGCCGCCAGTCTGGCGATCTTCATCTATGGCATGACCGCCGCGACGCTCGGCACCATCCTGCCCGACCTTTCCACCCGTTTCCGTTTCACGCCGAAACAAGATGCCAACATCGCGTTCTGCCAGGCTTTGGGTCTGGTGCTGGCCTCCCTCGGCGTGGGCCTGCTCATCGATTACGAAGGCAAGAAAGTGGGATTGGTCCTGGGCCTTTCTCTGAGCGCCCTGGCTGTCGCCCTGCTTCCCCGGGCCAGCGGCCTGCGCGCTATTGCATCCTATCTGTTCTTGCTCGGAGTCGGCGGCGGGATCATCGTGACGGCGGCCAATGCTCTGGGCAGCGACGTGACGCCAGCCCATCGGGCGACAGTGCTGAATTTCCTGAATATCTTCTTCGGGATCGGCGGTTTCGCCACTCCCTTCGTTTCCGCCAACCTGCTCGGCAAAAGCTCCACCCGCCTCTGTCATCTGATTGCGGCGCTCGCTGTGGTGGCTGCGGCCGTCAGTTTCTTCGCTCCGATACCGCCCCCGGCCGCCGCCCAGAGCTTCGTATTCTCGGATGTCGGCAGCGTGCTGGGCCGGCCGGTTCTGTGGCTTTGCGCGCTGCTTTTGTTCCTCTACGTGGCATGCGAAGTAGGAGTCTGGAACTGGCTGGTGCAACACCTGATCGCGCAAGGCGTGCCGCAAGGCCGCGCGCTGAATGTTCTTTCGTTCGGCTTCGCGTTGGGAATGTTATTCGGACGACTGGGCGCGTCGGAAGTGCTGATCTCGGTTCGCGGGCTCAACGTCACGCTAGCCGCATCCATCCTGATGGCGATCTTGACCTTTCTGATGCTTCAGACTCGCAATCCAAGCGTGGCGTGGGTTCTGACTTTTCTCGCGGGAATGGCGATGGGCCCGGTGTTTCCCACCACGGTCGCGCTGGTGGGCGATGTGTTTCCTCGCATGACAGGCACAGCGATCGGCATCGCGATCACGTCCGGATGGATCGGCCTGGCGGTCAGCTCTCGCGTGATCGGCTTCATCGCCGCGGGCGACCACGCGCGCCTGAAAAAAGCTTTGCTGGTGTTGCCCGCGATGTCGCTGGCGATGGTCGCGGTGAATGTGGCGCTGCGCTATCTTGCGTAGAAGCTGAGGCAGTTGTCGCCCTGCTTGATCATCCGATAGCGACTGAGGCCCCCATAGGCGTCGGCGAGCTTGGCGCGCGATGAGTGCTGCACAATCGCAAGGGGCGTTTCGGCGCGGTCCAGAGCGGACATTGTGGCTTCATATTCCTTCGACATTTCGTAAGGCGGATCGAGGAAGACCAGATCGGCGTGGGCGCGTTCAAGCACTGTCGCAGGTTTCCCGGTGAAAACCTCCGCGCGGCTTTCCAGGCCCAGCGTCGCCAGATTTTCGCGAATCACTTCCACGGCCCGCCGGTCCTTCTCGATAAAGACGCAGCGGCGCGCTCCCCGGCTCAACGCTTCGATGCCGACGGCTCCGGTTCCGGCGTAAATATCCATGAAGACCGCATCGGCGACGCGCGCGGCCAGCACGTTGAACAACGTCTCGCGCAGACGATCCGGAGTGGGACGCGTATCCAATCCAGGAAGGCTCTTCAACCGGCGACTGCGAAACTCTCCCCCGATGACCCGCACTAGATCGCCTGCCTCAACCCACCTGCACCAAACCGTAACGGCGTTGCCAATGTTCCCGCAGATAAGTCACGGCGCTCCGCAATTCCTCCTGCGACGGCGGATTTGTGATGAAGGCCTGGGCTTCTCCGCGCGCCAACTCGAGTATCTCCTTATCCCGAATGATGTTCGCAATGCGCAAGGCCGGCAGGCCGGATTGCTTGGTCCCGAAAAATTCCCCAGGCCCGCGCAGCTTCAAATCCATTTCGGCGATGTAGAAGCCGTCGCTCGAATCCACCATGGTGCGAATGCGCTCCCGCGCGGCGTCGCCGAGCTTGCCGGTCACCAGGATGCAGTGGCTCTGTTCCGCTCCACGCCCCACGCGGCCGCGCAGTTGATGCAGTTGCGCCAGTCCGAAACGTTCCGCCTGCTCGATGACCATCACGGTAGCGTTCGGAACATCCACGCCCACCTCGATGACCGTAGTTGCAACCAGGATCTTCACCTCGCCGCGGCGAAACTGCTCCATCGCCGACTCCTTCTCGTCGGCCTTCAGCTTTCCATGCAGCAGCCCCACTCGAACATCGGGGAAGACTTTTTCGGACAGGTGCTGGTACATCTGCTGGGCGGCTTTCATGGCCTCCGATTCTTCGATCACCGGATACACGACGTACGCCTGGCGTCCGAGCACGATCTGCTGCTTCATGAAGCTGTATACGCTTTCGACGCGATCGTCGCTGACGTGTTTGGTCACGATGGGCCGGCGTCCGGGCGGCAGCTCATCGATGATCGAAACATCCAGGTCGCCGTAAATGGTGAGCGCGAGGGTGCGCGGGATGGGAGTGGCGGTCATCACCAGAACATCGGGGTGTTTCGCTTTGGATGCCAGACGCATCCGCTGCATCACGCCGAAGCGATGCTGTTCGTCCACGATGGCGAGGCCGAGTTTCTTCCATTCGACGTCTTCTTCGATCAGCGCGTGCGTGCCAATGCCGATATGGATGAGTCCTTCCGCCAGCAGTTTCTTCAACTGCGATTTTTCCCGTGCCGTATTCGATCCCGTAAGCAGCGCAGGCACGTAACCCATTTTCTGAAACAGATTCTTGAAATAGAAATAGTGCTGGCTGGCGAGGATTTCCGTGGGCGCGAGCACTGCGGCTTGATAGCCGTTCTCGATCGCGATCACCGCGGCTTCGGCGGCTACCAGCGTTTTGCCGCTGCCCACATCGCCTTGCAGCAGACGGCTCATGGGATGCGGCGCTTTCATGTCGTCCGCGATTTCCTTGAGAACGCGCTTCTGCGCGCCGGTCGGTTTGAACGGCAGCATGGCCTTGATTTTTTCGCGCACGCGGTCATTCAGATCGAACGAAATTCCCGGCTGCAGCCGCGCTTTGGCGCGCTTCAGCGACAGGCCGCACTCCAGCCAGAAGAATTCTTCGAAGATCAACCGCCATTGCGCGGGTGTGCGGTAGTTGTTGAGCAGCCGCAAGTCGGCGCCCGGTGGAGGAAAATGCAGCGAACGGGTGGCGCTCCAGCGATCGGGGAGCTTCAACCGCTCGCGCAGCGCGGGCGGTAAGTCGTCGTCCAAGGGCGCGATCGATTCCAACACGCGATGAACCAGCGATCGAAACGCGCGGGTGGTCACCTTGCCGGCTGCTTCGTAAACCGGTACGATGCGTCCGGTATGCAGCGCCGCGTCGCCGTCGGAATCGTCACCCGTGAGGATTTCGAACTCGGGATGCATCATCAGAAGACCGCCGGTGTAATTGTCGAGCTCGACTTTTCCGTACAGCGCAGCTCGCACTCCCGGCAGAAACCGATCGACCAGATAGCCGCCGTGAAACCACTTGGCGAGCAGGCGCTCTTTGGATGCGTCTTTAAAGATTGCTTCGAAGAGTCCGAGATTGCGGCGGCGAAAACTTCGCAGATGCGCGGACTGCACATCGGCCATGACGGTGGCCATCTCTCCCGGGGCTAGCTGCGCGATGGTCTTGATGTTGGTGCGGTCTTCGTAGCGGAAAGGAGCGTAGGCGAGCAGATCCTCTACGGTGACCAGGCCCTTGGTTTCGAGCATCTCGGCGCGCGCCGGTCCGACGCCTTTGATGTACTTGAGTGGGGTGGAAGTATCCAACCTCGAGCTGCGGGGCTGCAAGTGCCAGTGTACAACTGTGGGCGATCCGTGACCGAAGGAAGTGTTAGGCGCGTGGCGTGGCGAGTTCGCTGCCGTGGCCGTTTTGGAGGGCGTTGGCAAGCTGCGCCGTACCGCTAGTGGCGACAGCTTGTTCGAGCAGCCGGGACACGGCGGCTTTATTGTCTTCCGAAAGAGATTTGGTGCTGAATATAGAGCAGCCTTTGGCAATATGTTGCATATCCGCCCCGTCTTGTTCCACTACCATCTCGTGCTCCACCCAACTGGACAAGGGAATATTGCGGAAGTACAGCCGCTCCTGCAGGATCATGGATTTCTGCCGTGCCGCGGCTGATTTGTTTTCGCGGAAATAGTGGCGCTCTTCCACGCGGAGATCCTGCATGAATTCGTCCAGCGCGCGGCGGCGGGCCTCCTGCTCAGTCGCGCGAACGCGTTCTTCCACGTTGTTCTTTTGCAGGCGAACTTCGGCGCGGGCTTCCGCGATTACTTCGCGCTCCTTGGAGACGGCCACTTCCATGCGCGCTTGCATGATGTAGTACGACAGCAAGGCGGAGCCCGCGGCAATGAAGACGGGGAGGAGAATCCACAACAGGGCGTCTATCTGCATACCTTGCCTCCTATCGGCAGTAGGCTGCCGAAACGTTAGGTACTGAATAGGGAGACCGGCGCGGCTCGGTAGGGCGCGGCTCATAAGATCACGGACTGGGACCCGTCGATTTTGCCGCCGGAGACCAAAGCCGCAAACAGTGGGAGCCGGAAAGTGAAGAGCGCCTTGAGGATGCACTTGATTCGAAAGAGGAGTCCGGCCATGAAGCCGTAGTGTTTTCCAAAGAAAACGGCGGCGCCGTGGACGCGATCCGCGGCGAGAATGGTGCGGGCGGACTCGGCGTAGCCCGCACCCGGGGTGTAAAGTGCCGTAACCTGGGGCAGGGCCAGAGTTTTTCGAGACACACGCTTGATCTGGTAGCAGAGCTCGGCGTCGGCCCAGGAATCGCCGTAGCGTTCGTCCAGGTAGTTGAGTCCCTTGACGAAGAATTTGCGCACCAAGAAGGCCTGAAAAGTCGCGTACTCCACTGGAAAGACCTGGGCGGTTGTATCCACGGCAACCGGAGTGAGGTCGAGCCCGGTGGCGGGCGTGGGCAGCCGGAAAAACTGAGGCGCCAGCCGGGTTTCGGTGTCCAGCAGCAACGGGCAAACGGCGACGGCTTCCGGATCGGCTTCCAGTTGAGCCAGCAGGGACGGGATGGTGGTGGGGAGCACCTCGACTTCCGGAGTCATGAAGAACAAAAACTCGCCGGCGGCGGTTCGGGTGCCGATGTTGAGCGCCTTGGTGCGGCCGAAGTAGCGGGGCAGGCGGAGCATGGTGACGCCGGTGAACTCGGAATCGAGCTGCGCGCTTTCGTCGTGCGAGCCGCAGTCCACCACCAGGATCTCGATGGAAGCGCGGTCGTTGGAACCCTCCAGGGCCGAGAGACAGCGGCGCAGCGCGGGCGCGCTGTCATAGGAAAATATCAGGGCGGTGACTCGAATCACGGGTGGAAGATCGATCTCCTCGGGCCGCGGTTCGGGCTCGACGGCCACGATGGGGGCTGCCTTTCGCGCTTCTACTCTGCGTTTGCTCGCAATGGGCATGTTGCTAGATTACTTCGAAGTTGTCATCAGGCAATCGGCAGCCAGCAAAGACACTTTCGTGGGCGCTGATTTCAGCGGAATGGAAAACGCCGCCGGGTCGCTTCCGGTTGCCAGCCAATAAACGCTGCTCTTGCCTCCGGATTGTACTTCCACGGGCACGAACGCAGCGAACGAAGGGTCAACGTCGCGCTGCGACAATGTTCCGGACAATTTCATGGCGCGCCAGGAGTAGCTCAACTTCACGGCGGGAATGCCGGTTCCGTAGACCCAATTGTCGAAGAAGATCTTAAGATCCGGATCGGCCGAGGGCGGCGCATATTGGCGCGCCAGATCGCGAAACTGATCGGTGCTGATGGAAGGATGATGACTGCAAATGTCGCGCAGCAGGCTCAGGAATTTCTGGTCTCCCAGGCGGCGGCGCAGCATGTGGATGATCCAAGTGCCCTTCTCGTAGGTCACGGTGTGCCAGGCATCCGGAGCGAGAGAAGATTCCAGCCGGTATCCCCAAACGATGGGCCCGGCGGATTCGAGCGCGGCGCCGCTGGTGGTTTTCGACAGCAGGTGCTCGCGATAGCGGTCCAGCACGGCGTCCAGGGCTTTGCTGCCTTTCTTGCGCTCGAGCAGCAGCAGAGCCGAATAGTTGGCTAGGGATTCGATGAGCCAGTCATCGTGATAGCTGGCCGGGACCACCATATTGCCCCACCATTGATGCGCTACCTCGTGGGCTTCCAGCAGGTCCGAGAAGAAGGTCTCCTCGTTGCGCTCGCGGAGCCGCGGAGGAAGCTGAGCCGGATCGAGATAAGCCAGGGTCGAAAGATAAACCAGGCCCGGGAAGCCTTGACCGAATCCGCCGGGAATGGGCGTGATGGCGAGGTTGCGGATGGGGGTGGGGCCGAATTCCTCCGTCATGAAATCCAGGGTCTCGATCACGTCCTTGGTTAGGGTTTCGATGCGCGGAGTGGGATCGGGAAGTTTGGTCTGCTGGGCTAAACTAGCCACCGGGGCAGGTAGGGAGCGCCGCAGGGGAAATTCATCCTGCTGCACCGTCATCGTCTGAGCCGACGGCTTGGGCGCGAGCGCGCTCTCCAAGCGCCGGTTCGCATACAGGTTGATGGTGTATCCGTTCCGCTCAACCACTACGGACTGGAAATTTCCGAGATTAAAGCCGGCAAAGCGGACGGGCGTGTCGGTCTTCAGGCGAGTAACGCGCCAGTCGCCATCGGTGCGATCGTCCAACAGCTTTCCGGTAGCCGCGACGGTCAGCGCTTTCGGATAGCGGAAGGTTAAGTCGTACCTGGCCAGTTCGCCGCCGGTGCGCGGGTACCAGGTACCGCGCGAGCCGACATAGTAGACGTCGTTTCCCGAGTTGCGGATGACGGCGCCGGCGTGGTGGATCTCAACCTCGTGCGGCACGGAAGGATCCAGCGGTAGTTCCGAGACCAGCAGGAATTCGCGATCCTCCCGGTTGGAGATGAGATCGAAGCGCATGGACTCACGGTCGAAAACTTCCACTGGATGGCCGTCGATGCTGGCAGCGGAAATCTGCATGTTGGGCGAAAGGCTAAAGGGAATAACGGACCTGGGCTGGCGCTCATTGTCCGGAAAGGTGAGCGTGGCGCGCGTGACGGCCTGCATCGAAAGATCGGGCGCGATGGTAGCTTCGATGCGAATATTATCCAGCACGGCGCGAGCAACGCGCGGTTGGGCGCCATTGCCTGATGCTGCAGCGCTGCCTGATGCCGCGGCGCTGCGAAAGGACCGCGCCTGAAAACTGGTCCAGGTATCGAAGTACATGCGATTGCCGCGGTTGGCCAGCTTGCCGGCCAGAATCTGATCGGGGGCCGTGGGATCGTACAGCACATCGAAATTGTCGAGTTTATTTCCCGCGACTGCCATGTAAAAGATTCCGTTGTCACGGCGGTCCGAGAGGATGTCGTATACCACGCGGGTCTCGAAACTCGCGACCAGATTCGCGAGGACAGAGGTCCAGTTGGCGACGAAGAGGCCGCCCATATCCGGACTTTTCTTCGCCGCTGGATTGCTCTGGAGCCGCGCAAGCAGCTGGTCGCCGGTTCCATCGGTGAAGATGAACGCCGCGGTCTTGAAGTGTTCTTCCAGCGTGGGCGAGTTGGTGAACTTCGCGAGTGAAAAACGCTCGCTGCGGGTGGGCGGCACCAACAGCAGATCGGCGTCGCCGGCTTCGGCGCTGGTAACGAAAATGGCCCCGAGACGGGCCCCGCCGATGGGCTTGGCGAAGATCAGGTAGCCGGAGGACAGGTAGATTTTGAGATCTTCCTTGGCGAAGTTGAGGTCGAGCACGCGGTAGCACTCATCGGCATCCAGAGAGATGTGCTCCACCTGGTTGCCTACGCCGGCAGCGCTGGCCGCAAGGGCGCAGCGTGGTATGGCCGCAAGCAGAAACAGTACAGGCAGGACACGCACAATCTCAGTGTAAGCGAGCGGGTGCCGGATCAGTGAAGCGGATTGGTGAGCGGTCTTAGTAGGAGCGCGTTTGGACGCTGATCACGTGGCCGTTGTCGAGGCGAATGGTTCCCAGGGCCTGCCCTTTGGACCAATACTGGCAGATCTCCAGCAGGTGGCCGTCGTCGTCGGGTATGCTGACTCGCGATTCGGGTGGGCCGAGGGTGGCTTCGAGCTCGTGAAATGTGGCCCCTACTTTAACAGAGGCGACCTCTTCAACAGACAGTTCCTTGACCACTGGCGCGGCGGCTATGGGTGCGATGGGAGGGGGAATCGGAGCGGAAGCCGTGGATTCGGCGGGAGCGGGCGATTCGCGCCGGTGAGCAGCGCGGCGTGCGGAGGAGGCTCTTGCCACGGACGATCCGGACGTGCCGGGGCCTCCACCAGGGGCTCCCAAGAGCGGCGACGCAGGGGCGGGCGCTAAGGCCGCCGGTTTCTCAACAGTTTTCAGCGGTGCGGGCTTGACCACGGTTGTACCCGCAGCTTTGGAGGTGTCCTTATTCACGTTGCCGAAGATATTGCCGAGCGCGGTGCCAAGCGGCTTGCCAGCGGCAGTGCCCACCGTGGCGCCGGCAGCTGCAGCGGCGTGTTCGGCCAGGCTTTGAGCAGTCAAGCTACTGGATGCAATAAGACTTCCAAGTGCGATGAGCGCGAGCGAACGCATGGATATTCTCCCCTATTCCCATCCTATGGGCTTCGAGAGATTAAGACCAGAATTAAAAGACCTTAGTATGGAGTAAGAAAAGGTACCAGGCCACGCACGATTATGGGCGCGAAAAATGGCCGTAAGTTGATGAAAGCTGGTGTTTGGTTGTTGGTGATTGGTGTATTATAAACTGATCCAGCCCGGGCTGACGATGCCATGTCTGAGGATTCGCACGCCGAGACAGCTTCGCTGAGGGCGCAGCCACTTTCCAAGGGCCAGCTAAGTCCCGGGCAGGTATTAGGCGGACGATTTGTCATCGTTCAGTTTCTTGCTTCCGGCGGGATGGGCGAAGTTTATGAAGCCGCCGACCAGCACCTGCAAAACAAACACATTGCTCTGAAGACGCTGCGGCCGGATATCGTGGGCGACCCGGAGATGCGCATGCGCTTCGAACAGGAAGTGCTGCTGGCGCGGGAGATCAGCCACCGCAATGTATGTCCGACCTACGATCTCTTTCGCATGCCGGGTCCGCTCGGGATGGTGACTTTCCTGACGATGAAGCTGCTGCGCGGCGAATCGCTTCGAACGCGCCTGCTGCGCACCGGGCCGCTGCCGCCGGAATTGGCGTTGTCGGTGGTGCGGCAGATTGCGGATGGGCTGGACGCGGCGCACAAAGCGGGCGTGATTCATCGCGATCTGAAGCCTGGCAACGTCATGCTGGAATACACGGACCAGGACGTTCGGGTGTCGATCACCGACTTCGGCCTGTCGCACCAGTATTTTTCAGACGGAACACTGAGCGAGCGAGGGCAAATCATGGGCACGCGGGGTTATATCGCCCCCGAGCTCTTCGCTGGGCGACTGGCGTCGCCGGCCAGCGACATTTACGCGTTAGGCGTGATAGCGCATGAAATTCTGGCTGGACGCCCACCGGAGCCACCGGCGGTTTTACCGGGCAATTGGAGCAGCTTCGTCGAAGGATGTCTGAAGGACGATCCATCCCGAAGGTTCCGTTCGTCGCTGGAAGCGCTCCAGGTTCTAGGGGTCAACCCGGCGACAGAATCCGTCCTGACAGGCGCGCGAATTCCCCGCAGGCGATGGCTCGAAGGCGCGGGCGGCGCGGTAATCCTGCTGACAGGGGCCGCTGTCTACGTTGAACGGGACCGGATCGAGCGGGTGCTGCACCCGTTACCGGAAAAGCGATTTGTAGCGCTGATGGCATGGCCGCCGGATACGTCCACGAACGGTGCGGTGTTGCGAGGTGTGTTGGAAGCGGTTGGTAATCGACTCATCCGTGCCGAGGCGTACGTGCGGAACTTGCTGATTTTGACCGTGCGCGATGTGATGGAGCCGCAGCCGGTGAAGCAGCCGAACGATGCGCTGTCGGTTCTGGGCGCCAACCTGGTGCTGGCCGGATCGCTTGCGCCCCACGACAACCGGTACCGCCTGGATTTACGTTTGCTGGATGCGGCGTCGCAATCGGTTCTGCGTACGGCAACGGTGGAGGCTCCTGCAAAGGAATTGGGCCGGTTGAATGAGCGAGCGGCCGAGTCGGTGGCAAGTCTTCTCGGTATCGGCCTTAGGCCCTTGGGTTACAAGGACGAGGACGAACTGGCCACGGTATCACCCGCCGCCTACCAGGAATTCATGGTCGCGGACGATCTGCGCCGGCAGCCGAATGACGCGCAATTGGATCCGGCCATAGAAAAATATCAGAAGGTGGTCGACATGGACCCCCATTTCTCGCTGGGATACGCGAGACTGGCGGCGGCATTGTCGCAGAAATATCTGTTGGCGCGGGACCGTGGCGCGCTGGCACTGGCGGCTCAGAACGCGCAACTGGCGCTCCGCTATAACCCCAAGTCGGTTTCGGCAATGCTGAGCGCGGCGATCGTCGATCTCACCTCCGGGCGCACGGCACAAGCGCTGGAGCTGCTGCAGGGCGCCTTGCGCGTCGATCCGGGAAATCCAGAAGTCCTGCTGTATGTTTCGCGAGCCTACCAGGATTTGGGACAGGCGGCGGCGGCGGAGCAATCGTATCGTTCCATCCTGCGGGAGCGGCCCAATAATTCCGCGGCTTACAACGATCTGGGCTGGTTTCTGTACCGTCATGGGCGGTCGCGCGAGGCCGCGGACGCTTTCCAGAGCGCGGCTACGGTGGCGCCGCAGCAAGCTTTACCCAAGACGAATCTTGGGACCATGTATTTGCTGTTGGACCGCCGGCCGGAGGCTATCGAGGCGTTTGAGGAGAGTCTGCGGCGTTACCCGACGGAACTCGCTTACCTAAATCTGGGCTCGATCCATTTCGAGGATGGCGATTATCGCAAGGCATTGACCTTTTACGAAAAGGCGCGCGACCTTCAGCCCAAGGAAGATTTGCCCTGGCGCAACATTGGTGACTGCTATGCGATGTTGGGCGATACAAAACGCGTGCTGGCGAACTATGAGAAGGCCGCGGAAGCGCTGGGCGAGCAACTGCAGGCGAATCCGAACCATGGCCCCGGATGGATGACTATGGGTTTTTACCAGGCGAAATTGTCTCGCAGAAGTGAAGCGCTGGAGGCTCTGCGCAAGGCCGGCGAATTGAAGGCGACCGACGTGGCGTCGCAGTTCACCAAGGCGCAGGCGCTGGCGCTGTTGGGAGAGGAAGATGAGGCTTTGCGTTTGGTGCTGGCTTGCCTGGACCAGGGGCTTTCCCAGGTCGAGGTGGACCTGGCACTCGATTTGACACAGGTGCGGTTGGACCCGAGGTATCGCGAGCGCGTGGCGAAGCTCGGCACACCCGCGAAACCGAAGTAGCTCAACAACCATATAGGAGAGAAGCAATGCGTTCTGTTGTGCAACTGGTAGTGCTCGGAATGATTTGCCTGTTGATCGGCTGCAAGCCCAAGGTGACGGTCCAGGTCCTTTCGAACGGGAAATTGGTAACTTTCGTGCCCAAGGGCACAACGGTCAATTGGGTCGATGAAAACAACGTCCCAATCAACGTGAACTTTCCTTACGCCAATCCCTGTGGGTCCCGTCCTAATCAGGCCACTTGTGTTATGGAAAGTGGAAAGGCTATCTACACTTGCCAGAACAACGTCTGCGAAGATCCAGGCATCGGGGTGCAGCCCACAACGGGTAACGGACTCGAGAAAGCCACCCATACGAGCCTGAAGGGGACGGCCCAGCTCTACCAGGTGTACTGCGGCACAGACGGAAAGGCGACCGCGGATGGCCCACCCGTGCACCAGAACGACCAGGTGAGCTGGGTTGCGGATACAAATACCGCGTATAGCCTGAGCGGGTTCAATCCGCCGACTATTTGTGATCCGGCCATGATCACCCCCGGCGTAGCTTGCCAGGTAACTATGAATACGACCGTTGACGCGACTTATCAAGTGACATACAGCGCCTGCAAAGTCGCACAGGGAACCGGCAAACTGCACGTCCAGATGCAGTGAGTGCTTCCGCTATTTGGGAACGGCGGCGTAGAACAGATAGGTAGCGGAGTAATTCACGCGCTCCTGGTCGCCGGCATGCTGCGCATTGCAGGCCTTATCGGACGGGGGAAGTCCCCCGGACGTATCGATTCTGTGAATGAACGTCACTTTCCCAAACTGTTTAGTCGCGTCTTTGGCGGGTAGTTCCAACCAATGGACCGCGTCTTTGTTATTCGGCAGAAAATGCTTCGCCAGTCGGCCATCGCTCCGCACCAGGCTGCCGTCGGCCGCCTCCCAGGTGGGTCCTTTGTAATGGTGGACGGTGACCGTGTGTTGGGAATTCGTCAGGATGGCATCTGGGTCGGGCCCCGACCAAACGAAGCCTCGATCGGTTTGTTTACAGGTATAGACCTGGACGCTATTGGGCAACGTGTGAAACTCAAACTGAATTTTTTGCCCCGGCGGATCTTTCAGCTCGGAATTCGGCAGCGGATTCTGAGCCGTCTGGGCAGCGAGCAAGAATGACCAGAGGAGTAGAACTGGAAGGCTGCCTCGGGGCACAGTTATTTCAGCCCTTCCACCACGTACAATTCCGAGAGAATGCGCAGATAGCTGTAACCGTAAGCCCGTCCGTCGGGGGTTGGCAGGATGCCGCGAATCTCGACGACGCCAGTGTGATCGGCGGGCATGACCTGCTTCCAAAGTTCGCGGCGTCCCGTTTCGAGGTCCAGACGAAAGACGCGAGCCGGCATTTCATCCCAGCGCCGCACATACAATGACCGTCCATCCGAGGTCCACTGGACGGGCACATCACCTTCGGCGATGCCGGATATGGGGCGCGGTTCGCCTCCATCCACAGGGTAGAGCCGGGCATTTTGTCCAGCCTCAGAGATGGCAATCCACTTGCCGTCTGGGGAAAGAATATCCTGTCCCACCGATGCCTCGACCTT
>Ga0302326_10003593_pt1 | contig 36359 bp, 32 predicted proteins | sample Palsa_T0_3_FD_202264 | JGI IMG/M metagenome (GOLD analysis project Ga0302326, IMG submission 202264) | Peat permafrost microbial communities from Stordalen Mire near Abisko, Sweden - Palsa_T0_3 | ecosystem: Environmental > Terrestrial > Soil > Palsa > Peat permafrost | place: Sweden: Abisko... | reverse complement strand
CGCACCTCCATTTGAGTCCTTAAATGTCGGCGCTCATGTCGGGGATCATCCCGAGGCGGTCGCCGAGAATCGCGGGCGCATCATGCGCCGTCTCGAACTTCCGGGCGAACCCGCCTGGGTCGAACAGGTTCATGGCCACGAGATCGCCGACCTTGACGGCGCGCGCGCGACGGCGCCGGCGGACGCATCCTTCACGCGCGTGGCGGGACGGGTGTGCGCGATCCAGGTGGCCGACTGCCTGCCCGTGCTCCTCGCGGCCCGCAACGGATCCGCGGTGGCTGCGGCGCATTGCGGATGGCGGGGCCTTGCAGGCGGAGTGCTCGAGGCGACGCTAGCCGCCTTGCGCCTGCCGGGAGGGGAGCTCTACGCCTGGCTCGGACCTGCCATCGGTCCCGGTGCTTTCGAGGTCGGTGCGGAGGTGCGCGCGGCCTTCCTTGCGCAGGACCCGCGCGCGGCGACCGCCTTTACTGCCAACTCGCGCGGCCGCTGGCAGTGCGATCTCTTTGCGCTCGCCCGGCAGCGCCTCGCGAAGCTCGGCGTGTCCGCGGTGTATGGGGGCGGCGTGTGCACGCATGATGATCCGCAGCGCTTTTTTTCCTACCGGCGCGATGGCCGCTGCGGCCGCATGGCCGCGCTCATCTGGCTGACAAGGGCGCCGCTCGGGCAAGCCAGGGCGGCGTGCTAGGATCGAGTGCGCCCGCCGCGATAAGTAGAAGAGCTTGAGCGTATTAGCCTCGATCCTCGCCTTTACGACCCTGGGCGGCATTGCGAGCGCAGCAGTCGCCGGCGCCGTGCTCCTGCTGCCGGCCCCGACCCGCAGCCGATTCCTGCCGCACCTGGTGAGTTTCGCCACGGGCGCGCTCCTGGGCGCGGCGCTACTGGGACTCCTTCCCGAAGCGCTCGAGCGCGCCGGGCCGGGGCGCGGCGCGGCGGTGGGGCTTGCGGTCACCGCCGGGATCCTCCTCTTCTTCATCCTCGAAAAGCTGATGCTGTGGCGTCATTCCCACGAGGGCGAGTTTCACGACCACGACCTGCTGCAGCTACAGCGTGACAAGGCCTCGGCCATGGTCGTGCTGCTCGGCGACGGCATTCACAACGCCCTCGACGGGGTGCTGATTGCGGCAGCCTTCATGACGAGTACGCAGCTTGGGATGGTGACGGGCGTCGCCGTCATCGTGCACGAGATCCCGCAGGAGGTCGGCAGCTTCGCCGTGCTCTTGAATTCGGGCATGGCGCGCGGCCGCGCGCTCTTGTTAAACCTCTTCTCGAGCCTTACATCCATCCTGGGCGGCATCCTGGCTTATTACGCACTCAGACAGGCGCTGGGCGTGCTGCCGTTTGCCGTCGCGATCGCGGCGGCGAGCCTCCTCTACGTGGCCATGGCGGATCTCATTCCCGGGCTGCACCGCCGTGCGGATATGGAGGCGAGCGTAGCCCAGGTACTGCTCATCAGCTTAGGCATTGGTCTCATCGCGTGGATCGGACGCGACTGAAGAGTTGAGGTATATCAAATGCGACAGGACAAACTTACGGCCAAATTTCAGGCGGCGCTCGCCGATGCGCAGTCGCTTGCGCTCGGGCGCGACCAGCAGATTCTGGAGCCTGCGCATGTGATGCTGGCGATGCTCGACAGCAGCGGCGGCACCGTGCGGCCGCTTTTGATGAAGGCGGGAGCCGACGTCAACAAGCTGCGCTCCGAGTTGGGCGCGCTTCTCGATAAGCTGCCGAGGGTCGAAGGCACGCCGGGCGACATCCATGTCTCGAACGACCTGACGCGGCTGCTGAACATCACGGACAAGCTTGCGCAAAAGCGCGGCGATCAATACATCTCGAGCGAGCTCTTCGTGCTCGCAGCCTTTGACGACAAAGGACCCCTGGCGCGCGTCCTCAAGGACAGCGGCGTCGTGCGCGGTGCGGTCGAGAAGGCGATCGACGAAGTGCGCGGCGGGGAGAGCGTCTCCGATCCCAATGCCGAGGAGCAGCGCGGAGCGCTCGAGAAATACACGGTCGACCTGACGGCGCGCGCCGCCGCGGGGAAGCTCGATCCGGTGATCGGTCGCGACGAGGAAATCCGGCGCACCATCCAGGTGTTGGCACGGCGCACCAAGAACAATCCCGTCCTGATCGGCGAGCCCGGTGTCGGCAAGACCGCAATCGTCGAGGGCCTCGCCCAGCGCATCACCAACAGCGAAGTTCCGGACGGGCTCAAGAACAAGCGCATCCTTGCGCTCGACATGGGCTCGCTCATTGCCGGCGCCAAGTTCCGCGGGGAATTCGAAGAGCGCCTGAAGGGCGTGCTCAATGATCTTGCCAAGCAGGAAGGCCAGATCATCCTCTTCATTGATGAGCTGCACACCGTCGTCGGTGCTGGCAAGGCGGACGGCGCTCTCGATGCGGGCAACATGCTCAAGCCCGCGCTCGCGCGCGGCGAGCTGCATTGCGTCGGTGCCACGACCCTCGATGAGTACCGCAAGTACATCGAGAAGGACGCGGCTCTCGAGCGGCGCTTTCAGAAAGTGCTGGTCGATGAGCCTTCGGTCGAGGACACCATTGCAATCCTGCGCGGCTTGAAGGAGCGCTACGAGGTTCACCACAAGGTTGAAATCACCGATCCGGCGATCGTCGCTGCTGCGACCCTGTCGCACCGCTACATCGCCGACCGCCAGCTGCCGGACAAAGCCATCGACCTCATCGACGAGGCGGCGGCGCGCATCCGCATGGAGATCGACTCCAAGCCCGAGTCGCTCGATCGGCTCGAGCGCCGCATCATTCAGCTGAAGATCGAGCAGGAGGCGCTGAAGAAGGAGCATGACGAGGCTTCACGCAAGCGCCTGAAGAGCCTCGAGGAGTCCTTGCACGCGCTCGAGCGCGAGTATGCGGATCTCGACGAGGTGTGGAAGTCCGAGAAAGCCTCTCTGCAAGGTGCCGCCCACATCCGCGAGGAGCTCGAGCGGGTGCGCATCGAGCTCGACACCGCGCGCCGCGCGGGGGACTTGGGCCGCATGGCGGAGCTGCAGTACGGGCGCATTCCGGAGCTGGAGAAGAAGCTCGCCGACGCGATCGCGGCCGAGAAGCAGGAGAGTCCGCGCCTGGTGAGGAACCAAGTCACCGAGGAGGAAATCGCCGAAGTCGTTTCCAAATGGACCGGCATTCCGGTTTCCAAGATGCTCGAGGGTGAAAAAGAGAAGCTTCTGCGCATGGAGGAGGCACTCTCGCGGCGCGTGGTCGGCCAGGAGGAGGCGGTGCACATCGTCTCGAACGCCATTCGCCGCTCACGCGCGGGACTTGCCGATCCGCGCCGCCCGAACGGCTCGTTCCTGTTTCTGGGCCCGACCGGTGTGGGCAAGACGGAGCTTGCCCGGGCACTCGCCGAGTTTCTCTTCGACACCGAGGAGTCGATGGTGCGCATCGACATGTCGGAGTTCATGGAGAAGCATTCAGTCGCGCGCCTGATCGGCGCGCCTCCGGGCTACGTCGGGTACGAGGAGGGCGGCTACCTCACCGAGGCGGTCCGGCGCCGGCCCTATGCCGTGATACTCCTCGATGAGATCGAGAAGGCGCATCCGGATGTCTTCAACGTGCTGCTGCAGGTGCTCGACGATGGGCGCCTGACGGACGGCCAGGGGCGTACGGTCGATTTTCGCAACACCGTCATCATCATGACCTCGAACCTGGGCTCGCAGGTGATTCTGGAATATGCCGGCGAAGGCAATTACGCGCGCATGAAGAGCGCAGTGATGGAAATCGTGCAGAAGAATTTCCGCCCCGAGTTCGTGAACCGTATCGACGATATCGTGGTATTCCATCCGCTCGGCACGCCGCAGATCCGCGCCATCGTCGACATCCAGCTCGGCTATCTGCGCGCCCGCCTGCAGGAGCGTGACATGGGGCTCGAGCTCGATAATCAGGCCCGCGACCTCATCGGCGAGGCAGGCTTTGACCCGGTTTACGGCGCGCGGCCGCTGAAGCGCGCGATCCAGCAGCAGATCGAGAACCCGCTCGCGCAGCGGATCCTGAAAGGCGAATTCCTGCCGGGAAGCCGGATCCGGGTCGGCGCGCGCGACGGGGCGCTGACGTTCAAGCAAGTGGCTGCGTGAACGGCGCTCGATTAGCCTAAGCTTCGTTTAATTACGCCGGAGGCTCCATGCCGTTCTACGAGTACGAATGCGCGAACTGCAAGTTCTATAAAGAGGTCATGCAGAAGGTGTCCGATGCACCGCTGAAGAAATGCCCATCATGTGGGAAGAACACGCTGAAGAAGCTCGTATCGGCACCGGTGTTTCGTCTGAAGGGAGCGGGGTGGTACGAGACCGATTTCAAGTCCGACAAGGAGGCGAAGCGCAACCTTGCCGAGAAGGAACCCGAGCCCGAGAAGAAGAAGCCGGCGGATTCGAAGGACGCGGCGGGCGAGGCGAAGCCTGCAGACAAAGCGCCCGAGAAGACGGCCGATGGCAAGGCAGCCGAAGGCAAGGCTAAGGCCGCGGAGGTCAAACCATCTGCAGACAAGGCCGCCGGCGACACGCGGCCTGCTTCTTCGGGCACAGGCGCGCGCAGGAGCGCGCGCAAGAGCTCTGCCAGATCACGCCCCAAGGTCAAACCTGCAGGTCGGAAGCGCCGATGACGCCAGTCGCGCGCCCGCGCAGTGTGCGGCGCTATCTGGTCGCGGGCATCCTCGTGTGGCTGCCCGTGCTGGCGGTGATCTGGGTCATCCGCTTCCTCGTGCAGCTCACGGATCAGACCTTGTTGCTCGTGCCGCAGTCCTACCGTCCGGAGGCGCTCTTTGGCTTCGCTCTGCCGGGTCTGGGCGCGATCCTCGCCTTCCTCATCCTGCTCGTGACCGGACTGCTGGTGACCAATCTCATCGGGCGGCAGCTCGTCGTCTATTGGGAGGAGCTGCTGCAGAGAATCCCGCTAGTGCGCTCCATCTACAGCAGCGTGAAGGGCCTCGCCGAAAGCGCCTTCTCGCAGGACAGCGCGTTTCGCAAAGTGGTGCTTATTCCTTATCCGCGCGCCGGCCTTTGGAGCATCGGCTTTCTCACTACCGATCACTTGGGCGAGATCAGCGACAAGACCGGCGTGCCTTGCGTGTGCGTGTTCATTCCGGCCACACCGAACCCGACTTCCGGCTTCATCGTGATCGTGCCGCGCGCGGAGGTGATCGAGCTTTCGATGAGTGCGGACGCCGCCATGAAAATGATCGTCACCCTGGGCGTCGTCGCGCCGCCGACCACCCGCCATGCGTAGCCATTACTGCGGACAGGTCGATGCGGCTCTAGCGGACCAAGAGGTGGCGGTCGCCGGCTGGGTGCATCGACGGCGCGATCACGGCGGCGTCATCTTCGTCGATCTGCGCGACCGCGAGGGCCTCTTGCAGGTGGTGTTCGATCCCGATGAGGCTGCGGTGTTTGCAGAGGCCGAGCGACTGCGCAATGAATTTGTCATCCGCGTCAAAGGCCGTGTGCGCATGCGACCGGCCGGCACTGCCAATACGCATCTTGCCTCAGGCGCCGTCGAGCTTCTCGCGAAGGAAATGGAAATTCTCAATCGCAGCGAACCGTTGCCCTTTCAGCTCGATGAGACGGTGAACGAGGAGCTGCGTCTCAAATACCGCTATCTCGATCTGCGCCGCGAAGTCATGAGCCAGCGCCTGCGGCTGCGCCACCGCATCACGCGCGCCATGCGCGGCTTTCTCGATGCGCACGGCTTCATTGATCTGGAGACGCCCATGCTCACCAAGGCGACTCCGGAGGGCGCGCGCGACTACCTCGTGCCGAGCCGGACTCATCCGGGCAAGTTCTTCGCACTGCCGCAGTCGCCGCAGATCTTCAAGCAGCTCCTCATGATCGCAGGCTTCGACCGCTACTATCAGATCGTGCGCTGCTTTCGAGATGAGGATCTGCGCGCCGACCGCCAGCCCGAATTCACGCAGCTCGACGTCGAGACGTCGTTCCTGTCGCAATCCGCCATCATGGATCTCATGGAGGCGCTCGCACGGCACCTCTTCAAGGAGGTGCTCAACGTCGAGCTGCCGCAACCCTTCCCGCGGCTGTCGTTCGCCGAGGCGCAGCGGCGCTACGGCTCGGACAAGCCTGACTTGCGCGTGCCGCTTGAGCTTGCCGACGTGGGCGATCTTCTCAAGAACTGCGACTTCAAGGTGTTTGCCGGACCTGCCAACGATCCCGCCGGGCGCGTCGCGGCGCTGTGCGTTCCCGGCGGCGGCGCGCTCTCGCGCAAGCAGATCGACGAATACACGGCCTATGTTGCGCGCTACGGCGCCAAGGGTCTCGCGTACCTCAAGGTCAATGAGCGCAGCAAGGCGCGCGAGGGGCTGCAGTCACCCATCATCAAGTTCCTCTCCGACGCGGCACTTGCCGGCATCCTCGAACGCACGCATGCCGCCGACAACGATCTCATCTTCTTCGGCGCGGATCAGGCGAAGATCGTCAATGACGCATTGGGTGCGCTGCGTCTGAAAGTGGGCCAGGACCTCGGCCTCACGCGCCCGGGCTGGCAGCCGCTCTGGGTCGTCGACTTTCCGATGTTCGAGTGGGATGCGGAAGGGCGGCGCTGGAGCGCGATGCATCATCCTTTTACATCGCCCCAGGATGATGACCCGGCGGCGCTGCGCGCATTTCCCGCCGGCGCCCTCGCGCGCGCCTACGACATGGTTTTGAACGGCTCGGAAATCGGCGGCGGCTCGGTGCGCATTCACCGCCAGGAAATGCAGTCCACGGTCTTTGAGCTCCTCGGCATCGACGCGGCCGAGGCAACTGCGAAGTTTGGCTTTCTGCTCGAGGCATTGAAGCTCGGTGCGCCGCCGCATGGTGGCATCGCCTTTGGCCTCGATCGTCTGGCGATGCTCATGGCAGGTGCAGACAGCATCCGCGAGGTCATCGCCTTCCCCAAGACCCAAACGGCCGCCGACCCGCTCACCGATGCGCCGACCGCGGTCAGCGAGGCGCAGCTTAAGGAGCTGCATATCCGCGTTCGCCCGCCGGCGCAGTAAGCGCGCTTGGTCGTCTTTCTGCACGGACTGTGGCTACACGGGCGCGAGTCCCTGCTTCTGTGCCGCCGCCTGCAGCGCGCCTTAGGGTTTGACGTACAGGTGTTTCACTACCCGAGCGTCTCGGCGAGCATGGCGGAGGTCACCGAGCGCCTGCAGGCCTTCATCGCAGCTCAAGCGCCCGCGGAGCTGCATCTGGTCGGCCACAGCCTGGGCGGTCTCGTCGCCTATCGCTTTCTCGAGCGCTTCCCGGCACAGCCGCCCGGACGCGTGGTGTTTCTCGGCACGCCCGCCGTCGCGAGCCGCGCCGCAACCGAAGTGGGCCGCGCGCGCTGGGCGCGCGCGCTTCTTGGCCGCTGCATCGCCGAAGAATTATTGACTGAGCGCCGGCGCGAGTGGTCCGGGGCGCGCAACCTTGGCATCATCGCCGGCACCCGCGCGGTCGGGCTCGGGAAGCTCGTAGTGCGCTTCAATGAACCGAACGATGGCAGCGTGGCCGTCAGTGAAACCCGGCTGCCGGGCGCCACCGATCACATCACGCTGCCCGTCAGTCACTTTGGAATGCTGCTGTCGGCGCGCGTCGCGCGTGAAACCGGCGCCTTTCTCGCGTACGGACACTTCGTGCTCGATTGCGCGCACCGGCGCAGTTAGCGGGGTTTCTCAATGAGCGCGCGCAGTCGGTAGAGCGCCGCGTGCGCCTCGCGCGGCGAGAGCGTATCCGGATCCAGTGCCTGCAGCTCGCAGCGCAATTCCTCGGCTACGGGATCACGCGGCACGGGCGGAACAAGCGGCAGTTCCTGCTGCGGCGAGGCATGCCCCGATGCGCGCGCAACATTGCGCGTGTCGCGCTCAGCCTCGAGCGTTTCCAGATAATGGCGCGCCTGCACAATCACCTCGTGCGGTACGCCGGCAAGCTGCGCCACTTGCAGGCCGTAGCTGCGGTTGGCCGGCCCCTCTTTGACCGCGTGCAGAAACACGATGCCGTCGCCATGCTCGGTCGCATCCAGATGCACGTTCGCGCAGCCCTCCACTTCTTGCGCGAGCGTCGTCAATTCGAAGTAGTGTGTGGCGAAGAGCGTGAAGGATGCGAGCCGGGTCGCGATGAAGCGCGCAATCGCCCAGGCGAGCGACAGCCCATCAAAGGTGCTCGTGCCGCGGCCGATCTCATCCATGAGGATGAGACTCTTGGGACCGGCGTTGTGCAGAATGTTTGCAGCCTCGGTCATCTCCACCATGAAAGTTGAGCGGCCGCCCGCGAGATCGTCCGCGGCGCCGATGCGCGTGAAGATCCGATCCAGCGGTCCGATCACGGCCTCTTTTGCCGGAACGAAGCTGCCCACGTGCGCGAGCAGCGCAATGAGCGCGACCTGCCGCATGTAGGTCGATTTCCCGCCCATGTTCGGGCCGGTGATGATGAGCATGCGCCGCGCGGCGTCGAACTTGAGATCATTGGGGACGAACGCGTTTTCGCAGAAGCGCTCGACCACCGGATGCCGCCCGCCGACGATGTGCATGCTGGGCAGGCTCACGAGCTGCGGGCGCGTCCAGTCAAGACACACAGCGCGTTCGGCGAAGGCCGCAAGTGCATCGAGCTCGGCGAGAGCACCGGCCGTTGCCTGCAGCGGCCCCAGGCGCTCGATGAGCGCATCGAGCACGGCGTCGTAGAGCTCGCGTTCCCGCGCGAGCGCGCGTTCACGGGCGCTCAGCACCTTTTCCTCGAAGTTCTTGAGTTCCGGTGTGATGAAACGCTCTGCGGATTTCACCGTCTGACGGCGCAGGTAATCCTTCGGTACGCGCTCGGCGTCGCGGCGCGCAACTTCAATGAAGAATCCCTGCACGCGGTTGAAGCCGAGCTTGAGAGTGGCGATCCCGGTGCGCTCGCGCTCCCGCGCTTCGAGCTCGAGCAGAAATTCATCGGTGTGGGTTGCGATGCGCCGCAACTCATCGAGTGCGGGATCATGGCCGCTCGCGATGACGTCCCCATCGCGCAGCAGCGTCGCAGGTTCCAGCGCGATGGCCGCACGCAGCAGCTCGAGCGTCTCCACATGCTCATCGATCCGTGCGCACAATTGCGCGACCGGCGGCGAATCGACGCCGCCTGCAGTCACGCGCAGCGCCGGCAGGGCGGCGAGGGATGTGCGCAGCTGCGCCAGATCCCGGGGCCGCGCCGAGCGCAGTGCCACGCGCGCAAGAATCCGCTCGATGTCCCCGATGCCACGCAGATGCTCGCGCAAGCTCTCGTAATGCCGCGCATCGATGAGAGCCGCGACGGCTTCATGGCGGCTGCGCAGCAGCACCTGATCGGTGAGCGGCCGATTCAGCCAGCGGCGCAGCTGGCGCGACCCCATGGTGGTTGCGCACTCATCGAGCAGAGAAAATAAGGTCGCCTCCGGACGGCCGCTCAGGCTCTCATCCAGCTCGAGATTGCGACGCGTCGCGGCATCGAGGCTCAAAGCTTCCGTGCGTTCCTCCACCGCGAGCGCGCGGATATGCGGCACCGCGGCTTTTTGCGTCTCCCGGATATATTGCAGCAGCGCCCCCGCAGCACAGATGGCAAGCGGCAGCTCGTCGGCGCCGAAGCCTTTGAGATCGAGCGTCCCCAGCTGATCGGTCAGCAGGCGCGAGGCGCTTGCCAGCTCAAAGTGCCAGGGCGGGCGGACCCGCACCACGCGCTCCTCGCCGCCGAGATCTTCGCTCGACAGCTGCTCTGAGGTGAGAAGTTCTGCAGGCCGCAGACGTTCGAGTTCTGCCGCGAGCGCAAGGCTGCCTGCAGATTGGAGTACCGTGAGACGCCCGGCTGCTAAATCAAGCCAGGCAAGTCCAAAACGATCGGCGGGCGTGCCGTCGCGCGCGACCGCCGCGATGAGCGTATCGCGGCGCGCGTCGAGCAGCGCCTCGTCGGTGACTGTCCCCGGCGTGATGACACGCACGACCTGTCGATCGAGCGGACCCTTGGTCTTCGTCGGGTCGCCCAACTGCTCACAGATTGCAACGGACTCGCCGCGGCGCACGAGCCGTGCAAGGTACGCCTCTGCTGCATGCACCGGCACGCCCGCCATGGGAATGGGCTGACCTCCCGACTGACCGCGCGCCGTGAGCGTGATATCGAGCAGGGTCGCGGCGCGCCGCGCGTCGTCAAAGAAGAGTTCGTAGAAATCGCCCATCCGGTAGAAGAGCAGAATGTCCGGATGCTGACTCTTGATGCGCAGATACTGCTGCATCATCGGTGTATGTTCTAAGTGTTTGTCGTTCAAGGATTTTCCGTGGGCCGCCTGATACATGCCTAATCCGCGCCGATGATTTTGGATTCGCCAAAGGTCGCGGCGGCCGCGCTCACTGGAACGTCATCGCAAGCGAGAACCACGAAGTCTAGACCTTGCGGCTATAACGCTCTTGCTGGCAGCGCTATGCCTAACTGACAGCTGGGACCACAACTTACCCGCGTCACGCAAGTAACTGCCGAAAAGGCTCTCGCCGTCTGTCCTGGCTGTGCATATTGCCATGCCCGGACCGTGAGTATATCTGCGCAAAGGTCGAAGCTTGACCTGGTATGTGGAAAGATCTCCGCTGGGAGGAAAAGGGACTTGAGTGATACGCCTAAAGACCCGGCGCAGGACGGGAAAGGAACTGCTGCTTCTGCGACCCCGCAGGTGAAAGTTGCGACACATGCGGTCGAGCCGCCGAGGGTCGCAAGTCCCTGGGCGCGCCTCAAAGAGCACAAAGTTGCGCAGTGGACGTTGGCGTACGCGGCCTTTGCCTTCGCGCTGCTGCGCGGCGCTACAGTGATGAGCGACGTGACGCAGAGACAATTTGTCCTAGCCATTCTGGTGGTGGCAAAGTAGATCGACAACGCGGTGCAGCAATCATTAATGTGTCGATAATCCTGCCGAGGCGTGACCGCGACAGCGAGCGCTGCGCGAGAGAGCTTGGATCCACGCGAACTGGGATATAAATAGATTGCGGGAAGTCAGAGGGGGACACTTTATGACGAGTCAATGGCTGAAGTCGTGCGGCGCCTTGGTTGCACTACTGTTGGCTGCAACCATGGCAAGCAGCGCACTCGCGGACGGCACAAAATTCTCAGTGCTGTACACGTTCGAAGTCGCGAATGCCACGACCGGCGCGAGTCAACTCGGCTCCCAGCCGGACACCCGGCCAGTGCTGGGACCAGACCATTCGCTTTATGGGATGACCTATACCGGCGGCGTGAACGGCAACGGGGTCATTTACAGGTTCGAGTTGCGTTCGCATAAGTATTCGGTGCTCCACACATTTGGTGCTCTCGACGCAACCGGCGCAAACGACGACGGAGCTAATCCCGGTGTAGCATTGACGCGCGGTCCGGACGATGTTTTCTATGGCATGGCGTCATTCGGTGGCACGAACGGCAACGGCACAATTTTCAAAATCACTGCGTCCGGTAAGTTCACGGTGCTGCACACGTTCAGTGCGTTGGATTCGAAAGCACATAACGAGGACGGAGCGAATCCGCTCCGCACACTCGTGATCGGCGCCGACGGTAATCTTTACGGCACCACGCGTCTTGGCGGCCAATACACTTGCGGCACCGTGCCTTTCTTGAATTCTTGTGGCGTGGCGTGGGAGATGGACCGCTGGGGAAGTTTTAGCGTTCTCCATCAGTTCAAACCCAACGAAGGCCACGCAGCTTCTCTGCTGCAGGCGCGCGACGGCTTCTTCTATGGTTGCGCGGTGTGGCCGAGAGCAACGCTGGGCTCTGGGATCCTGTACCGAATGGCACCGTCGGGGTACCCATTCGAGGTGCTCTACCGCTTCAGCGCAGTGGATGGGAATGGCAACAACGCGGATGGCGCCAATTGCTATGAACCCCTCGTCGAAACGGAGTGGGGAACCTTCTACGGTGCGGCATACGCGGGTGGGCCGAATGGCAATGGCGTCGTGTTCCGATATTCGCTCTCCAGCCCAAGCGTTGTTGAAACCGTGCACGCCTTCAGCGCCACAAACACCTCCGGTGAGAATTCCGACGGCGCCAATCCCTACGCCCGGCTCACTCGCGGACACGATGGGACGCTGTACTCGACGGCCTCGTACGGTGGAACGTTCGGCAACGGTGTCGTCTACCGGATCCGGTGCCGGGACGCCCACTTCGAGGTCCTGCACACGTTCAGCGCAGTGGATCCAACGACCGGCAGCAACATAGACGGCGCGGATCCCGATTACGGCGTGTTGCTTGATGAGCATGACGGTCTGATTGGCATGGCCGACTACGGCGGCAACGGCAGCATCGCAGGCGACACCGGCAACGGGACGCTGTACCGGGTGAAGTTGGACGACTGGGCCGCAGAGGGCGACGCCCAATAGCTCATCGATTACTGATGGCGGATCAGCAAGGTTATGCGCAGGGTCTTTAGTAGTATCTGCGTACACTCCCGCCTTCTCAACGTGCATGAGCAGGCGAGACCTCGATCGTTATTCCGGCCGAACGATGTCGGTTTTAAGTCCGCGCGCGACACAATTGGCTGCGCGAGCCCGCCTAACGCGATCTGCCCGAAAACCGCGTGAAGCTCGGCGGAACCCGCCGAATTAGGCCGTTTCCATTAGGCAGCGAATGCGGAATTGCACTTTAGAAAGCATACACTTAGATGCTACAGGCATTTGGACCGCTGCATCATCGGCGTGTGGTCTAAGTGCTTGTCGTTCAAGGTGTTTTATTAAGATTGGCCATCACCCCCGAGAATGATTCCCGGCAATGGAGGGCCGCATCGCTGGAAATTTATTATGCGACAGCTCAGCGCACCTTTTGAGAGTGAATGCAGTTTGCGACAAGCGTCGTATCGAGGGTCTCGCTTGCCGTTGCATCGGCCGGATTTCGTTCGAGCTTTTCGGCTGTAATCCGGGCTTGGGAGGGTCCGGGAACTGAGCGAGACGCCTAAGGATCCGCTGCAGGACGGCGTCGCGGTTCCCGCCCATGGGGTCGAGTCGGCATTAGCCGCAAGTGCGTGGGCGCGCGTCAAAAATCACAATGTTGCGCAGTGGACGCTCCTGGCTTATCGCGCCTTTGCCTACGCGCTAAACCGGCACTATTGTCTGGCGCTCGCCTATCACGCTTTCGCACGTCAGGCCGATGCCGAACGCGAGTTGGAACAATTCAAGCCGGTAGCAGGGCATGCTGCGGCATATCGCTATGCCGAAATCTACGCACCATGGGGAAACATGGTGGCAGCCTTGCATTGGCTCACCCAGGCCGAAGAACTCCACGACGCACTTCTCGTGCAGCTCAGAGTGGACCCGTTCCTGCAGCCGATACGCAAAGAGCCGCAGTTCAAGGCCATCGAAGGCCGGCTGAATATCCCGTCGTAGCTGACGCTTTGCAGACGGTGATACGGCTTCGAACCTTGTGATAGGCGTCACCGTCTTGCGGCCGGGCTCGATATTAGTCTTTGAATTGAAGGATGATCGTAGCTAATGACAGCTGCCAGCGTCAGCCGCGCCGGCTTGCGATTCCGCAAAGATGTAATCTCCCAATGTTGGGTCTTGTTGAGATGACGTTTGTCCATCTGAATTGTATGGGTGTTTCGGCCGGGCGGCCGGAATGGAAATCCGACGTATGTCCGCCGTAGCGCGCCTGCTGTATTTTGCGGCCTGGGTATGCCCGACGATGGCTTTGATCGGCGGGGGTCTGCCGACGGCCAGGATCATCGCAGCATTTTGCGCCGCGGTGCTTTCCGGCGCCGTGCTGAGTGCACTTCCCGCACCGGGATTTCGGGTCGCGCGTCTTCTGACCGTAATTGTTCTGCCGCTTTCCTGGCTGTGGATCGGTTATGTGTCTCTCAATGGCATGGGACCGACTTCCATCGATGCGCTCGGCGCGCTCGCGAACACCACGGTCGCTGAAGCATGGACCGCCGTGCATCTGATCGCGAATGGCAAATCCATTTGCATTGGAATCCTGCAGGCGGCGTTGCTCGCAACATCCTATGTCTGCGGCACGCCGCGTCAAACCCTGTACGGCGGCGCCATCGGCGCCACGTCTCTGGTTGCACTCATGGTGAACGCCTGGATTCCCCGGCTCGTGCCCAACGCGCCGTCTTTTTTGCCCGGGCGCGATGATTTGCAGAATATTCCTTATGGTTCGCTGTGGGACATGCTCGATACCTGGGTTGACCACCGCACCGTTCTCGGGCAGCGGCTTCCTCCTGGTATGGAACGCCGCATCCCCAATGAAGCGCGCGTCCAGCAGGATATCGATGCGATATTCGTGTTGGGAGAAACATTTCGCTTCGAACGATCGGGAAATCTTGGAGAAGAAAAACGAGCGTGGTCCGCGCTAAACGAGCGCTTCCGAGCCGGCCTTGGGGTATTGTTGCCGAAAGTATGCGCCTCTGCGGACTCGACAGCAGTCAGCGTGCCGATGCTGGTGAGTGGCACTTCTCCGGAGCACCAAGCGGATGCTGCGCGTGCGCCGTCGGGGCTTGCGAGGCTTGCGGCGGCTGGTTACGAAACAGCCTGGATTACAAATCAAGGCCGAGGTTTTTTCGACGACGAGAGGAAGGATTTTTTCTGGATGGCCAAGGGCTATGCAAACCAGTACGACGATGCTCTGCTGCCGATAGCGACAGCTTTCCTTAACAAGGAGCCTCGTAGGAACAAGGCCCTATTGATCCATCTGATGGACAGCCACGCGGCATATGACGACCGCTATCCGCGGATGGCCGAGCCGGACGGAATCAACGCTGAACAAAGAGAAGCCTTGCAATACACCAGAGCCAATGACCACACGATAATGCTCCTGGCCAAAATTGCCGCGATGATCGACGCCATTCCGACGCCTGCCTTTGCAGTTTACGTTTCCGACCACGGCGAGAACCTGCTGACAGACCATAACGGAATTCACTACCACATCGGGGCCCGCACGACGGCAAAGGCCGGGTACGTTCCGTCTGTTGTGTTCTGGAACAGCTCTTTCTTGCATGCGTCCAAGCCCGATGATCGGCTACGGCGGTTCGTCGAGGCGCCGTCGCTGGCACATGCCGACGTGTACAGCATTTGGATGAATTTTGCCGGCCTGCAGGCCGAACTGTCCCCGACGACTGATCCGAAGATATTCGGTAAGGCGCAGTTAACCGACAGGGTCAGCGCGATCCCGTGTACGAGCTTGTTTCCCTAGAAACTCCGCACTCCGGAATCGCGCATCAGCCGTTGGATCGGCAAGGCTCCGTCGAATTTCGCCGGCGCTTCTGATGGGTTCATCCCTTCTTGGAATACGTGGGCGCGTGCGCTACGGCGCCGATGAGTGCCGACCATTCGTGGAGGAGAGACAAGTGTCACTTATTGCGCGTTACGCGGGTGCCGTGGCGCGACTCGGTGGCAAAGCCAGCTCTTCATATGCAGTCGATTAAAGCCTTCGCTCTGCGCAATGGCCGCGCATGGCTGTGGTGCGCATGGGTCTGCACGGCTCTCCTTACCGTGCCCCACGCACCGTCCTTTATGGACGCCGTCGCCGACGTGGTTGTCGCCGCGGGTTTGGCGGGAGTGATCTCGTTCCTGCCCGCGCCTTGGTGGAAAGTTTCCTGCGTCGCAACCGTGATTGCTCTGCCGTACACGCTGTGGTGGTGCGGCGTCGCCGCCGCCGGCGGTGCCGGCGCTGAGTACGACGCAGCCGTAGCCGCCGTGGAGACCAATCCGAACGAGGCGTTGGGCGCACTCAAGTACGTCTTCGGCCTGCCCGCGTTTGTCATGGTTGGCGCGACTCACCTGGTGTTTGTGTGCCTCGCGTGCGCGGCCGCTCTGCAACGCACGCGGAACATTGCAGCTCAAGGCTCCGAGCGGCGGTCGGTGCAGCTTGCGTGGCTCGCCTCCATGGCGCCGCTGTCGCTATGCGCTCTCTTCTACATGTACTCGATCGGATCCCCGCTTCGGACGCAGGGTGTGTTCGGGCCTTCGACCACGGCCTCGCCACTCGGATCCGCGGGCGAACTAATCGCCGACGGGATCGAAGTGGCTGCTGCGCGCAATGTAGCGCGCGATTCGCACGCGCGGCCGGGTGGATCGAAAAAGGCCGCCAATCCTGTCTACAGCAAGACTTCAGCGCACGCGTCGAAAATTGTAACCGCGCCGGTGCTGGCGATATTCATCGTGGGCGAAAGCGTGCGTGCCGATGGCTACGGCCCCGGCCGTCGCAATCGCGGCGCCGCGAGTCGTCGGCTCGCCGAACGCGTCGACGCCGGCCTGGGCGCATGGTTGCCAACCACATGCGCATCATCTGATGGCACTCATCTCTCAGTGCCCATGCTCCTGACGGCAACTCCGCCCGACCAAGAACCGGAGGCTGCGAGCGCTCCTACGATTCTTGGCATTCTCAAAGCAGCCGGATTCAAAACCGCGTGGCTCTCCAATAACGAGGCCGGGCCGCAGGGACGTGAGCGGGGCCATGATCTATATGCCGGAGTAGTCAACGTCAATCCCGACGCCCCCGCGGACACTCCTCTGCAGCACTGGAAGTTCGATGCAGACATGGTCCCGACCGCAAAGGAGTTTGTCGGGACGGTGCTTGCGCCCACGGCGCTCATCATGCATACCGTCGGCAGCCATATTCCCTATGAGTGGCGATACCCTGAAGGATTTTTCGGCCCAGAACCGGCGCATCTCAAATCCGATCAGCTAGTGGAATTGCGTTACGCGAATTCGCTGGAATACGAGGTACGCATGATATTGGACGTCGCGGCGATCCTCGATGCGACCAACGCGCCCGCCTTTCTGATCTATGTCAGCGATCATGGCGAAAATCTTCCGAGTGATCACAACGGGCTCTTGACGCATCTCGGTCCGCGCACCAGCATTATTGCCGGCACGGTGCCGGCCTTCGTGCTTTGGAACAAGGCGATGGCGGACAGCGGCAAACCGGCGCAGGTCCTGTCCCATCTGCAGTCAGCAAAGCTAATCGCGCATGCAGACGTCGCCAGGCTCTTTCTGATTCTGGCTGGAGAAGAGGAGGGACCACTCGAGCCGACCGTACAGCCGAAAACCTGGGGCAGGGTATCGGTCGGCGATCGCTACGCGGCCGTGCCGTGCTCCGAGCTCAAGCCGTAGTTGTCACGCGTGCTGGTGCAGTGATCCTGCAGGCGGTCCGGGCGCGCGCGCAGCGCTGACGGGGTCTGGCCGCCGCAATTTTCCCCGGAACTTCAGCGGCCCTTTTGAATGTGGAGGTTTTCCGCAACAACCGCGGCATCCTGCGTGCTCGCCTGCTGTTGCAGCTGAGGATTGCGGTCGAGTTCGGCGGCGTACTCCGCGTCGGTCTCGACGCCTGGAAGGTCCGCCGGCCGTTTGAACACGTACTGCTGAGAGTATCCGGGGGCGGGACATGCCTGCAGGTTCGGCGCAGAGGCCACGACCCCGCTTGCCCAGCGGACGTGCATTAAGTTGAGGCGCAGACACTCATTATGAGCGAAGGCGGCGCGACCCTCCCGGTAGGTGAGCGTCATGGGCGTGAAGCCCAAAAGTCGCCCGCCTTCATAGAGCGAAGCGCCTTCGGGATCGGAGAGGTAGGTCATGCTGAGCACCGGGCCGGTGGTGGCACAACTTGCGCACAGCGCGCACCCGATCCCGCCTAAAGCTGCGAGCCTGAACATGACTCATCCTCCCCAAAATCATTTTACGCTTCTGTTTTGTCACCCGCGAAATCATTCGTTGGCTGCACAGAACTGGCTCCAGCATCTCTTACCGCGTCATACGCCGCGATGCCTCTGTAGGCTCCCGATGTCATCGATGTCCTTAGGAATCGGGCTCGGGTCGCGGTAGCCTTAGCCCAATGACCTCGGATACCGATCTCCTGGCGCTTGCCTGCGACGTTGGGCACTTCCTGCTGCGGACCGATCGGCGCATGGTCAGCGCCGAATCCTGCACCGGGGGGTTCATCGCGAAGGCGCTGACCGACATCCCAGGCAGCTCGCAGTGGTTCGAGTGCGGCTACGTGACCTATTCGAATGCTGCGAAGACGCGCGACCTGGGCGTTCTGCCACGCACGCTCGTCGAGCACGGCGCCGTGAGCGAAGCGGTCGTGCGCGAAATGGCGGCGGCCGCGCTGCGTGTGGCGGGCGTCGACGTTGCGATCGCCGTTACCGGGATCGCGGGCCCCGACGGCGCCGCGCCCGGCAAACCCGTCGGCACCGTGTGGTTTGGCACCTGCGTACGGCGCGCAGCGCAAGTAGAAGTCGCGGCGCGCCGCGAGCAGTTCGCGGGTGATCGGGATGCGGTGCGCCGCAGCTCAGTCGAATACGCCTTGAAGCTCATCCTCAACCTTAAGCCCTGAACAACTGGCGCGCGTGATGGCTATACAGTGCGCGTCGCGGAGCACTACTGTATAGCGCTCAAAAGCCTGGAATTAATAACGAAATGCATCGCATTGGGTATGCCCGCGGCGGTCTCGTTATGGGATAATCACGCGCACAAAATCTGACAGGTGATGAGATGGAAGACAATCGCAAAAAGGCGCTCGCCGCAGCCCTCAGCCAGATCGAAAAGCAGTTCGGCAAAGGTACAGTCATGCGCCTCGGCGAAGCTCCGTCGTCGTGGGATGTGGAGACCGTGTCCACGGGCTCTTTGGGACTCGACATCGCGCTCGGTGTGGGCGGCCTGCCGCGCGGGCGCGTGATTGAGGTATATGGTCCGGAGGCCTCGGGCAAGACGACACTTACCTTGCAGGTCATCGCCGAAGTGCAGCGCGCCGGCGGAGTTGCGGCCTTCGTCGACGCGGAGCACGCGCTTGACCCATCGTACGCCGGAAAACTCGGCGTGAACGTCGACGACTTGCTGGTTTCGCAGCCCGACACTGGCGAGCAGGCGCTTGAAGTCACCGACATGCTGGTGCGCTCCGGAGCCGTAGACGTTGTGGTCATTGACTCGGTCGCGGCCCTCACGCCCAAAGCCGAGATCGAAGGCGAGATGGGCGACGTGCAGATGGGCCTGCAGGCGCGGCTCATGTCGCAGGCGTTACGCAAGTTGACGGGCAATATCAAACGCTCCAATACGATGGTGATCTTCATCAACCAGATCCGCATGAAGATCGGCGTGATGTTCGGCAATCCCGAAACCACGACCGGCGGCAACGCGCTCAAATTCTATTCGTCCGTGCGCCTGGACATCCGCCGCATCGGCTCGCTCAAAAACGGCGAGGAAGTCATCGGCAACATGACCCGCGTCAAGGTGGTGAAGAACAAGGTTGCACCGCCATTTCGCGAAGCCGAGTTCGAAATCATGTACGGCGTTGGCATTTCCCGCGAGGGCGAGATCATCGAGCTCGGCAGCGCCGAGGGGATCATCGAGAAGTCCGGCTCCTGGTACAGCTACAAGGGCGAGCGCATCGGTCAGGGCAAGGACAATGTGCGCAACTTCCTGCAGCAGAACAAGGCCATCGCCCGCGAGATCGAGGAGCAGATACGATTCAAGCTACTGCCCGTGAAACAGGGGCGCAACGGCGAGGATCTACCAGTGAAGCAGGGGCGTAATGGCGAGGCCGTGGTGGCGCATAACGCCTGATGAGTCGCCGCACGGCGCCCCGCGCGCTCTGACCTATGCGCCCTAGGGGCAAAAAGGTCGATCCCTCAAAGGCCTGCGATGCGCGCGCGGCGCGCGGTGCCGCGATCGCGCTCTTGGCGCGACGTGACTTCGCAACCGTCGAGCTTTGCCGCCGGCTCGAATCCAGCGGCTACGACTCTACAGTGGTGATCGCGACCATTGCCGCCCTTGCCGCGGAGCGGATCGTCGATGACGCCCGGTTCAGCGAGAACTACGTCGCGTACCGCGCCAATCGCGGCCAGGGTCCGGCACGTATCGGCGCTGATCTGAAGGCCTTGGGCGTGGATGGCGATCTCATCGACCGTGCGCTTGCCGCCAGTGCCGACTGGCGCGCACGGGCGCAGGCGGCACGCAGCCGCAGGTTCGGCCCCGAGCTGCCGCAATCCTGGCCGGAAAAGAGCCGGCAAGCGCGCTTTTTGCAGTACCGGGGCTTTTCAGCGGATCATATCCGCGCCGCCCTCGGCACCGACTTCAATCTGGACGACTGATACTTGAGCACACCGCGCTTCATGAGCACGGCGGAAGTCCGCCGCGTATTTCTTGAGTTTTTCCACGAGCACGGCCACACCATCGTGCCATCGAGCCCGCTTGTGCCGGCGAACGATCCGACGCTGCTCTTCACGAACGCCGGCATGGTGCAGTTCAAGGATGTGTTCACCGGCAAGGACAAGCGCGACTACGTGCGCGCCACCTCGAGCCAGCGCTGCGTGCGCGCCGGCGGCAAGCATAACGATCTTGAGAACGTCGGCTATACCGCCCGCCACCACACCTTTTTCGAGATGCTTGGGAACTTCTCCTTCGGGGACTATTTCAAGCTCGACGCCATAAGGTTTGCCTGGGAGTTCGTGACCGGCGCGCGGTGGCTGGGCATTGACCCGGCGCGGCTCATGGTCTCGGTCTATCACACCGACGATGAGGCCTTTGAGGTTTGGAACTCGGTTGTTGGCCTTCCGGCCGAACGCATCGTACGCATCGGCGACAAGCCCGACGGCGGCTCGGACAATTTCTGGCAGATGGGCGATACCGGGCCTTGCGGTCCCTGCACCGAGATCTTCTACGATCACGGCGCGGACGTCGCGGGCGGTCCGCCGGGCTCGGCGGACGCCGACGGCGATCGCTGGATTGAAATCTGGAACCTGGTGTTCATGCAGTTTGAGCGCGGCGCTGACGGCAGGCTCACGCCTCTGCCCAAGCCGTCCGTCGACACCGGCATGGGACTCGAGCGCACGGCCGCGGTGATGCAGGGTGTGCACTCGAATTACGAGATTGATCTCTTTAAGAACATCATTCACGCCGCTGCAGCTCTTGCGGGTACGACGGACGAGACACAAAGTTCTCTGCGCGTCATCGCTGACCACATCCGCGCCTGTACATTCCTGATCGTCGACGGCGTGTTGCCGGCGAACGACGGCCGCGGCTACGTGTTGCGGAGGATCATCCGCCGCGCCATCCGCCACGGCTACCAGCTTGGCATCCATGAGCCCTTCTTCTACAAGCTCGTCGGGGCGTTGGTTAAAGAAATGGGTGCGGCATACCCTGAACTCGTGCGCAGTCGCGCGCACGCGGAGCGCGTGCTGCAGCAGGAAGAGGAGCGCTTCGCAGAGACGCTCACGAGCGGCATGGCTCTTCTGGAAGCGGCGATCAAGGATCTTCGGGGCAACGTGATCGACGGCGCGATCGTCTTCAAACTCTATGACACTTTCGGCTTTCCGGCCGATCTCACGGCCGACATTGCCCGCGAGCGCGGGCTCCAGGTCGATCAGGCCGGTTTCGAATCGCTGATGGAGGCTCAGCGGGAGCGCGCGCGAGCCGCGAGCAGATTTGGTGTCGAACTGCAAAAGGGCGCGACGGTTACCGGACGCACTCTCTTTCAAGGATACGAGGGGCTCGAAAGCGAAGGGCGGGTCATCGCCCTGCTAAGAGATGGCGCGCCCGTCGACGCGCTGCACGCGGGCGAGGAGGGCGAAGTGGTGCTCGACCGTACGCCGTTCTACGCCGAGGCCGGTGGCCAGGTGGGTGACGCCGGGGAGCTTACCGGCCTAGATGCGCACTTTGTCGTCACGGACACGCAGAAGCGCGGCGTCGCTCATTCGCACATCGGCAGGCTTGTTGCCGGCAAAATAGCGCTCGGCGACACGCTCACCGCACGTGTGAACGGCGAGCGGCGCGGTGCCACCGCACTCAATCACACTGCGACGCATCTACTGCATGCAGCCTTGCGCGAGGTTCTCGGCACTCACGTGCAGCAGAAAGGATCGCTCGTTGCACCAGACCGCCTGCGCTTCGATTTCTCGCATCACCAAGCGTTGAAGCCCGAGGAGCTTCGCGCGATCGAGCGCCGCGTGAATGCCGAGATCCGGCGCAACGCGGCGGCCGAGACGAATGTGATGGATTACGAGCAAGCAGTCGCTGGCGGCGCCATGGCGCTCTTCGGGGAGAAATATGACAGGGATGTACGGGTGCTGCGCATCGGGGATTTTTCTCTGGAGCTTTGCGGCGGGACACACGTCGAGCGCGCCGGCGACATAGGCTTCTTCAAGATCGTGAGCGAAGGCGGAGTCGCCGCCGGCGTGCGTCGCATCGAAGCTCTAACGGGCGAGGCGGCACTCGCGTATGTGGAGGAAAATGATGAGATTCTACGCACCGTCGGCGCACTGGTGCGCGGCTCGCGCGACGATCTGCGCGACAAAGTGCGCGACGCCGTGGAGCGCGTACGCACCATGGAGCGTGAGATCCGCACGCTGAAAGACCGGCTCGCTTCCGGCCCTGGCACCGATCTTGCTGCAAGCGCCGTCGATATCGGCGGCGTAAAAGTAGTCGCGACGAGAGTCGACGGCGCGGACGCCGCAGCGTTGCGGCACGTCGTGGATCAACTGAAAAATCAGCTCAAATCAGCGGTCGTAGTGCTCGGCGCCGTCGAAAATCCAACAAAGGTGCTGCTCATCGCCGGTGTCACCGCCGATCAGAGCGCGCGCATACCAGCGGGCGAACTCGTCGCTGCACTTGCGCGCACGGTTGGTGGTCGAGGCGGCGGACGCGCCGACTTTGCCCAGGCTGGCGGCAACAATCCCGAGGCACTCGACGCAGCTCTGGCGCAGGTGCCGGAGTTCGTGCGCAATAAGCTGGCATAACGTGTTCGAGCAGTGAAATGACGCAGGAATCGATTTCCATCGACCTTTCATGTACGTTGTCCGCCCGGGAGCGCATCAGGATTCCTGATTTGTGTCCCGGGAGAAAAAAACGTAGATTCACGATCAGACTTTTACGGCTGGATTCGAACCACAGCGCTGCGAGTCGACGAAAGGATAAAAAATGCTGATTCTGACTAGGCGGGTGGGTGAGACAGTGATGATCGGTAACGATGTAACCGTTACAGTTCTGGGCGTGAAAGGCAATCAGGTGCGTATCGGCATCAATGCGCCGAAGACAGTCGCAGTGCATCGTGAGGAAATCTACGAGCGCATCAAGCGCGAACAGGAAGGAACCGGCGACAACGATAGCGAGCCCGAGGCGCCAGCCGAGTTCGTCTCCGTCTGAAAGGCTCTGCCGTGCGCTGCCTGACGTCGCGGCCTTACGTTCGACGATGCCCTTAAGTATCATGACCACGCTGACAAGCGCAGGGCGGCGCGATCGACGCGCAACTGCCTGATAACGCGTCGATTTCAGCCGAACGGAGAGATGGCCGAGTGGTCGAAGGCGCACCCCTGCTAAGGGTGTAAGGGTCAAAAGCCCTTCGAGGGTTCGAATCCCTCTCTCTCCGCCATTATGTTCCTTTGGTTTTCGGCGAATTGCGCTGCACTGACGCGGCGCCAGTTAAAAATCAGCGACAGATTCGGAGGCTGGCGGGAATTAGCGCTGTGGTCGGCGCGTAACCCGCTTCCAAACTTTGTCTCAATTGCGTCGCCTGTTTCATGGCCATGAATCCTTCGCGCCTCAATCCAATCTTCGCCGCTTCTGGGCGAACATAGTTGAACGACCGGAAAGGCTCTAGCCCACGATACGACAAGAAAAAATCGGTCTTATGCGGCGCGATCGCCTAGACGAGGCAGCGATTTGATGTCTGCGCCGCTTTCGCGTTCTGCCACATTGTGCGGCAGGCGTCTCATGATCGGCGTTTTGCAGCGAATTATTTAATCTTCTTCCTAACGCATCGTTGGCGTGCGACACGTGTCTTTGGTGCTGGGAGCGCGACGTAGCGCAACCAATGGGCTACTCTTTCCACGGCCGCCCTTGCTTGCCAGAATTTGCCCGCGCTGCGGAATTGAATAGCCTTATCGGCCCAGGCATACGCGCGTTGGTGCGCCACGAGATACGCGTTGAAGTCGCGGTAGGGTTTTGTGATGGGCATGCGTAGCGAACCGTGTCATAGCGCGGTCCTTCGCATGATCTCGGCAGACTGTATCAGCATTGCCGCGTTAAACGGCGACTTGCGTCAAACTCGGAGGTTAAGAATTGTGAATACGCCGAGGACGCCCAGAGCGACCTTGTTGCAGCTCAAGGCGCGGCTTAATCTGAGGGAAGTTTTACGCTCCGACTGCAAGACCTCTTTCTAACGCCAATCGTGATGATGATAGTAACGGCCGCCCCCTCCGCCGCCGTATCCGACAAAGCCAACACATCCACTCAGCACGCAACTGAGGATCAAAAGTGCAAGGGCACATTTACCCATCACGGATCTCCTTTATCGTGTATCCCTAACTTGCGGCAGCTGCGGGGACGCTTTATTGAGCCGCGGGATGTGCATAATCCCATTCCAGAAAGCGCGCTGTCTGAGGATCGGTTCGCTCCGGCAGACAGCAGCGGGTAGAGGCGATCTTGCCCCCGCGCATCTCGCGAATGCCCCAGAGGATAATGCGCTCGACTCCGGCCTTCTGAATGGTGGCACTGCGTGCTTCAAAGCGCGTGACGAGGACGTTGCCGGATGCGTACGTGTTGATCGGCGTGACGCGACGGCTCTTATCCGCCACATATCGCTCGAGATCCTTTTGAATGGCGGCCTTTCCCACGCACGGCGCCTTCGCACAGAAGCCACTTTCCGCATCGATCACCGAATCCTCGGTAAACAAGGCGAGCGCACTCCCCACGTCGCCTCGAGCGAGGGCGTCGAATAACTGTTGCTGCACGGCCATTGGATTGTCCTCTGCGAGCGCTCCCGCGGCAGCCCCCAGGATCAGCAGCGCGGCGGACCATTTCACGGCGAAAGACTTAAGCATGGCGTGTCCCTTGATCGATGCGGAATCAGTTCTGCGATCGCCGTCGCCAACGGGTTCAGGCTGCGCGCACGAAGAGATGGCCCTCCGGCGGGGAGGGATGCAAAACTAGGCCGTAGCGCGTATTCCCCGCCGGCCGGCCCGGTCGATTGTTATGCCGCGGACGTTGTGCGTCTGTACGCTAGCGTACGTTGGATTGTGAGTTGGGCCAATACGGGCAGATGTAACGCGAGCATTTTGCTGCGACGTCCGAAATTTAGCTCAGGAACGATTGCCAGGGCTTCGGCTCATCGGCTGTGCACGGCAAAATCCACCAACCCCACCAGCCGCTCCAAACGGTTGCGTTACAGGTATTATTCCTCGCGATGGGCTCGGCGCGTCTGATCGGTGCGCGTCGCGGGGGCAGAATAATAGGGTCAGTAACTGCGGCAGCGCTCTTGTAAGCGAGCAGTGCCAAACGCGGAGAAAAAGAGATGCGACTGACGCCATTTCACATTGCATTACAGGTGCGAGATATCAGTGAGGCGCGACATTTCTATAAGACAATCCTTGGTTGTTCCGAAGGTCGCAGTGATGTGCAGTGGGTCGATTTCGATCTTTACGGCCATCAGTTGGTATGCCATCTCAATTCCTCCCTTGGACCGCAGGGAAAGATCTTCGCGCACCACAATTCCGTCGATGCCCATAGCGTGCCGGTACCGCACTGCGGCGTAGTGCTTGAAATGGGCGACTGGACGGTGCTCGCGCGACGGCTCAAGGAACACAAAATACAGTTTGTTGTCGAGCCCTATATTCGATTCGAGGGACAGCCGGGAGAGCAAGCGACGCTATTTTTCCTGGATCCGTCGGGAAATGCGCTCGAATTCAAAGCGTTCAAAAATATCGCACAGCTGTTCGCAACCTAGAGGCCTTTCGAGGCTGCGTTGCTCAATTGACTGGGGACTATTGCTATGCAACTTCCACCGTTTCTTTTGGATCAATGGCTGGCGGCGCATGAGTTCGCCTCACCCCCGATACGTTACAACCTGGCATCGAGCACCGGCCCCGCCTGGACCCTTGGGGAACTCCTCGCTCTCGGGGACGGCGAGCTCGGTTCGGCACTCAAGGATCTCAAACTCTTGTACGCTCCACCCGAAGGCGTCAGACAACTGCGGCAGGGCATCGCGGAATTTCATGATGTCGATCCGGAGTGGGTCCTCGTAACGACAGGCGCATCGGAGGCGCTCTCCGCACTGTACTGTCTCGCGGCTGAGCCCGGGGCTTCGATCGTCCTGCCGCATCCGGGTTTTCCGGGATTTGCGGCCATGGCGCGCGCGTGGGGGCTAGGAGTCACTGCCTACGAGCTCGATCGCACACGAGGATTTGCGCAAACCGCGGATCTGGTGATGGCGGCGGTCGACAGGGCGACGCGTCTCGTGCTCGTTAATTCGCCGCACAATCCGACTGGAAGCGTCATGCCGCCGGCGGAAGTAGCGCGGCTGTCCGCGTTGCTTGCCGAGCGCGGCATCCCGCTGATCGTGGATGAGGTGTATCACCCGCTATATTTCGGCGACGCCGTGGCGTCGACTGCGAGCATGTTAAATACCATCGTCGTCGGAGACCTTTCCAAGGCGCTGTCGTTGAGCGGCCTGCGTATCGGTTGGCTCATCGACCGGGATGCACGCCGGCGCGAGCAACTCATTAACCTGCGCAGTTACTTCACGGTTTCGGGTTCTCCGATCACCGAGGCAATCGCAGTCCATGCGCTCACGCATCGACGCACGATTCTCGCGCGCTTGGAGGAAGTCGCACGCACTAACTTGTCGAGGCTCGATGAGTTCATGAACACCCAACGCAGCACGCTCGGTTGGGTGCGCCCCTGCGGAGGAACCGTCGCCTTTCCTTGGCGGTTGGACGATCGAGATTCCCGGCCGATGTGTGAGGTGCTCGCCAGTAACGGTGTGCTTGTCGCCCCCGGCGATTGTTTTGAGGCCGCGGCACACTTCCGCGTCGGTTTCGGCGCGCAGGCGGGCAGCTTTCAACAGGCTCTTGATATCGCAGCAGGCAGCATGCCACGGTCCGGGCGTGAGCGGCGCCAAGTGCACAATACGGCAGTGTGACCGTTCTTTGCCCTGCTGCGTGCGCACCATCGGCCACACAGCTACAACTCGAGCACATCGCCAGCTAGGTATCCGCCGGCGATCGAGCGTACGCAACGCAGCCAATCATTATTATTGAGCCGTTGCGGCCCTACGGCACGAATGCGATTATTGCAAGTCGACTCCCCGCGGAAAAAGCAGAAGATGGTTAGTTTCCAGCCGAACGGCCGGCATACCGTGACACCACGGATTGTCGCAGCGGATCCGGAAAATCTCGTGAGATTTATCAAAATGGTCTTTCATGCGCAGGGCGAATATCGTGAGGGTTTGCCCGCCGAGATCCGGATCGGTGATTCCGTGCTGATGGTGAGCGGTGATGGCGAGCGCGAGGCGATTCCGGGGTTTCTCTACGTATATACCGCGGACGCCGATGCCACCTATCGGCGCGCGATTGCTGCAGGAGCAACAGCGCTTGAGGAGCCGGCGGACATGGCGTACGGTGACCGCCGCGCAATGGTCCGGGATTCCTGGGGCAATACTTGGCAGATCGCTACGCACAAAGAGGATCTGACGACTGAAGAGATCCGCAGGCGAATGCCGCGCGGCAAGTGATGGCCTTTACTTGAGTCGAATTGGGGGAAGGCGATGGAAGTAGAGAATGTACCCGGGCAACGTGAAGCCGGCTACAACGGTCTAACCGAACAGCGGCTGGCTCTACCGGCGCACTATTATTTCGACCGCGCTCACTATGAGCGCGAGTTGCGCCGCATCTGGTTTCGAAACTGGATATACGTCGGACGGTCGGAGGAACTGCAGGCGCCGCGTTCATTCCGCACCTTTGAAATAGGCGATCAGCGGATCTTGCTGCTGCGCGACGATGCTGGCCAGCTGCAAGGCTTTTACAACACCTGCCGCCATAGAGGAGCCGCGTTGTGCCGGGAGGCTCGGGGGCAGCTTCGATCACCCGCCATTATTTGTCCTTACCACGCGTGGGTTTACGACCTGCAGGGAGAACTGTTGCGTACGTCATCCAAGGCGCACGCGCAAGGATTCGACGTGGGAGATTATTCACTCTACGGAATCTCCGTCCAGGAGTGGAACGGGTGCATATTCGTTGCCCTGAGTGATGATGCGCCGCCGTTGGAGAAGAACTTCGATCAGCCTCTTGATCGCCTGCGCAACTGGTCATTGGGAGACCTGCGGATCGGGCATGTCTTCGTGAAGACGATGCAGTGCAACTGGAAGATATTCTGGGAGAACTATAACGAGTGCCTGCACTGTCCCGGCGTACATGTGCAGCTCGCGCAGCTCGTGCCCATTTTCGGCCGCGGCTTGCTGGAAGAGCGCGACGATCCTCAGTGGATGCAGCACGCCGATAGCAAAGATCCTAAGTACAAAGGCGGACTGCGTCCCGGCGCCACGACCTGGTCCATGAACGGGCAGGGGATCGGGGCGCCTTTGCCCGGCCTGACCGAAGATGATCGCCAAGCGGGGCACGTGTACGTCACGAGCCTGCCGTCCGTATTCTTCGTCGGTCATCCAGACTATGTGCGCATTGTACGTCTGCGGCCCTTGGGTCCTGAGCAAACGGAGATGTGCGTGGAATATCTTTTCGCCCCGCAAACGCTCGCTGACTCGGACTTCGATTTGCGTAACGCCGTCGACTTTGCCAACCGCGTCATGACGGAGGATGCGCAGGTGTGCGAGCTCAACCAGCTGGGCCTGCATGCCGCGCCCCATCAGCAGGGTGTATTGATGCCTGAGGAGTATCTGGTCCTGCAGTTTCAGGAATGGGTTCGCGCGCAATTGGAAAATACCTAATAGCTGAGGGTTCGAGCTTTTTTCGCGCATTAGTACGTCGACACCCGAGTGATCCCGGGAGATCCGCAGCGCGCTTCGTGGTCGATGGCAGGCGGTCCACGGGTCGATCGGAAATCGCGCAGCTTACTAGCAAATCGCGGCTCGGTTAGCGTTCCGCAAGATACGCAACCTTAAAGTTGCATTCAACTATAATAAGGGTAGGATGCAGCCCAAAGGTTGCATATGAATTCGACGACGGATCGCATCGAACGAAAAATCCTGCTGAATGCGCCAAGGTCGCGCGTGTGGCGCGCTCTCACTAACGCTGAGGAATTCGGCTCCTGGTTTGGCGTGGCCCTGAAGGGAAAGCGCTTTATCGCAGGTGAGCGGGTGCAGGGTAATGTTTCCTACCCTGGCTACGAACATGTGGTCTTGGAAATACTCATCGAGCGCGTGGAACCCGAAAGCTTGCTATCATGGCGCTGGCATCCGGCCGCGATCGAGCCGAATGTGGATTACTCGAGGGAACCAACGACCCTGGTCGTATTCGAGCTGCAAGAGGTGCAGAACGGTACTCTGTTGAGAGTCGTCGAGTCGGGCTTCGACAAGGTTCCGCCCGCGCGCCGATTGGAGGCTTTCCGACTCAACAGTGAGGGCTGGGACGAACAGATGAGCAATATCAAAAAGCATGTCGCCGCGCCGTAGGTCGACTTCAAAGAGAGCACTGCCGAGGGACGTCGCGGCGCTGCGCAAGGCTGTGCCGATTTTCGCTGCGCTTGGGGATGCGACGCGCCTGCATATTGTCGGCGCGCTGTGCGCCGGTGGTGCGATGTCGATTGCCCAAGTGACATCCGGAACGAATCTTACCCGGCAGGCTATTGCGAAGCATTTGCGCGTGCTTTCGGATGCGGGGCTGGTGCGCGACGTCAAAGCCGGGCGCGAGCGGCTATGGGAGTGCGAGCGCGCGCAGCTCGAAGAAGCACGGCGCTCGCTGCAGCTGATTGAACGGCAATGGGATGATGCGCTTATGAGACTAAAAGAGGCTGTGGAGGGTCGATAGTACGTTCAGGGACGTCGCCGACACCCTGCACGGTGCATATCGAATCCTTACGACGTTCTTCAGTCGTTCGCTTCGACGGTACGTTTAGATACACCGATCATCCAGGCGATACCGAAGCCGCCCGAGACATAGTATTTCTGTTTGACGAGCGGGCTATCATCGAACGCGGCTCCCTGCAGCGTGTCGTAGCGGATATACGCGCCCACCCAATATTTTGGAAATCGTTTCGTCAAGGCCGAAATGAACTCCGTTCCGGCGTAGCCGCCTCTCGCAGAATACACGGGACGGTCGGCCGTAGCGTACTGCGGAGCGACGGAATAAAAATAGTCGTCATATTTGCGGGCTGCCAAAAGTGGCCCAGCCCCAATCCCGAAATTCCAGCCGGCGTGGCCTGCGATGTCCTGCACGTCCAGATTCAAACGCGGGGAGAAATTCCAGCCTATGAACTGAGGCGAACTGTCGACCGTGATCGGGACTCGCAGGGGTAACACGGCGCCAAGTTTCAGATGTTGGTCGTTTGAGTGCCAGAGATGAAAATCTAGGGACGGCCCGATTTCCACCGTCGGCCGCAGATTTGGCATGCCGCGGCGGGCGTGGTCCTCGCTGCTGTCGACCGGAACCGTGGCGTTGACGCTGATATTCAACTCAACGAAGTCACTGTTGAAGAACTCGCCACGCAGACCATTGCGATCGGCCTTGAGGAAGTCACCGCGATAAATGAAGTAAGGAACCGGGACGGGATAAACCCGTGTTTGGTCGGAACCCCGGTAGTCCGGGAACGCGACGGTTCCGATTCCGAGCCCGGCCTCCCACAGCGGCTTCTCGTCTGCGTGTGTGTGGCCAGCATAAATAATCGCCAGGACCGCAAGCGCCCACGGCGGAACAGATCGAAGTGGCATAGGGAATTTCGGCGCACGCCAAAAGCGATGAGTGACGGCATCCTCACGGATATGGCATGCGCTTAGCAAGGTCGCTTGCGGAACAGTGCGGCACAGCGATCCGGTGCCAGGCAGCGTTGCTGTTACTCCATGGCATAGAAAACTGATCGTCCGAGGGTTGTCCAGCCTTCGGTACGCCAACTTGTCGCGACCCAAACGCAGGATCCCCGGCCAACTCGCGAGTCGCCTCAGAACGTTTCTTTCCAGGGTCGAAGCTCAACCTCAAAGGACCAGGCGTTGCGTGGTTGCCGCAGAATATCAATATAGGTCTGAGCGATCCCGTCCGGATCGAGCATGCTATCGCCAGAATCCGGGCGCATCGCGCTGCGCACCCCGCCATCGATCACGAAATGGGCGACGTGGATTCCCTTCGGTCCCAGCTCGCGCGCCGCACTTTGTGCGAGGCCTCGCAGGGCGAACTTGCCCATTGCGAAGGCCGCAGAGAGCGCAAAACCCTTCACGCTGGCGGATGCCCCTGTCAGCAGGATTGCGCCCTGGCCGCGGGGAGTCATGCGGCGCGCCGCCTGTTGAGTAACGAGAAAGCCTCCAAAAGCAGAGACTTCCAGCGCCTGCCTGACGTCTTCGGGATTGAGTTCTGCGATCGGGCCCCGCAAGCGCGTGCTCGCGTTGTAGACCACAACATCTATTTCCCCGAGTTGCAGATCGGCGTCCTCGAACATGCGCGCAACGGCAGCGGGATCCGAGGCATCCACCGCAAAGGTCTGGGCTTTGGCTTCTCCCGCGAGCTGCGCAAGCTTTTTGACGTTGCGCGCCGCAAGTCCGACTCTGAGGCCCGCGGCAGATAGAGCGCGCGCCAACGAGGCACTAATGCCAGTGCCGGCCCCGACGATCAGTACGGAACGGTAGGGAATTTCTGTCATGAGAACTACTCCAGGATCCAGGTGGCGAAGAGGCATCCATCCACAAGTGGCGGCCCGCCTGTGCGACGAGCATAGCGCCATGGAGCCTGGAGGTCGCGTGAGACTCTGACGAAGGCGGTCTAAGACCCGAGCACCCGAATTAAGAGCCGCTAAATCAAGCGCGCTTCCGCGTTCGCTGGCACCACCGTGGGCGGCGGGCGAATTGACTTGTATGCATCAACCAGCCATATTTTTACACATGCGAACCACCCTGATCATCGATGATGCGCTGCCGGACAAAGCTCGAAAACTGAGCGGCGTTGGCGAGAAAACGGCCGTCGTGCGGGCGGGCCTCGAGGCCCTGATTGCGCGCGAAAGTGCTCGACGTCTCGCGGCGCTTGGCGGCACCGAGCGGGTGTATCGACCAGCACGTTGGGCTATCGGGCAGCACGATTACGCCTCCGCGGCGCCGCCGTCAGCTCACGCATCGCGCTTCTGCGCCTTCATGGTCGCGGATTGGGCTGGGTCGACATGCACTTACTTGCATCTGCTCGACTCGCTAACCTGCCACTGTGGACTCTCGACCGGCGATTGACATCGGCTGCGGCGGAACTATCTCTCGAACCTCCCGCCTACTAGTCCGAAATGCGCGGCCTTGGGAATGGGCGTTGTTGTCCCGCCATTGGCGACACTCTGGCGTCCAGACGGAGTAATTCATAAAATTAACAAGATAAGTAGCGGTCGCTTCGGGCAGCAGCTTTCATTCAGGTCGGCTGCATTACGATGCGCCTGCATTTACGTATTTTCGCGCTGTGAGGACTCCGCTTTACGACTTGGCTGGCCCGCGAGCAGAATTGAATGAAGATTTACTCTTGGAATGTCAACGGCATTCGTGCCGTGTTGAGAAAAGACCAATTTCATCCGTTTTTGAAGGCACACCAACCCGACATTCTGTGCCTCCAGGAGACCAAGGCTGAACGCGGGCAGATTGAGATCGATCTGCCCGGTTATCACGAATATTGGAACTCGGCGGTAAAGAAAGGCTATTCGGGTACGGCGATTTTCTCCAAAGAAAAGCCGATCGCCGTCATCAATGGCTTCCCCGACGATTTTGCGAAGCGCTTTAAGTTTGCGGATGAACTGCGGCGTGATAGCAGTGAAGAAGGCCGCGTCATGACGGCGGAGTTCAAAAAGTTCTATGTCGTGACCGTGTATACGCCGAACACGAAAGACGATTTGAGCCGGCTGGCGCTACGCTTCAAACACTGGGACCCGGCATTTCTCACTTATTGCAGTCAGCTCGGAAAAGCCAAGCCGGTCATTTTTTGCGGCGACCTCAATGTGGCTCATACGGAACTCGACCTTGCCAATCCGAAATCGAATCGAGGCAAGAAAGGCTTCACCGACGAGGAGCGCAAGGGCTTTCAGAACATTCTTGATGCGGGCTTCGTCGATACGTTACGTCTGTTCAAGCAGGGTAATGGACACTACACATGGTGGAGTCCATTCGCTAATGCGCGCGCCCGCAATATCGGATGGCGGATTGATTATGTCTTGATCTCGCAGCAATTGCGAGGCTCAGTGCAGTCCGCCGAAATTCATCCTCTGGTCATGGGCAGTGATCACTGTCCCGTCAGTATCACGCTAAGCCAACCAACCTGAGATTCACCGCCGAGGAATTCTCCACCGGTGTTTTCAATATCAGCCTGCGCAGCACACTATTGCTGCGCAGGTCGAAATTCTGCGTCCCCCGCCTGCCACAGCAGGAAGGACATTTCATCGGCATATTCGAGATCGCGTTGTGCACGTGTTGAACCCATGCCATGGCCAGCGTCGTAGTCAACTCTGAGCAAGACCGGTTTCGCGCTCGATGTGGCCGCCTGGAGGCGTGCTGCCATTTTTGCCGGTTGCGAAGGATCCACACGAGGATCATTGATTCCGGCTGTTAACAGTACGCCAGGGTATGACGTGCCGTCTACCACATGCTGGTAGGCATCCATCGCGTACAGTCCTTTGAATCCCGCCTCGTCCGTTACCGAGCCGAATTCTGCGATGTTCGGAGGTCCGTTGGGCGTGAACTCCATACGCAGCGCATTCGAGCACCCGACTCGAATGAGCGCGGCGGCGAACAGATCCGGGCGCTGCGTGATCGCTCCCCCGATCAGGATCCCGCCCGCGCTCGTGCCTTCGCCTGACAGGCGACGCGGACTGGTATACCCATGATCGATTAGATATAGGGCGCTGCCAATAAAATCATCAATAGTGTGCTGCTTCGTAAGTTTGTAGCCCGCGCGATACCATTCCTCGCCATACTCGCCGCCGCCGCGAACGTGCGCGAAGGCAATGACCCCGCCGCGCTCCAACCATGCCAGCCACACCGGATCGAAGTACGCGTCGTATGAAATGCCGTAGGCGCCGTAGCCAATAAGATGCGTTGGGCGGTTGCCATCGAGCTTAAGATCCTTCGCACGAATGATCGATAGCGGCACCATGGTGCCATCGGCACTTCTGGCCTTGACCTCGAGCGCCTCATACGCGGACGTGTCGACGGGCAGCGGCGGCTGAATGCCCGTGTCGCTCATGGATTTATGTGCGGCGTCATACGCTATCCAGCGCGGGGAGGTGGTCCACGACACCGAGTGGATCAAAGCGCCTGCCTCGCTCGGCGTTACAGAGAGCACCTCGCCTGACTGGCCGGCAGCAAGCGCAATCGGCTCAATCTTCCCGTCGAAAGACAGCCGTCGCAGGCGCCCGATGCCGCCATCAAGATCGCGGATGTATATACCGTCAAGCGCCACGTCGGCTTCCTGTATTACAACGGCGCTTGCCGGAACTACGACTTCGGCGTGATCGACGTCGGCGGCCTTCAGACTGGTGCGCGTTATTTCATAATGTGGCTTGTTCTTGTGGGTCACCATATAGATAGTGTCGCCATGCACATCGAACCGAATGACCGCCGCGTCGACATCGAATAGTTTTCGCCACTTAAGCTGCGAGGATGTAAGTTCTCCCAGGGGGATGTAGTACATGGTGATTTCGTTTTGCGTGCCGTGAGCGATGACTCCGAATAGGTAGGGCGACGCGACCGAATAAAAGGGAAAACTTATATCGTCGTCGGCGATCGGCACTTCCGGCGAGTAGCCGTAGCCGAACACGAAGCGATCCTGCTCGGGGTTAGCTCCAAGTTGATGAACGTAGGTGCGGCTGCGTTGCTCGAAGGCCGTTTTGGGCATCCCCGGCTTCAGCTCTTGCAGTCGGTTATAAAGGAATGATTTGTTTCCGGGGAGCCACTGGACGGCGCCGAAGCGCGCGCGATCGATCGAGTCCGGCCGCATGTGCCCGGTAGCTGTCTCGATCACATGGATGACGCTGCTCTCGGATCCGCCCTGTGAAATTCCATAAGCGACCAACTCCCCGTTGAGCGACGGTTGAATGTAGTCGATCGAGGAGTGCACGCCATTCTTCGTCAGGAGTTCGGGGTCTACCAGCAGTCTTTCGCTCGAGGCGAGCCCGTCTCGCACATAAAGCTTCACGTTGTCAGCACCTGGGTCGGCCTTGAGGTAGAACGTCTTGCCGCCCCAAACTTGAGCATTTCGCGCCCTGGTGCTTGCGGTATCCAACGCCTTCACGCGTGCCAAGAACTTATCCCGCCCGGGAATCCGGGCCAACATGCCGCGCGTGTAGTCGTCCTGCGCCTTCAGCCAAACCTGGACTTTTGCCTCGTGCCAGTTTTCAAGCCAGCGATACCGGTCCGTGACGGTCTGCCCGAAAAAGGTTTCGGTTACATCAAGACGTTCGGTCGGCGGAGGGGCGGATGCCCCAGTGAGCGTTGCGGCGGCAGTACCTGTGACGAGAATGGCAGCTGCGATGCAAAGCGGTGTTCGCATACGACCGACACTTACGAGAAGCATAAGATATTCCCCTATTATTGGAATTCACCACCAGTTGGGGGGCGATGCGATCCATGCCCGCCAACGTTTCCGGTCATTTTAATAGCCGTGATAAGTTGAGATCCACCAGAAATTGCCCAGGCTATCTTTGACGCCGGCCGATGTTTTTTCTGTGTTGGCGTTAACGTGTTGGCGTTAACGTGATTTGATAGACGTAGAATTCGTTGTCTCTCAACCATCCACAAGCTTCGTACAAGGCCTGTGCTGTAGTGTTCGATTTGGCAGTTTCCAGCATCAGGTAGGACGCCCCGACGAAGCGACCAAAATCGGCAGCGGCCTCAAGAAGCTGCCGTCCAATTCCCTGCTTGCGGGCGTGATGCGCGACAAAGAGATCACTGAGCACATAGATTGGTGCCATCGCGATCGATGAAAAGCTTGGATACAGCTGCGTAAAGCCGACGGCGTCGTTGTCGCGTGTTGCGATGAAAATGACGGATTCGGATTGCTTGAAACGGTCGAGCAAAAACGCTCGAGCCGCGGGCGCATCGCTTGGTTGGCGGTAGAACTGCCGGTATCCATCAAAGAGTGGCACCAGCCGATCGAGGTCGTCAGATGTTGCTTGCTGTATAGCGATCATGCTTACACATCCCTTCGGGGGACTTATGTTCTTGCGGCTCCACCCCAGGAGCGCCCGAGAAGTCGGGGTCAGTTATGGTAGGATGCACGCCCGCGCTGCGGCAGGGTATTTCATCCCCGCACTTCCGGGGCTAGGACCATTAAAAGGAATATAAAACTCGTTATTTTTCAGCGAGTTGGCGATTTTGCGAGCATTCTAGGGACGTGGAATCCGCAAAGATACAGTAGACAATTTCTGTCAGCGCGCCCGTAGCTCAGTTGGATAGAGTACCTGGCTACGAACCAGGGGGTCGGGAGTTCGAATCTCTCCGGGCGCGCCAAATAATTCAAAT
>Ga0302326_10003592_pt1 | contig 36369 bp, 28 predicted proteins | sample Palsa_T0_3_FD_202264 | JGI IMG/M metagenome (GOLD analysis project Ga0302326, IMG submission 202264) | Peat permafrost microbial communities from Stordalen Mire near Abisko, Sweden - Palsa_T0_3 | ecosystem: Environmental > Terrestrial > Soil > Palsa > Peat permafrost | place: Sweden: Abisko... | reverse complement strand
GCAGCTTGCCGCTCTTGCGAAGCGGCTGAGCCGCCTCGTCGGCGTCGATGCACTGGCCCTTCGTGGGTTCCTTGGCCGCTGGTTCGGCTGCGCGCGCGGATGGGGCGCTCGCGAGCACCGCGCACGCTACCCCGACGAGCGGCACCCACGGCGCTCGACGCGTCACAGGCATTCGCGTTTCCATCGCTTGTCGCCCTTGGCGTCGAACTCGTACGGCGGGTTGCAGCTGACGTGCGCGGAGCCTGCGGGCGGCGGCGCCGCCACCGGGGCGGCCGACGCAACCTGCGAGAGTTGCCGCGTCTTGGGGCTGGCCGTAACGACGGCCGAGACGGTGCGGGGCGCCGCCGTCAGCGACTCCGAGGGGGCCGCGGGCGGCGGCGAGGGCGCCGGCTCGTTGACAGGCTGCGTCGGTTCGACGGGCGACGGGGCTTGAGGCGCCTGCGGAAGAGAGGACCGGGCCGCAGAGCGAACCGTGGTCACGGCGGGGTCGGGGCCTGCGGGTCTGATGATGGCGATGACGACGCCGAGCACCGCCAGCCCAAGGGCGCCCCCCACCGCCGCCGCACGCCCGGGCCGCCGAAGGCGCACGACGATCTTGGGCTCGGTGGACACCGCCTCGTCGGTGATGAACCCCACGGCGGGAGCGCTCGCGCGCCCGGCGCTCGTGGGGGCCTTGGGTCCCCTGCCCCGGGCGGGGGCCGAAGCGGCGGGCGAGGTCGTGCTCTCGGGCGTAACCGCCGCAACGGGCGCAATCGGACGTTCGGCCGTGGCCTCGTCCGCGCCGATGTCGTCGAGGATCTCCGACAGCGTCGCCGCCGTGGGGACCGAGCCGAGCACCTCGCGCGAGGCGTTTCGCAGCGCCTCACGCATCGCCGCGGCGCTCGACCAGCGCTCGGTCTTGTGGAAGGCGAGCGCCTTATCGATGACTTCGACCAGCGCCGAAGGGGCGTCCGGCAGCACCGAGGCGAGCGACCGTGCGGGCTTGGTGGCCGACAGGATCAAGATCTGCTGCGCGTTCTCGGCGTCGTGCACCAGCTTGCCGCTGGCGAGCGTGAAGAGCGTGGCCCCCGCAGCCCAGACATCGGTCTGCGCGTCGATCTCGTCGCCCTTGGCCATCGCGTGCTCGGGCGCCATGAACGCGGGGGTGCCGAGCGAGGTGCCCGTCTGCGTGGCCCGAACATGGGCGACGTCCCGGAGACGCGCGATCCCGAAGTCGAGCACTTTGACGTCGCCCTGGTGCGTGATCATCAGGTTCGCCGGCTTGATGTCGCGATGGACGAGCTGGTGCGCGTGGGCGGCCACCAAGACGTCGAGGAGTTGCAGCCCGATGCCCGCGACGAGCGGCATCGAGAGCTTGCCGTCCAGCCGGTCCCACAACGCCTCCACGCTCTCGCCGCGGACCAGCTCCATGACGAGGAACGCGCCACCGTCCTCCGCCACGTCGTCGTCCAGCACGTTCACCGCGCCCGGGTGGCTCACGCGATTGGCCAGGTACCCTTCCCGCAAGAAGCGTGTCCGCATGTCGGCCCGCAGCGAGAGGTCGGCGTGCAGCACTTTGACGGCAAACTGTTTGCCGTTCCGATGGGTTGCCGCGTAGACGGCCGCCATCCCGCCGATACCGAGGACCCGGTCGAGGCGGTACTTGCCTCGAAGGAGCGTCCCGAGGCGGGCGTTCGCACGTGCGACTACCTCGTCATCGTCGACACCTAACATTCGGAGATCTCGAGCCGCTGGCCGCGCGAGCAAGGCGCTCGCCAAGAAGCGTACATGATCCCGGGGTGCCAAGGTAGGAGGTGACGCATCCCCCAAGAGGCCTGCCAGAGGCCTCGCCCTCAAGTGAGACGGGGGTTAGACGTCGGGCAGCGTCTGGCGGGAGTGAAGGACGCGCGCGAAAAGATCGCCCTTTTCTCGGATGCGGCCCGGCACGGAGCGAATGGTGAAGGCGCGCGGATCGAGGGCTTCGTCCAGTTCGTCCCACTCGATTGGCGTCGACACGACGGCTCCGTCCCGCGCGCGGATCGTGTAGGGAGACACGATCGTTCGCCCCTCCCCGTTTTGCCCATAGTCGACGTACAGCTTGCCGCCCCGCTTGTCCTTCATGCGCTCGACGCTGGCCACGTCGGGGAGCACCTTGGCGACGGCGCGGGCGATCTGCTCGGCGAAGCGCGTGGCCTGCGCGTGCGTGGGGCCCGGCGCCATGGGGATGACGACGTGCACGCCTCTCTTGCCGCTTGTCTTGACGCAGCTCTCCAGCTTGAGCGCATCGAGCAGCGTCCGCAGCGCGCGGGCGACCTCGACGAGGTGCGCCCACGGGCCCTGGCCGGGATCGAGGTCGATGACGACGTAGTCGGGTAGCGCTAGGGCTCGATCGATGGCCGCGCGCGTCGTGGCCGAGGGCGGGGCGTGGCAGCACCACGAGTGGATCGTGAGGGCCGCGAGGTTGGCGAGCCACTGCAGCGTCTCGAGGTTGTCGCAGGCGATGCGCTTCTTGTTCTCGTGGCGCGGTCCGGTGTCGATCAGCCGGACAAATGGGGGCGTCTTGTCCGGCGCGTTCTGTTGATACCACTCCTGTCCCTCGATCCCGTCGGGGTAGCGCTGAAGCGTCAGCGGACGTCCCGCGAGGTGCGCCAGCATCACGTCGGAGACGGACGTGTAGTAGTCCCAGATGTCGCGCTTCGTGATCCCGTCCTTGGGGAACAGCACCTTGTCCGGGTTCGCGAGCTTCACCTTTGCCGCCGCGGCGGGCGGTGACGGCGCCGGGCGCGCGGGAGCTGCGTCCTCGCTCTCCGAATCGAACGAGACGTCCGCGCGGGGAGCGACGTCCCCGTTGCGAACGCACTCGAGCGGACCCTTGTCTTCGCGTAGTCCGATGAACCTCGGATGGCGCATCGAGCCGTCGGGCGTCCACTCGGTGAACGCGACTTCGCACACGAGCTCCGGCGCGGCCCAGCGCACGGACTTCACGTGCGGGGCCCCCTCGATACCGGGCGCGCTCGCGGCGCGCTGCTCGAGCTTGCGGCCCAGCTCGCGGCGCGTCCGCGCGTCGAACCCCGTACCGACTCGCCCCGCGTAGACGAGGCGCCCCGGACGTTCTCGCTCGACGACCCCAACGAGCAGCGCGCCGACCTCGTGCTCGGTGCCCTTCAACGGGATAAACCCGGCGATGGCGCACTCCTGCCGGCGGTCGAAGCGGAGCTTCACCCATTGCCCCGATCGGCCCGCGATGTACGGCGATCCCTTGTGCTTCGCGATGAGCCCCTCGAGACCGCCCTCCTTGGCCGCTTGCAGCAGGGCTCGGACATCGCCGTGCAGCGCGCGCGAGAGCGTCAACGGGGCCCCCTGACCGCGGAGCAAGCCGTCGAGGAGCTCCTGCCGCTTCTCGATGGGCTCATGGCGCAGGTCGCGCCCGTCGAGCCAGAGAAGGTCGAAGACCGCGTACGCGAGGCGCGCATCGCGCGAACCTCCGGCCAGCCAGTCCTGCAGCGCAGCGAACGAAGGGTGTCCACGGTCGTCGACGATGCAGGCCTCGCCGTCGAGGACGCACTCGCGCGCGGGCAGCCGGGCGACGGCGGCGACGATGGGAGCGAAGCGCTCGCTCCAATCGTGCGCGTGGCGCGTGGTGAGGCGCACCTCCGAGCCGGCCTTGCTCGCGAAGAGGCGGTAGCCGTCGTACTTGACCTCGAACAGGTACCGGGACCCATCGCCAATGTCGCCGCCGGCGACGGCCAGCGCGGGATCCCCGACGGCCTTTAGCAACGTCTGCGCGGAGCCGCCCTGCTCGGACGGCCCGACTCGGCGCGGACCCCGCGTCGCCGCTCGGCCACTGACGACCGACTCGGGCCGATCCGCGACGACGTCGTATGCGGCGTTCGCCTCCGCGTCCTTGGCCTTGAAGAGGAGCCACTGCGCCTTGCCCGCATTGCCCGCCCCGTCGTCGGCGCCGCCCGAACGGTTCGTGCGGATGACGTGCCACTCGCCAACGAGTTTCTCGCCGAAGAGACGGACGTGCATGTGGCCCTTGTCGAGCATCGCGCGCTCGACGCCACGCGGCACGGTCTCGTACGTGCCGCGATCCCAGATGAGGACGTCGCCCGCGCCGTATTGGCCGTCTGGAATGCGCCCTTCGAAGGCGTTGTACTCCATCGGGTGATCTTCCGTCTGCACGGCCAGCCGGCGGACGGACGGGTCGTAGCTCGGGCCCTTGGGCACCGCCCAGCTGACCATCGCCCCGTCGACCTCGAGACGGAAGTCGTAGTGCAATCGGCGCGCATCGTGCTTTTGGACGACGAAGGCGAGCGCCGTCGCTTTCTTTCCCGCTGGCCCCGCGGCCTGCGACGATCGGGGCTCGGGGGTCACCTCGAAGCGGCGCTTGGCCTCGTAGCGCGCCAGCCGCCCCTCGGAGCTGCCCGCCCTTTCAGTATCGTTTTTTCGATTCGTGCTTTTCGTTGCCTTCGGCATCGTTCACGCTTCGCGTGAGGAGAATCCAAGATGCGTGCCTTCTGGTCCGGTGAAATCGCCTTTGGGCTCGTCACCATCCCCGCCAAGCTCTACACGGCGACGAAGGACCTTACCCCCCAATTCCATCAGCTCCACCGGGAGTGCGGCACCCGTGTCAACCTGGTGCGCCGCTGCCCCAAGTGCAACCGCGATCTGCGGTGGGACGAGATTGGCAAGGGGTACGAGGTGGCCAAGGGCGAGTATGCCCTCTTCAGCAAGGAGGAGCTGGCGAAGCTCGACGGCGACGACGACAAGGGCACGATCGAGATCGTCGAGTTCGTCGATCCCCTCGAGGTCGACCTCGCGTACCTGGAGAAAAGCTACTGGATCGGCCCGGGGAGCAAGAACGTCCGCGGCTATCAGCTCTTGCGATCGGTGCTCGAGGAGACGAAGAAGGTGGCCCTCGCGAAGGTGAAGATAAGGACGCGCACGCGCCTCGCCCTCGTGCGCCCGCGCGGGCGTCTCTTTGCCCTCGACATGATGCGCTACGCCGAGGAGTTGCTCCCCGCCGACGAACTTGCCCCTGCCGAGGGCAAGGCGGTCACCGACCGCGAAAAGCAGCTGGCCCTGCACCTCATCGACGAACTCTCGGGCCCCTTCGATCCGGCCAAGCACCCGGACGAATACCGCAGCGCCGTCCTGGCCGCCGTCGACGAGAAGGTCGAAGCAGGCGAAGTCTCGCGGGACGCGACCGCCGGCGAAGAGGCCGCACCGACCGCGGGCGCGACGACGGGCGCCCAGGTCATCGATCTCGCGGAGCTGCTCTCGCGCTCCATCAAGGTCGCGGCCAAGCCGGGCCCCGCCAAGGCCAAGTCCGACGACAAGGAAAAGGCCGCCGCCGAAGAGAAGCCCGAGAAGGCAAAAGGCAAGCGCCGCGGCGCAACGGGCTGACGTCTCGTCGTCGAGATGCGGTCAAACGTTTGCTGTCATCCTGAGCGAAGCGAAGGACCCCACTTTGCCGGAAGATCCTCGGTCCGCGTGGGGTCCTTCGGCCTTCGGCCTCAGGATGACAGCGGGGGGGCGAGGCTCTGCTCACTCTTCGGGGGACGGCGCCTCGCTGAACCGGTAGCCGACGCCGCGGACCGTCTCGATGAATCGGCCCGCGGTTCCGAGCTTGTCCCGGAGCCGCTTGACGTGCGTGTCGACCGTCCGCGACGCGATCTCGGAGTCCATCGCCCAGACGTCGCTGAGCAGCGTGCCGCGGCCCTGCACGCGATCGCGCCGCTCGGTCAGGGTGACGAGCAGCTTGAACTCGAGCGCCGTGAGGGAGACTTCGTCGCCTCCGACCGTCACGCGGTGGGCCTCCTTGTCGATGTGCAGCTCCGCCACCTCGATGACTCGCTGCTCCGAGCTGCGCCCTCGGCGTAGGACGGCGTCGATGCGCAGGAGAAGCTCCCGCACGCTGAACGGCTTGACGACGTAGTCGTCCGCGCCGAGCTCGAAACCGACGATCCGGTCGATCTCCTCGGCCTTGGCGGTGACCATGATGATGGGAACGAGGTGCGTCGCCGGCTCGCGCCGCAGCGCCTTGGCCACCGTCGTTCCCGGCACGTCCGGGAGCATCAGGTCGAGCAGGACGATGTCCGGCCGAATCTCGGCGGCGAGCTTCAGCCCGGCGTCGCCGGTCGCCGCGGTGAACGGCTTGTGTCCGGCCTGCGTGAGGTTGTACTGGAGCACCTCGCGCAGGTCGGCCTCGTCTTCGATCACAAGCACCCGAGCCATGCGCGGCAGGGTCTTGCGCGCCTGCGACCGCTTGGCGCCGAGCGAGTTACGTTTGCGTCACGCCTCGACGGCATCCAACGTCGACGAGGTCCGATCACTGAACATCGAGCTTATATTCGGCCCAGCCCGCCCCGCCTCGAGCGTCGCGGAGAACGACCCAGAGCTCCACGACGCCGGCCTGAGACGGGGCGAGCCAACCGTTGTCGCTCGTCGTCGTCGTGTCGGTGTCCGTTCGACCGGTGCGGTCGTCGTCGAACGCGCCGCCCGTCGCATACCACGCGACGCCGATCGATTCGCGCGCGTCGACCAGGCATTGCGACGTGAGGTCGAGGTTCAGATAGCGCTCGGCGCCGCCGCAGCCCTTGGCGGTCGGCGCGCAGTCCGCCGCGCATGTCGTCGCCAGGGGCGTGGGGCAGTTGGAGCCGCTGTTTCCCATCAGGGCGCCGGCGGTTTGGTTCGCCGATGGCGTCTCGTCGGGCCCGCACACGCCATCGCCACACGTGTCGACGAGCGGGCACGTCGGCCACGCCACCTCGAACGTGATGTGCTGTCCGGCGCTGACGGGATTGGTCTGGCCCATGGCATCGGTGACGAGCGCGGGACCTGCCGAGCCGGTGCTACTTACGACCGAGAGCGACTGCACGACGGGGTTCGCGTTGAAGTGGTACTCGGCGCCGAACTGAATGACCTGGTCGGGCGTCGCCGTCGAGAGACCGCAGGCGATGCGTTCCTCGGCGATGCCGATGCTGTCCGCGCCGTTGCCCGGGGCGATGAACCGCTCTGGCTGGTAGTAGCCCCCGGTCGAGTCCGGATCGACAGGACGGCCCGGGGGCTGCCCCATCATCGGCATCGGCACGTCGGGGCCGAACTGATTGCACGCGATCACCGGCACCCCGGCATCGTCGGTCACGTCGATGCCCGTGCCTATCGGCACGAACTGCGATCCGCTCGCCTGGAGACACGCGTTGTTGACGGGGCCAAGCTCGGCGAGCGGCTCGCGCGCGTTGCAAAACGCCCATTCGATCGGCGCGTTGTCGATGTCGCCCGCTGGCCCGACGAAGAGAGTCTTCAACGTCACGGTCGTCGGAGGCGACGCGGACGGATCGACCTCCGGAGGATCGAGCTGCACGGCGAGCACCGTCGGCCCGGTGATGAGCGCCACCGTCTCGTCGAGGTTTGGCCTGCACGCGCCGAGTGCGCCCGCCGCAGCCACCACGGCGCACGCCACCGCTGCAGGGCGCGTCACCACGTCAACCTCGCGCCGGCGACGGGCAGGATGGGGAGGCCAGTGATGTACCCCCGCTGCGTGTAGTTCGTGTTGTACACAATCTCCTCCGGATTGGAGTGGTTCGTGACGTTCTGGACGTCGAGGTAGACCTCGAGGCTGGTCACCCTCCCGAACTTGAACTTCTTCGAGATTCGCGCGTCGAGCGACGCGAACGGCGGGATGCGGATCGAGTTGTGCGCCCCGAACAGCGGCTCCCACGTGTTGGTGCTGGTGTCGTAGTACGCGCCGGTGACGGGCGTCCGCGGGTACCCGCTGGAGAAGCGGAAACGCAGGCCCGCTTCGAAGCCGTTGCCGAGATCGTAAGACCCGAGCGCCGTGAAGACGTGCGTCTGGTCGTAGTCGAAGAGGCGCCAGTCGATCGTGGGCGCGTCCCGCCGCTGGCTTCGGGAGATCGTGTAGCTCACCCAGCCGAAGAAGCGGCCAATCTGCTGCTGCCGGAGGAGAAACTGCGTGCCGTAAGCGCGTCCGATCCCGATCTGGTCGAGCGCGTGCGCGAGCAGCGGGTTCTGGTCCTGGCTACGCGCTACGAGCTCCTGCTGCTCCGCGAGGAAGGCCGTCGTCTCGATGGAGAGCGACGGCGTCAGCTGGAACCCGGATCCGACGAGGTAGTGCTGCGCCTGCGATAGGCCGAGGGTGGGAGTCCCGAACACGGCGGACAGGTCCTCGGGCTGCGGCGCCTGGTGGTAGATGCCGAACGCCGCCTTCACCGAGATCTCCGGGGTGAACGCGTACCGAACCGACAGGCGCGGCTCGACCTCGGCGACGCTGTGGGTCGTCCCGACGTGCGGGGTCTCGCCCTCGGCCGGCACGACCTTGCTCGCCGAGATGATGTACGGGTCGAGCCGTAGGCCCGGCACGATGTGAAGCGCGTCGTCGAAGAACGCGGCGTCGCCCTCGACGTACGGGGCGAGCGAGCCGATCACCGTCTTCCAGTCGTCGGCGTTGACTTGCGGCGGCGGGGCCTCGCCGAACACGTAGATGTCGCCCTCGCGCGGCGGCGCCCCAATGGACCCGTCGCGGTGAAGAGACGAGGACAGAAGCTCGGCGTCGAGCCCAACGGCCCCCCGGACGTGCTCCATCAAGGGCCCGTGCCAATCGGCGCGCAGCCCCATGATGGTCGAGTGGTTGTTGACGTCGGTGACGGTCGGACCGTACGCGTTTGCCAGGGTCGTGTAGTTGAAGCCGAACCAAGGCACGACCGTCACCACGGCGCCGTCGGGCATGTGCCGGTCGTAGTGGGCCCAGATGCGCTGGAAGTCGGTGCCGGTCGTCTGCTGCTCGGTGAGGGCCGGGTCCGGGTTGGTCAGCGTGTTGGCGATGCGGTCGCTCGAGACGAGGCCCCCCACCTCGATGCTCTCGTGCGGCGCGAGGTCGTACTGGATGCGCGCCTGGCCGTCGTAGTACCGCGGGATCGGGATGATGCTCCCGACGTTCTCGGTAGTGACGCTCTGCAGGCTGACGTCGAGGTAGCTCTTGCGGACGCCCAGCGCGACATGCAGGTTGTCCGCGACTTTGTCGCGCACGTCGGTCGAAGCGTCGATGACGTCGGCGCCCAGGCTGCCGTGAAAGCCTTCCTCGTCGAGCGGCTTCATGGCGACGCTCACCAGACCCCCGAGGCCGCGCCCGAACCCCGGGCCGTAGCCGCCCGGCACGAGCTCCACGGATCGAACGAACGCCGAGGGTAGGATCGAGCGGAACCCGCCCCCGTGATAGAGCAGCGGCACGTGGACGCCGTCGACGTAGACGCGCGTATCGTTCGGCGCCGCGCCCCAGACGACGAGGGCGCTCGAGCCAGCCGCCGCGCGCGCAACGCCGGGTAGGTTCTCGACGACCTTGAGGACGTCGCCTTGCGTCCCCGGCACCTTGGCCGCCTGCGTCGCCTGCACTTCGGTCGACACGACCTGCTTCTTCAGGCGCGGCGCGGTGACGACGATCTCCTCTTCCTCCTCGTCGGACCCGCTCTTGACGTGCTTCTTGTCGACCTCGTACGTCGCGTCGAGCTTCTTGCTCGGTTCGAACGTCTCGGTCGTCCCGATCGTGGACACCGTCTCGCCGGAGAGGGTCACCCCGTGCTCGCCCGGCGAGATGTCCGGAATGCTGAACTTGCCCTGCTCGTCCGTGAGCGTCTCCTGGCCGGTGTCGACGGCCACGCGGACGTTCGCGATGGGCTCCTTCGTCGCGTGGTCGCGGACGAGGCCTGCGAAATCGGCGGTGCTCTTCTTGATGAGCGTCTCGGTGATCGTGAAGGCGTACCGGTACGTGATCTTCACCGGGATCGGCTTGCCGTCCACGCTCGCCGGCTCGAACACGAACTGACGGGCCGCGTCCACGGCCGCCGTGTCGAACGCCGGCCCGGCCGACTCGACGACCGTCACCCCGACGACCTTGCCCGTCACGTCGATGGCGATCGACAAGACGACGGTCGCGCCCTTGCCGGCCGCGATCTCCGACGGCGGGAACTCGGCCTGCACGAAGGTCGTCAGCTTGGGCGGGACGATGACGTGCGCCGGCGCCGCGGGCGCGGGCGAATCCTGCGCCGCCGCGGTCCATGCGGTCGAGAGCACACCGAGCGCGCCGAGCGCCCCGAGACACCGTGCGCGGAGGCTCATGTCCCGAGCTGGAAGCGCACAGGCAGAATGACGGTGCCGATGACCGGGCGCCCGCAGCGGGTCGAGGGCTCGAACATCAGCTTCTTGACCGCGTTGACGGCCTCCTCGTCGAGCCCATATCCGAGGCCGCTGAGCACCTGCGTCGCCATGACGTGCCCCTCTTCGTCGACGGTGACGCGCACGCGCACGAGGCCCTCGATCTCGGCTTCCTGGGCCTTCCTGGTGTACTTCGCGAAGAGGTCGCCCTTTCGCTTCGGACGAACCGGGGGCTCGCTGCACGTATCGGCGGCGGACGGGGCGAGCGACTGGGCAGCCTTCTTGGTGACCGATTTGGGCTTGGCGGCAGCAGCCGGGCCGGCGGCCGCGGCGAGGGGACCACCGCCCATCGGAATGCCGACTCCGTCACCTCCCCCGCCGAGCGACACGCCGAGATCCGCGAACCCGTCGGCGCCCATGTCGACGGGCGGCGCCTCGGCCTTGGGCGCCTCGGCCGCGACCTTGGCCTGCGACTGCGCCTTGGGCGGAGGAGGCGGGGGCTTTGGCTTCTCTTCCGGCGGCGGGGGCGGTGGGGGCGGCGGCTTGGGCGGCTCCTTCTTCGCCTTCTTGAGGTCCGCGAGCTCGATGGCGGCGTTCTCCGCCCGCTTCTCGTTCGGCAGCGCGAGGGTGGTGATGGCCAGCGCGGCGTGCAGAGCGATGCTGCCGCCGTAGACCCACCCTCGGATGACGCTGCCGGACTTGCTCTTCACTCGGACGACACGCTGATGGCGAACTTGGTGATCCCCTGGAGCTTGGCGAGGTCGATGACGTGGACGACCCACCGGTGCTGCGCTTGCCCGTCGGCGCTGACGACGAGGCTCGGTTCACCGGGCGCCTGCCTCGCCTTGTAGAAGAGCGACGTGAGCGCGGCGTCCCCCGAGACGGGCTCCTGATTGACGAGGAACGTGCCTTCCTTCGTGATGGTGACGGTGATGGGCCCCTGCGCGGCTTCGTCCGACGACGCGCTCTTCGGTAGCTCGACCTTGAGGGCGCGCGACACGATGTACGTCGCCGACACCATCATGATGACGAGGAGCACCAGCATGACGTCGACCATCGGGGTCACGTTGATCCCGACGATGCCGCCGCGGCGACCCCTGGACGACCCGACCGATGCGCCCATGGCTCACGCCTCCGCGCCGGGTTCGGACGCCAGATCGGGCGACGACGTCTCCGCCGCGACCTCCCGGGCCAGCGGCGGCGGCGGCGTCGGGGCGTCCGGCTCGATGGCCCCCGGCTCCGGCGTGGCCTCGGCGAGCACCGGCGCGTGTGCTGGCGGCGCGTGGTCCCGCGGGATCTCGACCGGCTCGTGCTCGCCCGCGGCAAGCAGGGCGCAGATCCGCTTGCTCATCGACGCGACGTTGTCTTCGACGTCGGTGATCTTCTTCTGAAAGATGTTGTACGCAACGACCGCCGGGATGGCGACGAAGAGGCCCACGCCCGTGGCGATGAGCGCTTCGGCGATGCCGCTCATCACCTTGTCCATGTTCACCTTGCTCGACCCGTTGGCGAGGTCGGCGAAGGCGACGATGACGCCGATGACCGTCCCGAGCAGCCCCACGAAGGGAGCGTTGTTGCCGAGCGTTCCGAGGAGCGTCATCCCGGATTCGACCTCGCCCTTGCGCTTCATCATCTCGCCTTCGACGGCGAGCGAGAACGCCTCGACGCCCCCGTCGATCCACCGGAAGGCCGCCTGGAACACCTCGGCCTCGATCGAGGTGTGCCTGCCAAGGAGTCCCTCGGCGGCCTCGATGTCGCCGTTTTCCAAGAGCGCGAGGAGCGCATCGGACAGCTCGTCGCCGCCCCCGTGCTTTCGAAAGTACACCGCGCGCTCGATCATCACGCCGATCGACGCGACGCTGAGGGCGAGCAAGAGGTACATGACCCACGCGCTCCCCAGCATCGCGACTTTGAGCAGATAACTGACGATCACGGCAGCGGTTCCTTTCCGACTAGAGTTGCAAACTACGGATACGTGTACGTGCCGACGTAGAGGCCCGACGGGTTCCCGCCAGTGCTGTGGCTCCCGAGCGAGTCGGTCCCGAGGAGCTGGCCGCTCTGGTTGAACTGGATGACTTGCCCGCAGGTGGGGCAAACGCCTTCAGCCTTGTAGACGGTGGCCGTGAAGACGGTCGCCACCTGGCCGCACGACTGAAACGGGTTCGCATAGATGAGGTATGAGCCGGCGGCGGGCGTCGTCGGGAAGATGAGGTCTTCTTGGCGGTAGCCGTCGTCGACGCAAGCGCGCAGCGAGTCGCGATCGAAGTACGGCGTAGTGCCCGCGTCCGCGCCGCTGTCCTCGAGGTCGATGACCTCGGCGTTGGGCTGTTTGGGGTCGAGCGTGTTGCCGTCCGGCAGCACGACGGTCAGATCGACGTCGAAGGGGGCGTCCCACTTCATCGAGATGACGAGCGGCGGCAGCGGCTCGTTGGGACGGCACGTGTGGCTCTTCGAGGGGCTTGTCGTGTAGTCGGGTACGCTCGGCGCGAAGCAGACGTCGACGCTGACCGCCGGCCCCGCTTCCCCCGCAGCGTTGATGGCCGCGAACTCCAGCGTGTGCGGTCCGCCGCCGACGCTCGGCGCGAAGTTCGCGTGAAAGGAGAATCCGCGATCCCCGAAGTTGGTGGGGTCGATCCCGCCGACGGGCACGATCCAGTAACCCGTCCCCAAATCGGTGAAGCGCGTCGCGACGGAGGTCGCGTCGGGCGTCGTCGAGCCGGGCCCGACGGCCACGTTGCCCTCGCCGTTGTAGATGGGCAGAGGCGTCGAACCGACGGAAGGGGGCGTCGTGACGAGCGGGGGCCCCGCTGGGCTCTCCGCGCCACCCTCTCCCCCATCGCCCACGGAAGTGCTCGCGGTGGACACGAGCCCCGGACCGGGCAGAGCCCCCGGGAAAAATTGCCCGTTGATGACCTGGATCGGCTCGAGGTCCAGACCCGTGCTCGACTGCACCGTGCTGCTGCAGGCCCCTCCGGCGATGGCGACGGCAAAGACGACGGCGCCAAGGCACGGAGCCAGGACGACGACACGTCGCGGCGGCACGGCACCGGCGCTCACTGCTGCACCTGCAAGCGGATGGTGGCCACGTTGTCCGCGATGCTCGTCGGAACGCCGGCGGCCGTGCGCCCGAGCGCGTTGCGAATGATGTCGTACTGAAAGAGCAGCCGGGCGCGCCCGGGCAAGACCAGCCCGACGAGCGGCGACGCGGTCTTGATCGCCTCCGAATAGGGAACGAGACCTCCGCTGCGGTTGTCGTCCACGTCGAGGTTCGGGTTGTAATAGTCGTAACGGAAGCCGACGACGCCGTAGCGCAGCACTTCCTGGGTGACGGCCACGTAGTAGCCGAGCTCGCGCTCGTCGACGCCCGTCACCGTGGGGTCCGCGACGTAGAGGCCCCGGTCCATGTTCGCGGCGAGCACGAACTCGGCCGAGAGGGTCGTGACGCCGATCGGCGTCAGGATGTGCGCGCGGACGTCCGCGCCCACCGCCCAGCGGTCGAAGGGGAGCGAGGTCGTGGCGGACTTGGCTTCGATGACGCTGTAGTCCGTAGACTGAACGATGCCGCTTCCGTTCTCGTCGGTGAACTGGAGCGCGGCCGGGCTCGAGGGACTCCCCGGGTGAAAGCCCGTGCCACGAACCGCGGAGACGTCGCCGGCGAGGTGTAGGTCTTCTCGGACCAGCGTGTCGAAGCCGAAGCGAAAGAGGACGTCCTTCTTGCTCAGCGGATCCTGCTCGGCGTACGTCGTGCCGAGCGGGTTGCCGTTGAGGCCCGCGATCGTCCACCGGAAGAACCCCACCGCTCCGGCGAGGCGAAGGCCGAGGTCCGGCTCTGCCGGCCAGAGGGCCTGCGACGCCGTCGTGCGCTCCATGAACCAGCGCATGTGCGGGCTCTCCGGCAGCTCGTAGCCAAAGGGCGTGTCGAAGAGGCCCATGGTGGCCATCACGATCGGCGGCTTCTTGCGGTCAGGCCGGTACTGGAGAGATGCTTCCGCCTTTCGCAGATCGACCTGCGGGCCGTTGGTGGTGTTTGCGTCGAGCTGGAGCGCCATCGCGACGTACTCCCAGTCGCCGATGACCCCGACGCGCGCTCGGCGGATCGAAAAGCGATCCTTGTTGAGCAGCGTCCCTTCCTGCGAAAGCTGGTTGATCGAGTCCTGGTGCGTCTCGTACTGCGACTGCAGGTACCCCGCGAAGGAGATCCCGTCGGGCGGGAGCATCCACGGCCAGAAGCCCGTGTAACCGAGCTCGAAGGCGCCCGGCGGCGGCTGCGCCGGTCGCGCTGCTTCGAACTGCGCACGGAGGGCTGCAACTTCTTCACGCAGCGCGGCGACGTCGTCGCGCAACGCCGTGTCGGTCACGGGCGCGGCTGGCGGCGTCTGCGCGGGCAGCGCGCTGGCCGCGGGCGCCGGCGGCGGCGCGACCGGGGCCACGGGCGGCGGCGCTTGCGCAGGTGCATCGGCGGCCGGCGGCGCGGCGGGCGCGTCAGGTACGGCGGCCGCACCCTCGGCGCTGGTCTGAGCCAAGGCAAGGCCTGGCCAGACGAGGGTGGCGGCTATCCCGGCCGCCACGCGGCGTATCCTCATGACGAACTGCTCGCTCCTGCGCGCGGCCGAACTCGACGGCTAGGCGCACGCGGCCGGGACCTTATGGTGCGGCCAAGGCAGGCACCGTGAAGCATGCGTGACATTTGCGTGTCAAATGACACGGGCATGCTCCCCGCTTGGAGAGCATGCCCGGGGCACGATAGCCGCCAAAATAGGGCGCCTACGGGGCCGGGTGCGCGGGCACGACGCTGTTGTCGAAGGGGACGCAGTTCGTCACGTACGACGAGCACGTGTTGTACGGGTCCGTCGCCAAGGTCGCGCACGAGTGGCAAAGGGCGGCGTCCCCGCCGTCGTTCGCGCACGGAGCGGCATCTGTCACTGCGGCGTCGCCGGCGTCGCTCGAGACTGCGCCGGAGCTCCCGCCGCTCCCGCTGCCGCTCGAACTTCCGCTGCCGCTGCTGCCGCCGGAACTGCTCCCGCCGGAGCTGCTACCGCTGCTCGAGCTGCTCGCGTCTGGAGAGGGCGCCGGCGCCGGGTTGCTGCTGCTGCTGCACGCGACGACGAGCGCCGTGACGGCGGAGAGGGTGAAGGCCGCGGCGTTCACCTTGAGGAGCCAGTGGTTCGCTTTCATCACTGCACCTCGCAATAGCCGTAGCGGCAGGCCGTGTAGCCTGCGGGACAAGAACTCGCGTTGCCCGAGGGGCACGCGCGCGCCGTGCAGTTCGACCCCGGGAGCGCGGCGCCGACCGTCGTTTCGTAGAAGCACTGGCACGGCTCGGGGGACTGATACGAAGCCTCCGGACCCATCTCTCCGGTGCGGATGACTTCCATCGCGCACCACGGGACGACGTAGCCGGGCGTGGCCTCGGCCGCGATGAACGCCTCCTTGTCCGCCTCGCTGACCGTGACGCCCCCGTCGGCGCCGACGGCGCCGCCGTCGACCCCGGCGCTCAGCGATCCGATCGAGTAGAGCGGCGCATCCGGCGTTTGGCCGGTCGCGATGAAGTAGTTGAGGACCGCCGCGACCGCCGACACGTCGGAAGGCGTGTTCGGGCTAGTGGGCCTTCCGGACCCGTCCGCGTGGGCGAAGACGTGCATCGGGCCCCAGATCGCGTAGCGACCCTGACGCACGTTGATCTCGTCGTAAGCCTGGGCCGTCGAGCTGGGAAGATATCCGCAGGATTGGCCCGTCTGCTGGTACGGGAGAATGTCGAGCGGCACCGTAGGTTGCGTCGCGTTGTACGAGTAGACGTTCTCGGCGCCGAGCACCCCGATGGTCGCCGACGTGTTGGTGGTCGAGGCCGCGATGGCGGAGGTCATCTTGGCCGACGTGCTCTCTTGCTGAGGCGACGCGGACCCTGTGGCCGCGTTGAGCCACTCGGACGGAGGGAGATTGATCGCGACGCCGACCATGGACTGGGACCCAGACGTCTGCTCGCGCACGAAGATGTCCCCCGGTACACTCCACGGGGGCACGATGTACGTCGTGGCGTCGAAGCCGAACACGACCTGGGCGGCTTCGGCGCTGATCGACCTGGCGGACGACGGGTTCGCGCCCCCCGGAACGGCGAAGACCATCGCGTTGATCGGGCCGAAGACCTCGAGGAGGCCCGCAGTCCCCGCGTCGGCGCCGTAGCCGCACGTCCCCGCGTAGACCTCGGAGACGGCGATGTCCGGCGTCTGCGGGTTGCTCGTGTTCATCAGGCAGGCGGTCGTGGTCCCGTTCGGATTCAGGTAGAGGGTCGAGATCCCCGTCTCCGTCGATGGCTGGTTGGCCAGGATGTCGGCCAGGCCGAGGCAAGAATCGGGGTTCTGGTAGATGATGCTGACGTCGAGCGGCGCCACCGCCGTGGCGAGCGCCTGGACCAGCGGCTTCGCCACCGACGCCCCCGTGACGTACACGGGGTTGGGATAGCTGCTGCATAGGGGCGTCGCGGCGTGCAAGCCGGTGCCCGTGGTGAGCAGCGCCGCCCCGAGAGCCGCGGCAACGGCGTTCGGGACACTTACGTTCTTCCTCATGATGAAACCGGACCTCCTGCCACGCGCCGCTCCGTCATGCGCGTGAGCCCCAGACCCTTACGTCAGGGGCTGGGGCTCACGCGGACAACGATTTGCTCTATTTTGGTTTCAGCCCGTCACAATCGGGGCGGGCGCGGCCGGGCAAGACGCACGAAAGCCCCAGACCCGACATCGGGCCTGGGGCTCACGGAGACGACGATTCGCTCTCTTTCCGTCTCAGCCCCTAAGGATCGGACCGGCCGGACGGCCTCGGCGGGGCAAGGCCCTTGGCAGGGCCTCGCGCGGACCGCCGACGCTGAATCACATGAACTTCGGGAACGGACTCGGAAGCGTGCCGGTGAACGGGATGCAGGTCGTCACGTTCGTGCACGCGTTGTACGGGTCCTGGGTGCAGCCCGAGGCATCCGGCGCGCAGAACGACTTCGCGCACGAGTTGCACGTGGCCGCGTCCCCGCCGTCCGGGACACACGAGGAGCCACCGCTGCTGCTGCTGCTGCTGCCCGAGCCGCTGCTGCTCGAGCCGCCGCCGCTGCCCGAGCCGCCGCTGCTGCTCGAGGTGCTTCCGTCGGGGGAAGGGGTCTGCGCCGGCCCCGGGTTGCTGCTGCTGCTGCACGCGACCACCAGGGCCGCGCCGGAGCCGATGGTGAACACGGTCGCCGTCAACTTGAGGAGCAAGTGGTTCGTTTTCATCACTGCACCTCGCAATAGCCGTATCGGCAGGTCGTGTAGGGAGCGGTGCAGGTGCTGCTGGTCGTGCACGTGCGCGTCGAGCAGTTCGAGCCCGGGACTGTGGCGCCCATGGTCGTTTCGTAGAAGCACTGACACGGCTCGGTCGACGAGTAGGACGACTCGGCGCCGACTTCGCTCGTGCGCTGGGCCTCCATGGCGCACCAGGGCACGACGTATCCGGGCTTGGCCTCCGCGGCGATGAGGGCCTGCATCTGGGCGGTGGTCACGCTTGCGCCCGCGTCTCCCGCGATGGCGCCGGTGAACGGCGCAGGGCTGCCGACGCTGCCGGTCTGCAAGGAGCCGGTGGCGATGAAGTAGTTCAGGACGGTCGCGATCGCGGCCGCATCGGGCCCCGTCGGCTGGCCGCCGGTTGTCTTGGTGAGAAAGTGCAGGGGGCCCCAGATCGCGTAGCGGCCCTGGCGCACGTTGATCTTGTCGAGCGCCGTGGAGCTGGAATCGGGGAGGTACCCGCAGGACTGGTCATTTGCCTGAAAGGCGAGGATTTTCAGCTGATCCGTCGCGTCGGCCGGGGCGGCGTTCCAGCCGGCGACCGCCTCCGCGGAAAGGATGCCGATCGTCGCGTCGATGTTGGAGGTGGCTTGTGCAACGGCCCCCGCCATCTTGCCCGTCGCGCCCTGCTGCTGCGCCGGCGGCGAACCGCTCGTCGAAGCGTTTACCCAGAGACCGGGGCCAAGACCGATGGCCGCCCCGATCATGTTCAACGTGCCGGACGTCTCGGCTCGGACGAAGATGCTGGCCGGAACCGACCAAGGCGCCACGGTGTACGTCGTGGCGTCGGCGCCGAAGACGACATAAGCCGCCTGGGCGCTGATCGAGCTCTGATTGGAGGCCGCCGGGACGGCGATCGTCATGGCCTGGATCGGCCCCTGGACCTCGACCACGGTGGACGGGATCGTCAGGCTGAAGTTATTGGCACAGGTCGCCGGGAACACGTCGGAGACGGCGATGTCGATCGGCTGGGGGTTGCTGGTATCGAGCGTGCACGTCGAGGTGGTGCCGTTCGGGTTGAGATACGTCGGCGAGCCGGCGGCCGTCTCGGTCGAGGGCTGGGCCAAGAGCATGTCTTGCACGCCCAGGCAGGAGTCCGGGCTCTGGTAGATGATGCTGACGTTGGCGCCAAGCGTCGCCGCCAGGGCTACAAGGACCGGCTTCGATGCGCTCGACCCGGAGATGAAGACGGGGTTGGTCAACGTGCTGCACAACGGCGTCGACGTCCCGGCCTCTTGCGTCCCGGCGTCTTGCGTCCCGGCGTCTTGCGCCGCGGCGAGCCTCGGGGCCGCGAGCGCGGCGGTCGCCGCGAGCAACCCGGCGGCTATCGGCGCCACCTTTACTTTATTCCTCATGGCAACTGCACCCTCCTGAGCGCCCGGTTTGTGAATCTTTGGCGCACTAAGCCCGGCACCCTAGAGGTCCATCCCCCCGTGCGCGTGACCGCGATGCGACAAATTAGTTTCCATGGCCGTGACAGACGACACGGACAAGGATCTCACCCGTGCGCGACACGTCACATGAACGCCACGCGAGGGCGGTACGTGCTCGGGCGTGGCGGACGTTCTGGTCATCGACTCCGACGAGGGTTCTTTCGGGCCCCTCGTGCCCGCGCTGAATGACGCGGGGCATTCCGTGCGGGTGGCGCGAACGGGGGCCGGAGGCCTCGTCGGGTCGCGCACGCAGAGGCCCGACCTCGTGCTCCTCGAGGGGCTGCTCCCGGACATCTCGGGCATGGAGGTGTGCAGGTCGCTCAAGAGCGACGAGGCGACACGAGAAGCGTGCGTCATCTTCCTCAGCAGCAAGAACGGCGACGCCGACCGGGTGTCGGCCTTGGAGCTCGGCGCCGACGACTACGTGGCCAAGCCGTGCAGCATCCGCGAGATCGTCCTTCGCGTGAACGCCGTCCTCCGGCGCGCCGAGCGTCACGGCGGCAAAGGGGCCGTCGTCGGGCCGCTGTCGATCGACCGGGCCGCCCACCGCGTCTTCGTCCACGGCCGCGACATCCACGTGACGGCGCTCGAGCTCCGCCTGCTCTGCGCGCTGCGGGACGCCGGTTCACGGGTCCAGTCGCGTGAGAGCCTGCTGCGCGATGTCTGGGGTGACGAGCGTGGGATGACGACGCGTACCGTGGACACGCACGTGAAGAGGCTGCGCAAGAAGCTCGGCCCGGCGGCGGGGTACGTCCGGAGCGTGCGGGGCGTCGGCTACGGCTTCGACGCGCCCGAGGCCGCGAAGGCGTAACCGCGAGCCGCGGACGGGCGCGCCACCACGCGACGCACCCACCGCGGTAAGACACCGCCCGCCGGCGAGCGCAGGACGGCCAGAAGCGCATAGCCGAAGGCGATCCAGGCAAGCTCCTTGGCTCTCTTGAGGATTACGAAGGCCGCGGCGGTATCGATGGGAAGCCCCAGGCCCGAGAGCATCGTCGCGTAGCCCGCGTCCTGAAGCCCGAGGCCGGCGGGGGCGAAGTTGCCGACCGACCGCAGGAGCGAGATGCCCACCTCGGCGCCCATCGCGAAGGCGAAATCGAACGGGGCGCCCACGAGCTTGAGGACCACGGCCGTGTCGAGCGATTCGCCCAGCCAGCACGCGAAGAAGGCCAGCGTGGCCGCCCGCGTCATCCCGCGCGCCGCACCGACGGACGCCATGTGCCCGTCGACCTCCACCGCGCCCGCCCGCCACCCGGCGACCGCGCGTTGGAACGACCGCCACGGTACCCTGCCGAGGGCCGCCTGCGCGCGGGCGATCATGTCGCCGCCCCGGAAGCCGGCCCCGACTCCCAACGAAAGCGCGAGCGGCATCAGGGCCCCGCCCGCCACCGCCCACGCGAGCCACGGGCCGCCGAGATGGGTCCGCGACATCGCCGAGAGCGCGCCCCACCCGCACGCTGCACCGATTCCGATGTAGATCGCATGCGCCCGCATCACGAGCCACTTGCGCGCCACCGCGAGGACCGCCCCTTCGCGCAGCGGGACACCCGAGCGCGCCTCCAGCAGCACGGCCGTCGTGGAGTCGGCCACGAGGAAGCCAGCCGGCGCCGTCAGGTGCAGGGCTTCGGTCGCGATCCGGATCGCCAGCAGGCCGCCGAACGGCACCGCGCGACCGAGCGCGCGAAGCAAGAGGGACATCCCCGCTGCGTCGAGCACCATCGACACGATGAACGGCGCCAGCGCGAGCACCGCCAGAGCACCGGAGCGCGAGAGCGCGCGAAGCGTCGCGCCCACATCGACGCCCGTCAACACTCGGATGAGGATGGCTGCCGCCGCAACGACGACGAGGCCCCCGAACATCGCCCGGAGGGGACGGGACGGTGGCAGCACGGTCCTCACCATCAGTCGATTCCATGACGTTGTGGCGACACGCGCGCAAGCCCATGGTGAACTTTCGCGCTGGCTCGACGACGGCGGTCAGCGAGCGCCCAGCGCGCGCTCCAGCGACCTGCACAGCGTCTCGAGGACCTTCACGCGAGCCCATCGCTTGTCGTTCGCCTCGACGAGGTGCCACGGCGCGACCTCCGTGCTCGTGCGGTCCACCATGTCGCATACGGCCTGCGCGTAGTCGGGCCACTTCTTGCGATTTCGCCAGTCGTCGGCCGTGATCTTGAAGCGCTTGAAGGGGATGTTCTGCCGGGCTCGGAACCGAGCAAGCTGCTCCTTGGCGCTGACCGCGAGCCAGAACTTGACGATCACGAGGCCGGTGCGAGCGAGCGAGTCCTCGAAGTCGACGATCTCCCGGTAGGCCCGCATCCAGTCCGGCTCGGGGGCGAAGCCTTCGACGCGCTCGACGAGCACGCGGCCGTACCAGCTGCGGTCGAAGAGGGCGACCTTGCCCTTGGCCGGCACGTGGCGCCAAAACCTCCAGAGGTATGGCTGCGCCTTCTCCTCGTCCGTCGGCGCCGCGATGGGGACGACGTCGTAGTGGCGGGCGTCGAGCGCGGCCGTGACGCGGCGGATCGTGCCGCCCTTGCCGGCCGCATCGTTGCCCTCGAACACGGTGACGAGGCCGACGTCGCGGAAGTGCCGGTGGCGCGAGAGCTCGTTCAGCCGGCCCTGAAGGCGCGGGAGCTGCTTGTCGTACTGGGCCGCCGTCAGCGCCTTGGTGAGGTCGAGATCCGCGAGCACGTTGCGCGAGTCGATGGGCGGGGCCGGCGGCGGCGCGGCGCGCGAGGGGGCCGTGCGCCGGCCGCGCTCCAGCCGCGCGCGCGTCGCATCGAGCAGCGTGCGCGCGACCGTGAGGTTGCGGTAGCGGGCGTCGGTCGCCTCCACCACGGTCCACGGGGCCTCGGACGTGTTGGTCTCGCGCAACGCTCGCTCGCTCACCTGGCGGAAGCGGTCGTACTGGGCGTGGTGCTTCCAGCTCTCCTTGTCGACCCGCCACGCGGTGGCCGGATCGGCCGCGAGGGACTCGAACCGGCGGCGCTGCCCCTTCTTGGTGAGGTGCAGCCAGACCTTGACGACGAGCGCGCCCTCGTCGACGAGCATCCTCTCGAAGCGGGTCGTCTCGGCGAGGCGGCGCGTCATCTCGGCGCCGCCGATGCGACGCCGCACGCGGTCGTGGATCGGGGACGCATACCAGCCCTCGAAGAAGACCCCCGTCTTGCCGCGGGCGGGCAGGTCGCGCCAGTAGCGCCACATCGGGGGCCGCGAGCTCTGCTCGTCGGAAAGCTTGCCGTACGCGTGCACATGGACATCGCGCGGGTCGATCCACCCGAGCAGCAGGTTGGCGATGTCCCCGGTGCCCGCGCCGTCGACGCCGGCGAGCACGAGGACGACCGCGAACTCGGCCTTTTCGAGCACGCTCGCCTGGACCTCGAGGAGGTCGGACCTCAGCTTCGGCAGCTCCTTTTCGTACGTCCTCTTGGAGACGGCGTGGCCAAGCTCCGCGCTTTCGAACATGCGCGGGACTCTAGCCCAGCGGTCCGTCCGCCCTGCGATCGTCTAACCTGGCGGAGTCAACGGAGGATCGGCATCCCTCGTCGCCCGATGAGTCAAGCGAACGTCACCTTCGCCCCGCGGCAACGCATCGGGAACTACGAGCTGCTCGTGGAGCTGGGATCGGGCGGCACGGCCACCGTCGGCCTCGCCGTCTACCGCGGGGCCGCCGGCTTCGAGCGCCTCGTCGTCGTGAAGCGCGTGCACCGCAAGCTCGCGCGCGACCGCGAGTTCGCCGCGATGCTCCTCGACGAGGCGCGCCTCGCGTCGAGCGTGCGCCACCCGAACGTCGTGCCCGTCATCGACGTCGTGCGCACCGAGGACGAGATCGTCCTCGTCATGGAATACGTCGAGTCGGTGCCCCTGTCCGAGCTCACCCGCGCGGTCCGCGCTTCCATCGGCCGCCTCCCCGTCGCCGTCGTGTCGCGGATCCTCGTCGACGTCCTCGACGGACTGCACGAGGCGCACGAAGCGACCGACCTGCGGCGCCAGCCGCTCGGCATCGTTCACCGCGACATGAGCCCCGAGAACGTGATCGTTGGCGTGGACGGCACGAGCCGCGTCATCGACTTCGGCATCGCCCAGGCCCGCAGCCGCCTCGCGCAGACCCGCGCCGGCGTCGTCAAAGGCAAGGCCGCCTACATGGCGCCCGAGCAAGTGGACGGCCAGCCGATGGATCGCCGGTGCGACGTCTTCTCGTCGGGCGCCGTCCTTTGGGAGGCGCTGACGGGAGCGCGCCTCTTCGACGGCAAAGACGACTTCGACGCGATGCGCCTCGTGATGAGCGCGCCCATCCCTCCCCCCTCCACCCTGTCGCCCGAGTGCTCCCCCGAAGTGGACTCCCTCGTCGCCTTGGCCCTCGCCCGCCCACTGCCCGAGCGCTTTCAGACCGCCCGAGCCTTCGCGCGAGCCCTCGAGCACGCGATCCCGCCAGCCCCCGCGCGCCTCGTCGGCGAGCTGGTGACGACAGTCTGCGGCGCCGAACTGGAGCTACGCCACGCCAAGCTCCTCGCCATCCTCGGCGACGAATTCGCCCGCCTGGGCCTCACCCGCCCGCCTTCCCGTGCGCCCGCGCCCGCACCCGCGTCCGCGTCTGCGCCCGCGCCCGCGCCCGCGCCTGCGTCCGCGCCTGCGTCCGCGCCTGCGCCCGCGCCCGCGCCCGCGCCTGCGTCCGCGCCTGCGCCCGCGCCCGCGCTCGCGTCCGCGTCCGCGCCCGCGCGTTCCCTCCTGCCAACCATCGTCGGCGTCACCCTCCTCTCCATCCTGCTCGGCGCCGCCGCCGCCCTCGTCTGGCTCTCTCGCTAGTGCAGCGCCGTCGTGATGACACAGGACCGCGCGGTTATGGCGTGCGTTCGAGGTGGTGCTTTCGCAAGTAAGCGCGGACGTGGTGGCGTTCCATGCCGCTGCGGCGGGCCATCTCGCTGACGTTGCCGCCGGCGGCTTCGCCGAGCGACGTGAAGTACGTGCGCTCGAAGTCGAGCATGGCCTTGCGCTTGGCTTCCGCGAACGCCGTCGTCGGCTCGCTGGTCACGTCGACGCCGCCGCCGGCGCGCGTCAGCGCCATCACGTCGTCGATCGCGCCGGGGACGTCCGCGAGCGTCGCCGCCACGGACACGACGTTGACGAGCTCTCGCACGTTGCCCGGCCAATCGTGGGCCGCCATGTTCTGCTCGATCCAGCCCAGGACGGCGGGGGCGTACTCCGACCGCCCGCCGCGCGCGCACACCGTATCGACGAGGAGCGCGATGTCGCCGGGGCGCTCCCGCAACGTGGGCAGCTCGACGCGAACCTGCGCGATGCGAAAGTAGAGGTCCGAGCGGAAGCGGCCCGCGTTCATCTCGGCCGCGATGTCGCGGCGCGTGGCGGCCAGCACGCGCACGTCGATCGGCTCGAACGCCGACCCGCCCACGCGCTTGACCTGCCGCTCCGAGAGGGCCCGAAGGAGCTTGGGCTGCAGGTCGAGCGGCAGCTCTCCCAGCTCGTCGAGAAACAGCGTCCCGCCGTGGGCCTCGGCGAGCGCCCCGTGGCGGCGCTCGGTCGCGCCCGTGAAGGCGCCCCTCTCGTGGCCGAAGAGGATGCTCTCGGCGAGCGTCGGCGGAATGCTGCCGCAATCGACGACGACGAACGGCTTGCCTTTGCGCGGGCTCGCGTCGTGGATGGCCTTGGCCGCGAGCTCCTTGCCCGTGCCGGTCTCGCCGAGGATGAGGACGGAGAGCGGAGTCGGCGCGATGCGCTCCAGGATCCCGAAGAGCCTCCGCATGCGGGGGCTGCGCCCGACGAGCGGGCCAAAGGCGTCGGACCAGCCGACGTCGACCCGGTGCTCGCTCTCGGGCTCCACGAGGATGGTCGCGCGTCCCACCGTGACGGCGGACGGGGTCGTCACGATCGCCTCCCGGATGCGGAGCGGCCCGACGTACGTCCCGTTGGTGCTGCCGAGGTCGCGGACCAGGATCCCGGCGTCCACGGCCCGGAGCTCGCAGTGAACGGCGCTGACCTCCGGGTCGTCTAGGGCGATCGCCGCCCCCGGGTCGCGTCCGACGACCACGGCGTCGACGTCGATGGGGTGCGTCTTTCCGCCCGGGCCCCTGGCGACGCCGCCGCGGACGACCCAGTGAAGCTCCCGTTGCTTCGTGCGCACGGGCAGAGGCTACCTGATAGGATTCGCCGCATGCGAGCGTTCCCCTTGGGGGCCGCGCTGGGGGCTGTCCTGGTCGTATCGGGCATGCTCCCGTACGAAGCGCGCGCCCAAAACAAGCCCCGGCCGGGGGTCGCCGCCGTGCCCTTGCCGGCCGACGCCCTCAAGCGGCTCAAGAGCGACGATCTGGCGAAGGTCCAGGGGGCCCTCGACGACGTGCGCATGTCCGGAAAGGACGGCGCCCCGGTGGCCAAGGCGATCGTCGATCGGCTGAACCGAGGGCTTCCCCCGGCGCTCACGCTGGCCGCCATCGAGACGCTCGGCGACACGCAGGCGCCGGCCGCGAACGAAGCGCTCGCTTGGTACGCGCGCCATCGCGATGTCGGGTTCCGGCGCGCCGCCATCGGGGCGCTCGGCAAGTTGCAGGGCGCCGTCCCAGCGAGGGCCCTGCGCAACGCCCTGTCGGACCCGGACGACGGCGTTCGCGGGCTGGCGGCCACCGAGATCGGGGGCCTCGATGGCAACACGCAGGTCAAAGAGACGGTCGCCGACCTCTTCGTGGCCCTCGATCACAAGGTCGAGGAGGCGGCGGTCTCCATCGGGCAGATCTGCGACCCGGCCGACTGCAAGCGGCTCGCCGGCAAGCTCGGCATCGTGCCGTTCGACGTCATGGCGGGCGCGCTCGATCAGGTCCTGCTCCGGAATCCCAAGGACATCGACGAGGCGACGAAGGTGGACATCGTGGATCGGGTGCGCGAGCTCGGCACCGCCGACGTCCACCAGTTCTTGGTGGACCTTCAGTCGAAGTGGCCGCCGCGCGGGTCGCAGCGCGTGAAGGCCACGATCGAGCAGGCCGTCAACGCCACGAGCGGGTCGCCAGGGCAGCGGTCACCGGGAGCGCCGCAATGAGCGCGGCGCAGCAGAGGTCGCGGCGCGGCGTGCGGCGGGCGTGTCTCGCGGCGGCCACGGCGCTCGCTGTCGCATGCGGCGGCGGTCAGACACGCCTCAACCTGTTCTCGACGGACTGGACCGACGACTCGGGCGCGTCGATCGCGCGCATCTACGAGCGCGTCGGTCGCACCCCAGCTCCTCCCGCGGCCGATGTCGCGATCGGGGTCGCCGGCAACGCCGGGAAGATCGTCGGAATGCGCCTGTCGGACGGCGCCTCCGGATCGGCAAAGTGGACGTTTGCTCATGCCCTCGACAGCCGACCCGTCATCGCGGGCAGCGTCGTCGTCGGGTCCGGTGGCGGCGAGGTCTTCGCGCTCGACGCGGCGACGGGCAAGGTCATCTGGCGCCGCCCGACCGGTGGCCTGCCGCTGCTCGGCGCGGGCGACGACGGCACGATGACGGTATTGGCCTTCCGCAGCGCGGGGGGCGTCGGCAGCACGCTGCTCGCCGTCTTGCACGACGGGCAGATCGTCCGCCAGATCGAGACGGCGAAGGCCCTCGGCACGCCGGCCGTCCTTGGTCACCTCGCGTTCGTGCCGTGGGCCGGACAGTACGTGTCGGTGATCGACCCGGCGAACGGCGATGAGGCGGCGCGCGTCACGCTCCGCCAGGAGACGAGCCGCGCGTGGACGCAGAGCGGGGCCCTCTGGTTCGGCGAGAACGGCTTCATCCGGTTCGACGAGCGGATCCGCGACGCGTCGAAGGGCAAAGCGTCGACGGTGACCGTCCCGACGCGCGAGCTGCCCGGGATGCCGCGCGTGTCGGCGCCGGGGGACGAGCCGATGCCCGCCGCGGCCAACGCGCTCGATAAGACGCGCGAATACGCCAAGCCGATGGCGACGGACGCGGGCGCGGCGCTCGAGGACGGGCGCTGGTACGGCACGTACTTCCGCATCGCGATGGGCTTCGACGCGACGAGCGAGAAGCTGGCGTGGGTGCACATGCAGGACGGCGACATCCTCGGCGGCGCGGCGGCGGGCGGAGGCCTGGTGCTCTGCGATGAGCGGGGCCGAATCGTGGCGCTCGACGCCAAGACCGGGTCGGTCGTCTCGACGCTCGACCTGGGCGAGCCGCTGGAGAGCTGCGCGGTGAACGTCGACGCGTTCCGGGTGACCGGGCCGGCCGCGCCGGCCAAGCCCCTGGTGATGCAGCTGGCGGATGCGGTCCGGGCCGAGGAGCCACAGCTCGTCATCGCGCAGAAGCTCCTTCTTCGAGAGCTCGCGGCGTCCGAGGACGAAGTGGCGACGTCCGCGCTCGTCGACGCGGCGAGCGATCCGAGGACGAGCCCCGATCTTCTTCCCGCGGCCCGCGACGCGCTGGCCAACCGGCGAAACGGGGCGGCGGCGATGGAGGCGGCCCTCGGCCGGCACTACGATTACCTGAAAGACGTGCTCCGCTCCCCGCCGGTGGGCCCGATCGCGGACGCCCTCGGAGCGATGAGAGACAAGGCCGCGGCGCCGCTCCTCATCGCGCACCTGTTCGACCCGGCCGACACCGACGACGACGTGAAGCGCGCGGCCGCCGCGGTGGCCATCGTGTGCGAGGCGGACGTCGCACCCGCGCTGCGGCAGTTCTTCGGCATGTACCGGGCGACCGCGGCGAACGACGACATCGCAGCCGCCGTCGTCAGCATCGCGCAAGGGCTGGTGAGCGTCGACGACAAGCTGGGCGTGGCCCAGATCGAAGCCGCCCAGGCCGACGAGACGACGGTGCCGTACGCGCGGGAGCGGCTGGGGGCGATCCTCGCGTCGCGGCCCACGCCGCCCCCTGAGGAAGAGCCGAAGAAGAAGTAGGCGCGGGCGCGGGCGCACACGCGAGCGCGGGCGCACACGCGAGCGCGGGCGCGGGCGCACGCGCGGGCGCGGGCGCACACGCGGGCGCGGGCGCACACGCGGGCGCGGGGCGCACACGCGGGCGCGAGCACGAGCGCGGGCGCACACGCGGGCGCGGGCGCACACGCGGGCGCGGGCGCGGGCGCACACGCGAACCCGAGCCGGCCTGCACGATCCTCACATCGACTCGGCGCACTGCAACCAGGCGCTGCACGCGCTCGAGAAGCCCGTGGACGAGCATGGATCGGCGGCGAAGGCCTGAAAGCAACTGGTGAAGTCAGCCACGGTCGCCATGCAGGATGAGGAAAATGTGCTGACGCACTGGGCCTGGCTCGAATCGATCGTGACAGCACTCCCGGAACTGCAGGTGACGTGCGCGCCGTAGCCCCCGAAGAGGCAGACCGACCAATCGCAAAACTGGGCCTCCTCCGCGGTCGTGAGATCTCCGATGAGGGACGTCGGGTCCAGGTCGGAACTGGAGGCGCAAGAAGCGGAGCCCCCACCCCCACCGCCGCACGCAGCCACCGCGACCATCGCGATCGAGGCCAGCGCGATGACCCTCCCCGCCAATTTCCGCCCCATCCTGCGCGCCAGTGTGAGCGGGAGAAACGCCTGACGCAATCAGGATTCGGTCGAGCCGCCGAGCGGGGTGACCGCGCCCGCGTGTGCGCCTGCGCCTGCGCCTGCGCCTGCGCCTGCGTCCGCGTCCGCGCCCGCGCCCGCGCCCGCGCCCGCGCCCGCGCCCGCGCCCGCGCCCGCGTTCGCGCCCGCGCCCGCGTTCGCGCCCTACCTATCGACGATGCCTAGTTCCTCTTCCCGCGCCGAAAGGCAGCACTCGCTCCCCGCCGGGAACGTGCTGCACGCGTCCGGACGGATCGCATAGATGCCGCAGCGGTTGTCGTCGGCGAGGTGCTTGCAGCGCTTGTCTTTGCGAAGCACAAGGACGATCTTGCCGTCGTCGCGGCGGGCGTACGGCGGGCGCGCGAGGTCGGCGCGGCCCGCGCTGGCAAAGCGCTCGAGATCCGGCTCTTCGATCTCGACGTTGTTGTCCTTGCAACACGCGGCGCATGCGAGGCAGTCGAGCTGCATCTCGCGCGTGGCGCCGGGATGCGACGAGTCGCGCGCGACGCGCTCGCGAACGATGCCGTAGCAGTCGTGCGGGACGCGGATGAACGCCATGCCGGAGAACGGGCCGCGGCGGGCGACGCTGAACTCCGATCGTCCGAGGTCGAGCGCGGACCACCACCCGAGGTCGCTCTCGTCGCCCTTGCGCGGGCGGGCGAAGACGAGCCGGGCCTTGCGCGGCGAGATCCAGACGACCGCGTGGCCGCCGGCCTTGACCCACGATGCTGCCCGTTCCAGGTGGGGCCACTTGTAACTCCGGACGATGGGGCGAACGACGGTGGACACGTGCGACGACCTATAGTCCCGCGCGGGGCCGGAGGGCAGCACTGATGTACGCTTGGCGCCATGCGCGCCATCGTGATTCGCGAACCGGGCGGACCGGAGGTGATGGAACTGCGGGACGTGCCGACGCCCGAGCCCTCGCGCGGTGAGGTGCGCGTGCGCATCCACGCCTCGGCCGTGAACCGCGCCGACCTGCTCCAGCGCCTCGGGATGTACCCGGCGCCCCCGGGGTCGCCGAGCGACATCCCCGGCATCGAGATCGCCGGCGAGGTGGACACCGTCGGCGAGAACGTCACCGAGTGGAAGCCGGGCGACCGGGTGTTCGGCATCGTCGGCGGCGGCGGCTACGCCGAATACATCGCCCTGCCCGCGCGCACGCTCGCGCGCATCCCCGACGGGATGTCGTTCGCCGACGCGGGCGCCGTACCGGAGGCCTTTCTCACGGCGTGGGACGGGATGGTGGACCAGGGGGGCCTTGCCGCGGGCGAGACGGTGCTCATCCACGCCGTAGGCAGCGGCGTCGGAACGGCCGCGGTGCAGATCGCGCGCGCCATCGGTGCCCGTTCGATCGGGACGGCCCGCACGAGCGGCAAGCTCGACCGCGCCCGCGAGCTCGGGCTCGACGAGGGCATCGTGGTCGATGGCGCAGGCTCGTTCGCGGACGAAGTCCGGCGCCGCACCGGCGGCCGCGGGGTCGACGTCGTCGTGGAGCTCGTCGGCGGCTCCTACGTCGCGCAAGACCTCGCGTGCATCGCGGCCAAGGGGCGCATCGTCGTCATCGGCATGATGGGCGGTTCGCGCGTCGACTTCGACCTGGGCTTGCTGATGCGCAAGCGGGTCGAGGTGCGCGGCACGATGCTGCGCTCACGGCCGCTCGAGGAGAAGATCCTGGCGGCCCTGGCCCTCGACCGCCACCTCGCGCCGCTCTTCGCGCGCGGCGCGCTCAAGCCGATCGTCGACAGGGTGCTGCCCCTGGCCAGCGCGGCGGAAGCGCACCGCGCGATGCAGAGCAACGAGACGTTCGGGAAAGTCGTGCTGACGGTCTGAGGATCGCGGGCCGCCGCGCTTCGACATGACTGGTCCACCTAGCGCACGCACTTCACGACCGAATCCGGTGGGGAGCTCGAGGGGAGCGGAGGTCGCTCCGCTCGACCACGACTAGTGAACGCAGCGAACGTACAAGGCGGACGAGCTGTCGCTCGAGTCATTGACGACCTGCCCATAGTCGAACTCCATGTAGTAGTAATATCCGGTCGCCGGCTGCGCCTCGGTCGATGTCCAGAAGTCACCCGCTGGCGTGTTCGGGAACGTGGTCCCATCGATCGCCGGGTCGTACTTGGTGGGATCCACGAGCGTCATCAGCTCCTTGAGCGTCGGCATACGGAACCCGTCTCCCAGGGCGGCGCAGTACGCGAAGCAGCCGCTGATGTCCAATTGCGGACCCACGTTCCGCTCCCACGTGAGTCCCGTGTAGTTGTCGACGACCGTGTCGCTCGTCACCGAGCTGTCCTCGAACCCCGCGTCGATGGCGCCGGGAACGATCGTGTAGTGCGTCGCGGGCGTCGTCGTCGGAAAGATCCCTGTTCCTCGGACGCAGCGGACGCTATCGGCATTGCTGCTGTTACTACCCCAGGTCACCGAGTTGGCGCTCTGGAATTGGACGTACCAACTCGCCGCCGTGTTCGACCAAAATACCGACGACGTCCAGTACTGGCCGTCGACCGCCGTGGCCAGGAACGGCGCGCTGAGAAGGGGCGTCTCCTCGACGGAGTAGTCGAGCAGGGACTCCATCTCGATGAGCGACGGCAGGCGCCAGTCGGTGTAGCCATCGCCGGGGCCGCCCAGCTTCAGCGTCGCGCAGTAGTTCATCGAGTCCTGGACGGTGCAGGTCGTGCCCGGCGTCGCGTCGGGGCCCGCGTCGGCGGGCAACACGGCGCAGCCGGTGTTCAGCTGTGGAACGTCGAGCTGCCACATGAGCGTCGTCACCACGTCGGTGATCGTCCCGTCGCCGTTGTTCGCGTAGTGGGGCGGCTCGGTCGCGCCGGCGTCCGGGCCCGCCAACGCGTCTGTCACGTGCCACGCGGCGAACTGCCCCAGGCACGCCTGCCCGGGGGATATCGTGTCGAGGCACGGATAGGCCGGATTGCAGGTGTTGTTCGCGACGCACGAGTCGACGAGCACGCAGGTCGTCGGTCCTCCGTCAGCCGGCGGGCCGTAGCCGCCGTAGCAGCTGCACGCGTAGCCGCCGGCGTCGTCGAGCACGCACGCCCCGTTGCCGCCGCATGCGTTGGACGACATCGCGCTGCAGAAGTCGGTCGGCCCGCTGCCCGAGCTGCTGGAGCTCGAGCCGCCGCCGGAGCTCGACCCGCTGCTCGAGCCCACCGTGGAGTCGCCGCCGCCATCGCCGATGCCCGAGGACGACACAGTGGAGTCGCCCGATGCGTCGCCGCCGCCCGAGCTGCTCGACGACAGGACCGCCACCGCTGCATCGCTCAGGATCGCGCCGTCGGCGCTGATGACCCCCGCGGCCGTGAGCGTCGGGTCGTCGGCGGTGTCCTCCGGCGTGTAGCAGGCGCTCGTCGTGCCGGTCGTCACGCAATACTCGTTCGAGCCGCACCCGGTCGCGGTGGGCGCCGTCGGGGTGCACTCGGCGCGACACTGCCCATCCGTGCCGCAGATCTGGCCCGACTCGCACGACGCCCCGCTGCTGCACGTCTCCTCCGACGGGAGCTGGCAGACTTTGCCCACCTGACCCGTTGTCGTGATCGACACGCAGCGGGCGCCCGGCGTCGTGCAGTCCCGGTCGACGCTGCACTCCGAGTGGCACCGCGAAAAGACGCAGATGAGCGGCGAGTCGCAATCGCTGTTCAGCGCGCACGCGTCGTCGAGCCCCTCGGGCGAGCTGCCGCCCCCGCAGTCCACGGCGCCCGCAGCCGAGACCCCCAAGAGCAACGCCGTACACGCGGCGCCAATCGTCCTTCGAGCAGCGCCCGCGCGCCCCCTAGCCTTCCCCATGGGGCCGACTCTGACCCACGAAGTCCCACATGTCAACGAGCGGGACGGGCAGCCTTATTGCCTAATGCGCGCGCGCGTGGACGAGGCAAAGGGTCCGGGGGCGGTTGCCGCACTTGTCGCAAGAGCACACGCGGATGTCCGTCCCGTCAGCCTCGCTCGCGCCGCAGATCGCGCAGGCACGGCGGCCGAAGGCGATCGCCTCGTCCGCGTCGTGTGCGCGCACGCGTTCGTCCTCGGTCTCGCCGACCGCCGGCACCCGCACGGCCTCGACCCCCACGACGGGCCGCCCCGAGCGCATCCGCTCGAGCTGCACCCGCTGCCGCGCGACGAGCGCCCTGTTCTTGCGCGCCCCCAGCCAGTGATCGCTGAAGAAGAGCCCGTAGTTGGCCAACGCGGCGCCCACGGCCGCGCGCGTCTCCCACGTGCCGACGAGCGCGAAGAACAGCGCAGCGACGCCCGCCACGATCCCCAGCCACTTGACCCGCACCGGGATGATGAAAAAGAGCAGCACGGACGCGTCGGGGAACACCGTCGCGAACGCGAGAAAGAGCGACGCGTCGAGCCACCTGTTGGTGTCAGGGCCCACCGCGAGCGCGGCCGCGATCGTCGCCAGCGCGCCCATGAAATAGAAGACGTTCATCTTGAACGCCCCCCACGCCTGCTCCAGGCTCGAGCCGATCCACCACGTGAAGTAGAGGCTGACGAGCAGCCAGATCGGCGACCCCGGCGGCGGGATGAAGAGGAAAGTCACCAGCCGCCACACCTGGCCGTGCCGCACCGCGTGCAGGTCGAGGACAAGGTGCTCCGGGTACGCGGGCTTTATCGCCGAGAGCACAGCGACGAGCGCCATCCCCCCGACGACGTACCCGATGAGGTTCGGGATCGCGTACTTGCCGAAGCTACGCTCGAGCCGCGCGAGAAGCCTTTCCATTGACCGTGTGCGGTAGCACGCGCTAGCGCACAGTGCCCGGCGGCGGGGCGCCGCGCCTATCTCAGGATGTCGCGGTAATCGGTCGCTCTCCAGCGGAGCTTGACGGGCTGCTTGACCGGGTTCTCGAACTCGCGGCCCGCCTTCTTCGCCGCGAAGAACGCGCGCTTGATCTCGTGAAACCAGCGCAGCTGCCGATCGGCGTCGTCGACGGCCATGAGGCGAGGTTCGCTCTTGAGCCCCTCGGCCTGCCGCTTCATGACGAGGCGATCCTGCTCGAAGAAGACCCAGAAGATGTACTTGAGGATCGCCGCGCCGAACGGAAACCAGAGGTAGATGTTCCAGGCGAGCCTGACGTCGATCCGGCTCGTGCTCTTCGTGACGGGCGTCACGGTGGCGAAGCCGGTGACCCAGTATTTGCCGGCGCGGATCACGGCCACGCGGCTGTAGGGCATGACGTAGTCCGCCGCGACGGTGGCGACGTCCGACCCGGACTGCTTGCGGAACCATCCCTCGGTGATGGGCTGGGTGGTCGTTTCGCGAAAGCCATTCGGGAGCGGCGTGAAGTCCCTCTCCATGTCGCGCACGACGGCCTTCTCGCCGCCGTCGGGCCGGATGAGGAGCAGCAGCCGCGCGAACCACCACCACCTCGCGTGGACGAACGGACCGTGCGACGGGTCCATGAGCGACGTCAGCGCGTGGTCGCCCGACGTCTCGACGTGGCTCGTCAGCTGGAAGCTTTTGTACTTTTCCGAGTGCATCGGCATGACGGGCGCCGGGCCGGCGGGCGTCAGCGCGCGCTTGGCGAGCCGCCCCGACGGCTCGGGGATGTAGACCCAGATGTAGCCGTCGCGCTCTTCGCACTCGAGCCGCGGCGCGAAGATCCGCTCGTGGTGAAGGTCTTGGCCCTGGGCGCAGGAGGGGATGCCCTGGCACTGGCCCGAGTTCACGTCGAACTTCCACCCGTGGTACACGCACTGGACCTGCTCGCCGTTGAACCAGCCGTACGAGAGCGGCGTGCCACGGTGGGGGCACGCGTCCTTCATCGCGAAGGCCCGCCCGGCGCGATCGCGGCCGACGAGGACGCGCGTCTCGAGCATCGTCGTGGCCATCATCTTGCCCCGCCGGATGTCGCTGGTCCGCGCCGCGCGGTACCAGAAGTTGTAGTACATCGGCGACTCGGCCAGCGGGGTGTCCGTCTTGACCTCAGTCGAAGCCGGCTCGACCAGCGCCGTCTCTACCGAACTTTCGACCGCTGCAGCCATCGCACCCTCCATGGGCAGCGCTACGTCGCGCGCTAGGGATAGATGGTATGCCGGGCGTGGGCGGACGCCAAGAGCCCGCGATGACGGTCGAGGGGAGCGACCTCCGATCCCCTCGAGCTCCCTACCGGATTCGGTTGTAAAATACGCTCTCTAGAGAGCGGAGGCGCGAGAATCAGGCGATAAAGTCGAGGTACTTGGCTTCCCAGAACTTGGCGCGTACGTAGGCCTCCGCGCCGTCCCGGGTCGTCTTCTTCGAGCGCGCGACGCCGTCGTCGAAGGCCTGCTCGAGCACCCGCGCGGCGACCTTCACCGACACCTGGCGCATTTCATCGACGGGCGGATAGATGAGGCCCTGCCCGAGGTGCTTCTCGGCGACGTAGTCCGCGAGCGCGTACGCCGACGTCATCACCATCGCGTCCGTGATCTCGCTCGCCTCGGCGAGGATCGAGCCGAAGCCGAGGCCCGGGAAGATGAACGCGTTGTTCCCTTGCCCGATGGCGACGTCGCGGTCTCCGACGCGCACGGGGGCGAAGGGGCTGCCGGTCGCCACGATGGCGCGGCCATGGCTCCACGCGAGCAGGTCGGCCGGCGTCGCCTCGCACGAGCTCGTGGGGTTCGAGAGCGGAAAGATGACAGGCCGCTCGACGTTCGCGCACAACGCACGAACCATCGGCTCGTCGATGCTGTTCGGCTGGCCCGACAGGCCCAGGAGCACCGTGGCCTTGCCCTTCTGGATGGTCGTCAGGAGATCGAGGGGCCCGTCGCCCCACCCGGCGACCGCCGCGCGCGACTGGGCGAGCGAGTTCTTGTACGGCTCCATCGAGCGCCCCTCGACGAGCAGGCCCTTGGAGTCGAGCACCAGGACACGCGCCCGCGCCTCGTCGAGCGAGAGCCCCTCGCGCATCATCCCTTGATGGATCGCCCAGGCCACGCCGGCCCCGCCGGCGCCGGCGCCGTAGACGACGACGATCTCGTCACGCAGCTTGCGCCCTCGCAGCGAGCACGCGCCGATGAGCCCACCGAGGGCCACGGCGCCGGTGCCCTGGATGTCGTCGTTGAACGACGGGAGACGCTTGCGGTAGCGGTCGAGCACGTCGAACGCCGTGTCTTTGGAGAGGTCTTCCCACTGGACGAGGGCCTTGGGCCACCGCTCGCTGATGGCCTCGACCACCTTGTCCATGAGCTCGAGGTACTCGGCGCCGCGCATTCGCTTGCGCCGCAGGCCAAGGTACGTGGGGCTCTTGAGGAGGTCTTCGCGATCGGTCCCGACGTCGAGGCCGATGGGCAATGACTGGAAGGGGCTCACGCCGCCGCCCACGGTGTAGAGCGCGAGCTTGCCGATGGCGATCGCCTGGCCGCCCCAGCCCTGATCGCCGATGCCGAGGATGGCCGACGAGTCGGTGGCGACGATGATGCGCACGTCGTCGAACATGTGATTGTGCACGCACTGCTTGACCCGCGCGACGTTGGACGGCGAGAGCGAAAGCCCGCGCGCCCCGCGGTAGATCGACGAGGCGTGCACGACGGCGTCCCCCACCGTCGGCGTGTAGATGATGGGGAGCATCTCGACGATGTGGCGCTCGATGAGGGCGTAGTAGAGCGTCTCGTTGCGCTCCTGCAGGCCGCGCAGGTACGTGTACTTGGCGAGGGGGGTGGGCTCGCTCTGGAAGGCGAAGTAGGTGCGGTCGAGTTGCTCCTCGAGCGTCGTGACGTATGGGGGCAAGAGGCCGTCGAGGCCGAGCTCGAGGCGCTCCTGCTCGGTGAAGCTGGTCCCCTTGTTGGTGAGGGGGAGGCGCGTCAGGGGGGCGCCGCGGAGCGAAACTTTGAGGCGCTCGCGGCCGTCCTCGCCTCGGACGGTCTCGAAGAATCGTGAAAGGCGTGCCATGAGGGGGGGCAGGTTCGCACCGGTCGGGGAGGTGGGCAACCCCCGCCGTGGGCGCGAGCGCGAG
>Ga0302326_10003591_pt1 | contig 36369 bp, 29 predicted proteins | sample Palsa_T0_3_FD_202264 | JGI IMG/M metagenome (GOLD analysis project Ga0302326, IMG submission 202264) | Peat permafrost microbial communities from Stordalen Mire near Abisko, Sweden - Palsa_T0_3 | ecosystem: Environmental > Terrestrial > Soil > Palsa > Peat permafrost | place: Sweden: Abisko... | reverse complement strand
GAACCAACCAGGCGTGCAGCGCATCCCGTCGATTGGCTCCGGCTGGTCCCGCGCGGCGAGATTGAAACTACTTTGGGTAAAAGCTGCCATCTGCTGGAAAGCCTTGTTCTGCTCTCTCCAGTCGAGAAAGTCTCCAGCGGACATCCCGTTGTCGCCCCCGTTCACCTTCGACCAGACCATCACCAATTGTTCGGGATGGGGAAAAGGCAAAGGCGCGAGCAACACGGCATAAACCACCGTATAAATGGCGGTCGTCGCCCCAATGCCCAGCATCAGCGTGGCGATCACGGCCACTGTCAGCCCGGGACTCTTGCGTAACCCGCGCAAGGCGTAACGCAGATTCCTGATGAGCGTTCGCATTTTCCACCTCCACGGCTGAGAACTTTGAGTAAGACTCTGGGTACGAACCTTGGTTAGGAACTTTCTCGCAATACACCACTATTCACGCCGATCGAAAGCGCTGAGCGGGACGCCTGTGTTTAATCGGCGCGCAGCACCTTCATGGGGTCGATGGAAGCGGCGCGCCGCGCCGGCAGCAAAGAAGCCGCCATCGCCAGCATCAACACGCACACCGCAGCCAGCACCAACAACATAGGGGTCACAAGGTTCATGCCGGCGCCCTGGGGTGGGATGTAGCCTTCAGCCACGAATCCGGTATTGCTGTTGCCACCGGAAGCCGGCAGAAACGACGTAAGACCCACGGACTTCACGGCAGGAAGCTGCTGCAAACGACGGATCAACTCGTCGTTGAATTCATTGACCGCCGGTTGGGTTGCGTACTGCTTCGGCGGCAGCGAGTAAGCGGCCGCAAGAACGTGGTCGGGGCGGAAGCCGAGATCGACGGCACGCATCTTTTCAAAACTCCGCAGCAGCAGACCGGAAGCCACGAGCAGCACCAACGCAACAGCGATTTCACCAATCACCAGGGCAGAACGCAGCCGCGCGTGCCCGCCGCCCGCGCTGCCGGTGCGTCCACCTTCCTTGAGCGTGTCATTCACGCTGGTCCGCAGCGCAGCAAAAGCCGGAACCAGTCCGCAAGTCACGCCCGTGAGCACGGCGAGGATAATCGCGAACGACACAACCCGCCAGTGATGCAGCATCTACCCGGCCAAACGTGGCTTGCACTAACTGATTGTGCTGTCAGCATCTACAGGAGTGCGGCGGGACCAGGGACAGGCGAAGCCGTCCGAATTTCGAAACTACTGTCCGAGAGTGGACAGAGACTTTGAGGGTCTATACAGAACAATCTACGCAGAAGGAATTAACACCGTCAGGGTAGTTTCCCGCTTCTTAGCTGCCGGCGGCGAAGCCGCCATCGTGGGCGATGGTGATGCGGAGATACTTGTAGGGATTCACCGGGGTGTCGTTGATGCGCACTTCGTAATGGAGGTGCGGACCGGTCGATCGTCCGCTGGCCCCAACATAGCCGATCACGTCGCCGCGGTGCACGTGCTGCCCAGGAGCGACGGCGTAGCCTGAAAGATGGCCGTAGCGGGTGGAAATCCCGTGGCCGTGGTCGAGCATCAGCGCCTTGCCGTATCCGCCAAGAAAGTCGGCGAACGTGACCACTCCGTCGGCCGGAGCGATAATCTGCTGCCCATAATTGCTGCCAATATCCACGCCGCTGTGGAATGCGCCTTCTCCATTAAACGGATCGATGCGCTCGCCGAAACTCCCCGTGATCTGGCCTTCCACCGGCCATAGATTCGGAGCGGAGTTGGCGCGGAACCAGTCCGCCGTGGTGGCGTTCTTGGTCAGGCCCATGGTCAGTCCAACCATGGTGGCGCCGCTGAGCGCCGAAGTCCGAAGTGCAGCCAACTGGTCGATGGAAGAAGTCACATCGGCATTATGAATTTGTTCGGCAGTCGCCGTCACCAGCGTAGGCTCTGACTTCAACCCGTAGAGCGCCGAAACCTCCCCGGCAATCGAGCCCAGCGAGGCAACCTGAACATCGCGCTCCTTGGCCACCTGCTCCAGGCGCGAATAATTGTCTTTAAGCTGATCTTTTTCCGTGCGCAGTTGGTTATAGCGCGAAACCTTCAGCAGCATGCGCGCGTAGGAACTGGCAATGCCGGTAAGGCTGAGGAATCCGATTGCGGCCCCGACTACGAATACATACAGATAATGCACGGGGATGGAGATCTTACGCAGCTGGCCGTCGTCCCCGCGGGCCACAAAAAGAATGTAAAAACGTTTGCGCAAATCGCTCCTCTTACGAGATCAAGCCAAGTTAAGAAATCAGGCCCGGAAATCCAGGGTTGGCTCTGAGGTTGCAGAAACCCTGTACGGTGCGCCTGATCGGGCAACGCTCCCATTTCGGGAAAGAAACCTCTTACGCGCCCTTCTACCTACCGGAACCAGGCCCGAGCCTAAAAGTGTGCTTGTCTGCAATCCAAACTGTTTGCAGAACTTAGCTCGGCCAAAAGGTCTTTGTGAATGCCTAGTGAAAGGTAGCAAACCAGGTTCCCCCTGTCAACGCCGTGTTAGGACATTCTCAGTTACTGAAGCGCCGGTGACGGTAGTGACCAGAGGGAGCGTTACCGGAGTGTCCCTAAAGACAGTCGGGTTAGGAGGCCGGACAGTGGTCAAATCAGGGGTCGAGCCACGATTTGGTGGAGGAGATTCCGCTATAGTATTGACGCCGTGCCTGTTGCCGAAAAAGCGCTGATTGCCCAGATTCGCCGCCTGGCGACGGGCCGGGGCCCCTCGAAGAATCGCCACCGCACGGCACGCGAAAATCCTGTCGTCATAGCCGGAATCGGCGACGATTGCGCCGTGTTGTGCCTTCCCCCCGGACGCGAATCCCTGGTCACAACCGACTTCTCGCTCGAAGGCATCCACTTCCGCCGCGATTGGCACCCGCCGGAATCGGTTGGACACCGCTGCCTGGCCCGGGGCATGAGTGACATCTCCGCCATGGGCGGAGACCCGGTCGCCGCCTTCCTTTCGCTGGCCCTGCCCCGAGATCTACCCCAAGCATGGGTGGAAAGGTTCCTGCGCGGCCTGATCGCCCTCGCCGAGAAATTCGCCGTTACCCTGGCCGGTGGCGACACGGCACAATCTCCGAACGGAGTCCTCTCTGACATCATCGTCGTCGGGACCGTTCCCAAAGGCAAGGCCGTCCTGCGTTCGGGTGCGCGACCGGGAGACCGAATCTACGTAAGCGGAGAGCTGGGCGGCTCAGCCGCCGCACTGCAGCAGATGGGACTACGGCAGCTGGCGAAGCCCAAGCGCAAACTGAACTCCGCTGAGTACCCGCGACATTTTTTCCCCGAGCCGCGAATCAAGCTGGGCCGTATGCTTCGCGAAAAGGGCCTCGCCTCCGCCATGATCGACACCAGCGACGGCCTCTCCACCGACCTCGCCCATATTTGCGAAGAAAGCGGCGTTGGCGCCGAAATAGAAAGCGAGCTCATTCCGCTGGCCCGCGTGGGCAAGCCGAAACAGGAAGTAGCTCTCGAACTCGCCCTGCACGGCGGCGAAGACTACGAACTGCTGTTCACCGCGCCCAGGAATCGAACCATACCGTCGCGAATTGCGGGCGTACAGATCAATCGGATCGGCCACATCACCCGCACTCGCAAAATCCTCATGCGGAATCGCCGCGGCGTCGCGCGCAAACTCGATCCTCAGGGCTGGGAACACTTTCGCCACTAGATCGGTCCGATCGTTCTTCCACTCCGTGTAGTATCCGCGTGCAGTACACGTGTGTACCGTGCGTGTAGCACCGTGGAAGAGCGGCGCCTTCAGCGCCGCGCAAGGCTCCAAAATCGGCGTGGGCTTCAGTCCCAGTGGTCGCGTTTGTGTTTCTCAGCCTGGAGGATGCATCCACTGTTCGATCTATAAGCGGCTGCTCAGCCCGCCGGTGACTTTGGTGTCCCGGTCACCATCTCGGTATCTACCCTCACCCGCATGAAGGGGAATAGAGTAACAACATGTCGTGTCCTCGATTTCTTAACCTCCCCGTTCTGGTCTTGCTGGTGCTCTCGGCGGGATCTTCGACTTTCGCCGCGCAGAAAAAGCAGCCACAGCCGCCGCCCGCGCACGCTCAGGCTCCGTCGCCCGCGATCACTGACGAATATGTGCACAAGCAATTCGGCGACAACTGCTCGGTGCTTCCCCAGTATCCGCAGTTTACGGGAGACCTCGACGGCGACGGCGTCGACGATCTGGTCGTTGTGGCACGCTGCAAGAATCCGATGGCCGATCGGGACGAATACAGTTTTCAAATCTCCGATCCCTACGACGCCTTTATCGGCTTCGGGGACGTGAAGGTCACTTCATCCTTCGGCTCGGACGAACCGGAACGCAAGGGCCTGTGCCTGCTGATCGTCCACGGCGCAGAAAAAGACGCCTGGCACGCCACCAAACCCAAGGCCAAGTTCATGCTCATCAATCTGCCCTTCAAGGCTTACACAGTGAAGCGCCTGGCCATGAAAAAGAGCACCGTGCTCGGAATTTACCTGGAAGAAAAAGGCGAAGGCGAAAACAATTCTTCCGTGATTTTTTTTGACGGCAAGAAATACAAGTACCAGCCCCTCGGCTCAACCATGGAGTAGGATCGCAGATCCGTTCCTCGCGCGCGCTCCGCGACCTCCGCGGCCGTTCTCCGCGTTCTCTGCGTTGTATGGTTTTAGTGAACCCCGCACCCTGTCGACGCTCGTACCCGCTACCACCCCATCCCGCTATAATCCTCCCGCCATGAATCTCGAACAAAAACTTGCCGAACTCAAAAAGCGCAACCAGCTTGCCGAAGACGGCGGCGGAGCCCAGCGCCGCGAGCGCCAGCACAAAGAAGGAAAAATGTCGGCCCGCGAGCGCATCGAGTTTCTGCTTGACGATGGCACCTTCGAAGAAACCGACAAGCTCGTCACCCACCGCTGCAACGATTTCGGCATGGCCGAACAAAAAATCTACGGCGACGGATTCATCACCGGCTACGGCCGCATCGAGAGTCGCCTGGTCTTCGTGTTTGCGCAGGATTTCACCGTGTTCGGCGGTTCGCTCTCCGAATCGAACGCCGGAAAAATCATCAAGATCATGGACCTCGCCGCCAAGATGGGCGCGCCCGTCATCGGCCTCAACGATTCCGGCGGAGCCCGCATTCAAGAAGGCGTGATGTCACTGGCTGGCTACGCGGATATTTTTCTGCGCAACACGTTATACAGCGGAGTGGTCCCGCAGATTTCCGCCATCATGGGCCCATGCGCGGGCGGCGCGGTCTATTCGCCCGCGATCACCGACTTCGTCTTCATGGTCGACAAAACTTCCTACATGTTCATCACCGGCCCCGACGTGATCAAGACCGTCACCATGGAAGACGTCACCAAAGATCAGCTCGGCGGCGCGCTTACGCACAACGAAACCTCCGGCGTGGCGCACTTCCTGGCGCATGACGACGCCGAATGCCTCTCAATGGTGCGCGAACTGCTCAGCTTCCTGCCTTCGAATAATCTCGACGACCCTCCGCGCAAAGCCACCACTGATAGCGTTGAGCGGACCGACGCCGCGCTCGACAGCATCGTCCCCGCTCAATCGAACCAGCCCTACGACATGAAAGACGTGATTCACGCCGTGGTTGACGACGCCTACTTCTTCGAAGTGCAGGAGCGCTTCGCGAAAAACATGGTCGTCGGTTTCGCCCGCCTCGACGGCCGCTCCGTCGGCATCGTGGCGAACCAACCCGCCGTACTGGCCGGAACGCTCGACATCAATGCGTCCATCAAAGGCGCACGCTTCGTGCGTTTCTGCGATTGCTTCAACATTCCGCTGGTCACCTTCGAAGACGTCCCCGGATTTCTCCCCGGCACCGCGCAGGAATACGGCGGCATCATCAAGCACGGCGCGAAACTGCTCTTCGCCTTCGCAGAAGCCACCGTGCCGAAAGTGACAGTAATCACGCGCAAAGCCTACGGCGGCGCCTATTGCGTCATGTCGTCCAAGCACATTCGGACGGACGTGAACTATGCCTGGCCGACCGCCGAGATCGCCGTGATGGGCCCCGAAGGCGCAGTCGACATCGTCTACAAACGCGAACTGGAAGCCGCGAAGAATGGCGAGGCGAGCAACGAACCGCGCGACGCCGCTCGCCAGAAGAAAATCGAAGAATTCCGCGACCGCTTCGCCAATCCCTACGTAGCCGCCGACCGCGGCTTCGTAGATGCGGTCATCCAACCGAGAGAGACGCGAAAAAAATTGATCCAGGCTCTAGCCATGCTGCAAACCAAGCGCGACAAGAACCCGCCCAAGAAGCACGGAAATATTCCGTTGTAGCCGCGTTGGGGTAGGCCGCAGCAGCCTGTTGCCGATCACAGGAGTCAGGGCTTTTATTTCAATTGCTCGGGATCAAGCGGAAGCATCGACCCATGCCGCACGTGCAGAACGTAAACGGACCTATTGATCACTACAAAAATAATTCGATAGGTTCCGCGGTTACCAGCACCGAATAGCAACTCGCGGATGGGTTCATCAAACGAAGCGCTCTCCTGCGCCAGCGGACCGCGTTCCGGATGCCGGGACAACGTCTTGACGCTTTGCCGCGCCCGGCGAATCCACTCGCGCGCCGACCGCGGCGCATGACGCCGGATATAGCGATAGGCTGCACGGAGGTCGCTCTCAGCTTCGGGCGTTACGATCACGCGGTAAAGCATTCCCAACCTCAGCTCTCGCGCTCTAACTCATTCAGCAAATCCTCCGCCGGTCGCCCTGCCCCTCTTCTTGCCTGCGCCAGACCACGGCGTATGCTCGCCACCGCATCGAGATGATCGGCGATGTCCTGGTAGGCCGCGGGATCGAGGACTACGGCCTCTGCCTTGCCATTGAGGGTCAGCACCAACGGCCGTCCCGTCTTCTTCATGCGCTTCATCAGACTCGAGGAATTGCGCTTGAATGTCGTGAAGGAATGAATGTCTTGGCTTACGTTGATCATGACATTATTTTAGCATTGTTATAGCATCGAATTCGATGTTTCATTTGGGATGGAACTCTACAGACATTTGGTCGCATGCGAGTCCATACATTTCTCGCTACAATGCCTCGAAGCATGGAGACAAGAATGAAGCGCCTGCTATCCGCATTTCTCGTTTTGTTATTTGCCATGGCCGCCACGGCGCAAAATCCCAGCGCCTGGCTCGCCGATGTCCCCCAAACCAAGGACTACGTCCAGCACCGCTCCTCCAGCTACGACCGCAGCGGCGGCAATGCCGACGCTCGCACCATCGCGCCGGGCGAAACGCTCACGCTGCTCGACGAAGCCGGCCCCGGACTGATCACTCACCTCTGGGTCACCATCGCCAGCGACGATCCGCATCACCTGAAGGCCTTGGTTCTGCGCATGTATTGGGATGGCGAGCCCACCCCCAGCGTGGAAACTCCTATCGGCGATTTTTTCGGCCTGGGCCTGGGCGATTATTTTCTTTACCAGTCCATCCCGCTCGCGGTCGGCTCCGACAAAGCTCTGAATTCGTTTTTCCCGATGCCGTTTCAAAAACACGCGCGCGTCACCGTCACCAACGAGGGCGCGGAGAAAGTCGACGCGTTTTATTTCAACCTCGACTATCGCTCGTACACAAAGCCGCTGCCTCCCGACCAGCTCTATTTCCACGCACAATATCGCCAGGCCGCGCCCGCACCTGGCTGGACGAACCAGTGGCATTCCAACGACGATCCCATCGTCAATGATAAGAAAAACCTGAACGGAGAAGGCAATTATGTCTGGCTGGAGGCCGCGGGCCGCGGCCACTTTGTGGGCGTGACCATGTCTGTGCTGCAGAATCAGGATGGCTGGTGGGGCGAAGGCGACGACATGTTTTTCGTCGACGGAGAAACCGCGCCGTCGATCAACGGCACCGGCTCGGAAGATTATTTTCTAGGCGCGTGGGATTTTGGCGGCCACTCGTTCGCCTACGGATTATTCGGCGCGCCCGTAGTCGGACCCGAACGCGTCGGCGGCCGCTGGTCGCTCTACCGCTTCCATCTCGATTCGCCGATCCCGTTCACAAAGTCGTTGCGCGCCACCATCGAGCACGGCCACGCCAACCACCGCTCCGACAATTTCTACTCCGTAGCCTACTGGTATCAAACGGAGCCGCACGCAAAGTTTCCGCCGCTGCCCCCGCTGGAAGAAAGAATTCCCAAACTTCATTCAGTAGGAGGCCCAGGCAACCCAGGCAAGTGAGAACAACGACAGACGCCTCTGGAAACTGAGAGCTGAGAGCTGAGAGCTGAGAGCTGAGAGCTGAGAGCTGAGAGCTGAGAGCTCCCAAAAAAAATAAGAGTTCCGAGGTGGTGTTGGGTCCATTCGTCTCGGCCAGTAGCTCGCGTTTAGACCCTTGCTCGACCTGCTATCGCTGCTTCCCTTGCGGGGCGCTGCGCGCGATCTTCACTCGGGCTCCGGGCTCACCGCCAACCGGATAAACCTACCCAACGCCTCGGAACTCTATCTTGCCTTCGACTGGGCTTCCCGTTCTCCTCGACCAGCGCTTGGCTATAGACCCTTGCTTGCCCTCTCTCCTCGCTTTTCAGCGTAGAGAGTGACTTCGCTTGAGCCCCGGACGCCGCACCAACCGGAAAAACTTAAGAAACTGTCTCAGAACGATTACTGTTCTACTCCTTCTAATTTTTTCGTCAATGAAAAATCGCCGCTTGCAACTCACGTGTTTTCAATCGAGTGCAGCCAGTCCACAGGCGAGTGACCGGAATTGGTGCAAGCGCGATTCCGAACTTCGCGCAGAAGCCGTGCGGGACGCGGGTTTCCGCGATTTGAGCGGGAATTGGCGAAAGCTGTGAATGGTTCACAATCATTTTTGTATTGTGAAAAATCCGGCAGAATCCGCGCGGGACAAGGGATTCGCAGTAGCCTCCCGTCCCGTTATCCACACACTCTCACTGTTTTTGCCAGGTCAGGCCGGCGTCGGATGTGGTCCAGAGTTCCTGTGTGGACGTTGAGACTTGTCCGTGCTGGGAATCGCTGAACGCGATTCCGACAATATCCCCCGTCACCAGGATTCCGTACGCCGATGGGACTACGCGAGTCCATCGCTCGCCGCCATCGGCGGAGTGATAGAGGACGCCCGCGGATCCTCCGGCCCAAATCTCCAGGCCGGCGGCAGAAACCGCGCGAAAAACTGGCGCTGAAACCGACGCAGCTTTCGCTTTTTGCTGGCTCACAGCCTGATCCCTGCTCACGGTCTTACTTTCGACTTGGCCTTGCGTCTGGAGTTGGGCCGTGTCTGGAGCCGATTGCTGGTATCGCTGGCTCTGTGGGGCCACCATCGCCATCCGATTTCCGCCCAGGAAACTCGCGTTCACATCCACGCTTGTCCAGGTAGATCCCTGATCGAAGGAACGCAGCAAACCGCCCGTGGAGCTGATGGCCCAGCGCGGAGTGAGCGGAACGGAGGGCGCTGCCGGTGCTGCGACAGCCGTTTCCAGCACAGGCGCCTCGGCAGACACTTCAACCGTGGCCGCCGGGGCTTTCGCCTTGTCGACGGTCACGTCCATGAACGCGCGGCTCGTAGCCCGGTCCGGCGTGTTCGCGGCAACGATCTGAGACTGCGCCCCGGCCACGCCAGTGGGGGAAGGCGATGTTTTCCGGTAAGAGGGAGTCTGATTTAAAGGTCCCTCGACAATCAAGACTCCTGGCGCACGGCTGGCAGCGGAACCGTGAAGAGGCAGACCGCCACCAGATCCCACGAGGTTTGACGCGCCAGAGGAGGAGAGCCTCGCCGTTTCGTTACCCTCCGTCTGTTCCTTCTTAAACCGAGTATCCGTGTTGCGGGCAATCGTAGAGCCCGCATCCAAACGGCTCACGCTCGCGGGGACGGCGTTCGCGGGCTCCGCCAGCGTACTGGGCGCACCGGGCTTAACTTTCGCAGGCTCTTCGGTTCGACCGGTGGTTGCGGTCTTTGCGTCGGGGGCGGCGAGCGTATCGTAGCGCTGGATTTGTGCGACGGAGGATCTTTGCGCACGCCCCCGCCCATATTGCATAAGTCCAGCAGCGGCGAAAACAGCCACCCCCGCGGCGACTACTCCCCAGCGTAGAACCGGAGCGCGGAACCAGCCGCTCCGCGCCGGAAGCGGCACACAAGCAGTCTCGACCGCGACCGCGGCCGGCAAAGCCAGCACCAGAAGGTCGCGGCAATCATGGCAACGCGCCAGGTGTTCCGCCACCACAGCGCGCTCGGATTCCGGCAGAGCGCGCTCGGCGAAAGCCGTGAGCACGTCCGCGTCCGGATGAGCCGCCATTGGCCGCGACACCTTCAACCGCTCGCGCACGATATTGGGGAGTTTTGGCATTTTAGCTTCTAGCTACTAGCTCGAACTTGACTCCACGGGCGGGCTTTCTCCCGCTCTGGCTTCCACCTTCTTCTCTGAGAACGGTCGCGCGGGCGATTCTTGCGCCAAACTGCGGCGAATATCCATTTGCAGGTCGCGCACGTCCACTTGCAGTGCCTCTTCGGCCTGGCGGCGGGTCAAGCCGCGGCGCGACAACCCGGCCAGGATTTGTTTTCTCACAGATTTCGCTAGCTTGTCGAGCTTGCGGCTGATCGTGGATTCGTGCACGCCCAGCATGCGCGCGATCTCGGCGAGCGTGCGCCCATCGAGAAAGTAGGCACTCAGGATCATGCGATCTTCGCCGGAAAGATAGGCCAGGGCTTCGTCCGTAGCTGATTCGAGGCGCGGGTCTGCCGAAACCGCGGGCTCGGGCTCGGGAGCCTGAAATTGAACGCCTTCCTCCGATTCCTCATCGAGACTCACCAGCCGCCGCGTGCGCCGGTAACGGTTTACATATTCCTGTGCGAGAACCGTGCGCAGCCAGCCTTCGAGCGATCCGCGGCCGGTATAGGAAGACAGTTTCGAAACGCGCACGCCATCCCGCAAAGTGGTTCCGTAAAGATCGGCGTAGAGAGCGTCGGCGAGTTCGCGCGCGGCGGAATCTTCGCGTGCCACGCGCAGCGCCGAGAGATAAAGCTTCTCGCGATAGCGGGTGAGAAAAATGTCCCACGCCGGATTGCTCCCCGCGGCGCAGGCGCGGGCCAGGGCAAGTTCGTCCACGCGCAGGGTAAAGAAGAATGCGCGCAACTCAGTTTCCGAAGTGGCGGGCGTTGCGTATTTCGCGCCGACCTCGCAGAGAATCGCAACAAACGTTTCGCGGGCAAGCCCAACTTTTTCGCAGCCGCTCTTGGCGTGAAGATCTGCGTGCAGCTCCGCCACAAGCTCGCTGACCATCGACTCAACGGCGGCTGATTGTTTAGTGGCGCTCATGCAGCAGACAACAGTCCCCGGTGCGGTAACCCTCAACGGTAACCGCTCATCCCATGATGCTACCAACCACGATGCTACCAAGTTCTTAGACGCTCGAAGCGCGAATTTTGGCCGCAAGGTCCGTTTTTATTTCGTTCTGTCACCGTGTGAGTTGCGGCGGTGAGTTGGGCAGCGCGTCCCGCAAGCAACGCCGAACGCTCCTGGGGAGATCAGAGACGGCAGCTTCGGGACGCGCCAGCCCGCGAAGGGGAGAAGCTTATGAAAACGAATCGGAATGCGCGCGTGCATACGAACAAGAACGCAAGTTCCTTAGCAACAATGGTGTTCGCGATTTTGGCTGGCGTAGTGATGACAGTGACGGGCCTGTTAGCCACCGGTCCGACGCCGGCACGGGCCGGCGAAACCGGCGGAGCAGCCGGCTACAAAGTGCTGGAGCCGATCCGCCACGGAAATCTCACGGTATTTCCGGTGCTCGCGTCGAAAAGTTATCCCACCGGCGAATTTCTGACGCTCGATGAAGGCCTTCGCTCCGGAGAAGTCGTGGTGACGGAATACGGCAGCCTGCAAGGCCTGATCCGGCGGCATCCCATGCAACCAGTTGTGCACGCCCGCGATAGCGTCCGCGGCAACGCCGAGGTAAATCGTCTGGTCCTGGTCAACAATTCCAAGCGCCCGCTGCTGCTTCTGGCTGGCGAAATCGTCTCGGGCGGCAAGCAGGATCGCGTCATCGGCAAAGACCGCATTGTTCCCGCGGAAAGTGATCCCGTAGATCTCTCCGTGTTTTGCGTCGAGCCGGGCCGTTGGGTCGCCACCAGCGACCACTTCGGCGCCTCGGAAGCGATGTATGGCTCTGCGATTGGCGGAGCAAAACCCAATGCCCCCGCTCCCATGGCGTTGATGGCGCAACCCTCGGTCCGCGCCAAAGCCATGGGCGATAAGGATCAGAATGAAGTTTGGGCGGAGGTGAAGAAACAGCGAGAGGCTGTGAGCGTCGAAGTGTCTGCTGCGTCGCCCACGGTAGCCGCCGAGATGGGAAGAACCAGTTCGTACGCCAAGGTGATGGAGAACGATGAAGTGAAGAAGCGGGTCGACGCCGTGGCCAAGCCGATCGAACAAAATTATCAAAGCCTGATCAAGCAACTGCGCGATCGCAACGCGGTAGGCGTGGTCGTGGCGGTGAACGGACGCATCATCTGGGCCGACGTTTTTGCCAGCACCGAACTGCTCGAAAAATACTGGCCCAAGCTGGTGCGCTCGTATGCATCCGAAGCCGTGGTCACGCGCGCCAAAGACGCCGAAGCCGGAGTGAAACAGGCCCAGGCCTTTCTGGAAGATATGGAAGGCCGCAGAGAAACCATCGAGAGCGAGCCCGGCCTCTATCGCCACACAGAAGTCAACGGCGACGGATTCATGGCATTCGCGCTCACTTCCCTGCTGCCGAAGACGGGATTCGACCTGCACGTAGCGAAAATGGCGGACTAGCAGAGTTCAGCGATGTCTAGAAGTCATCTCATAGATGGGTTCGGGAAGGGCACGGCGTTCAGCCGTGCCATAAAGGGCCAACAAAGATGCGGGCTTTAGCCTCTGAGGTTTCGCTCATGTCCAGCCGACCCTTCAGGCCCCGCCAGCGGCGGCTGGGGCACTCGCTGCGTGCCGTTTGGCTAATTCTTCGAGAGCCGGGAAAGCCCGTGCGACGCTCGGAGTATTCTCCGGCGGCGCTGTGCCCATGCGAATCGCTTTCACCAGTATTTCCAGAGCCAGGCCTGTGGTCGGCGGAGTGACCACCGTGGCGGTCAGGTATCCGCAGCGCACCCATTCCTGCCCGGTTTTGGTCACACCGTCGCAGCCGATGAACGGAGTCTTCAGCCACTTCTCACGGTCTTGCTCCGTCAAGTCCACGAACGCTTTTCGCGCTCCCATCGCCATGGCATCGTTCTGGCAAACCACGGCGCGAATGTGAAGCTGCCGCGACGTGCTCAATGACAGCCACGATTTGACGGCATGGTGCGCGCTGCGTTCCGTCCAATCACCCTTCAGCGTTTTCATCTCGACGCCGGCTGGTTTGGTGGAAAGCAGGCCCTTCCTTCGCAGACCGGAAACGCTGGTGCTCGAGGGCCCCTCGATATACAGAACGTTGCCCTCGGCGGCGAGCGCTGCCAGCTGCTTCCCCTGGATCCTTCCGATTTCCTCCTGATCCGTGGTCACCGAAAACACCGGAGCCTGATTTCCCCGCCGAAGGTCAGAAATGTAGTCCGCTTGCCGGCTCAAAATTCCCCACCCGATTCCAGCCGCAACCGCTGCTCTGGCAACTTGCGGCATGCCCGTACCCACCGGCTCTACCAGAATCGCCGCCGGGCGCTGGATCGGATCCTGAATAATTTTCACCAACTGCTGGGTCTGATTGACCGCGTCGTTGTCGGCGTAAATGATTTGAATTTTCGCGCCCAGACGCCCCGCTGCGTCCGTAGCGGAAGCTGCCTGCTCGGCCTGGTAATCATTGTCTCGGGTAATGAGCGCAACAACTACGTTTAGATTTTCCATGGATTGGTCAGTTGACTTTCGCCTGCGTGTACCAGTGTGCGTACCAGTGTGAGTACCAAAGACGCCAGGTACCAGAATCGTTGGGCAGACGTTGCCCGGTAATGCAGCTCAAAGCCTGAAAAGCCCAGGTTCGCGTTTGCGCGTCCAGCGCGGGATCGTCGGTATAGCTCAGCAACTGTGGTACGGCGGCCAGCCGCTGTTCCCGCGTCATCATGCCGGATTCCGCCAGACTCGAAGCGGCGCCCTGGCGCACGCTGGGCGCGGGATCATCATGCATGGTGCGCAAAAGCGGAGTAATCGTTTCCGGCGAACCCACCTGCGCCAGCGCTGCAACCGCCCAGCGGCGGGAGTCCTGGTCAGAATCTTTCAGATGAGCGGTCAGCGCCTGCACTGCCACCGGAGTTCCAACCCCGCGGTTAGCCAGCAAGCCGAGCGACCACAGAGCCCAAATCTTTTTCGCGTGGTCTTTAGACCTGGCCGTGTGCAACACGTAGTTGAGACTGTCAGTATTTTTGGCCAGCCCGTACGCGGCAAGTTCCACTTCCACGCCGGAACGCCGAACCCGCAGGTCACGGGAGGCAAGCGCCGCCGTGGTCAGGGTCGCAATCTGTGAATCCCATTTGATTTTCCCCAGCCAACCGTCGATGCGCGACGAGATTTGTTCGACCGCGCCATCGGATTCGCCCACCGCTCGTTCCAGCAGTGCCTCGGCTTGGCTTTGCGGATCCAGACGATCCAGTTGCGCCAGATCGGTCGCCGCGAAACCGCTCGACACAAAACCGTTCGGCGCGAGATCGCTCGCGGATTCGGTGACGGCGTTTCCGTTCGCGGAAAACAGGACAGTGATATGCTTCCATGCGGCGCGCGCAGTGCCAACGCCTCCAACCAGAACCACCAGCAGTACTCCCGCGGCCACCGCCGCGGCTGGTCCGACCGTGCGCGCCAGCGGCTCATCTTGCGTAGACGCGCTGCTGGGCTCGCTCCGTTCCACATCGGAGCCTGCGCCGAGCGCGCCAAAATCGGCCGCGGACGGAAGTGCCTTAATTTCCGTTGTCGACAACGGCCGACGAAAAGTTGGTTGGCAGGGGTTCATATACTTGTATAAAAAGTCTAGGACCCTTCCGGAACAGCGTAAAGTTACTTCCGTTCGGCCACTACCGGTTTCGGCTGAGCCCTCGAACGTGAAGCAATTCGCCAGGTAGACAGATCGCGTGGCATACAATTTCCACCCGTAGAAATCGAGAGGGAAATCATGAAGACGAATTCCAGGTTGTGGATTGGAGTAGTGGCCGTGCTCCTGACGGCAGCGGCCGTGGGCGCAGCCGCGTCGGGATATCACGTTGTAAACACCTACAAACTAGGCGGCGACGGCGGCTGGGACTATCTGACCGTCGACGCAAGCACGCGCCGGCTTTATATCTCGCGCTCCACTCACGTCATGGTAGTGGACGCGGACACCGGCAAGAGCATCGGCGACATTGCCGACACTCCGGGAGTGCATGGCATCGCGCTGGCTCCGGAGCTGGGCCGCGGCTTCGTCAGCAACGGGCGCGAGGGCACAGTGAGCATCTTCGACCTCAAGACGCTCGTGACCAGCAGCAAAGTAAAAGTGGGCGAGAATCCGGATGCGATTCTTTACGATCCGGCAACCAAACGCGTGTTCACGTTCAACGGCCGCAGCCAGGATTCGACCGCGATCGATGCCGCCACCGGAAAAGTGCTGGGCACAATCAAGCTCGATGGCAAGCCCGAGTTCGCAGCCAGCGACGCCAAGGGCAAGATTTTCGTCAACATTGAAGACAAGAGCGAACTGACGGCGATCGATCCCAGCAAGCTGGAAGTCACGGCCAAGTGGCCGCTGGCGCCCTGCGAGGAGCCCAGCGGACTCTCCATCGACCGCAAGAATCGCCGCCTGTTCGTGGGCTGCGGCAACAAGATGATGGCCGTGGTGGACGCCGATAGCGGCAAGGTGTTGGCAACGCCCGCAATCGGAGACGGCGTGGATGCAACTACATTCGACGCCGAAACCGGGCTGGCCTTTGCTTCCTGCGGCGAAGGCGTGCTGACCGTGGTGAAAGAAGAATCGCCGGACAAGTTCAGCGTGGCAGAAAACGTCCCGACGCAACCCGGCGCGCGCACGCTGGCGCTCGATGCCAAAACCCACAACATTTTCGTGGTGACCGCACAGTTCGGGCCGCCGCCCGCGGCAACCCCGGATAATCCGCATCCGCGGCGATCAGTGGTTCCCGACAGTTTTGTGGCCCTCGTTGTGGGCAAATAGGCGCAGGCGTTCCGCACTCCACGGGCGCGGGCGGTCACCATCAACGTCACGAAGTAGCACGAAGTTGAAATCGTGGTGTTCCTTCGTGTGACTTCGTGTCCTTTGTGGTTTATGATCTGACACTTCTCTGGCGGGATTGGAGCTTTCAGCGTCCAGATCTTTGGACGCTTCGTCTTTTTAGGTTGCAAATTTCGAGCGCGCAAGGGGCAATGGGCTGATGACAACTCCGGACGACAAGTTTTACCACGCGCAGGTTACGAAGCGCGTCGACTTCGCGCCCGACTTGTGGATGTTCCGCATCCGTGTCGGCACTGACTTCAAATTTGTTCCCGGGCAATATGCCACGCTGGGTGTGGAGAGCGATGGAAAGCGCGTGGAGCGTCCGTATTCAATTGCTTCGGCCCCATTTGAAGACGAAGTGGAATTCTTTTTCGAACTGGTGCCCGAGGGCGCGCTCACTCCCCTGCTGCACAAACTGCAGCCCGGCGATCCGCTGCTGATGCGCAAATCACCCAAGGGCCGCTTTTCGCTGGAAACGCAGGGCGGAAAAACCAATCACCTCTGTGTTTCCACCGTGACCGGCGTGGCTCCGTTTGTCAGCTACGTGCGTACGTTGCACAAAGAGTGGAAAGAAGGCCGGTTCCACGGCGAGCACAAGCTTTTTCTATTGAACGGCGCCAGCCGCCCCTGGGAATTCGGATATCTCGACGAGCTACGCGAGGCAGCGCGGGAAATTCCCTGGTTCACCTATGTGCCCACGGTGAGCCGCCCCTGGGATCACGAGGACTGGCCCGGCGAAATCGGACGCGCCGACGACGTCCTGCGCAAATACGCCGACCAGTGGGGCCTTGATGCCGGCAACACGGTCGCCTATCTCTGCGGCCATCCCGAGATGATCGAGCACAGCAAATCGATCCTCAAGCGCCGAGGTTTCACCGATCGCGCCGCGGTGAAAGAAGAAATTTATTGGATCCCGGCGAAGTAAAAGCGTAGCGCCGGCGCCTCGCCGGCTGTCCTGGGGCGTCAAGAGGTCATTTCAAAAATGGGTTCGGGAAGGGCATGGCTTCAGCCGTGCCGTGAAGACCCGGGAAAGAAGCGGGCTTTAGCCTCTGAGGCTTCGCTCGCGTGCATCCGGCCGGGGCTCTACAAGGTGGCCTAGATATCTCTAGCCGCTAACTTTCTGCGGGCGCGAAGAAAACCAGCACCGCGAGTTCTTCGGTGATGTCGTAGAAACGGTGCTGGACTTCAGCGGCTACATAGATCACGCTGCCCGCGGAAACTTCGCGGTCTTCCCCGCCTGCCTTGAAGCGTGCGCGTCCGCGGACCACGTAATACATTTCGTCTTCACGATGCGGCCCCTGCGGATCGGTGCTTCCCGCCGCCAGCACATACAAACCGGCGCTCATCGCGGGCACACGGAGAAATTCGCGATAAAGCTTGCCGCTTTGCTCCCTCTGCTGGTCGATTTCGGCGGCTTGATAGAACCTGGCAGCAGCTTCGGTCACGGTTCACGTCCATTCGCATCGTGTCCGTTCAGATCAAGTCCATTCACGTCACGTCCGTTCACATCAGGAGTCCGCCAAACAGAAGGTCGGTGAACTGCGGCACTAGATTCTGCACCTGCAATTCGCCCTCCGGTTTGTACCATTGATAGATCCAATTGATCATGCCCAACAAGGCGAAGGCCGCGGCTCGCGGACTCACCCTCGGCGCGGCACGGCGCGATCCCTGTATTTCGGCGATCAGGTTCTCGAGGAAGTGGATGTACTCTTTCTTGCGCCCGTTGATGCGCCTGCGCAGTGCCGGCGGCAGGGGATGGTTTTCGTGCAGCATCACTGTGATTTCGCGGTCGCGCGGGCTGAGCACCACTTCAATATGCAGGCGGATCAAGGCGCGCAACCGATCTTCCGCTTTAGCGATGCCGCGCACCGGGCCGAGCACGCGCTCCTCGGTGATGTCCATGGCGTGGTTCATGATCTCGAACAGAATTTCGTCTTTGCTCTGAAAGTGGTGATAGAGGCCGCCTTTGCTCAGCTTAAGCGAGGCCGCCACATCGTTCATCGACGTCGCGTCATACCCGCGCTGCTGAAATAACCGCGCAGCCGTGCGCAGAATTTCCTGCCGGGAATCGATCACCGCCTCGCGAGCCATCGCCGACATGGTAATCAGTTGCGGGAAAGATTGCCAACGCCACCGGACTCATTCCCCGAACTGCTGGATCTCGCCGAAGCGCTTCCACCCCGCCTCGTCGACCGGGCCCGTAGAATCGCTCCCCATGCGCAAACGGTGACCGTCCGGATCCTGCACGTTCATTTCCCGCACGCCCCACGGCATATTCGTTGGCGGCTGGCGAATAATCGCGCCGCTTTTCTTGTATTCCTCATGCAGCGCGTCCACATCCTCTGTGAAAATCGACATCCACACGCCCGCCTGCCCTTGTCCACCTTCGCAAAGGAAAATCTGCACCTTGCCCCGCGTGACGCAACCGAAGGTCGGCGGAGTGCCCCAGTCCCATTTTTTTGTGAAGCCCAGTTTATTGACGTAATAGTCGAGCGACACGGCAAAATTCTTAACATTGAGAATCGGAACCACGCCTTCAAATTCATTCATATCAATCACACTAACCTGGACGATGACGTGGCTGGAGCAGCGGAAAACAGCTTATCAAAACCGCGAATCCCACGAACCAGATTTCCCTCTTGACACAGTTTCGGCGAGACAGGTAGCATTAAGAAGTACCGACCGACCGGTCGGTTTGCAGCTGGATTCGGTTCCGAGTTGCAACGACGAGTTGCCACGAAACGAGAGGAGCACACGCTGGTGGTTAATATTTTCTACGAACGCGACGCCAATCCCAATGCCCTGAAGGGCAAGACCATCGCCATCCTGGGCTACGGCAGCCAGGGACACGCGCAGGCGCAGAACTTGCGCGACAGCGGCCTCAAAGTGATCGTGGGTCTTGACCCCACCCGGCAGAGCGCGGCGCAAGCGCGCGCCGATGGCATGGTGGTGGTGACGCCGGAGGAAGCCTGCAAGCGCGCCGACTGGATCCATGTGCTCACGCCCGACGAAACGCAGGGCGAGCTTTACGAAAAACACATCAAGCAATATCTGCATCCCGGCAAAGTGTTCGGCGTCTCGCACGGGTTCAGCATTCATTTCAAAACCATCGTCCCGCCGAACGACGTGGACGTGGTGATGATCGCGCCGAAAAGCCCCGGGCACCTGGTGCGGCGGATTTATAGCGAAGGGCGCGGCGTGCCGTCGCTGATTGCGATTCAGCAGGATGCCAGCGGACATGCACACGAGCTTGCTCTCGCCTACGCGCACGGAATTGGCTCGACCCGCGCCGGGGTGCTCCAGACTACGTTCAAGGAAGAAACCGAGAGCGATCTTTTCGGCGAGCAGGCGGTGCTGTGCGGCGGGCTGACGTCGCTGATCAAGAAGGGATTTGAGACGCTGGTTGAGGCCGGGTACGCGCCGGAGATCGCTTATTTCGAGTGCCTGCACGAGGTCAAGCTGATCGTCGACCTGATTTACGAAGGCGGCCTCGACCGCATGCGGTATTCGATCTCGAACACGGCAGAGTATGGCGATCTGACGCGCGGCGAGAGAGTAGTCGGCGATGAAACGCGGGCGGCGATGAAGAAAGTCCTGGCCGACATTCAGAGCGGCGAGTTCGCGCGCGAATGGATTGCGGAGAACAAGAGCGGCGGAAAGAACTTCGCGGCTCTGCGCGCGAAAGAGAAGCAACATCCCATTGAGATCGTGGGCGCACAACTGCGCGGCATGATGAGCTGGCTGCCGAAAGACGGCAAGAAACCGGCGGACGCTCCGAAGACGCCAGAGCCAAATAAAGAAAAGCAGGTTGTGAATGCTTAAGGGCGCGGACATCGTTCTGCAGTGCCTGCGGGCCGAAGGGGTCGACCTGGTGTTCGGCTACCCTGGCGGCGCGATCATGCCGTTGTATGACGCGCTCGAAGGCAGCGGCGTGCGGCACATTCTGACGCGGCATGAGCAGGGCGCGGTGTTTGCGGCGGAGGGATTCGCGCGGGTTACGGGCAAGGTGGGCGTGGCGATTGCGACCAGCGGTCCGGGAGCCACGAACCTGATCACCGGCATTGCTGACGCGAAGATGGATTCGGTTCCTCTGGTCTGCATCACCGGGCAGGTACGCAGCGCGCTGATCGGCACCGACGCGTTCCAGGAAACCGATGTGTTCGGCGTGACGCTGTCGCTGACCAAGTGGAGCCGGATCGTGAAGACGCTCGACGAGATTCCAGAAGTGATTGCCGAAGGATTCTACTGGGCGCGAAACGGGCGGCCGGGGCCGGTGGTGATCGACATTCCCACCGACATGCTGAAGGCGAAGAAGGAATTCTCCGGCCCCGTGAAGTTTACCCCCAAAGTTCGCGCAGCCGATGTCACAGCTGAGGGCGGTTTCGGCGATGCGATTCTGGCTTTGCTGCGGAAGGCGGAGCGTCCGGTGGCGCTGGTGGGTGCGGGAGCGAAACTTTCGGGCGCGATTCCGGAGCTGCGGCGACTGCTCGACGATTTGAATATTCCGTCGTTCGCGACCGTGCATGGGCTGGGAGCGGTTCCTCCGCAGTCGCCGTATTACCTGGGCATGGTGGGGATGCACGGCACGCGCGCGGCTAACATGGCGCTGCATGAAACTGATTTGCTGTTGGTGTTCGGGGCGCGACTGGACGACCGCGTTACGGGCGATCCTACGCGCTTTGCCCCGCAGGCCAGGATTATTCATTTTGAAATCGACCCGGCACAGCTCGATCGCGTACGCGCCTGCGATCAGGCGGTGATCGGGGATTTGGCGGATACGATTCCGGCGTTTCATGCGGAATTGAGCAAAATCCCCACGTCTCGCAAAACCGGCGAGACATGGGGCACCCAACTTCCCGACTGGAGCGGCTGGCGCGCTGTTGCGTGCGGTCCGGAACGGGCCGAGCTCGATCCGCGAGGGCTGGCGCAACCGACAATTCGTTTTCTCGATGAACTTTTCAGCCGTCTTCCCAACGACAGCGTTGTGATTGCCGACGTGGGGCAGCACCAGATGTGGGCGGCGCAACGCTACCGGTCGTCGTCGCCGCGGGGCTTCGTCACTTCCGGAGGATTGGGCGCGATGGGTTTCGCCCTGCCGGCCGCGGTGGGCGTTCAACTGGCCAAGCCTGAAACCTGCGTGCTGTGCGTTTCCGGGGATGGCGGATTTCAGATGAACATCCAGGAACTGGCCACGGTTCATCGCCTGGGCTTGCCGATCAAAATGGTGATTATCGACAACAAGTATCTGGGCATGGTGCGGCAATGGCAGCAGCTTTTCTACCAGCGCAACTATGCGGAGACTGACCTGAGCGACAATCCGGATTTCGTGGAGATCGCCAAAGCTTACCGAATTCAGGCTGGGCGCTTGAATGAAGCGGCCATGCGCGAGTTTCCGGTGTCGAGCGAAACGGGAGATTTGATCGACAACTTCCTGCATTCGCCGGAACCGGAGCTGCTGGTGTTTGATTGCCATCCTGAGGCGAATGTGTTCCCGATGGTTCCGGCGGGCGCGGCGCTTTCGGAGATGATGCTGGAAGAAGACTGAGTTTGAAGTCAGAAGTTAGAGGGCAGAAGTAAGAATTGCAGATTGTAGATTTTAGATTGCAGATTGAAAACTTCTGGGTATCGGTCAAGTCTGCGATCTTCGATCTGAAATGATTTCGGCAATGGAGGCTCGAAAACATGCAAGTCTTTCACGTTCGCTATCGCAACACGCAGGGAACGCTGATGCGCATTTTGAATGCGGCTTCGCGCCGCGCGCTTGATTTGCCTTCGGTGCTGGCCGAACCGGTTGAGCAGGAGCATCGGGTCACGCTGGTTCTCGAGGTCACTCCGAAACAAATCGGCCAACTCAGCCGGGATTGGTATGCGATTGCCGACGTGCTGGAAGTCCACTCCAGCGCGGGATTGCACGAGCCTGGCGATTCGCGGCCGGGATGGGCGGGGGCGCATCCTCCGGCTTCGGAAGCTAGCGGGCAGTCGGCGCGTGCTGCGCTGGCGTAAAGTTTCCTAATCCGTTTTTCGGGGATCCAGCCGCGTAGAGTATTTGGCTGCTGATGACACTCGGCGGTCGGACAAAGCGAAACCTCAGAGGCTGAAGCCAGACTTCCAGGGTTCCTTGGACGGCACGACTGAAGTCGTGCCCTTCCCGAACTCGCATATGTGAGACCTTATGGTGTCTGCCGGCTCGTCCTGTAGTAACCTCGATCGTTGCGATTAGCCTCAAGCGTTTCACCTTACAAACATCATGGATCTCAAACATCGTAGCCGGGGAATTACCGATGGACGCGACCGGGCCGGGGCGCGTGCCATGTTCAAGGCCATAGGATTCACTGACGCCGACCTCAACCGGCCGCTGATCGGCGTCGCCAATACCTGGATCGAAACCATGCCGTGCAATTTTCATCTGCGGCGGCTTTCGGCGAAGGTGAAAGAAGGCATCCGCGAAGCCGGCGGCACGCCTATGGAGTTCAACACCATCGCCATTTCCGATGGCGAGACGATGGGCACCGAAGGCATGCGTGCGTCGCTGGTGAGCCGTGAGTTGATTGCGGATTCGATCGAACTGGTGTGCCGCGGTCAGATGTTCGACGCGGTGGTGTGCGTGGTGGGCTGCGACAAGACGATTCCGGCGGCGGCGATGGCGCTGGCGCGCATGGATCTGCCGGGAATGGTTCTCTATGGCGGAACGATCGCGCCGGGTGTTTATCGCGGGAAAGATGTGACCATTCAGGATGTGTTCGAGGCCGTGGGAGCGAATGCCGCGGGCAAAATCACCGACAAGGAACTGCACGACCTGGAAGATGTGGCTTGCCCCGGCGCAGGCGCATGCGGCGGGCAATATACCGCGAACACGATGTCGACTGTGATGGAGATGATCGGGCTCTCGCCCATGGGCTTCAACAGCGTGCCTGCGATGGACCCGCAGAAAGACCAGGTTGCTTTTGGGTGCGGTAAGGTCGTGATGAACGTGCTGAAGAGTGGGATCACACCGCGGAGCATTCTTACCAGAGACGCATTCGAGAATGCAATTGCGGCGGTCGCCGCCTCCGGTGGATCGACGAACGCGGTGCTTCATCTGCTGGCGATTGCGCGCGAGGCGGAAGTGGAATTGGAGATTGACGATTTTCAGACCGTGAGTGAGCGCACTCCGCTGCTCGCGGATCTGAAACCTTCCGGGCGTTTCGTGGCGGCAGACATGCATCGCGCCGGCGGAATACGGCTGCTGGCGCGGCGTTTGATGCGCGGCGGATATTTGCATCCCAAGGCGCTGACGGTTACGGGTCTCACCATTGCGTCCGAGAGCGATAGCGCGGTGGAGACTCCGGGGCAGGAAGTGATCGCATCGCTGGAAAAGCCGCTGAAAAAAACTGGCGGCCTGGTCATCCTCAAAGGCAATTTGGCGCCGGAGGGATGCGTCGCGAAAATCAGCGGGCATGAACGGCTGGAGCAGCGCGGACCGGCGCGCGTGTTCGAGTCGGAAGAAGACGCGATGGCCGCCGTCACCAGCAAGAAAATTAAAGCCGGGGATGTGGTGGTGATTCGCAATGAAGGTCCCAAGGGCGGCCCGGGGATGCGCGAGATGCTCAGCGTGACGGGCGCGATTGTGGGCGAAGGATTGGGCGAGTCGGTGGCGCTGCTGACTGACGGACGATTCAGCGGGGCCACGCATGGCTTAATGGCCGGGCACGTTTCTCCGGAAGCCGCGCTGGGCGGCCCGATCGCGGCGGTGCGCGACGGAGATATTGTGCACTTCGACGTGAACCGGCGTCTTCTGGAAGTTGAAATCAGCGACGAGGTTTTGCGCGAGCGGATGAAAGAATGGAAACCGCCACAGCCTCGCTATCCCAAGGGAGTGTTCGCGAAGTATGCCGCGCTGGTCGCATCGGCGTCGCAGGGAGCGATCACTAAGCCTGCGACATAGAAAATTCTCTCGCGCGTGCGCCTCAACCTGAATCAACCCCATGAATCAGCGCCAACACGCCTTTCGGCTCAACGAAGATCCGCATCGCAGGCTCAACACTCTTACCAATGAATGGGTGCTGGTATCGCCGCATCGCGCCACGCGTCCGTGGCAGGGCGAGGTCGGGCCTCGGCAGGCGGCCGCCGCGCTCGAATACGATCCGGAATGTTATTTGTGTCCGGGAAACATGCGTGCGGGTGGTGCTCGCAATCCTGCCTATTCTTCTACTTTTGTTTTTGACAACGACTTCGCGGCCTTGAAGGCTGACGTGGCCCCGGGGCGTGTGGACGTCGATGGCAAGGGGCTGATCGTCGCTGAGGCCGAGCCAGGGGCGTGCCGCGTGATGTGCTTCTCTCCGCGCCATGATCTGACGCTCGGGGCAATGCGCGTGGATGACATCGAACTCGTGATCAAGGCCTGGGTTGACGAGTTCCGGCAGCTGGGCGCTCGGGAAAATATCCGGCACGTGCAGATTTTCGAAAACCGGGGAGCGATGATGGGGGCCAGCAATCCGCATCCCCATTGCCAGATTTGGGCGACGGCTTCGATTCCGGAAGTTCCTGAAAAGGAGCTGGCTTCGCAGCAAACTTACTTGAAGCTTCGCGGTCGCTGCCTGCTGTGCGACTACCTTGAGTTGGAAGAGCGGCAGAAGATTCGCCTGGTTTACCAGAACGAGGGCTTCACGGCTGTGGTGCCTTTCTGGGCGGTGTGGCCGTTTGAGACCCTGGTCTTGAGCCGCCGGCACTTCGGCAGCATGCTGGAACTCAGTGCGGGGGAAATTTCATCGCTGGCGGATATGCTGCACCGCGTTGCCGCTACCTACGACAAAGTGTTCGACGTTCCCTTCCCGTATTCCATGGGATTTCACCAGTCGCCGACCGACGATCTCGCGCATCCGGAATGGCACTTCCATGCGCACTTTTATCCGCCGTTGCTGCGTTCGGCGACGGTCCGCAAATTTATGGTTGGTTTTGAGATGCTGGGCACTCCGCAGCGCGACATTACTCCAGAGATCGCAGCCGAGCGGCTGCAGTCGCTGGTTCCGAAGTAGTAGGCTCCGGTCGGGACCCGCGCCAGGAGCGGCTTCTGCGGCTTCTGCCCCTTAGGCAGCTTCGTCGTCCTGAAAGCCCCAATGTTTCAAGAGGTCGGTGGGGACATATTTCTCATCTTTATTCTGCCGAACCCATTCTTTCAGCGGCAGCGAGTCTTTGTATTGGTCTGGGCCAAGACCCAGAATTGCTACGATATGATCGAACGAGGTCGCTTCACTCATGGAGCCTCCTATTCCTGACTTCCTACGGCAGTTTGAGAGGGTAATTGTACTCATCCACCATCAACAGCGTGTAAAAATCTTAGGCCGAATCGAAGACAAAGCGAAGCCACTGGGGAACCTTTCCCAACCCCATCCCGCTCGGGTTGGTATAATAGACCTATCATGGTCACCAGCAATATTAGTTCTCCCCCTACAGAAGCGTCAGTTTCGACCATTTCAGTTTCCCAGATTTGCGCAGACGTGAAGAATCTTGGATACGGGGCATCCCGCCGTATCCGGCTCTATGGTGAGGATTTTGAAGTAATTTCCGATCCTTTTCCGGAGGCAGACGGGATTGCCGTCCGCGTGAAAACCAACAAAGATTCGGGAGTCCGCGTGCTGCAGCTTCCGTCCACGATTCTGCAGAGTGTGAGAGGGCGACGACGCGTCAAAAGCGCTGCCTGAGTCAGGCGCGGGGCCAACCGTCGCCACGCAAAGTTGAAGGGATTTCCTGCCTGCGAGATCTGGGCGCTGTATGCAAGCGGGCAAGAGTGCCCGCTCTACATAAACAAGCTGCACACAAAAGGGCGTATCAGCTTCCGGGTGCCAGAGAGTCCGCTGGGCCATCTTCTTTTCCCACCATTACCTGAATGATCCCCAGCGCGACCAGATAAGTACAAGAGGCGATCGCGAAGATCGAATAATACGATCCGGTGGCTTGCAGGATGTGACTCACGATCTCGGCAATGAGCATGCTGCCGCCTGCTCCGGCCATTCCGGCGATTCCCACCACCGACCCCACTTCCTGCCCGGGAAACATGTCGGAAACGAGGGTGTATATGTTGGCCGACCAGCCCTGATGGCAGGCGGCCGCCAAGCCCACCAGTCCGACGGCCATCCACAGACTGGAGGCACGCACCGCAAACAAGATAGGAAGCACGCCGCAAGCGCAGACGAACATTGCGGTTTTTCGTGCGGTAATAACGGACCATCCGCGCCGAATCAGGGCGCCGGAAAGCCATCCGCCGCTGACGCTTCCCACGTCCGATGCCAGGTAGATCACGACCAGAGGCAAGCCGAGGTTCAGCAGCCCAAGGCCGCGAGTCTTGTTCAGAAAATCAGGAATCCAGAATAGATAAAGGAACCAGACGGGGTCAGTAAGAAACTTGCCGATGGCGATCGCCCAGACTTGCCTGCGAGTGAGCAGTTGGGCCCATGAGGTGCCGCGGACTGCCTCGGGCCGATCGATGATGCCCCCCAATTCGCCGCGATGCACGCGCCTCTCCGCCCAGCCATAGACCACCAGCCAAAGAACAACCCAGACAAAACCGAGCGCTCCAGTGGCGAGAAACGCCCATCGCCAACCGTAATGAATGGTGATCCACGGAACTGACAGAGGAGCAACCACGGCCCCGATATTCGTGCCCGCGTTGAAAATACCGGTGGCCAGCGCGCGCTCATTTTCCGGAAACCACTCCCCCACCGTCTTCATGCTGGCCGGAAAACTTCCACCCTCGCCCAGTCCGAGGGCCGAGCGGGCGATTCCGAACCCGGTGACCGAACGCGCGAAGGCATGGGCCATTTCGGCCAGGCTCCAAAAGACAACCGCAAAGGAAAAGCCGCGATACGACCCGGTGCGATCCATCAAGCGTCCGACCAGCAGATAGCCGATGGCGTACGCGAACTGAAATGCAGCGATAATGTGACCGTAATCGACTTCGCTCCAGTGCAGTTGAACTTGCAGGGTGGGCTTCAGGATTCCGATGACCTGGCGGTCGGCATAGTTGACAGTCGCCGCGAGGAAGAGCAGCCCGCAGATAATCCAGCGGACATTGCTGTTGCGCCTGCGGTCGTGTCCGGTGTCGTGTCCGGTGTCGTATCCGGAAACCTGGGATTCGTTCATCTCAGTGTGTTCGCCAGTTTGACAGCGGGCCGCATCGGATGCTTTCCTTCTGTGATCGCTGCTTCTTCTGGCGTTTCAGTTCATGCCCTTCATCGACGACAATTTTCTGTTGCAGAACAAGAGCGCTCGATACCTCTATCACAACTACGCTGAAGACCAGCCGATTGTCGACTACCACTGCCATATTCCCGCCGCTATCATTGCGGAGAACCGGCAATTTAGCAATTTATTTGAACTCTGGCTGGCGGGCGACCATTACAAATGGCGGGCCATGCGCGCCAACGGCGTGGCCGAGCGTTACATCACCGGCGACTCAAGCCCGTACGAGAAATTCCAGGCCTGGGCGGCTACGGTTCCGCGCTGCCTGCGCAATCCGCTGTATCACTGGACTCATCTCGAACTCGAACGATATTTCGGAATCGATGCGCTGCTCAACGAACGCTCGGCGCCGGCAATCTGGAAGCGCGCCAACCAGGCGTTGCCGAAAGCGGCACTGACCCCGCAAGGCATTCTTAAGAAATTTAAAGTGCTGGCGCTGTGCACCAGCGACGATCCCGCCGACGACTTAAGCGCGCATGCGAAACTCGCAAAGTCGAAACTTTCGACCCGCGTCTACCCGACCTTCCGACCTGACCGTGCACTCGACGTGGACCTGCCGGAAACATTCAACGCGTGGCTTGATCGCCTGAGCGCTGCGGCCGATCTCGAAATCATGCAGTTCGGCGACCTGCTCGACGCACTGCACAAGCGGCACGATAGCTTTCACAAAATGGGCTGCCGGCTTTCCGACCACGGCCTGCCCCACTGTTACGCGGAGGACTGCACGGAAGCCACAGCTGGTTCGATCTTCGACAAGGCCCGCGCTGGACGCCAAGTGACGGCCGACGAGCACGGCCAGTTTGCCTCGTACCTGATGCTGTTCTTCGGCCATCTCGACGCAGAAAAAGGGTGGACCAAACAACTGCATCTCGGGGCGCAACGCAACTGCAGCACGCGTGGCCTGAAAGCTCTCGGCCCAAACACCGGTTACGATTCGATGGGAGATTGGCCGCAAGCGGCCCGATTAGGCGCATATCTCGACCGCCTGGACGCGGAAAACGCATTGCCCAAGGTCATCCTCTACAACTCCAATCCTGTCGACAATCATGTCTTCGCGACCATGGCCGGAAATTTCCAGTCGGGAGATGTCCCCGGCAAGGTGCAATTCGGCGCGGCGTGGTGGTTTCTCGACCAGAAAGACGGAATCGAATCGCAGCTGAATGCGCTTTCCAACGTAGGGCTGCTTTCGAACTTCATCGGCATGTTGACGGACTCGCGCTCGCTCATGTCCTACGCCCGCCATGAATATTTCCGCCGCGTGCTCTGCAACCTGCTGGGCCGCGAGATCGAAAACGGCGAACTGCCCAAGGACAAAAAGATGGTCGGCGAAATGATCGGGAACATCTGCTTCCACAATGCGTACAACTATTTGGGACTGGGCACGCTCACCGAACCTGCAACTCGCACGTCCTAGTAGGTGGATGCGTGTGCTCGGAAATAGCTTTGAGGCCGCCACCAGCCAGCATCAGAAAGATCCGCGGCGAAAACGGACGCCTTGCCCATGTGGTAAATTGCTTGTCAAATTCTTTGAACGGGATATGAATTCCTGACTCAAAAGTGGGGGTAATCGCGTGGCACTCACGATCACAGGTCTTTCCAAGACATATCCGAACGGGGTTAAGGCGCTTAAGAACCTTTCTCTCTCCATCGGCAACAGCATGTTCGGGTTGGTCGGCCCCAACGGAGCCGGCAAGAGTTCGCTGATGCGCACGGTGGCGACGCTGCAGGATCCCGATTCCGGTTCGATCACTCTCGACGGCATCGATGTGCTGCGGCAGAAAGATCAGGTGCGGCGCATCCTCGGCTACCTGCCGCAGGAGTTCGGCGTCTACCCGAAGATTTCCGCGCTGGACATGCTCCACCACCTGGCCGTCATGAAAGGCATGACCTCTTCGTCCCAGCGGAAGGAAACCGTCGACGCTCTACTGCAGCAGACCAACTTGTGGGAGGTCCGAAAGAAGGCCCTGTCCACTTATTCCGGGGGCATGAAGCAGCGTTTCGGCATCGCGCAGGCGCTGCTCGGCAATCCTCGGCTGATTATTGTCGATGAGCCTACTGCCGGCCTCGACCCTGCTGAGCGCAACCGCTTCCTGAATCTTCTCTCTTCTCTCGGCAGCGACCGCACCGTCATCCTCTCGACTCATATCGTGGATGACGTGCGCCAGCTCTGCCCTCGAATGGCCATCATTGCCTCGGGGGAACTCTTGCTGGAAGGTGCGCCCAACGAGACTCTCGCCGCGCTTAACGGAAAGATATGGTCGAAGGTGGTCGCGACCGAGGCCGAGGTACGCGCGATTGAGACTCAGCTCCACGTCATCTCCACGCACCTGGTCGGCGGGCAGCATGAGATGCGCGTGTATGCAGACACCTCTCCCGGCGACGGTTTCCACTCCGTCGAATCCGGACTCGAGGACGTCTATTTCCTCAACCTGTCGCAGCAGTCGAAGCGCCAGCTTCCGAATTAACGCGCGTCGCAGTTAGTGGCTCGAGCTTAACGCTTCGAGATTAGTGCTTCGTACCAGGAGTATCCGATATGCCGCTCTTTTGGGAGTTCTTCACCTTCGAGCTGAGGTTCCGCTTCAAGAGCCTCTCCACGTACATGTATTTCCTGCTCTGGCTCATCTTTTCCTTCCTCTGCGTTGCGTCGGAAAGTTTCGGTCCGGTGGGCAGCGGCAATGGTAAGGTCCTGCTTAATGGGCCTTACGCCAACACCCTCAACGATATGTACGCCGCGCTTTTTGGCGTCATCGTAATCGCGGCGATCTTCGGCACATCGATTCTCCGCGACTTCCAGCGCGACACCTATCAGATCCTCTTTACTCAGCCGATTTCCAAATTCTCCTACCTCGGCGGACGCTGGGCGGGTTCGTTCGTCACCACCGTCTTTGCGTTCTCTGCCCTGATGCTCGGTACGTTCCTCGGCACCTTCATGCCATGGACCGACCACACGCGGATCGGACCGAATCACCTCTGGACTTACCTGCAGCCGTTCCTGTCGATCATCGTCGTCCAGATATTTTTCCTCGGCTCTGCCTTCTTCGCGGTGGGCGCCCTCACGCGCAAGATTTTCATCGTCTATCTCCAGGGTGTCACGCTGTTCATGCTCTACCTGATCAGCATCACCGTCTTTTTCGCCACCCGCTCGCTGGAGCGTTTCTGGTCTGGCATTTTCGATCCTGTCGGATTCATCCTGATCTACAACGTTACGCGCTACTGGACAGTCATCGAGAGAAACACTCAGTTCGTCACCTGGTCGCCCGCCCTGGTCAACGGTGTCTTCCTGTATAACCGTCTGCTCTGGATCGGTGTCGGCATTGCGTCACTGACCGCGGTCTGGGCCTTGTTTCCCATGTCGGTGGAGGCTCTTACCGCGCGCTCGCAGGGCCGCCGCGCTGCCAAAGCGAAAGAGCAGGAACTCGCCGAGGCCTTGCCGGTCCGCTCTCTGGCTCCTGGTCGCCTGCCTGTTGCGAATCAGACCTTCACGTCCGCCACTACCTGGGCGCAATACGTTTCGCTCTCACGGCTCCGCATGCGCAACATTTTTCGCGACGTACCGTTCTGGGCCCTGGTCGCTCTCATCGTCGCTTTCGCCATTAACAATGACTATTTCGCGGGCAAGGTCGCGGGCCAGGACGTCTGGCCGGTCACCTATCTCATGGTTCAATCCGTCGAGGGCAGCGCTCTGATCTTTCTCTTGATCGTCGCCGGCCTCTACGCCGCGGAGTTGCTCTGGCGTGAGCGTGACACTCATTTCGACGGCATCCATGACGCTCTGCCCATGCGCGAGTCAGTCGACTGGCTCTCCCGCTTCACCGCTGTCGTCGTCGTCGAACTCGTCCTCATCACGTTCGCCATGGTAATCGGCGTCGTGATGCAGACCTTCCTTGGCTACTATCACTTCGAGTTCCTGCAATACTTCAAGGAGCTCTACCTCGTAACTTTTCCGCTGCTCATCTTCTGGATTCTTCTCTCGCTCTTCGTTCAGACCGTCGTATCGAACAAGTTTGTGGGCTACGCCATACTGATCGGCGCATTCATCCTCATGCAGGTGCTTTACACCTTCGGCTGGGAGAACACCCTCTACCTCGTCGGCCAGACCCCCGCCTACACCTACTCCGACATGAATGGCTACGGCCACTTTGTCCCGGCGCTGTTCTGGTCGATTACCTATTGGGTCGCGATCGGCGGCCTGCTGGGCGTCGTCTCGATCGCGTTCGCCCGGCGCGGATCGGAAGATTCCCTGCGCGCCCGCACCCGGCTCGCCCTGCAGCGCGCCCCGCGGCTAGTCCCGGCCGCTCTTCTTTTCGCTCTCATCGCCGTGGGCGCCGGCTCCTGGTACTACTACAACGCTCACGTCCTCAACGAGTATCTCGATTCCAAGGCTCGCCGCGACATCCAGGCGAACTACGAAATCAAATTCAAGCAGTACGAAGGCCTGTTGCAGCCCAAGGTCACCGCCGTCGATGCCACCATCAACATTTATCCGGACCGCCGCTCCTTCGACGGCAGCGTCACCATGACGCTGGAAAACAAAACCACGCAGCCGATTTCGCAAGTCCACATCACCGACCAGATGCAGTCGGTTACCAACGTAAAATTCGATCGCCCGTTTCACCTCGTCAGTTCCGCGCCCCGCGACATCTACTCCATCTATGCTCTAGACAAGCCGTTGGCGCCCGGCGAGACTCTCACACTTACCTGCAACGTGGGCCACCAGACGCGCGGCTTCCGCGACGGAAACGAGCTGCCGGAGTTCGCCTATAACGGCACCTTCTTTGACGCCAGCTACGTCCCCTACATCGGTTACAACAACGGGATGGAGCTTGCCGATCCTCGCCGCCGCCGCGAAGAACACCTGCCCCTTCTCGTGGAAATGGCCCACCGCGGTGATCCCGCTCACTCCGTGAACAACATCTTTTTCCAGGGTGAGTCCGACTGGATCACTTATCACACCGTCGTGAGCACCTCCGCGGACCAGATCGCCATCGCCCCCGGCTACTTGCAGCGTGAGTGGCAGGCCGACGGCCGCAACTTCTACGAATACAGCATGGGTTCCACTCACATCCTCGACTTCTTCGCCTACATCTCCGCCAAATACCAAGTCAAGAAAGAGATTTATCACGGGCCCAACGGCGACGTCGCCCTTGAGGTTGACTACGATCCCGCGCACCCCTACGACGTTGACGACATGCTCGCCAGTTCCCGCGCCGGACTCGACTACTATCAACGCGTCTACAGCCCCTACCAGTTCAACCAGTACCGCATCTTCGAGTTTCCGCGCTACCGCACGTTTGCTCAATCCTTCCCGAACACGGTTCCGTACTCCGAAGGCATCGGCTTCATCAGCCGCGTCATCAAGCCCACCGATATCGACTTCACTTACTTCGTCACCGCCCACGAACTCGGCCACCAGTGGTGGGCGCACCAGCTCATCGGCGCCGACGTGGAAGGTTCCAACATGATGTCGGAAAGCCTGGCCGAGTATTCCGCCCTGCAGGTGATGGCGCACAAATACGGCCGCGACCTGATGCACCGCTTTCTACGTCATGAACTCGACGGCTATTTGCGCGGCCGCGCCGGCGAAGTCCGCCACGAGCCCCCGCTCGCTCTCGTGCAGCGTGAGCAATACGTCTGGTACCAGAAAGGCGGCCAGATCCTCTACACACTCGCCGACTACATTGGCGAAGACAAACTCAATCTCGCGCTCCACAATTTCCTCATGCAGTACCGCTACGCCAACGCCAACAACCAGGTCGACGCCCACGACAATCCCCATGCCGGCAACAGTTTCGACGTCCCCTACCCCGACACGCGCATGCTGGTTGACGCCATCCGCGCACAGACTCCGCCCGAGTACCAGTACCTGGTCGATGACGGCTTCAACCGCATCGTCCTCTACGACAACAAAGCCGTCACCGCTACTTCGCAGAAGACTTCCGACGGAAAGTACAAGGTCACGCTGGATGTGCAGGCACGCAAGATGCAGGCCGACGGCAACGGTGCGGAAACGCCCATGCCTCTTGCCGATTACATCGAAATCGGCGTCTTCAGCGGAAAGAAAGATGAGGAGAAGCCGCTCTATCTGAAGAAAGAGAAATTCACCGAGGAGCACAAAACCTTCGAGATCATCGTCGATCAGCAGCCCACGCTAGCCGGCATCGACCCCTACAACAAGCTCATCGACCGCAACGCCGACGACAACATGATCCCGGTCACCAAGCAATGAGAGTGACGAGTACTGGAAGCACGCGGTAACGTGCAAGAGCGGCGCTTTCAGCGCCGCGTAGGGCATCCAGGATGAATGCGGGCTTCAGCCTCCGAAGCCCTCTCTCGCGTCCAGCGGCAAAAGAATTATTGTCACTCTCTACGGAATCAGTTGATAGCTCACAAACGCCACCTGCTTGCTGTCAGGCGACCACGACGGAACATTGATCGTCCCTTGCCCGCCAAACAGTTTCGCGAGAACGGTAATGTTGTTGTCGCTAAGCGACATCAACCGCAGCATCACATCCTTGTTCTCAGGATGCCCCGTAACGCTCTTGTCATAAGTGAGAAACACCATCCACTTCCCGTCGGGCGAAATGTGCGGAAACCAGTTATTGAAATCGTCGTGCGTCACTTGCTCCTGCTCGCTCCCATCCGCATGCATACGCCAGATTTGCATATGCCCGGTGCGCTCGGAATTGAAATAAATATATTTCCCGTCCGGCGAATACTCCGGCCCGTCGTCCAGTCCCTTAGCGGTAGTGAGCCGAGTCTCGTCGCCGCCGGCCGCCAGAATCGTATAGATATCAAAATCACCGTCGCGTTGTCCCACGAAGGCCAGCGTCTTGCCATCCGGCGACCAGCCATGCCAGTACGAAGGTGATTTCTCCGTGATCCGCCGCGGTGTCCCGCCTGTGATGGGCACAACGTAAACCCGCGAGCCACCATCTCCCTGCGAATTGTCGCTGATAGCCAGCCACTGCGCGTCCGGCGAAATTCCGTGGTCATTATTGCAGCGTGTGGCGAATCCGGTATCAATCACTTCCGGATTGCCCCCGCTAACCTTCAGCCGCTCAATGCGTCCGTTCCGGTTGAAAAGAAACGCTGTTCCATCCTGCGTCCAGTTCGGAGCCTCGAGCCGTTCCGGCGCAACGTAAACCACACGCCGGTCAGTCGAACTGATGGTCACTGTCTCCAGCGTGCTGAAATGTTGCGCCCATCCTGCAAACGGCCCTAACTCGCTGACTTCCACGTTCGAAAAAACCGCTTTCTCGATCACATCCTGATCATGCGAGCAAACTCCGATGCCAACGTAAAACGATCCTTCCAGCGGAATCCGCGTCGACCCTCCCGCCATGTGCAGTTCTTCGCCCGGGCCCGCCAGAAACATGTAAACGTATTCTCCGCGCTTCTCAATCCGCAGCTGGGTGGGACCCGACATGCTCGACTGAATCTCGTGCGTAATCGCGCCCTTCGCGTCGCGATACTGCAACGAAGTGAGCCCGCTGCCGTGCAGCGCAAGATCGGCATAAACGGAATCCGCGTCCAGACTCTGCCGGATCATCAGCACTGCCTTGCGATGTTCATTCTTGCCCTGCCCTACAAACGAAATGTTCGCCCCGAGCGCCACATCGCCCGTAACTTTCTTCCACACAAACTGAAAAGCGTCCGCCGCCAGCCACATGTTTTCACCGCTGCCGGCAATGGTGTAAGTGCCGTGTTCCGCGTCGAAATTAACCGATCCCGGATGCAACACCGTCCCCACATCGCCGTGATCCTGGAACGCGCCAATCGACGCGCCCAGGGAAGATTTTTCCTGCGCCCCGGCAAGGCCCGATGCGAGCACCACGCCCAGGCAATAAACGATCCACGGCTTCGCGATGATTTTCATTTGGTTTCAGAAACCACAAAGGCTGGTGCCGGGAGGGGGAATCGAACCCCCAAGGGCCGAAGCCCGGCGGATTTTGAGTCCGCTGCGTCTGCCAGTTCCGCCATCCCGGCGCTTCGTGGAAGTGGTTGATTTTACAGCCTGTTCTCTGTTTCTATTCCTTCTTCTCCCAAACAACAAATGCGAAACTGTGTAACAAGGTGTGGCGCCTTTCGAGGATTTGCACAGCCCAAACTCATTTTGCCGATGAAATGCCGCGCTTCGTTCTCGGGCTTAGATGCCCATCCTAAAAAGGGGGCGCACGTACGGGATTCTACCACTATTGTCAGCGAATCCGATTTGGCCCGACAGTTAAACCGCTCCCTTCGCTTCTTTAAAGGCTGTTTCTGGATAACTTCCACCTTGCCGGCCACGCATCGACGGCAGCTAAGGGAATAAAGAATATAATTCCCCCCACAATCTCATGGCCCTTGCTGCCGGAACGATTCTTGGCCAATGCGAAATCCACTCACCCCTGGGTGCGGGTGGAATGGGCGAAGTTTACCGCGCGTTTGACACCCGATTGAATCGCGAAGTTGCGATCAAGGTGCTGCCTGAGTCGGTAAGCGCCGATCCAGAGCGCTTGCGCCGGTTCGAGCAGGAAGCGCGGGCTGCCGCGGCGCTGAATCATCCCAACATTCTCGCGGTTTACCAGATGGCGACGCACGAGGGTGCATCGTACATGGTTACCGAACTGCTCGAGGGGGAGACGCTGCGTGAGCGTCTTATCCGTGGGGCGATACCGTTGCGCACCGCAGTTGATTATGGATCGCAGATTGCCCGCGGCTTGGCGGCAGCCCACGACAAAGGCATCGTTCATCGCGACCTAAAACCGGAGAATCTGTTCCTCACGAGAGATGGGCGAGTCAAGATTCTCGACTTCGGCCTGGCCAAGCTTACGCTCGTTCACACCGCATCGGAGGATGAAAAGACTGTCACGCTGCAGGCAACCGAACCCGGCGTGGTGATGGGGACGGTGGGTTACATGTCTCCGGAACAAGTGCGGGGACAAGCGGCCGACCATCGTTCTGACATTTTTGCCTTCGGCACGATCCTTTACGAGATGGTGACGGGCAAGCAGACATTCCGCAAG